>Ga0315293_10001836_pt1 | contig 20578 bp, 19 predicted proteins | sample YL17G13_20_MG_FD_203071 | JGI IMG/M metagenome (GOLD analysis project Ga0315293, IMG submission 203071) | Sediment microbial communities from Yellowstone Lake, YNP, Wyoming, USA - YL17G13_20 | ecosystem: Environmental > Aquatic > Freshwater > Lake > Sediment | place: USA: Wyoming | collected... | reverse complement strand
AAGGGCGAATCGGTGTCCGTGCGCGTCGAAATGGATACTGACTATCCGAAAAGCGGTGACGTAACGCTACGCGTCCGGCCACAGAGGCGGGCGAAGTTCCGCCTGGCCCTGCGCGTGCCCGGTTGGGCCAAAAGGTTCAAAGCAACCATCGCGGGTCAGACCCGCGATGGCACGCCCGGCCAGTTCCTCAACTTGGAACGCAACTGGAAGCCGGGCGACACGGTCAAGATCACGATGGATTTGAACGAGCATCTAGTGTCCGGCTGGGCGAGTTATCCGGGTTACTTCGCTTTCATGCGAGGGCCGCAGGTGTTGACGCTGGTGGCGGGCAAGGATGGCGAAGCCAACCTGGACCGCGCGGCGGTGAAGGCCAACGTGCCCACAGAACTGGCCCCTGCGCCGGACTTTTTGCCGGGCGGCTGGATTGGCGGTCAGGCTTACACCAGTCCGGCGCTGGCCGGGGCGGCGGGTTGCGCGTTGGTGCCGTTTGGGGACGCCGGCCAGCCCGGCTTGCCGACGCGCTACCGCACCTGGATTCGGTTGCAACCGGGCACGGGCATTCCTGTGCCCGCGACCCCCTCTGGCCTGAAAGCGACGGCGCTCGCCGGAAACCGCATTCAGCTTGCTTGGACAGACAACAGCCGCGACGAAGACGGCTTCCGGGTGGAGCGCCGGCGGGAAGACGTGGGGATGTGGTTCCACGTCAAGACCACCGCACCTGGGGTGACCACGCGTGTGGACGACGCGGTGAACGTGGTGTTGCCGGGCAAAACCTACACCTATCGCGTGGCGGCCTACAATGCCGGCGGGCTCTCGGCGTATTCGGAGGAAGTGGCCGTGACCACGCCCGGCGTGGCCGTACCGGCGGCGCCCTCGGAATTGAAGGCAACGGCGGTGTCCGCCTCACAGGTCAACCTCGAATGGAGAGACAACAGCGATTCGGAGGAAGGTTTCCGCGTCGAGTGCCGCGTTGGCGCAGATGACAAGTGGGCAGTGGTCAGCGGCCGCGTCCCGGCCAATCGGCCTCGCTTCACCGATTACGGCCTTGAACCGGGCCAGACCTACACCTACCGCGTCCACGCCTACAACGCCGGCGGCAAACTACCTTATACTGTCTATGATTCCACGGACCAGCTCCCGCCCCAGACGGAGTATGACATCACCAAAGGTTTCACCTATATGTATTTCACGGGCCGGCCGCTGTTTCCGTTTGGACACGGACTGAGCTACACCGAATTCCGTTACGTCAATCTGCAAGTTTCGCCCGACGAGATTCCCGCGAACGGGCAGGTAACGGTGAGCGTCGAGGTAGAGAACATTGGCAATCGCGCCGGCGACGAGGTAGTCCAGCTTTACATTCACGATGTCCAGTGCAGCGTAAAGCGGCCCATCAAGGAGCTGCGCGGGTTCGAGCGCATCAGCCTAAAACCTGGCGCAAAAAAGACAGTTTCCTTCGCGTTGAAAGGCGAGCAGTTAGCTTTCTACGACATTGAGAAACACGACTTTGTTGTTGAGCCGGGTGTCTTCGATGTGCTGGTGGGTAGTTCCTCAGAAGACATCCGCTGCAAGGGCCGATTTGAAGTGAAGGCGGGACTGGCGGATAAATAGATTTGGGGGTTTTCATTCCATTTTGCGGTTTTTTATTTTATACGCCTGTGGCGTAATTGATTTTTGCACGTTCTTTGGTAGTCTATGGCTTGAAATATTAGTGTAGGCCGGTAGGGCTGGAAGGACTTGTAATTTACAAGTGGAAGCTATTGGGCAAGGGCCACATCGTTGCAGATTACTCCGGCCTGAACGCAAAGAAATTTACGCACAAGAGGATAGGTCATTAGGAGATGGTAGACAGCTACTGGTTTTTGTTATAATTAGTGTTGACAGAATAGATGGAAAGAATCATAAGGTTGAAGCTGTGAAGGAAAAACTTCCTATAAATCCGGATGTCCTGGTATGGGCGAGGAAGAGCGCAAATCTTCTCGAAGAAGATGTTGCGTCGAAAATGAATAAATCTCTTGATGTTATAAAAGCATGGGAGAAAGGAGACACTTCACCGACTTATATCCAATTAGAAACTCTGGCCTATACAGTATACAAACGGCCGGTTGCAATATTCTTTTTCCCGGAACCGCCTGAGGAAACAACTCCAAAGAAGTCCTTTAGAACCCTACCAGAAACTGTAATTGAGGAATTTCCTCCCAATTTCTTGAAGGTCTTCAGAAGAGGACAAGCCATGCAAATTAATTTGGAGGAATTAACAAACGGACAGAATCCGATGCCAAAGAAGATATTTCGAGATTTAAGCTTTGACCTGCATTCTAATGTTGGAATCATTGTTGATAAGGTCAGGAAATATTTGGGTGTTGATATTAAAACGCAGATAAGCTGGTCAAGTACAGAAACAGCATTCAAGAAGTGGCGCAGCGCGGTAGAAGAGAAAGGTATCTTTGTATTCAAAGAAGCGTTTAGAGAGGATGAGATTTCTGGATTCTGTCTTTATCATCAAGAGTTTCCGATTATATACATCAACAACAGCATGTCTAAGACTCGCCAGATATTTACCCTTTTCCATGAACTAACCCATTTGCTATTCAAAACAGGGGGGGTTGATAAAAAGGATGATACATTTATAGGACGAATGCGGGGAGACAATAGAAGGATAGAAGTCCTCTGCAATCGTTTCGCCGGAGAGTTGCTAGTGCCAAAAGGCGATTTTGACACGGTTATTTCCGGGTTGCGAATCAGTGAACAAACTATAGAAAAACTCGCAAATAGATACAAGGTTAGCAGAGAACTCATACTGAGAAAATGCCTCGATAGAGGATTGATAGATCAGGCGTACTACGAAGAGAACAGCCATCGCTGGATAAAAGAGGCAAGAGAAATTGCTGAGCAACGAACGGGAGGCAATTACTACAGTAACATTACTACCTATTTGGGTGGTAGTTATCTAAATCTTGTATTTAAGGGTTACTATCAAAAAAGATTTGCACCAGAGCAGTTGGCAGATTACCTGGGCATAAAGGTAACCAGCATTGCTGGTTTGGAAGTGGCTTTCTTCGGGGGAGGAGAAGCTGAATGATATATATATTTGACACTAATTGCTTTATTGTTCTATTCAATCATTTCTATCTGGGGCGGTTTCCTTCGCTTTGGGAAAAGTTCGATGAATTGATTGTGGAGAAGAAAATCATATCAGTTAGAGAGGTTTATAATGAAATAGATGCATATTGGAACAGGGATTCGAGATTGGTACAATGGGCCAAAGATCATAGAGAGGTATTCGAGCAACCTTCGGTTAAGGAGATGGAATTTGTTCAGCAGATATTCTCTGTAAGGCATTTCAGAAACTTGATTGAAAGAAAAGCGACACTCGAGGGACGACCAGTTGCTGATCCATTCCTCGTAGCAAAAGCCAAAGTGGAAAATAAAATGTTAGTAACGCAAGAAGAACTGAGAGAAAATGCGGCAAAAATACCAAACGTGTGCAAATACTTCAACATACAATATACGAACTTAGAAGGCTTTATGGAAAAAGAAGAATGGCAATTTTAGCAGTAGGAAATATCTGAATGAGGATAAATCGCAGAACATTCTTAAAGAGCGTGCCGGCTTTGGCCGTGCTGGCCGCCGCAGAATCCGGTTTCGCCCAGGACGCCAATGCGGCGTCCAGCTCCACTAAAGAGCTGCAGCCGATAACACTTCTGAAGCCCGAAATGGACGGCGGCAAATCCGTGCTGGCGGCCCTAAAGGAAAGAAGGACTATCCGCAACATCAAAGCAGAGAAACTTCCGCCGCAGGTGCTGTCTAATCTTCTGTGGGCGGCATTCGGCGTGAACCGTGAGAGTGGGTCATTTGGAAAGCCGGGAAGAACAGCAGCATCGGCCAGTAACTCCTAGGAAATCGACCTTTATGTCGCCCTGCCCGAAGGGGTCTATCTCTATGAGGCGGCACCTCATCGCTTGACTCCAGTTGTCGCCGGCGACTTTCGCGCCAGGTCCGGCAGGGGCAGGGGCTCCGCGGGGACAGCTCCGGTGAATATCTTCTATGTGGTGGACCTCACGCGGTACTCTCTGGGACCGGGCCAGCCGGACCGACGCATTGGAGACCCGGAGGTCCAGAAGTCATATTATTACACCGCCACGGGTCTGATTGCTGCAAACGTCTTTTTGTTTGCCGCCTCGCAAGGCCTGGCCGCCTGGTTTCACAATTGCGATAAGGAGAACACGGCCAGGGAGTTTAAGCTGCGGCCTGAGCAGCGTGTGCTCTTCGCCCAGACAGTCGGTTTCCCGGCGTAAGCGGAACACCCGTTCTGAGCGAACCTGTCTTAAGCGGCCTGTGGTGAGCAAAGTCGAACCATGCCGAAAGAGCCGAACCAGGTCGAGGGAGTCGAGGGACGAATTCAAATAACCAAAATTCAAATTAACCAAACAAGAAACCGCCGCAGGTGGAGCCAGCCGTTTGCAGCAAAAATGAGTTTTTAGAGGTTGCCTAAACCTGCACGAGATAAATAGAATACTCAATATGCGTAAAAAAAGACGCTCGACTAATAAACATCTGCCGAGAGGATTGGCAATACTCTACGAAGATAGCGATATCATTGTCGTGGATAAGCCGGCAGGACTCCTGACGGTGGGCACACCTTCCAACAAAACAAGAACAGCTTATTATGTCCTGACCGATTATGTCCGCAAAGGCTGTCTAAAATCGCGCAACCGAATTTTCATCGTTCACAGGATTGACCAGTGGACGTCCGGCGTGCTTGTCTTTGCAAAAAGCGAAGAAGTTAAGCTGCGATTGCAGGGGCAGTGGAAAGAGACGAAAAAGAAATATCTCGCGATAGTTCACGGCCGATTGGACCAGAAAGAAGGGATTATTACCTCATACTTGGCTGAGAACAAAGCTTATGTTGTTTATTCTACGTCCGACAGCACAAAGGGAAAACTGGCCCATACCGCTTATAAGGTGCTTAAAGAAACCAGACAATTCAGTTTATTGGAGGTTGGTCTTTTGACTGGCAGAAAGAACCAGATACGTGTCCATCTGGCTGATAAGGGACATCCGGTTGTAGGCGATAGGAAATACGGCAAACCCGAAGATGTGCATAATCGTTTAGCGCTTCATTCCAAATCGATTTCATTCAAACATCCCACAAGCGGCAGGCAGATGACTTTTGAAGCCAAAGTTCCGGTATATTTCCGCGAGCTGCTTGGTAATGACCCGGATGGATTATATTAAATTGTTTGAGGTCAGGTTGTTTAAGCGGAAATCGGTAATCAATTATCTCCCCAAATTCCGCCCAATCCACGTCTAACCAAAAAAACTACCCACAGCTCACATCGAGCATCCGGTGTCGAATTTTTGTTTTACTCTATGGCTGTAATCGGCAATAATATAGCCGTATGAAAAAATCAATGTCACATCTGCCCAAACACAAACAGGATGAGCTAAAGCTCATAAGAGATACTATCGTCGAATTGGACCCCGGACGAAATGACGTCATTCGTCCAAACGCAAGAGATTGTCCGTGTATTGAACAAGCATCGAGAACTTCAGAGAAGAACACTCCAGCGTGGTTTGTGAGATTAGCAAGCTTAGTGGAAAATGTAGGTTGTTCAATATAGAGAATTAGGCCGGGAAACTATAGAATACGAGGTATTCAGGAAAGGATAATGTATGACCAAGAGTCATGATACTAGAAGAGATGTAAAGAAGAAACCACAAAGAACGCTAAAAGAGAAACGGCTTGCGAAGAAAATGAAGAAAGCAGGCCTGTCCGCGTAAACAGAATGACTGGCTCCTGCGTTTCCCGACGCAAGTCGGGGCAGCGGGGATGGGACGTTTATGGTCTTTACCCGGTATTGAAGAAGCAACGGGAACGGATAGTCGTTAGTCGCTTGCCTGCCCTCCGTAGTCCCTAAGGGACGAAGGATGGGTCATTAGTATTTAGTCTGTGGAATCGCCTGCGGCGGCGAGCATTGACCCGTTTTATAAAGTATGCCAGCCCGCCAGAGGCATGCGGGGACAAGCTTTCCCGTTTTATACAGACTGTTTATGCATTGTTAGGTTTCACAAGAGTAAAGCATGGATATAAAAGTTGAAAATTTGCTCAACATCGATAATGTCAGAAAATACAAGATACATTTTGCTGTTTGGAACAGCGTAGAACAGCCATTAGATGTCTTTGTCAGAGATAGAGAAGAATGGAAGGGATGGAATAGTTGGCGAGGAAACAGAGATGACTACAGCCGTGAATATATATTTTCACTAATTCGGTACTATCCTCAACCTGATAAATGGTTATTTGGTGGAATATTTAAGGTTGTTGAAAGGAAACAAGATTCATATGTTGTAAACCTTGATGATAAATACAAAGAATATGTCGGTAGGCTCTTAATTCATTATCCAGGTCCAAGAGTGAGAGGCCGGGCATTTTATCTTGAAAATCACTATTCAAGCCTTCTCGTTTCCCAAATACTCGATAAGCCATATTCAGGTGAAGCTTTCTGTGGCTATGAAAATGTTAAACACGGATTTTCACAACTTGAGGCAATATTCAAGCAAAACAAGCAAGATTGGAAATCTGCCCTCCAGAATGTGAAAGGTGTATATCTGATTGTAGATAAAAGGAATGGAAAAATGTATGTAGGCTCTGCGTATGGCGAATCAGGGATATGGTCTCGATGGTCATGCTACATTGGCACTGGGCATGGATGGAATGATGAATTGACTATTCTGATTAAAGCAAATGGCATTGATTATGCAAGGGAAAATTTCCAGTTTTCTATTTTGGAGTATCGTCCAATGAAAACTGATGACCAAGTGATAATTGATAGAGAGCAATACTGGAAGAGGGTTCTTTTGTCAGGTGTATTTGGGTACAACAAAAATTGAAAACCTAACAACAGCGTCAACTCTGACCGTTTAAAGGCGGCCGGTTAGCCGCGGTGTTCGCAGTGCGGTCGATTGGCTTTGACGCGGTTTATGATACAGACTGTATAATCATTATTGGGGGAAAAAATGGAATACAAGGTCAGCAAGAAACGCGCAGCTCTATGGGTTATCGCAACGATAGCAGGGCCGTTGCTGTTCTACTTGTTCATCTCCGGGTGGTACATCGGTATATGGTATGCCCAAACCAGGCATCAGGGTCCACCGACACCCGATATCATTATCAAGAGCATGTTCATCGGTTATCCTCCGGCAATTTGGGCAGCGGTTGCTCTTTGGTGGTGGACCTGCAGGAAGAATGCAAAATTCGGCGAACTCTTCCTGACGCGGAGCAGCGCTATATGCTCAGACATCGCAATCGGGATTGGTCTGGGAGCTTTATGGGTTGCGGTGTACGGTTTGACGGACGTTGTGTCCTGGCAGGAGATGTTCACTTTCGATTTAGCCAAGCTGGCATCGGTCCCCACATCGCTGAGCGCCGGTTTCGGTGAGGAATTCCTGTGCCGGGGATTCCTTTTTTGGCTGCTTGCCGCTGCCGGGGCAGGCAAGAGGTCGCGCTTGGTCGTCGCGTCAATTGCTTTTGGGCTGAGTCATTGTTTCTGGGGACCTTGGGGTATGTGGTGGACCACGGTGCTCGGGTTCACCTTAGGTCTTGCTGTGCTCTGGCGAGGGAACGTATGGCCTGCCGTTGTTGCGCACACACTCTTGGACCTTTGCATTGAACCCGGCCTTATTGAAAAAGCTCTGACCAATGGTTTCAGTTCATAAGAGAAGCCCTCGACCCTTCGACTTGGCTCAGGGCAAGCTCACTCAGGGCAGGCGACCTGCCGGGCGATGGGCTTTGTGACCTGAGTTTTTGCAGTAAGGTATAAGCATTGTTAGGCAGGGAGACGATAATGGAATTCTTACCAGTCACATCTGACGGAAAATGGGTGTATGCTGGGTTTTGGAAGCGTTTTTGTGCTGAATGGGCCGATGCCTTCGTGATACTACCTCTGGGTTTCCTTTTCATCTGGCTTAAGAGTTTTGACAAGAACCTGGCGATTCTAATCACAATTCCATCCACGGCATTGTTTTCCATGTACCACGTTTACTTCAATGCTCGCTTTGGGGGCACTCTCGGTAAACTGGCCGTCGGGATCAGAATCACAAGACCCGACGGGACAAGAATCGGGTGGCCGGAAGCATGGAAACGCTCTGCGGTTGATCTGGCCTTCGGATTCCTGATGTTGTGTGTAGAGGTCTGGGTGTTGACGCAAGTCAATGGCGAACAGTATTCAGCAACTGCATTCGTCGAGCGAGTGCGATTACTCCAATCGTACAATCCATCTTGGTTTTCCATAGTCACAATTTCTCATCAGATCTGGATTTGGAGCGAGGTAGTCGTTCTCCTATTCAACAAGAGAAAGCGAGCACTACACGACTTCATCGCTGGAACAGTCGTGATACACAAGGAATTTGCAGAACAAGTTGCTGCACCCGACAAACAATAGCCTCGCGGCGGCCAACCCGGCAATACCGTCATGGCGGTGCTGTAAACGGGTTTATGCAGACTGTATAAGCCGGAAGGGACGAAAGGACGTAATTCGTCCAAACGCAAGAGATTTGATGAAAGACGAAAGTTGGGATTTATTATTTACTAAATACGACATACTACATACGATGGACGAGCGACGAATATCGTTTCCCGTTTTATGCAGACTGTATAACCATTGTTCGGTGCAAAAGGAGTCTTAATATGCTTTTAATGAGTACTAGGGGTTGGATAGTTATTGGTGTGGCTGTTTTTGTGATTTTGGCTGTGGTTATTGGAGCGAAAATAAAAGATAGATATTTTTAGAAAGGATGGGGGTTTTCACCGGGTTTTTGGTTTGAAAGCATAAGGCAGGGTGCCTGCTTGTTTGGGCTTGGCAGCCAGAAACAGTCTGTTCCCCGCCAGAGGCGTATAAAAATGTATAATCATTGTTGAGCGTCTGATTAAGTCGCAATCCTAAAGGATTTTTCGATGAGTGATGATTTCGTCTTTGATATGAAGGCAAAAAAGGTTCGGAAGACCGATAGTCAACTGCTGGAATCATTGCACAAATTTGCACAACAAAATGACATGAACTACTTCTCTACCATTGATTACAATAACTGGGAAAACAAAATTATTGGGGCGGAAGTAATTAGCGAACGCTTTGGCTCTTGGAAAAAAGCATTGTTGCTTATCGGTATCGAAGGCGCGAGAGAACGGAAGTATTCAGACAGGGAACTGATGGATAATTTAGAGACGGTTTGGCGCAAAGTTGGGTATCCGCCAGGCAGAAAAATTCTTTCTAAGCATGGCGAATGCATTTCAGAACGTCCATACAAGGATAGATGGGGTTCATTAAAAAAAGCATGCGAATTGCTTGCTCAATATAAAAAAGGGGCTATCCAATGGGATGCTATTGCTAGTCGATCATCCATGAATCCAGCAATCTCATCCGACAACAATAACAAACAAGCTCGAAAATCTTTAAGCCTAGATTTGCGGTTCCGCGTGTTAAAACGAGATAATTTTAAATGTACAAAGTGTGGGAATAGTCCTTCCAAGTCTCATGATATAGAGTTGCATGTTGATCATATCATGCCTCTATCCCGGGGTGGCGGTGATAATATTGAAAATTTGCAAACTTTGTGCAATAAATGCAATTTGGGAAAAAGCAATCGACACACCATATAACACCCATAACAATGCCATGCAACCGACGCTGCTCCTGAACTGGCGCGTTTCGGTGAATTCCGCCACGGCGGATAAATCTGAGCAAGAATCCTTCGACTTCGCTCAAGACGGGTCCCTCGACCCATTCGACTCTTTCGACCCTTCGATTTCACTCAGGGCAGGCTACGCTCCCTACTTCGCCCTAAACGACAGGGCTTCCGACTTCGCTAAAGTTACGCCGGACAAGTCGCAGGGCAAGCAAGACAGATTCTGCGGTTGTTTTTTGAACTTTGTCCTTTGGTTATTTGAACTTGTCCATTCTCCGTAGTAGTGTCGTTGCTACTGCGAAGGATGAATTTAGGATTTAGAGTTTATGGCGTCAGCCATCCACATTCTAAACTCTTAATTGCAGGACGCGCTTCACGAGATACCAGCAACGAGTCACGAACTACAGCCGCCGAACGACCTTGATTATTCGATTTTTCCTTTGGCCGCCCATTCCACGCCGCGGACAATTAACTTCTGCACATTCGGGTTCAACAGGGCTTTGCGGTCGTGGCCGAAGGCGTTATAGACAGAGCGGCCCTTGCCGTAGTTCGAGGTGAATAGCAGCGGCTCGGTCTTTTTGCTCCAATCGGAGTCAGCCGAAATCAGCACGTTGATTTCGCCCGTGCCCTGCAACTTGGCGTATAGCTCATCGTCGGTCTCGAAGTCGCTCAACCCTGCTGTGATGGGATGTTCCTTGTTGACCATTTTGGCCTTGAAGACGCTTCTCGGGCCGTGACCGGAAGTGCCCATTATCCATTTGCGGCCGCAGAGCTTGCCGAATTCCTCCCAATTGGGGAACGAGGCGCTGGCCAGGTGCTGGACGAAGAAGCCTTTTCCATCTTTCACGAAATTCAGAAGGTTCTCCTGTGCTTGTTCGGGAATCACGGGAACACGCTGGCTGTAAATTGTAAAGACGATGACGTCATAGCCATTCAGAGCGGTTTTCGATTCGAGAATCAGGGGGTCTTCGCAGACCCTGACATCGAATTTGCCCGAAGCAACCATCGCTTCGCGCGTGGTCTCGGAGATATCTCGCCAGGGATGAGCCGACACATCGTCTCCTGTAATTAACAGGACTCTAATTTTGGCTTGCTGCTGGGGAGCTTCGGCTGCAATACAGAAACCGGCTGCTACGACACCCATCAGAACCAGAACAGACATTAAACGCTGCATCTTGTTACTCCTTTCTGCTTGAAAAGCAAGTATAGCACTTACATTTCCCATTTGCATCGTTTTGAAGCACTTTTTTACAAACCCGCCTTCAGCGGGCACCTTTGACGCCCATATAATATCAAGAACTTTTCGCATTTCAATAATGCGAACCCTGATTTTACGAGGTATGCTATTAAAAAAACATCAAAACTTCAAGAATTTAGCATAAAAAGTTAGACAAAAGCTGTCCTCTCTGATAACACATCGTTCTAAAGACAATTAGTGCCAGGCCGATGACCATAAAGACGGTAAAAACTAAAAAGGTTGGAATCTGGTATGCGGGATTTTAGCAAAGCAAAACGAATAGTTGTAAAAATCGGCACGAACACCCTGACGAAAAACGGCGGTATAGACTCTGACTATGTCCGCCAAATCGCGGCACAGATAAGCTCTGTTCTCAAGACCGGCAGACAGGTCGTCATCGTTACTTCAGGCGCTATCGGTATGGGCATTGGGCAGTTATCAGAGTATCAGGAAATCAGGACACCAGGTATTAGAGAGCGTCAGGCGTGTGCGGCGATTGGTCAGCCGTTACTGATGGCTGAATATCGAAAATCATTTCTGCGCTATGGTATTACTGTCGCCCAGGTTCTGTTGACTACCGATGTGCTTAATAATAGAAAAACATATCTGAACCTTCGCAATTCCATCGAGACGCTGCTTAACCTGTCCGTTGTGCCGATCCTAAACGAGAACGATAGCGTCAGCACCGAGGAAATCGGCTCAGCGTTCGGCGACAACGATCGGCTCAGCGCCCTTGTGGCCAGCAAAATCGATGCCGACCTTTTGATAATGCTCAGCGATATCGATGCACTTTACGATAAAGACCCGCGGAAATTTGCCGACGCCAAACCGATACCCGCTGTCTTCGAGATAACCGAGGAGATTGTGCGAAGTGCAGGCGGAAGGGGCAGTCAATTCAGCACCGGCGGAATGAAAACCAAAATAGAGGCGGCGAAAATCGCCTCCAACGCCGGCTGCCGAATGGTCCTGGCCAACGGCAGAGAAAAAAACGTCATCGAACGAATCCTCGCCGGCGAAGAAATCGGCACAGTCTTTATGCCGAAAAGAAAACTCTCCAACCGCGAAAGATGGATTCTCAATAACGCGCCCGCTGGCGTAGTCTATATTGATGATGGCGCAATGCAGGCAATTAGAAACCACAAAAGCCTTCTGCCCAGCGGCATAACCTCTATTGACGGCTCGTTCGAGCGAGGCGATGTTGTTATGCTCAACGACAAAGCAAAGGCCGTTACAAATTTCAGCAGCTCACAGTTAAAAACTTTGGCCGGCAAGCACACCAGTGAAATAAAAAAGCTCCTCGGCCCCGGCCATAGAGACGTCGTAGCAATACCAGAAGATATAGTATTTCTGGATTATTAACTACAGAACCTGTCCTGAACAACCTGTGGTGAGCGAAGCCGAACCAAGCCGAAGGATTACGCGGATTACTCAGAGAATTTTGGTGTTGAAAAAAAATAGGGTTTGGGTAGAATTGGAGGACAAGAAGAAACAGGAATTATGAAATAGTTTGGGTGACGGAAGTCGAATAAGCGATAGTACACAAATATGATTAGTCAAATAATAAAAGATGTAAAAAAAACATTTCTTGGTATCAACGGGAGTCATGATTGGGATCATGCGAGGAGAGTTTTTAACCTTTGTACTTGTATTGGAAAAAAGCAAGGAGCAGATCTAAAAGTGCTGAAGCTGGCTGCAATTTTACATGATATTGGAAGAAACAAGGAAGACATCTCAAAGGGAAGAATCTGCCACGCAAAAATGGGGGCAACGATGGCTCGGGAACTGTTACAGAAATACAAAGTTAATGAAAATCTCATAAGTCGTGTGGTCCATTGTATAGAATCACACAGATTCAGGGGACAACAGAAACCTGTATCTAAAGAAGCAAAAATACTTTTTGATGCGGATAAGCTAGATTCTATTGGAGCTATTGGTATAGGAAGGGCTTTTTGGTTTGCCGGACAGATAGGTGCCAAGTTGCATAATGGATATCACGTTCCAATAGAGAAAACAAAACCTTACACAATAGAGGATACAGCGTATCGCGAATTCTCTATCAAGTTGAAGAAAATCAAGGATAGGATGTTTACAAAGGAGGGCAAGCGGCTCGCTGAGGAGAGGCATAACTATATGGTGTTCTTCTTCAAGAGATCACAAAAAGAAATCCGTGGCGAGATGTAAATAGAGATGAGTTTAGTAGATTAGAGGCTGTATCGGTGGGAAAAGAGAAAACAATAAAGCTAAGTCTAAAGAAGACAATACTATCACCTGAAGGTGCAACTAGATATTTATGGCAGCTCGGAGACGGGAAAGCTATCGAAAGCGTCATTTTGAAACACGAACAAATGACGTGTGCGTGTATTTCAAGTCAAGTCGGTTGCCCCTTGGATTGTATTTTTTGCGCGACTGGTCAGCTTGGTTTTACCAGAGATTTATCTGTTGATGAGATAATAGGTCAGGTTGTGAGCCTTGAGAAAGAGTTGCAGAAAATCGGAGACATACAGCGTTCTTTTGATCGCATTTTATTTATGGGGATGGGAGAACCATTACTGAATTACGAACCTGTAGTGCAATCAGCATTATCAATTCACAGTAGAGGAAATGATCATCATCCAGAGATATTTCTTGCTACCTCAGGGAAAAAACCTGAGAGGATTATTGAACTGGCCACAGACACACCTTTTGTGCGGCTGTGGATTTCGCTGTGTGCTGCTGATGACAATCTCCGGACAGAACTAATGCCTGCGGCCTCTTCTACCTCAATCGAAACTCTTCTTAATACAGGAGAGACCTACGCGGAGATTGTCGGGCATCCCGTTAGAGTACAGTACCTCATGATTAAGGGACGCACTGATTTACCTTCCTGCGCAGAGAAGTTGGTTGAACTTGTAGCAGGAAGACCTTTCGAACTCCAATTATCAAGGCTTAATCCTATCCTCGGCTGTTCTCTAAAGGCTTCCACAAAAAGTTCGATGCATCAATTTGCTGAATTGACTGTTCGTGGCGGCATCCCAACAAGTATATTTGATAGTAAAGGATCGGATATAATGGCCGGGTGTGGCCAACTTTCTGCCAGTCTTTAGCAGGGGCATTAGTATGAAAGAATCTTCCAGGAATACCTAATGTTAGTTTTTTTCTATCTCGCAGACTATGAGATACTCGAACTCTCGGAAGCAAAACTAAATCCTTCCAGAATTCTGGCTGTTCTGAATCTTGAGCTTAGGTTGTTAGTTCTGCTTACAGCAATGGACGACTGTGTAGTTCTGTCACCCAGCCATTACCGTGAAGAGGAAATTTGTCGAGAACTCGTGAAACTCAATCGCCCTTTCATAGACGACGGCTGGCTTGGATTAGTGATGCGCGAAGTCACTCTTCAGGATAATAAGGCAAAACAAGCCAAGAGATATGAAGATTATGGGCATCTCGAAAAGTACCATCTAGCTTACCTTTTACGTACTGACTATGGGCTGAGCAAGTTGGGTTTTAGGATATTAAGTAAAGACTTTAAAACCGGCAGGATGTCTATAGACGTCTGGGAACGCAAGGTTCGCGCTGTAGCTATTAGAGTTGACTATCCGACCCCACGTCTCGAGGAACTAATCCGTAGAGTCCGAGGCAGTGAGGAGGCTCCTTTCATTTGGGAAAGGGTCAAGGCTATCTTGGATTTGATGAACTTTGGACCAGATGAAGAAAAACTTCTCAGAATTCGTGCCAGCATGAGCACAAGTTATATTGAATCGCACCGATTGGGAGGGATTTCTCTGCCACGCGGGTCTATGGCTATTCGGGAAGTGATACTACCACAAATCGGGAGAGACAATGCCTATGACCTCATGCGGTTCCGCCGAGTTTTACAACAGGCTGAGGTTTTTTATAGCATAGCGAGTTTTGGTCCTGAGAAAATCTTGGCCCTTAAAGCCAAGACCTCGCACATTATGGACAAAATTCGTAAAGGGAACAAGAATGGAAATTCAAGCGAGCAAATCTTCACCGATTTACGTCGCACGGGATTAATTAGTGAACTCCAGAAGGCAGTCAAAGGAATTGATTCATGCCACGTTCCAAGGAACAAAACGAAGATGCCAATCTATCGTGTACTGTCAGATGTAGAGGCATTTCTGAAAGCACAAACCCAAGCCATAGAGAAACTCACAAAGAGGTTTATTCAGTACCAACATCCGGAAGGAAAGGCGATAGATAACGAGGAAGTAAAGCTGTTCTTACGTCAGTTTGAGACTCTGGAGAGAGTATCTCTGGCGTTTGTCTTACTCCAGAACGTTACATTTATCGATCGCGTCAAGATGAGGGAAATGTTTCGGCATTACTGTGAACAAATTCTCTCTGTAAAAGAAAAAGAAAAGACCATATTGACGAATCTAGGAGGGCCATATGACAGTTCTCGTATAGTAAGTTATGTTTGTGCTGATATAGCCATGGAAATAAAATTAAAGGCACAGGATCTAAGGGCAATTCTTGACCAAGAGGATTTTACAGGTAAAACAATTTTGTTTGTAGACGACAACATAGGAAGTGGCAAGCAAGCCATAGACACATTCCGGGAACTATTGGGCCTGACTGAAGAAAAGGAACTCAAGGAGAGCCATGAGATTGAGTTAACGGATTCACAGCGTAGCAAACTAAAGAAGTTCAAACTTAGCCTATTTACCTTCGTTGGCTTTGAAGAAGGTAAGAAGGATTTTACGAAAAAGTTGCGCAAACTAGAATTAAATATGGCTGAACCATACTCTTTTCTAAAACAAGAAGAGCGAGTGGGCTGTTTTCATCCCACTTCTGACATTTTTGAGTCTCCTAAAGACCGTAAGGCGTGTGAATTGATTTGCAGTGAAATTGGCTACCAATTGTTCGCTGACAAGACAGATTGGTCTGACGGCTTGAAAAGGGAACGGTCGCTTGGCTATGGGAACTCACAGAAGATGACTGTATTCTTTTACAATGTTCCAACTTCAACATTGCCCATACTGTGGAAAAGAGGTACATACAATAACAAGAAGTGGGAACCGCTGTTTCCGAGAAGAGAGAAAAATATAACGCTCCCCGTTAAACAACTAAAAAATTAGGGAATTTGGGATAGCCAAGGAACATCTTATCTGTCTTGATGAGGCAGGGGTTTTTATCCGAAAAAAACAAAATCGGGGAAAGGAGGCGGGGGAAGGACAATATCGTGGGTAAAATCGAATCTATAATACTGGGTATGTTTTTTGGGGTTGGGCCGATTGTGTTTTGTTTTCTGGCGACTATGGTAATTGCTTCTATTTTTTGGGGGAAGGAAGCCCTCGGACCGTGGGTGTTGTGGTCGCTCGTGCCGGCGATAATTATAGATGTCATCTATCTAAAAAAGTGGGTCAGGAAGGCATATCTAATCAACAACAAAGTGCTTGCAGGAATTTATCTATTCTACTCGGTAGTGGCGCTGGGTATGGGTATGGGGATTCCGATACTCAATTTTGTTCTGGGAATAATGGCCGGCGTTTATGCTGCAAGGAGAATGCACCTTGCAGGAGCCGATGAAGAAAGGCGCAAACAAGCTTTTAGGAAAACGGCGATGTTCTGCGCGGTGGCTATGGCGCTGATGTGCTGCCTAATGACGCTGTTGGGGATAGTCGGTAAAGTACCGGGTTCGAAATTTGAGACGCCGCTTTTGTCGTTTACATTTACATTGCCTATATTTACTGCGGTAGTGCTGACCGGCGGAGCTACAATGGTTTTGCTGCAATACTGGCTTACCCTGACCGCCGCAAAAATCACGATTAAGCTCTAACCCGTGACCCATAACTTGTGAATGGGTGTAGCAGGAGGTTAAGTTGTGATAAGATTTAAGTGCATTTATTGCGGGCAGAGGATATTCACTCGCGAAGACGGTCGCGGCAAAAAGGGCAAATGTCCAAAATGCGAGCACCTTCTGGTCATTCCCTGGACCACCAAAGGCAGGCCGGCAATCAGTCTTAATAAAGAGACAATCCCCGACCGAACCAAGCCACATGTTTCAGAATGGGAGAAGAACCAGCGTTCCGGGTCTGATGAGCAGGCAGATAAGTTGATAGATCTCTGCGAAGAGAGTTTGGGTTTCCTTGTCCCTACATACGACGAGCTGTCGCTGTTCCTTATGGCGGCGACACTTATCCTCCTGTGGATTACGAACAGCAAAATGCGAGATGAGGTAATCGGATTCGCAATGCGCCGCATAGATGCCCCGCGTTTGTACATTTGTACAATTATTCTTCTGGCAGGAATGTTTTTGTGCCTGTACCATATTTTCACCACGAGGGCAAAGACGGACATTGAAAAGCGACTTATGATGATTTTCGCGGTTACGATAAACGCGATTACAGGCATAGTAGCCGGCATCCATACGATTAAGGAATCAGTTGGCTGGCTGCTGGTTTTCCCAGTATGGAACATAATCAACGGTGTTCTCCTGCTCCTGATGCTGCGATTCAACGTTATAGATGAAGAGTGTATCAGCGACCGCAAAGCCACACTCGTTCAGATTATTCTCGGCCTGATAGCAGTCCTTGTCATTTTTATACTCTGCAACTATGTCTTCAAATTGTATTGGGCCATAACTTTCTCAATATGTATTGTCTATACCACCAGTTTTGACAGGGCACTGCAAAACGTCTTGCCCGGCCTGACGCACAGAGGAGACGAACAAGCCGAACAGCCCAGGTGACCCACCACAGATACAATCTTCCGCCTTTCTACAAACTGCTACTGTTTGCGATTGACAAAAAATAATCAATAGTAAATAATAAATAATAATTTTTTTGGCCGAAGTGGCGGAACTGGCAGACGCGCGGGACTCAAAATCCCGTCCTGGCAACAGGGTGTGGGTTCAATTCCCACCTTCGGCAGTTGTCTTGTGGCTTGTCCCCTCGACCGTGCTCGGGGCAGGCGTTCGTATTGTGTGATGCGTATTGCGTAAAAGACAAAGGATGAATATGTCATTTATCACAACGCAGGGAAGTAAAATAATATTCGCAATTGCGAACTCACGCGTAATTGCCTCACGCATTTTTGGCGTTGTTATTTTACTGGTCATCCTTTTTACCGGCCATTCCTTTGCTCAAGGAACTATAATAGATATACTCTTTGAGCTGTCCGGGCTATTTTTGCTTTCGATATGCAGTCTGGGACGGCTGTGGGCGCTGATGTATATAAGCGGCAACAAAAGACGCGAACTTGTTACCGAGGGACCATATTCAATAGTTCGGCATCCGTTATACCTCTTTAGTCTCATAGGTTCATTTGGAATTGGGTTGGCATCAGAAAACCTGCTGGTTTTGGGACTTATAATTGTGTTTTATCTGTTGTATTATCCTTTCACCATCCTTGCCGAAGAAAAGAAAATGACAAATAAATTTGGCGACGCTTACCTTGAATATATGAAGAAGACTCCGAGATTTATCCCCAAGCTCTCTCTTTACAAAGAACCCCAACTATATGAAGTAAAAGCTGCCAGTTTCGTCCGCAACTTTGCAAATGGTATGTGGTTTATATGGATATTTATGCTTCTGCATTTCGCCGAGATGCTTCAGGAGTCAGGATACTTACCGGTGTTCCTCAAGATACCGTAATTCGGTGATACAGTTCATTCATACCGGCGGTTTGATTTACCTCGCCTACTGAAACGAGTTGTGTAATGGAGTTACAACAGAAAACCGGATATATCCACACCGGCTGGAAGGCAGCGATATGGTTTGCTCTAATTATCCTGAGCTTATATCTTTTTATTGCTACCCGAACGACCTTGTGGGACCGCGATGAGCCGCGATTTACCCGGGCCGTAGTAGAGATGATTGAGTCAGGCAATTACCTGGTCCCCACTTTCAATGGGCAATTGTGGCCCGACAAACCGATTCTTACTTACTGGCTGATGTCTTTGGCGATTCGTGTGTTGGGACCGACGGAATTCGCCTGCCGTTTTTTTGGATGCATCGGCAGCGTGGTAACATGTCTATTAACATTCTACATAGGTAGGCAACTTTTTGGCACAAAGGGTGGCCTGTGGGCTATGGTAATTCTGGCCTCAAACCTGATGGTGCTCGTAGTCGGCACCGCTGCGACCTCCGATGCGATAACGCTACCGTTCATAGTTGCAGCGATGGCAATCTTTGTCAAGGCGCTGGAGTCAGGAACGCGCACATACCATATAATTCTGATGGGTATGGCCCTCGGCTTCGGGATGCTCGCCAAAGGACCAATAGGAGTCCTGCCGATTCCGGCAATGTTAACAGTCCTGTGGATAAGCCGCAAAACCAGGCCAGGCCTCGTCCGGCTTCTCTGGCAACTTGGAATAGCATTAGCAATAGGGGTTTTGATTTTTCTGGCATGGGCAATTCCGGTCAACAACGCAACAGGCGGCCAGTTTCTGCGTGTCTTTATTGGCCGCCACGTCTTCACTCGTGCGATTAAGCCTATGGAGCATCACGGAGGAAATTTTCTTCTTTACTTACCATATTACCTGCCTGTTATTATAGTAGGTTTTTTTCCGTGGACTCTGCATCTGCTCGGGGCTTTTTCAGCAGCACTCGGCAGGCGTCTGGGCGGGCAATATTGTCGCTCTCTGTTAATCGGCTGGATTGCATCGATTTTTATTATAATGACATTGGCGGTTACCAAATTACCGCATTACATACTGTTTATATGGCCGGCGCTGGCTCTGGCAGTGGCGGGCACGATTATCGCCGCAGAGCAAAATAGGTTAACTGCTCGCGACCAAATGTGGCTGCGACGCGGCGTCTGGTTTTTTGGCCCACTCGCAATCGCCATAGCGATTGGCTTAACGATTGGGCCATATTATTTTCCGATAGCGGGGCTGCGATGGCCTGGCATAGCAGCAGGTATAGTGTTATTAGTTATGGCTGCGGCGGCCATTTACCTGCAACGTGCCGACAGAACACATCTTAGCGCCCAAGTATTGCTGGTCGGTATGTTTGCCCTTATTATCCCAATATTGTTTGGGGTGCTGCCGGCAATTGAACAGATAAAAATATCTCCACCTATTGCCCAGGCAATTAAGGCCAGAACCGACGAGAAAGTTCCCGTAGCAACATACAAATATTCTGAACCAACTCTGAATTTTTATGTTGGCCGTCAAATTGAGCCGCTCCGCGGCGAAGAGGCAGTTGCGACCTGGACCCGGCAGCCAAAACCGGGAGTGCTGATTATACCCAAAGATTTGCTCGCCAACATCGACCAACAATACGGACCTTTGCCTTTAGAGCAAATCGCCTCGAAAAAAGGTTTTAACTATTCAAAAGGAAAACCGCTCGAAGTAGTGGCTTTGATTCGCAAGGCACAAAACTAATGACCGAACAAAAAACAGATCAACTCCGTTTGCGCCGAACCAATTTTGGAATATGGATAATTATTATTACCTTATCGTTGGCCGCTTTACTGAGTTATTTTGTGCTTGATGAACGTGTTTTTTCCTGGCTCTGTCAGCATCGCAGCAACTGGTATAAAAATAACTGGGTTCAGGTATTTACCCTGTTAGGCAAAGGGTGGGTGCTAATCTGGCTGTTGTTTTGCTGGATGTGGGCTACCGGCCGGCATCGGCCGGCTCTGGTTGCAATACTGGTGCTTCTGCTGGTTTTACCAGCCGTGATGTCGCTGAAAGGCATAGTTCAAAGGCCACGG
>Ga0315293_10001834_pt1 | contig 20603 bp, 20 predicted proteins | sample YL17G13_20_MG_FD_203071 | JGI IMG/M metagenome (GOLD analysis project Ga0315293, IMG submission 203071) | Sediment microbial communities from Yellowstone Lake, YNP, Wyoming, USA - YL17G13_20 | ecosystem: Environmental > Aquatic > Freshwater > Lake > Sediment | place: USA: Wyoming | collected... | reverse complement strand
TCGTCGTGCTCGACGACCAGCACGGTGTTGCCGAGGTCGCGCATGCCCCGGAGGGTCTCGAGGAGCTTGCGGTTGTCGCGCTGGTGCAGGCCGATCGAAGGCTCGTCCAGCACGTAGAGCACGCCCATGAGCTTCGAACCGATCTGGGTGGCCAGTCGGATGCGCTGCGACTCGCCGCCGGAGAGCGTGCCGGAGGCGCGGTCGAGGGTGAGGTAGTCGAGACCGACCGCGGCCATGAACCCGAGGCGGTCGGAGATCTCCTTGAGGATCTTGGCGGCGATCGTCTGCTCTCGTGGGGTGAGGGTGAGCGTCCCGAACCACCCGACGGCCTCCTTCACCGGGAGCCCGACGACGTCGTGGATCGTGTAGTCCCCGACGCGTACCGCCAGCGCCTCGCGCCGCAGCCGCTTGCCGCCACACGCCTGGCAGGGGCGCATGGACATGAAGCGCTCGATCTCGCTCCGCGTGTCGTGGGAGGTGGTCTCGCGGTGTTTGCGCTCCAGGGCCGGCACGAGCCCCTCGAACGGCGCGCGGTACTCCCAACGCGAGCGCTCACCCACGAACGCGAACTCCAGCTCTCGCTCGCCGGTGCCGAAGAGGATCGCCCGCCGCGCCGACTCGGGGAGGGTGCGCCAGGGCTTCTGGAGCGAGAACTTCATGGCTTGCGCCAGCGTCTGCAGCTGGCGCCAGCGGAACGAGCGCCGCCCCTCCTGGACCACGGCCAGCGCGCCGGCGGCCAGCGAGCGCTCGGGATCGGCGATCAGCTTCTCCGGGTCCACCTCGTGCACCACGCCGAGCCCGGTGCAGGTCGGGCAGGCGCCCTGCGGGGAGTTGAACGAGAACAGCCGCGGCGAGAGCTCCGCGAGGGCGAACCCGCAGTTGGGGCAGGAGTGGCGGGAGGAGAGCACAAACTGCTCCTTGCCGATAGGGGCGATGCGCACCACCCCCTCGCCCACCTTGAGTGCCGTCTCCAGCGAGTCTGCGAGGCGGTTCCCGAGGTCGGGGCGCACCTCGAGGCGGTCGATGACCACCTCGATCGTGTGCTTCTTCTTCTTGTCGAGCTCGGGGGGGCTCGCGGCGTCCACCAACTGCCCGTCCACCCGCGCCCGCACGAACCCCTCGCGCACCATCTGCTCGAACAGCTTGCGGTGCTCGCCCTTGCGGCGCTCCGCAAGCGGCGCGAGCAGCAGGAAGCGCGTCCCGGACGGCATGTCCAGGATGCGGTCGGCCATCTGCTGGGTGGTCTGGCCCTGGATTGGGATGCCGCAGTCGGGGCAGAACGCCTGGCCGATGGACGCGAACAGGAGGCGAAGGTAGTCGTAGATCTCGGTGACCGTGGCGACCGTCGAGCGAGGGTTCTTGGATGTGGTCTTCTGTTCGATGGAGATCGCGGGGGACAGACCCTCGATTGTGTCCACGTCGGGCTTGTCCATCTGCTCGAGGAACTGGCGCGCGTAGGCCGAGAGCGACTCCACGTAGCGGCGCTGCCCCTCGGCGAAGAGCGTGTCGAAGGCGAGGGTGGACTTCCCCGACCCGGAAACCCCTGTGATCACCACGAGCTTGTTGCGTGGGATGTCCAGGTCGATGTTCTTCAGGTTGTGCTCTCGGGCACCCCGGATCGTGATCGTCTCTCGCATCGTGCTCTCAAACCCGGCTCCGAGCCGCCGTCTTCCACTCGCGGTAGACGCGGTGCGCCTAGCGCCGGGCAACCGTTCATTCTACGCCTCGGCGGCGCTGCCGTGAAGCGCCGCGTGCACGGGTCGCCTCGGTGTCCGCCCGAACCGGTGAGCCGCCGGGAAACCCGGTACTATGAATGGGGTGGATCTTGCAGGCCTCTTCGCCAGGCGCCCGCGATGGGTCACGGTGGGCGTTGCGCTCGCGTTCCTGGTCACGGTGGGGCTGGCCGACTACCTGACCGGGCGGGAGGTGAGCCTCTCGGTCTTCTACGTGGCCCCGATCGCGCTTGCCACGTGGTTCGTCGGCAGGCGCGCGGGTGTTTTCTTCGCGCTCCTGAGCACGCTCACGTGGTTTCTCGCGGACGACATGGGACGTCCCCATGTCCAGCCCCTGGTGCCGTACTGGAACGCCCTAGTCCGGCTGGGCTTCTACGCGGTCATGGTGGTCATCCTGGCCAAGCTGAAGGTGGCGCTGGAGCACGAACGAAACCTCTCGCGCGAGGACCCCACCACGGGGATCGCCAACCCGCGCGCGTTCTTCGAGTGGGCATCCAGGGAAGTGGAGCGTTCGCGCCGCTTCAAGCGCCCGGTCACGCTTCTGTACCTCGACTGCGACGAGTTCAAGACCGTCAACGATCGGCAGGGTCACGCCGTCGGGGACGAGGTCCTGCGCGAGGTCGGCCAGGCACTGCAGGGCGCTGTGCGGGACCTGGACTTCGTGGCCCGGGTCGGGGGGGACGAGTTCGTGGTCCTGCTCGCCGAGACCGACGCCGCCGGCGCACGGGTGGCGGTGCGCCGCCTCCAGGATCTGCTTTCAGGAGAGATGGCCAGGCATTCCCGGTCCGTGACCTTCAGCATCGGCGCCGCCACCTTCGTCACCGGCCTGGGCTCGGTGGAGGAGGCTCTGAGGGAGGCCGACAGCCTGATGTACTCGGCCAAGACCAGCGGCAAGAACGCCGCAAGGTTCGCCGTCTTCGGCGCAACCTCGTAGGCCCTATGCCGGCGGCCACAAGCGAGGGCGGATTCACTCCGCCCGAGCGGTGGGGGCTCGGGGGGCACTTCTGCGGCGGGCGGGAAGGTGGGACGCCGCAGAGCCCCCCGCAACGAAAAGCCAGGGCGGATTCACTCCGCCCGAGCGGTGGGGGCTCGGGGGGCACTTCTGCGGCGGGCGGGAAGGTGGGACGCCGCAGAGCCCCCCGCAATTAGGCCGCCCGACGAGACGCGGGCGACGACCCCGACGATCAGTCCCAATCAATTGGTTTTTCGTGAAAATCGCCGATGCAGGCTCGAGGCGCTGTGGCTTATGCTGGCGGCCGGAAAGTAACTCGGTTTCGCCCGCCTTTCTTGCTGTCGTACATCAGCTCGTCGGCCCGCCTGACCAGGGTGTCCACGCGGTCGCCCGGCCGCGCCAGGGTCGCGCCGATGGACACGGTGATCCTGATGTTGCCGTTAGCGGTGGGCACACGCGAGCTGCCGATGAGCGCCCGGAATCGCTCGCCGAGGGCCTTGATCCTGTTCTCGTCCACGTTGACGAGGGCGACAAGAAACTCCTCGCCACCCCACCGGCCCACCAGGTCGAACGACCGTGCGTTGCCCGCCAGCGTCTTCGCGACCGTCCGCAGCGCCTGGTCGCCGACGTCGTGACCGTGTTGGTCGTTGACCTCCTTGAAGTGGTCGATGTCGACGAAGAGCACGCCGAAGGGCCACCGGTACCGGTCCATCTCGTCGAGCTTGGCGCGGAGGTTGATCTCGGTGAACGCCCGGTTCGCGACACCGGTCAGCAGGTCCACGTAGGCCATCTCCTGCAGCTCCTTGATCCGCTGCAGAGCGGCCATCCCGGCGGTGTTGTCCGTGAAGACATCCACCGCCCCGATGATGTTCTTGTGCGCATCCTGGACCGGCGCGACACGGACGCGCACCGGAACGCGGTGCCCCTCCTTGTGGTGTAGGAAGACATCGACGTCGCGCACCTCAGCGTCGGCCAGCGTGGCGCTGATCGGGCAGAGGCTGCCGCACAGGAGGACACCCTCGGCGTTGACGTGGATGAGGAGCTCGTCGCAGCAGTGGGAGCCGATCACCTCTCCTCTGGTGAAGCCGGAGATCCGCTCGGCGCCCTTGTTCCAGTAGGTGATGCGGCGGTCCGGGTCCACGAAGTAGACGCCGTCGTAGAAGTTGTCGAGCAGCGCCTTGAAGAAATCCGTTCGCAGAGCCATCGCTCCACGTCCTCCCGTGAGCTCCTGGACGTCCGGTACGGTGATTCTAGACCCTTTTCAGTCTCGGTGTGTCAACTGGCCCGTTGCTGGCAGTCAGAAGCGGCAGTCGGTCGAGAGGGTGCCGCGCTGCTCCGTGGGGCGGTGGTTGCAGGGAACCCTCGTGGGTTTTCGGGCTTAGGTCCGGCGCAGGATCGATTGGAACTCGCTGGCGTCGTTGTCGTCCTTGGAGCCGACCGGAGTGCCGCAGGCCGAGCACCGGTACTCATACTTGTTGCCGGTGGGCAGCACCAGCAGCAGCTGCCTGCGGACCGGGCGCGCGGCCCGGCAGCGGGGGCAGAAGAGCTCGGAGACCTCGAACTGGTCGAACTGCGAGCGCCCGTTCATCGAGCCCAAGTTGGACCCTCTTGCGGCAGGCGTCAAGGTGGGCCCCGCTTGTCGTTTCCGGGCCGGGAGGCTATCTTGACAGGCGAGCCGGGCGGCGGTCTTGGAAAACGGAACGACCAGTGGACGGCTGACCGAAAGCTCAAGACCGGCGGCGGCGGGCGTACGGCCCAGCCGTTGCAGGCGAGACGCTCGAGCCTGGGAGGTGCTGTATGCCTACCTACGTCTTCAAGTGCGGCGCGTGTGGGGAGCAGTTCGAGAAGGTCATGAGCATCTCGGAGCGGGAGAAGGGGAAACCGCCCTCGTGCCCGAGGTGCAAGAAACACAAAGTGGAGCGGGTCTACACGAGCTTCTTCGCCAAGACCGGCAGGAAGAGCTGAGGGCGGGGTCCGCCGGACCGCCTCTGCTTCGCCGACGGAGTCGACGCCCGCACCGGGGCGTGTCCGGGCCGCTACAATCGGCCCGTGCCCACCTGGCTGGTCGGGACCAGCGGCTTCTCGTACGACGGCTGGCGGGGGGTGTTCTACCCACCTGAGTTGCCGCGCAAGCGGTGGCTCGAGTTCTACCAGCGCGAGTTCAGCGTCGTCGAGCTCAACGTGACGTTCTACCGCACCCCGCGGGAGAGCACCTACCTGGGGTGGGCCGTCGCGACGAGTCCCGAGTTCCGGTTCGTGCTCAAGGCGCCCAGGCTGGTGAGCCACGTGAAGAGGCTCGCCGGCTGCCGGCAGGAGCTGGCCCGACCGTAGCCGAGGTAAGACGCCGGAGTTCGAACCACGGCGGGCGGGGCAAGATCCCCGCCCGCCGCTGGTTCTGGTGCCCATGGCGCGCTCGACCTACGAGCGTCGGCTGCCGGTCACGAGGACGTACGCTCCGTCACGGGCGAGTTCCTGCCCTGCTGTCGTCGGGCGAAGCTCCTCCCACCACGAGTCGCTCATGATCATCCGGATCTCACCGTCCCGGGCGAGGATCTGCCGCACGCGGTCGCGCTCGGCCGGTGTCCGCGCGCGCAGGAAGACCGTACAGCGGCCGGTCGCCAGGTTCTGGGTGACTCGGTGGTTCATCTCCACCACGTGGATGGGGGCGCCGGGCGGGAGGCCACGCGCGGCCATGATCGCGAGATTTTGCACCGGGGCGATGGAGGTCGCGTCGACGAGCTGACCCACCGAAATCAGGAGCACCGACCAGGCCAGCGCGCCGGTGATGCCGAGGACACGCACCGCTCGGAGGCCGGGGCCCCGCCGAGCCAGCAGCCAGGCCGACACGGAGCCCGCGGCGAGGAACACCGCAGCGAGGAAGAAGCCCAGGCGGGGCCAGGGTCCTTGCGGGAGGTGCGCCAACTCCGGTGCGCGTTTGAGGATGTGCTGGCCTGCGAGAAGCGGCAACCTCGGCAGCAGCGCGGGGAGCGTCGCGATGAGCAGCGAGAAGCCGACGCAGAGCACGACGGTGACATGCCAGCTGGCCCCGGGCTTCCGGCCGTCCCCGGTCAGGCTCAGGGCCACCACGATGGCAAGGGCCGGAACCGCGGGCGCGATGTAGTTGGGCAGCTTCGTAGCGGCCAGGGAGAACCCCACGATGACCAGGAGCCCCCACACGGTCGCGAAGCTCCCGAGCCTCCTTGCCTCCCGGTTGGAGCGGCAGACGTGCAGGAAGGTCTGCGGGAGAAAGGCCGCGAACGGCAGCAGACCCAGTGCGAGAACGATGAGGTAATAGAGAGGCGACCCCCCGTGCCCCTGCATCGGAGCCAGCAAGCGCCCGAGGTTGTGCTCCCCGAGGAACTCGGCGAGGAAAGTCGCACCTGCGGCGCGCCCCGTGAGCACGTACGGGGGCAGCCCGACGACGAGCACGAGGGGCACGCCCCAGAGGATCCCGGAACGCCCCAACGTGCGACGCACCTCACGTCGCACCATGGCGTCGCAGAGGAGGATGCCAGCGGCGATCAGGGGAAACGCCGGACCCTTGACCGCCAGGGCAAGACCCGTCGCCGCATAGCCGAGGGCCAGAGCTCGTCGCCTTCGGCGCAGGTCATCCTCGTCCAGGCCACGGAGGAAAGCCAGCAGCGCCACCGTCATTGCCGCCGTCAGGAGGGCGTCGAGAAGCCCGATCCTTCCGAGAGTGAACGGAAGCAGAGACGCCCCCGCGACCCAGACGGCCACCTCGGCGGCCTCCGGGTTGGCTCGTCGCGCCACCTCACGGGCGAGGAAGGCGAGCCCGGCCAGGAGCGCGAGGGCGCTCACCATGCGCGGCGCCACTGGGGTGAGGCCGAGGAGCTTGTAGAGCAGCGCGACGAGCCAGTAGAAGAGGATCGGCTTCTCATAGAACGGTTGGCAGTTGGACAGGGGCCGGAGCCAGTCGCCGGAGACCTGCATGTGGCGGGCGACGTCGGCGTAGACGGCCTCGTCGTAGTCCAGGAACCACGGCGAGCCGAGGCCGGCCGCCAGGGCCACGCCGATCACCACGATGGCGAGCCCGGGCCGAGGCACCGTGAGTGGCCGCGAGATGTCCATGTACCGGAAGCATATCCCCCGTGGGCCCCGGTGGGCACGACCGGCGACGAGGGAACCCGGCGTCCGTACCGTTCAGCTGGCGGTGAGCGCCACGCTGCGCAGGGAGAGGCTGCCGTGCTGGAAGCCCTCGAAGAGCGTCACGACGCGGTCGTGCGCCCCGACCGTGCCCAGGACGACGAAGAGGGGCTCGAAGTGCTCGGAGGTCGGAACCGCGAGGGCGGCGTGCGGGGCACGGCCGGCGTAGTCGGCAAGCGCCTCGAGGTCGAGCTTGGCCAGCCGATCCCGCACCCAGGCGTCGAAAGCCCGCGCCCAGTCCGGCGTCGGCGCCTCGTCCTCGTCCAGCGTGACGGTGCGCAGGTTGTGGACGATCCCTCCACTGCCGACGAGCAGGACGCCGCGCTGCCGGAGTGGTGCGAGCGCCCGCCCGAGGCGCAGCAGCTCCGCGGGGCGGGCCGGGAACGGCAGCGAGAGCTGGATGACGGGCACCGAGGCCTCCGGGAACGCCCGGCGGAGGGGAACCCAGACGCCGTGATCGAGGCCGCGGCTCGGGTCGAGCCGAACGTCGAAGCCGGCCTCGGCCTCCAGGTGTGCGACCTGGCCGGCCAAGTCGGGTGCCCCGGGTGCGGGGTAGGAGATCGCGTAGAGGGAGCGGTCGAAGCCGCTGAAGTCGTGGACAGTCTCCGGCCGGAGGCTCGACGTCACGCGCAGGCCGCCCCGGGTTTGCCAGTGCGCCGAGATGACCACGATTGCCGACGGTACCGGCATGCCAGCCCATAGGCGGGCGAGGGCTTGCGTGAAGGCCGTGTCCTGGATCGCCAGCATCGGCGAGCCGTGGGCGAGGAACCACGCCGGCAACGGCGTCGTCGTTTCCTGGTTTGGGGTTGTCCACGCCTGGTGTGGCGGCATGCGCTGTCTCCTGGTGCCGGGCGGGTTCGGTGCCCGGCACGTATCCGTCGCAATCGCCGGGATGCACCCGAATAATCCCACTGGCGGATTCCATTGCGAGGGCCCTGGCCCACGGCCGGGAGCCGCTGTAGAATCGCTGCGCCATGTCTACCACACCGAACTCCCGAAGGGTCCCGAGGGATCGGTCTCGCGGCGGCATCGTGCTGATCCTCCTCGTCACGGTGGGCGTGCTGGTGCTGCTGCTCACCCTCTACACGTTCTTCACCCTGCACTGGAGCTACGCGGAGGGGGAGCGCGCGGGCATCCTCCAGAAGTTCTCCCGGAAGGGATGGGTTTTCAAGACGTACGAGGGGGAGCTCGCGATGTCGATCGTGCCGGGTGTGACGCCCACGATCTGGAACTTCAGCGTGCGCGACCGAGACGTCGCGGAGCGACTGAGTGCGGCGCTCGGCAAGCGTGCGGCGCTGCACTACACCGAGCATCGTGGCGTTCCCACCACTTGGTTCGCGGAAACGTCCTACTTCGTGGATGGCTTCCGCCTGGACTGACCTAGGTACCAGGTACCACGAAATTGTCAATGATGTATACTTGCCTCTGGGAAGCGGACCGGGGACGGAGGCGGATCGATGCCGCGGCAGCCCAGAGTGTTCGTAGAAGGGGCGTACTACCACGTCTACTGCCGCGTTGGCCGTGGGGAGCCGATTTTCCGGGACGACGCCGAGACCGAGGCGCTTGTCGAGATTCTCAGAGACGTGAAGCAACGGGACGGGCTGACGGTGCTTGCGTGGTGTGTGATGTCGAACCACTACCATTTAGCGGCGCGCTGCGGGCGGGTGCCGTTGTGGCGGACGATGCGGCTGATCCAAGGCCGCTTCAGTAAGGGCTTCAACCGCCGTCGGAAAGTGTACGGCCCGCTCTGGCAGGGTCGCTACAAGGCGAAGCTCGTGAGCGGCGAGCGGCACCTGCAGCAACTCATTGTCTACATTCACCTCAACCCATTGGGCGCCGGCGTGGTGAGGGATCCGGCCAGATACCAATGGAGCGGCCACAAAGAGCTCCTCGGGAACGGTGAGCTCGGCCTCGCAAATTCTGACGAGGCTCTGCTGGTCTTCGGTGATAGTCGAGAAGGTGCGCGCCGGGCGTACATTCAGGCTGTAGGAGCCGCAGCACGGGCACCGTGGCTCGAAAGGGAGCCAGGTCGGCTTCCCTGGTGGAGGCGCGGGGGGGGCGAGGACGGGCTGTCTCTGGCGCAACAGGCGCCGAGGCTCGATGCGCTTGGGGCAAGCACCGGGCTGGAACGCCGTGCGTTGTCCCCGGACGAGTACGTCGTCGCGGCGGCGAACGCCCTGGACGTGGGCCTGGTTGCTCTCGCAGGCCCGCGCTCCGGACGTGAACTGACGCGGTTGCGCGAAATGGTGGCAGTGGTGGGAGTGGAAACCTACGACGTCAGGGTCAAGGACCTCGCGAGCCGCCTCCGCAAGAACCCGGGCGTGGTGAGTCGGTGGGCCAACATGGGTGCCGAGCGACGGGTGCGGGACGATGCGTTTCGTGAAAGGACCGAGCAATTTGAGGCCGATGTGCTGGCTTTGGCCACCTCTTCCCCGACCGGGGAGAGCGACTTTGTGACCGGCGTCGCGAGTTCTTTCGTCGATTAATGCATTAATGTAGTACCTGGTACCAACGTATTGTCCGCCTTGCTCGCGGGGGGGTGGGCGGCTACCCTGACCCGACGTGAGGAGCGAGAGGACAAACCGGCGAGAGTTCCGCCTCTATCGAGTGGCCAAGGCGCTCGGTCGCGTCACCCCTTTCTGGCTGCTACAGAGGGTTGGGGCCTTCCTGGGCGTTGCCTTCCTGCTGGTGTCATCGCGGAGGCGGACGGTTCTTGCCAACCTCAGGCGGGTCTTCCCGGACCGGTCCGCCGGGGCGCGTCTCGCGATCGCGCTGCGATGCGCCGCGCACTTCGGGCGGATCGGCTTCGACTACATCAAGTGGGGACAGGTGCCGGCGGAAACGCTGGACAGGATGGTCGCCTGCGAAGCGATCGAGAACCTGAAGCGCGCGGTCGACATGGGCAAGGGCGCCCTCGTGCTCTCGGCGCACTTCGGCCACTGGGAGGTGGTTGCCGGGTGGCTCGCGGTGCACGGCTTCCCACAGGCGCTCGTCTACCGGCCGCTGGAGAATCCGCTCATGGAGGCGGAGCTCGCCGCGGCGAGGACCCGCTTCGGGAACTCGCTGATTCCAAAGAGCGGTGCCACGCGGGGCATCTTTAAGACGATCGAGGATGGTGGAATAGTCGACGTCCTCCTGGACCAGAAGAGCGATCTCGAGCATAGCGTGATCGTGGAATTTCTCGGGATCGCGACGCCGACGACGCCGTCCCTGGCCAAGCTGGCACTCGCGACCGGCGCCCCCGTGGTTCCGATCTTCTCCTACCCGAAAGGGACCGGATACACGTTCAAGGTCGAGAGCCCCATTCTGGCCGAGCCGGGCGACACCGAGACGACGCTGACGCAAAAGTACAACGACGCCCTGTCGCGGGCCATCCTTGCCCGCCCGGAGCTCTGGTTCTGGTTCCACGACCGCTGGACGCCGAGAAAGCGTCGCGGCACGGCCCTCGAGAGCTACCCGGAATGACGGCCCGGACGCACCAGCATGCCCAGCGCGACGTACACTACTAGGCAGATCGCGAAGTCGAGGATCAGACCGATGTCCAGGACAAACGGCCGGTGCCACGCCCACTCGGGGAGGCGCGGGCCAAGCAGCAGGAAGTAGAACGCGTTACCCGCAAGCACCGCCGCCAGCGCACGCAGTAGCTTCGGCATCCCAGGGCCTCAGGCAAACTGGTCCTTCTTGAGCACGACCTGCTCGTAGAAGTCGATGCCCGCGGCGGAGAGGCGCACGGTCTGGGGCCTGGTCGGCTCGTCCCCCTTTTTCGTGAGAACCAGACCGCCAAACTCCGCGAGGTACTCAACTTCGGGCAGTATGCTGCGCCCGGCCGCCCTCTCGCCGAGCGCGCGTTCGAGTTCCTCGAACATCATCGGCCGGAACGCGTGTTGCCTCCAGTGCTCGTACAGGACGGCGAAGATCGCCTGGCGCAGAGAGGCGTCGAAACCCGGCCTCTTCGGCGCCACGAACAGGGGCCCCGCGATGGGGAATAGGGATCTGCCCGCGGTCGGGTTGATGAGCAACGCGAATGCGATCCATAGCGACAGCACGCCCAACCCGACCGTGAACACCGCGATCGGGAGGTCGAAAGCCCGGGTGCCGGCAAACGCGTTGGCCGCCTTGCAGGCGTACAGCAGGTCGATGTCGAGCAGGAATGCGAACAGGAGCTTGCTGAAGAACCCGAAGCCGTAGGTGAGAACCAGGAAGATCAGGAGCGACGCAACCTCGGTAGCCTGGATGATCACGTGGTCCGGCACGAAGCCCTTTGCCACTGAGTCGAGCACCCACCAGTTCAGGGTCCAGGTGAACGCGAACGCGGTGAAGAGTGTGCCTCCGTAAAGATTCTTGTTAACGAAACTCATCATGCCGGAGAGAAACTGGCAGCCGGCGCCGAAGAGCAGGCAGAAGACCGCCGCGGTTCGAAGGCCGGCAGGGGTCAGCCGGAGGCCGAAGGCGATGGGCGTCAGCGCCGCGCACCCGATCGTCAGTCCGATCAGACCCAACGGTGTCGGCTCGGCAAAAACCTCGTGCCGGGTGGTTGCTCGGAGTTCGATTTTCCTGATCATGGCTGTTCGCTCCTTGGTCACGACGCCCAGCTTACGGCAGAAGGAGCACCCACCACCAGCACCAGCGCGACTTGACCGCGCCGGGCAAGCTGATAGCCTCTGGTTCGGCGGTGAGCACAGCGGGATGTCCCCTCGACCAAGGTCTCACTCTCTCGACGTTCCCGGCACTCCGTCTGGGACGTATCTGCGCACGACGTGGGCAAGGGACGTCGTCATCGGCCTCGGCGCGACGGCCGCATTCACCGTGCTTTTCTGGGTTACCGACCTTGATCTGCGCTGGCAGGCCCTGGCCTACTCGCCGGTTGAGCCGCACTGGCCCCACGGCGGGCTGCTGGGGTGGGTGCTCATCTACCACCTTGGAACGCTTCCCGGCCTGATTCTGAGCGTGCTGGCCGCGGTGGGCCTCGGACTCTCCTTCTTGAGGACCGAGTTCGTGCGCTGACGCTACCCCTGCCTGTTCCTGGTGCTGCTGCTGGCTCTCGGACCCGGCCTCGTCATCAACGTCCTGGCAAGGGGGTTCGGGGGACGGCCCCGCCCCGACCAGATCCTCGAGTTCGGGGGCCTTCTGCAGTTCCGCCATCCGTTCGAGCCGGGGCTCGCGCACAAGGGGTTCTCGTTCCTCTGCGGCCACTGCTCGATGAGTTTCCTGTTCATGGGCCTCTTCTTTCTGCTGCGGGGATGGAAGCGTTGGGCCTGCCTCCTTGTCGGGTTTCTCTTCGGAACGGTGCAGGGGATCGGACGGATGGTCGAGGGGGCGCACTTCGCCTCCGACGGCCCTGCTGGGTGCTTCCGTGGTGTTCACCCTCGCGGCCGCGCTCGCCCCGGTAGCGACATGGCAGCCGAGGACCGGGGCCGAGAGGCGCCACCGCCTGAAAATCGCCGGTGCCACGGCGCTCCTGATCGTCCTGATTGTTGGGGGGTTCCTGTTCTCGATGCCGGTGCGCGAGGAGAACGTCTTCGCGTGGCTCGAGCCCGGGAAGACGAGTGCGGCTGGCAACGAGACCGTCCTCCGGTGGTGCGGGGGTCGCGGCGGCCCGAGCCGAAGGAATGTGCTCGTCGCGTTGGAGGTCGGGGACGTGATGGTCGAAATCAGGCGCCAGCCTGAGCCGTTGGTGATCCGCTCCCTGATTCACGGGGTTCGCGTTCCCCGGTTCCGGCAGCCGCATTGCCGTAAGTGAACTGGCGCACGAGGAGGGGATCTCGTACCGGCAGAGCCTCTCGGGATTCTTCGTCGAGAAGCACGGGACGTTCCATGTGATCCTGCGCGACGACCTGGTGGCCAGCCTCAAGGTGAAGACCGGGGACGGCCAGGTCATCCTCGTGAGCCTTTTGCCCGCGCGCCCGCCGGCGGTGACCGGGAACTTCGACCTCTCAGACCCGGCCCGTCTCCTCAGGCCGGCGGAGGTGGGGCGGTACACGTCTCCCGGGGAAGGCACGCCGATTGACCTCACTCTCGAGGCAGAGAAGGTGCTCGTCCGGCCCTGATCCCGGTTTTCAGACAGCCACTTACTTCTTGGCCGGCGGCCAGCCCAACCCCAGGTGCCCGAAGTTGTGGATCGCGTTGGTGACCAGAGCGTAGGAGCCCTGGGTGTTGACCCTCCACATCGGGTTGATGGCGAAGAGCAGCACGTGACCGTTGCCGAGGGGCGCGTCGATCACCACCGGTTTGCCCGAGATCTCCTCGGCACCCTCCAGCATCCCGGAGAGCAGGATCCTGTCCGCCTCCTTGGGAAATGCGGCAATCACTCGCGGGCGGTCCTCGACCCTCGGGAGGTAAGGTTCGTAGAGGATCCGCAGGTCCTCGGGGAGCTGGAACCCCTCCTCTCCGGGACCCGGCTTGGGCTTCTCGGGCGGGGCAACGAACGCCCGTCCCTGCGGCACGTCGGGATCGTCCTTCCCGCCGCGGCCGCTGGGGCGCTGCGAGTCGCGCTCGGGTCGGTCGAAAACGCCGACCTTGAACGCCAGCGAGCCGTCGTAGTAGACGGGGAGCGTCTCGTCGTAGCCGAACGCCACAGGGCTGCTGCGGTCCACGAGGGCCGCTCGCAGGATCGAGCCCCTCGCCTTCAGCTTCGGGGTCTCGACCACCCGGACCCAGCGCGCGAGGCCATAGTCGATCGCCCAGCGTGCGGTGTCCTGGACCGTGATCAGGAGGCCTCCCTCCTCGACGAACCGGGCGAGGTTGGCGACCCCCGAGATTCCGAGGCCAGGGCGCATGTCGTCCGTTTGGTCCACCCCGAGGTTCGGGGTGAGCGTCGTCTTTTTCCACGGGAGCGGCGGGCCGGGTGGAAGCCCGTTGACGATGTCCTGCGAACCGCTCTCGCCGGTCGGCGGGAACAAGATCACGTCGTACTTGGCCCGTAGGTCGGGATCCCGTGCCACCAGCTGGGTCGAGATGTAGGCGTACGGCAGCTTGAGGTCCTCGAGGGCCAGCCGGTACCACCCCTCGTCCTGGGTCGACAGCCAGGTGTGGAGGAGAGCCACCCTTGGGAGCGCGAGCTCGTGGGTCTTCACCGCCGGCATGACCGCGAGGAACTCGACCCTCAGTGTGAGCCGGGCGAGCGCCTCGAGGAGCGCAGTGCGGTGCGTGTCGTCGAGGGGGACCAGGACGGTTCCGGCCGGCCAGCTCCTCGTGCCCTTGAACTCCTCCTCGGTGATCAGCACCCGTGCCCCGGGGAGAGCGGTACGAAGGCGCACCAGGTCAGTGTCGGCGGTGTTCTCGATCGCGAGCGCCGCGCCCTTGAGCTGGACCGCTGCGGGAGCAGGGCCTTTCCAGAGGTGCATGGGCACGGCAAGCACGTCCTGGTTGACGATGCGCTTGAACTCGAGGTTCCTGGCGTAGCCGAGCGTCCAGCCGGTGTCGTCGTAGACCCGCTCGTCGCCGCGCACGTACTGCGTGTCGAGCAGGGTGTCGACGAGCCTGGAGAGGGGCTGGTCCATGCGAACGACGAAGCTGCCGGCCGCGAAGCGGATGGTCTCGTCCCTCGGCTGGGCCTTCTTCTCCGCCTTGCCCTCACCTTCGGGTTTCTCGACCTGCTTGGGCGAAGGCGGAGGCCAGTCCGGCGTGATTGCGAAAGGCTTGTCGGCAACCTGCACCTCAATCCCGTGGGCGCGTAACAGGCTCATGAGATCGCGCAGCTGCCCCTGGCGCTTCTGCCCCGCGTCGAAGACGTAGGCGGCGGGCCCCTCGGTGCGTGCCTTGGCCACCGAGCGCTTTCCGAGCGTCCAGTACTGTTCGAGGAAGTGGGTCCGGCGCGACGCCACGTCCGCGAGCGCGAGCAGCACCCCGCTCTGCTGGTAGTTGACGTTGTTTCGCAGCGACCACTTTACGGTCGGCAGCGGCGGGTTGGGGCGGAACCACGCCCGCTCGCTAAACGTGCGCACCACGCGCTCCTCGGTGGAGGGGACGTGGTTCCCGAACGTCTCGTAGAAGCGACCGATCGCGTTGTGTCCCAGCCCAACCCAGAAGAGGTAGCTGGGCGCCCAGCCGTCGTAGAAGCCGTGCGTCCACACGCCGGGCAGACCTTTTCTCGTGAGCTCCTGTACCTCGAGGTCGGCCATGCGGGAGAACTCGCCGATGACGAGGGGGTCGAGCCATGCGTTGTAGGGCCCGGTGCCGGTCGAGATGTACAGGAACGGGATGGACTCGTGCAGGTCGTGGATCACCTGCGGGTGCCAGGCGAGGGAGGCCTGCAGAACGTTGCGGGTCAAGGCCAGGCCGAGCCCGATGGTGTCCCGGTTGTTGTCGTGGGCGACGTAGTGTCCCCAGTAGACCAGTGGGGGCAGCCCTGCGGAGGGGTTGGCCTGTTGCCAGCGCACCAGGTCCACCATGCGGTCCCGGCCGTCCACCTCGAGTACGGGCGTGATCAGCGTGATCACGTTCGCCAGGATCGCGGCGAGCATCGCGGTGTCGTCGACGGCGAGGCGGTAGGCGAGCTCCATCAGCATCTCGGGGCTGCCGGTCTCGGGGGAGTGCATGGCGCCGGTCAGGTAGTAGATGGGTTTGCCCCGCGCGATCAACCGCTGCGCCTCCTTCTCGGGGATCGCTCTTGGGTCGGAGAGCTTTGCGGTGATCTCACGGTAGGCGTCGAGCGAGGCGATCGTGGCCTCGTCGGCGATCGCGACCGCGATCATCTCGCGCCCCTCCTCCGTCTTACCGATCGTGAACACCTTGACCCGGGGCGAAGCTGCCTCCAGGGCGCGCATGTATGCGTGCACATCCTCCGCGTACGTGAGGTGGTCGGGCGCCCCCGCAATGTATCCGAGGAACTTCTTCGGGGTCGGCACCGTGGCCGACGCGGGCAGGTGGTCCACCAGATCGCACATGAACTGGGGGCCGGTGGTGGCTTCCCGGATCAGCCGCGAGTACTCGGCGTCCCACTCGGGGTGCTTGTCGATCGGCTCGACCGCGTAGGTCGTCGGTGACGGCGGCGGAGCCGCGGCGGGCTGGGGGGCACCGGCGGCCACCGCCGCCAGCAGGACGAACAGGAAGCACATGGCCTGGGGTTTCGAGTTCATGGGGCGCAACCTTAGTCGCGCCGATGGGTCAATTCAAGGCAGCGCGGCGAGACGTCAGGGAGAGGCGTCTGCTTCGGGAGCCCGCTTGAGAATCGCCCTTTCGAGCCTCACGGTGACCTCGCCGATGTGCTGCACGCGTCCGGACAGGGCCACGGGGAGGCCGGTGTCGGTTTCCAGGTGGAGCGTGAGCGCGCCCCGCATCCCGAGGAAGCCGAGCTCGACGTCCTCGCTGGCCTCGGTCGCCCCCAGGGCGCGGGCCGTGGCGCGCACGGTCCGCACCAGAACGTCTCCGTCCCGCCGCCGGCGGCCGCCCGGCCAGACCTCCTCGAAATTCGCGCGGCTGTAGGTCAGGTTGGCGGCGAGAAAGCTCACCTCGACGAAGCGGTCGTCGGCCAGCATCACGACCTTGAGTCCGCTGCCCCTGCGGTCGAGGCGCGCCGCGGTTGCAAGGTAGATCAGCAGGTAGGCGTCGGTGGGCGGAGTTCCCTGGGCCGGCTTCACAGATGGCTCCACCAGGTGCTGCTTGCGGTGGGTCCAGGCCTCGGATGGCAGCGCGACCTCGCTGGCGTTCTCCGGCGAGAAGCGCCAGGTGAACAGGCCTCCGCTCGTGTAGCGAAGCAGCTTTCGGTAGCTGCTGCGGCCGAGCATCGTCTTCTCCCCGCCCAGCGCGGCACCGGTGGCCGGGTCGAGGAAGACCTTGACGGTCTCGTCGCGGCCGAACGGCAGGTCCGTCGTCACGGAGACCGCCACGACGTCCGTCTTCGGGAGCGGCACCGGGTCACCGATGGGCGGCGTCCACAGCGCCTCCGCCGCGGCCTGGCTCGAAAGGCTCTCGGCGCGGATCGTGGTGCGCGCCCCCAGGAAGAACTTGCGGGCGGAGTAGTCGAGCTCGACCCACACCACCTCGCCGAAGCGCTGTTCCATGGAAAGCACGGTGGGTGCCGAAGGCGCGGTCGCGGGGGCCTGGCCCCCTGCGTGGGACGCCGCAAGGAAGGCAACGCCGGCCACCAGCAACGCTGTCCCGCGTCGGTGCAGAGAGCTCACCCGCCTCGCGCCCCTCCCTCGGCCGCTTCCCGGTCGCCTCATGGTAGCAAGCTGCAAAGGCCGACGAAGTCGCGACCGCGGGGTAGGCGGCAGGCAGAGCTCCGCGTCCGGCGACCGAAGGAGCCGGGCAGTGCCCGTGGGGTCTGTATCATCAAGGGGCAGGAGAGGTCGCATGGCACTCCAGATCAACCCGAACGTGAGCCGTCTGCGCTGCTCCCTCTCGGGCCGGGAGCTTCCCGGCCCCCTCTTCTCGTCGCCGGTCGGCCTGTGCCGCTGCTGCCCCGCCCCTGGCAGGCCGGTGGTGGTCGAGTACGACCCCGAGAAGGTTCGGGCCGAGCTGCGCGGCACACCGCTCGCCGAGCGCAGGGTTGCCGGGATGTGGAGGTACGCCCCGCTGCTGCCCGTCCTCGGCGTCCCGGAGGACTATGCCGCCGACGTAGGTGACACACCGATCGTGAGGCACGAACGGCTGAGTCGGGAGCTGAGCGTCGACGTCTTCCTCAAGAACGAGGGGACGGGTCCGTCAGGCAGCTTCAAGGACCGGGGACTGGCGGTGGGGATCGCGCTCGGGCGGACGTGCGGGGCGAAGCGCTTCTGCCTGCCCACCCAGGGGAACGCGGGCGTCGCCGCGTGCCTCTTCTCGGCCCGCCTGGGCATGCCCGGCTGCCTGGTCTGGATGCCGGACGGTTTCCAGGGCAGCGTCTACCATCGGGCGTGCGAGTTCTTCGACGGCGAGGTGCGCTTTGCCGGTCCCAACATCGCGGCGGCGGGCCGGGCGATGCGCGAGCAGTTGAAGGGAGAGCTCTCGAGCGGTGAGTACGTCGACATCTCGACGTTCTTCGAGCCCGGACGCCTCGAGGGGAAGAAGACGATGGGCCTGGAGATCGCCGAGCAGTTTGCCGGCCGGCCGCTTCCGGACCTGATCGTCTACCCAACCGGGGGCGGTACGGGACTGGTCGGCATCTGGAAGGCGTTCGCCGAGCTTTCCGACCTTGCCCTGCTCGATCCAGCGCACACCCGGCTGCCGCGCATGGTGGCGGTGCAGTCGGCCAACTGCGCGCCGGTGGTGGAAGCATTTCACAGTGGTCTCGAACAGGTCGTGCAAGTGACCTCGCGGGGGACGGTCGCGGACGGCCTGGACGTGCCGGCCGCCATCATGGGCCACGGCATCCTGCGGGTGCTGCGCGCCTCGCACGGCACCGCGGTGGCGGTGAGCGAGGAAGCCATCGAATCCGCTTTCGCGCGATATGGCAAGACGGGTGTGCCGGGCGGCTACGAGAGCGCCGCGACGCTGGCCGGCCTGCTCGCCCTGCGAGAGTCCGGAGAGGTCGCCGACGGCGCGCGGGTCCTCCTGCTCAACACCGGGAGCCAGTTGATCCCGCTCTCGAAGGCGTGAGCCACTAGTCGAGGAGCTGCGTCAGGTTCTTCTCGTAGGCTGCCTCGAAGCTCGCACGATCTTCGTGGAAGGCGGCACGAAAGTTGGCACCGGGGTCGTCGGAGGACGCGAACAGGCGAAAGTAGTCCAGAACGGCGGGGAGCCCGCGTCTCTCGATGAGCAAGTCGGCGGCCAGGAACACCTGGAAGTACATCGCCTGCGTGGTCTTGCGGTTCCCGGTCCTCACCCAGGCCGTCTGCGAGGCCAGCTCGCTGAAGGTGAGGAGCTCGTGCTTGTCGCGCGCCTGCCGCAGCCCCAGCACGACGGCTCTCTTCCGGGCGGCAGACGACCCCAGGTTGAGCGTATCGGCGACGCGCCAGGCGACCCACTCGGCGAGGCCCTCGCGCAGCCACTGGTCCGAGGAGCTGCGGTGGCCGCCGGCGAGCGCGTACTCGGCGACGTGGGTGGTCTCATGCGCCAGGAACCCCATCCTCTGCGGCCAGTGCTGCCACCGCAGCACCGCGTCGTTGGCCAGGACCAAACCCGGCCTGCTGAGGCCGTCGAGCTTGCTTGCGATCTGGCGAGCGTAGTCCGCGGCGTATCCCTCGCCGATCAGGCCGGCCTCCATGCTAGACCGGTCGTAGTAGAGGCGGAGCGAGCCAGCCAGGGGTGGGAACCCCAGGTCGTTCTGCATCACCGAGAGGACGGCCGAAAGCGCCTCACTGTAGGTGGTGATGAGCCCCCCCGTTCTAGGGGCCTCGCTTACGATCTGGGGGAACGGAATCACGCGGGGCTGTGACGGCGCGCTCGCGCAGGAGGCTGTCAGACCAGCTGTGGCCAGCACCGCCGGCGCAATAAAGCGATGGAAGTCACGTTTCGTCATGTTCGGTTCGTGCACCGCGCGGACCAACTGCAGTCGCCGCCCCCTGAATCATCATGGGCCACCCCGCGGTGCCGTGCAACTCGCCCCGGCGTTTCACGTCGGCTTGACGGCCGGGGACGAGCCCCCGTAGCCTTCCAGGCGTCGCGAAGGGGAGGATGCCATGGGCGAGCACGACGACGAAAAGTCGACCATCGAGCGCAGAGACCTGCTCAAGCTGGGGACTGCGGCGACCGTGAGCTACCTGGCGCGCGGCGTCGTGTCCGAGGCATCCGCGGCGGTGCCGCCGTTTCCCGTCAACCCCGTGACCCCGAGCGCGATGCCGACGCGCAACCTCGGCCGCACCGGCTACCGGGTCGGGGTCTTCAGCCTCGGGGGGCAGGCGGCCGTCGAGCAGCCCAACAACGAGGCGGTGGCGGTCCCCATCGTGGAGAGGGCGCTCGACCTGGGAGTCAACTACATCGACACCTCTGCGAGGTACGGCGGCGCGGAGCGCTGGAGCGAGCGCTACATCGGGCAGGTCATGAAGCGCCGCCGTTCGGAGGCGTTCCTCGCCACCAAGACCCACGACCGTACCCGCGACGGCTCGCTGAAGCTGCTCGAAAAGTCGCTGGAGCTACTCCAGACCGATCACGTGGATCTCTGGCAGATCCACAACCTCGCGAAGAAGGAGGAGGTCGAGCAGATCTTCGCCCCCGACGGGGCGGTCCAGGCGCTCGTGAAGGCTCGCGAGCAGGGGATGGTGCGCTTCCTCGGCGTGACCGGCCACGCCGACCCGACGGTGCTCCTCGAAGCTATCCGTCGCTTCCCCTTCGATACGATTCTCATGGCGCTCAACGCCGCGGACCCGCACCACCTGAGCTTCGAGAAGGAGCTGCTACCGCTCGCGGTGGAGAAGGAGATGGGGATCATCGGCATGAAGATCCCGGCCCGCGGCCGCATCCTTTCCTCCTGGACACCGCCGCCCCCCGAACAGCAACGCTGGGGCCAGGTGGCCACGCGCCCGGGCACGATCACGATGAGGGAGGCGGTGCGCTACGTGCTCTCGCTGCCGGTGAGCACGGTGATCGTTGGCTGCGACACCGTGGCACAGGTCGAGGAGGACGTGCAGCTCGCGCGCTCGTTCACGCCGCTTTCCGAGACGCAGATGGCGCAGCTGTCCGCGCGGACCGAGCCGGTCAAGCGCCAGGCGCTTTTCTTCCGCCCTTGGGAGGGCTGACGCCTTTTTCCACTTCGTGGAGTTGGTTTGCCCCTCGGGTCTGCGCTTGGTTTCTTCTTTGACACTGCGTGACGGTCTTATCTTGCCAAGCGGGTGCTCGGCCCCTCGTTGCTTGCTCGCCGCCGCTCGCTGCGCTCCGAGACTCCCTCGACCGCGACC
>Ga0315293_10001831_pt1 | contig 20613 bp, 20 predicted proteins | sample YL17G13_20_MG_FD_203071 | JGI IMG/M metagenome (GOLD analysis project Ga0315293, IMG submission 203071) | Sediment microbial communities from Yellowstone Lake, YNP, Wyoming, USA - YL17G13_20 | ecosystem: Environmental > Aquatic > Freshwater > Lake > Sediment | place: USA: Wyoming | collected... | reverse complement strand
CCGCAATAGCTGCCGCCCCTGGTGTCGATGAAGATGTTGTCGAGCAGGTAAGCGTTGAGAGGCGAGGCGATCGCCAGATTATGCGAGCGGCCGAGTTCCCCCAACCCGATTTCGAACGAGCCGCTGATAGTAAGGGTGTCGTTGCGGTAATCTATTCCCGATAGCGCCAGAGCTGTCACGCTCCAACCGGTGTAATGTAACTGCGCTTGAAGAAGGGCCAAGGCATTATCGGTCGATCTGCCGGACCAGAATTCGCGGTAAGCCCTGGCGGCATCGTTGGCGTAACGCAAAGAAAAATCTACTCCCAGCGCCTGGTCCCTGGTCTGGGAAAGGAAAAATCGCCAGACTATCGTGGAGGCCGGGTCATTCTGGCCGAGCGTTGTCTTCAGGCCAGAGACACCGTCGCATACGAGATATGTTCTGCCCCGAAGCCGCGGCGGGAGGGCCTCGATAGAGCCCAGCGGATCGCTGGGATCGAGAAGCAGGTAGCCGGATTCGTCCTTAACCACAGTTATAACATGATCGAACCATGCCGGCCAGGGCTGATGTTCATTCACCGGGGGATGCAGCAAGGTGGAAATCAGGGCCGGATGGGCATCATACCCCACCACCCTGCAGAGCGAGGAGAGGAGGATGGCCTGGTCCTTGCAGTCCCCGAACCTGCGGTTGAGAATCACCGAGCATAGATGCGGCGTAAAATCGCCCTTGCCGACCTCGAGCGCCAAGTAGGAAACCGAATCGGCCAGGAAGCGATAAAGGGCTGAGAGGCTCTCCTGCTTGGTGAGGGCGCTCTCTGTCAGGCGTGAGGCCAACGCTTTCAGCTCCTCCTGGAATTCCACGGGCTGTTCCGAGAGTTTCTCGAAAAACCTCCCCACGTCGGGCCAGCTTTCAGAGGAATATTTGCTCTTGTTATAAGTGAACGACTCCGCGCTTATAGAAAGATATGGCCCATCGGGGCAAGAGAACGGCTCGTCGGGAAGCTCGGAAAGATAACGTGCCAGGAATATCATGCTCCGCTCCCCGGGATATTCCTCGAAACCATCAGAGGTATACCGCACGTTGACTTTCTTATCCCATTCGAAATTCACAATCAGGCGGTCGGTGGAGCAGCTTGAGCTGCGGGTGACCCGGGGAAGATAGAGAAGGCTTTTTATTATTTGCTTGTATTCGTAATAGATTTTCGAGCCCACCACCGGGGTGCGCAGGGAGAATGTCACAACCTGGGTATCACCGAAACCCTTGAAGGCGGGCGCCGATGACGTACCGATATCCTGCTTGGTGAGCTTAATCCTGGTTCCGCCGGGGAGCTGCGTATACCCTTTGACGTCGCGAACCTCGACATAATTGTTTATGGGGATAACGACCTGGGCGAAACGCAGTCCCGCCTCGGAGGTGATCTCGAAAGCGCGCTGGACTTTGACGACGGCGGTTAGATTATTCTTGACGCGGATATCGATGCTGTCGAGCAGGCAGACTGCGCCGTTGGAGCTCGCCTCACGGAGCGGCAATGCCAATCCGATGAGGATTAAAATGAAACAAAACCCGGCTCTCATCGCCGGAAATCCTAACGTCATAGGCACTATTGTGGTTCCCTAAATCCTCAAAAAATCGCCAATGGCTGAGACCCAGCTGATCAGGTAGTTGAACCGCCCGATCAGCAGGGAAATCCTCGACATGACGGTATAGCCGAAAGTCGCTCCGAATCCGATCATAAGAATCCAAATGCCGACCTTGGCCGCCCCGCCCATGATACCCTTGTGCTCGGCTGAAAAATAAAAATACGCCAGTCCGCAGATGCATCCGACCACTATTATGAGCTCGCCGAATCCCTGCCAGAATAAAAGCGTGCTGTTGCCATAATTGAAGAGTATTGTCAGGTCGGCGGCCATGGTACCGAAGATGTCCGCCGGGTTGACCATGTTGGCCGCCACCTGCCGAACCACGAAGCTTTGCAGGAACAATGGCAGGGCCACGCCCGCCGAAACCCCCAGGTAGAAGGCAATCGGCCAGCGCGAAATCCACGAGGTCTTGGCGAAGAAGCGGCTGAACATCAAAAGGCCGATCAGGCCAGGCAGGATGTTCAACACGAGCGCGCCGAATTTGGCGACGAACGACCCACCCGGCTGTCCGAAGGCGCTTATCGAGGCTCCCAGCGGCTCGATCCAGAGATCCGTAAGGGATGTATGGTAGAGAATCGCGATCCAGTAGCCGGCCGAGACGCCGACCACCAGGTGCTCGGCGAAGCGGTACAGGGGGTTGTCGCGGTAGAGGAACGAGAATATACAGATCGTCAGAAACGCCGCGCTGGTCATCCAGAGAACTGTGCCGAATGTAACTTCCTGCATACCCCTATAACCTCTTTTGCCTGCCGGTAACGAAAAATGCGATGTTGCCTATTACTATGAACAGGATGATGAATACGTGGGCCACCGAAACTGCGTCCATGGAGCGGTTGGCCACGTCCTTGTTGCGGCCGATGAGCTTCTCGTACTCGGCGGCGCCTTTCAGGCCCCCAATAAGGCCGAATATCTGCCCCGATTGCAGGAAGGCGTAGTAGTCGGTGGCCATGACCGCGGTCACACCCAACGCCAGCTTGGCGCCGTAGCGGCCGGAGGCGTAATTGATCCAGTAGTCGGCGCCCGAGGTGGCGTTGATGTTGACGATGCACGAGATGTTGGAATAGTTATTGACGCCGAACATCATGGGAAGCTCGTCGAGGCGGGCGCCGTAATAGTCGCGCGGGAACGGTTTGCGGAAGTTTTCGCCCATGTTGAGCAGGACTATTTGCATGTAGGGTTTATAGCCGAGGTAGACATAGTCCTGGCCATATTCCTTGCCGTATTCGGCGGCGATTTCACGCAGGTCGCGCTCGATGAGCACGACCCCGTCGATCATAAAAGCTGTCGATATGACCTTCAGGTTACGCGAGAAGCAGTGCCGGAGCACGGCCCGCGACATCGGTTCGAGTTCGGCGGCGGTGGCCGGGTCGAATTCCATTGGCACCATGACGATCGAGCCGGGCGGCAGCGATTCGATCATATCGTATACGGCCTTGACCTCGGAGGTCACAGCCACCGGCATGCCGATATATTTGAGGATCGGTACGAATGTCACGATCCCGATCACCAGGTAAATCCAACGCCGATCGATGTCGATCACTTTCTGCCAGAAAGAGCTTTTTGCCATCTACTGCCCCCCTCCCAACCAGGTGCGCTCGACCCCCAGGATGATCTTCAGCGACGTGGCCGCTACGCCCAGCCCCACGCCGATATAGATGGCGCGCTTGGCGGCGGTGTTAGGGTAATCGAGTATGAACCTGGCGATGTCGGAAAAGCGCAGGCCCTCGGGGAGCCAGCCGGTCATGTATTCGCCGATCGGCACCCGTCCCAACATGACGATGACCGCCGAGAGCAACAGCAACGTGGCCAGCACGGTGCGCGCCCGGAAAGCCCGGTAGGCGGCCGAGGCGATGAAGAAGGCCAGTAGCGCGAACATGGTGGCGGTCACGGGGGCGAGCACGAAAAAGTATAGGTGCATAAACAGGCCGCGCGGGTTCTGGATGGCGTCGGGGGACCACAGCCCGATGACCGTCATCAGGGCCAGGGCCACCATCGTCACGACCGAGTAGGGCCAGTGCTCCTTGCGCCGGGCGATCTTGTCGTAGTGCAGGCTGATCAGCGAGCCGATGCCCACCACCAGCGTGAAGATGCCAATGATGATGGTCCAGTTGAGGGCGTTCTGGTAGATGGCCGCCGAGAGATAGTGCGGCACGAAGTACTGGAACGCCATGAAGGCGCCGGAGACGAAGACGATAACTAACGGTACTTCTCTTTTCAACTAACCTCCCTGCACGAAGGCCGAGAGCATGGCGCCGGCCTGTGGCGAGAAGAGATATACAATCGCGCCGATGACCATGAGCGCGATGGCGATCAGCTTGCCGATGTCCTGGGCCTTGATGGTCCCCAACTGCTGCGGCTCCTGCGAGAGGTAGGCCGAGGCCGCGTAAAGCTCCTCGCCCATGAGCGTGTAGTCGCAGGCGGCCACGAAGAACGGTATCTGCACCAACTCATCGGTGCCGGCGATCTGGATCGAGCCAGCCACAAATCCGGTTTCCGAGAGAATGAGCGACTCCGCGTAAAATTTTCCCATGTAGAAATTGGTAGCCGGCCGCTCGCGAAGCATAGTTCCGTTGACCGAGGCGGTGTAGGGGAATTGGTCCTGGGTCACGAAATAAACGTCCCGTTCGTTATAAGCGTCGGCCCGGCCCTCGGCGGTGTAGGCCTCCTTGACCACCTCCTGGCAGATGGCCATGACGACGGGGTCGTAATTGGGTACGATGATGCGAGTTTGGTACTCAGCCACCCGTCGGGCCACACGCGCCAACACGGTAAAGGCCGCGATAGTGGCCACCTGTGAGGGATCACCCAGGCCAGGCACGAAGAGGATCGGCCGGCCCATCTCGGTGGCGCGCCCGATAGCCTCATCGACAGCGTTGATACCGGCGATTGGGCGCACATACATTGTCTTACCGCGTTTGGCATGAAAAATGAAAAAGAGCGCGAATCCAGAGAATGCCAGCATCAGGGCGAGCACCACCACCCGTTGTGTGTGAAAGAGCTGCGCGCTGGGGGTCGCCGCCCCGGACACCGCCGAGAAGAGCGTGTCCTGGGCATAACGGGATGCGACCTTGTAATAGTACTGGTGGCCGTTCACCAGCGAAGTATCTGAATCGGAATAGCTGTTGGAGCCGCCGGGGATGCGCGACAGTAGCACGAAACCGGAGTCGGGGTTATCGGAACGATAGATGAGGTAGGCGTCGACCGTGTGGAAGACATCATTATCGCCGGGGGCATTGGACCATGTGACCAGGACAGCCTCGCCAGGATCGTTGGGGAAATCTTTGGCGGCGATATCGCCAGGCGGACCGGGAGCGGGCGCCAGCATCTCGTAACGAAATTGAAACGCCGAGTCGGGCTTATCTATGGCTATATTTTCCTGGGCAATTGAAACTGAGAAAAGGAGAAATGTCGATAAAAAGAGATGTGGCAGGCGTTTTTTGGGCGTTCTTACCATTTATTCCTCTCCATGAGGTCGAGCCTTCTCGAGACCTCAATGCTACCCCTCCGATTCGAGCGGTTATAATACGAAATTCAAGAGCAATATGCATTAAAATATTATGGGCCTGAATTCAAGCAGGCGCCCCGTAGGTCGGGGGTTCACCCCTGCCTCGTGCGGGGCTTGCCCCCGACAGCTCATTATTGATAGGTGCTGGGTATGTACGGGATGGCGGCAGGTGCGGAGCCCTGCCGCGACTTTTACCCCACCGGCTCAAAACGGGCCTGGAAGAAGCGCAGGGCCGATGGTTCAAATGTGAAGCGTAGGCCTTTGACGCAATCGCGTTTTTTGAAGACGTTGATGATCCCCTCGGCGGCGTAATCGAGATGGCTCTGGGTGTAGACCCGGCGCGGGATAGTCAGCCGGACCAACTCGAGCTTGGGTCGATAGTTCTGGCCGGTCTCCTTGTTGCGTCCGGCGGAGACATTGCCGCGCTCCATGGCCCGCACGCCGGTTTCGACATAGATCTCGGCCGCCAGGGCCTGGGCCGGGAACTGCTCCTGGTCGATATGGGGCAGGAACGACTTGGCATCGAGGAAGATGGCATGGCCCCCATGCGGCACCACATGCGGCACATCGGCCGCGCCGAGGAGATCGCCGAAGTAATTGACCTGTTCGACCCTGTAGCGGATGTAATCATCGTTGGCGACAGACTCGCGGATACCCTGGGCCATGGCTGCCATGTCGCGTCCGGCCAGGCCGCCGTAGGTGTGCAGCCCCTCGTAGATCACTACCTGCTCCTTGGCGGCCACGAAGAAATCCTCATCGTTGGTGGCCAGGAATCCGCCGATATTAACCAGGCCATCCTTCTTGGCCGAGCTGGTGCAGCCATCGGTGAAAGAGCATATCTCGCGCACGATTTGTTTGACCGACTTATTTGCGTATCCCGCCTCGCGCTTCTGAATGAAGTACGCGTTCTCGACCGTGCGGGTGTTGTCGAGCATGATCTTGAGGCCATGCTTGTCGGCGAAAGCGCGCAACTCGCGTAGGTTGGAGATCGAGATCGGCTGGCCCCCCGCCATATTAACACATGTGGCGCAACTTATATAGGGTATCCGCCTGGGCCCGACTTCATCGACTAAAGACTGAAGTTTCTTGACATCGAAATTCCCCTTGAATGGGTGGGTGCACGACGGGTCATGGGCCTCGTCGATGATGGCGTCGTAGAAGGCGCCTCCGGCCAGCTCCTGGTGGAGCCGGGTGGTCGTGAAATACATGTTGCCGGGGACGGAATCGCCGGCCTTGATAAGGAGCCGCGACATGATATGTTCGGCGGCGCGCCCCTGATGAGTCGGCACGACATACTTGTAGCCGTAGATCTCCTGGATGGTGCGCTCGAGATCGTAGAAGTTGCGGCTGCCGGCGTAGGCCTCGTCGCCAAGCTGCAGCGCCGCCCACTGGGCGTCGCTCATGGCGCTGGTGCCGCTGTCGGTGAGGAGGTCGATATAGACATCCTCACTTTTAAGCAGGAATGTGTTGTAGCCCGCCTCCCGGATGGCGTCCTGGCGGTAATCCCTGGTGGTCATTTTGATCGGCTCGACCGTCTTGATGCGAAATGGCTCGGGAACGTATTTCACTTCGGCGGCTCCTTTGTTTTGACGCTGTGAGATCACCCCATTCGGAAGTGATAATAATCGGATTTCAAAATGCCCGCGTCAATATATAATAAATATTGTTAGCGAAGTATAGACTACTGGCGAAGGGGGGATACTTGAGCGCCGTCAGGAACCCTTTCCTGACGGCCCATAAAATGCAGCAAATAGAAAGATTTTAAATCGAAGGACCGACCTTTGATGGGCCGGTCCTTGAATGTCTAAATAAACCGAATAGCGGGATATTCGGAATTGCTATTTTAGAAGCGTCATCTTTCCAGTCACGCTCCTGTTATTGTCGGAGAGCCTGTAGAAATAGACACCCGATGGCAGATTGGAGCAATCCCAGACTATCGAGTGCGTGCCAGCCCCAAGTTCGCGGTCAACAAGTGTCGCGACCTTACGCCCGAGCAAATCATACGTCTCCAGCCGAACGCGACTCGTGTTGGCGAGGTTGAAACGAATGGTGGTCTGGGCGTTAAACGGGTTAGGGAAACATTCCATTAAGGCGAATTTTTTGGGAGCGGAAATCTCGCTTTCATGGGCGGATGTAATATTGCTATAGCGAATCCATGCGGCATCGGCGTTGGCGCGTAAGTCGATCAGGCTGGTACCGCCCAGAATGGCAAATGCAGCAATGGCGGATTCGCCCGGGGCCAAATTATACGGCCCGGTGGTAATCATGATGGAGGCGTCCATGGCGGTGGTGATAGCGGTATCAGTGGTGCCGGCGTTCATGTATGTCCACTTGTCGGCAGTTGTCATATGCGGAGGATAGACCTCATCGCTGTTTGAGAGGGCCTTGAACGAGAAAACACCCAGCGGCGAAAGGATCTGCTGGCCGCGGTAGGTACTGCTTGAAAATTGATAACCCAGATTCCTGGAGCGATCGAAATTAGCCCTGTCTGTGGGTGAACTGTAAGGTATGTCCCAATCCTCCCAATGGGCGACCAGAAGGCCGGTCAGAGAATCGGTGCCGATATTGCGGATCGAGTATTCGGTGATGACATAATCGTTATCGGGCGCCTGAGAGAATGCGAATGTTTTCTGAGTGACATGCACAAATAACGGCTCGTCGGCGCCCATGTCATTGAAGCTCGTATGGAATTCCTCCTCGGCATACTGCCCCGGCTCGTATTGCGCGATTGTGTCTATCGGCTCGAAATCAGCCTGCGGTGCCTGGTTATCATCTCGGGCGCCGTCGGAGACCCGCGTGGGGCCATCGCCGATAAGCAGAGCGCCCTCGAATAGGTTATTGGCGCCGGTGCGCGGCATGCGGAATCCGCGCCCCTGCCATAGTCCTGGGTCGATACCGTCAGGAGGCAGTCCGTAGCGGCCGAAATTCGATACGGTATAATCGACATTGCCGATGTTGTGCGTGGCGATTTCAGGTTGAGCATTATTGCCCACCCGGATAGTCATGCCCCGGCTTACCTGGTAGCCGCCATCGGCGGTGATATTAAGATCGAAAGCGATTTCGGCCCCTATCGGCGCCGAGGAGCCAATGGTGATCGTGAATGGAGTCGCGGAAAGGGCAGTGTCATTTTGGGCAATTGCCCCATAGTAGGCCGAATCTTGCGTAACGCTGGCGTATGGGCTGACAGTCGAGAGAATGGCTGCGACATTGGCGGCCGGTAGTCCTCCATTTCTCAGCCTGACAAATGTGCTGATGGTTTCACCCGGATCGGGCACGCCGTTGTTTGGCTCTACGATATACATGGCGTTAGAAATGATATATGGGGCATCGATAGCCGGCATAAGCCTGCTGGCGGCGTTGACATCGATAATGCCCCATCCGAACGTGTTGTCCTCGCCATTGGGATTGCTCAGGGGCAGGTCGCGGGCGGAATTAATCAGCGCCCACTTGATAGTATCGACCGAGGCGTTGGGGTTGACCTGCCGAAGCAGGGCAACCGCGCCGGCCACGTGCGGGCATGCCATCGAGGTGCCGCTCCAGCCACTCTCGTATGCCCCACCGGGCACCGACGATCTGACATTCACGCCGGGTGCGACGACCTCCGGCTTGATGGTCGAATTATCGCACTGTGATGGTCCGCGGCTGGAAAAATATGCGATCGGGAAACTGGCATTGTTGCCGTCGATGGCGCCGATCGAGAAGCAGTTGTAGGGTGTCGTGATCCTGTTGGCGGGGATTCTAAGGCCCGCGGTTCCCTCGTTGCCGGCCGCAAACAGCACAACCGCGCCGGCGGCCTCGCAGTTATCGATAAGCGTATAGAAATTCGGCGGACACTCATCGCCCGCCTGTGGTAGCGAACCCCAGGAGTTGGAAATGACATCGGGCACATCCTCGACAGTATTGGGATTGCCATCGGGATCGGCGCCCCATTGGAAGGCGGCGGCTATGTTCCCACCGGTGATATCGACCGCCCTGGCGGCGATCCACTGAGCGTCAATGGCAACGCCGATGGTATCAGGCGTGGTCGTGCTTCGCCCGCAGATGGTCCCCATGGTGTGCGTGCCGTGGGCGTCGGCCGGGTCATCGAATGGGAAATCGCTATTGGGATCGGAGGTATCGAGCCAGCTCTCTTGCCAGGGATGGCCGTTGATGCCGCGCCATCTTTGAGCCAGGGCGGGATGCGAGCCGGAAACGCCGGTATCGATATTCATGACAAGCCGGCCCACGCCGGTGTATCCACGGGCCCACATGCTGTCGGCGCGAATGGCGCGCAATCCCAATTCGACACGGGTGATCACGGGTTCAGGATCGGAATAATCGAATATCGGCTTGATCAGCTCCCCCTCGAAATCGGAATAGACAGTGGCGACATCGGGCCGGGCGGCGATGGCCGAGACTTCGGCCGACGTTAATTCGGCCCAGATCATGTTGGCGATCCAGAAGCCGCGATATGTTCCCGCTGTTTGCCTGATCCTGGCCTGCGCCAGGTAATCCAGGATATCGGCCTGTGTATCGGTAGCCATCGTTTGAAGCGCCGTCACCACCTCGTAGTGGCGCTCGGCGCGGGTAGCCTGGGCGAGGTCGTGTTGATGTTTCATGGCCATGACATCAACCTGGTCGGCCATGAAAATGAGTGTCGGGAAAAGGGTCTGCGGGTCGGCATCGGCAATTTTTCGTTCCAATGCGGGATCCACGCTGCCGGAGTAAGCGGTCGAGAATAAAATCAGGGCCGCCAGAATCCCAGAGATAAAACGCATGCTGTTCCTCCTGATCCGGGAGTAATTTCGAAAGCCTGTCCGCCATCGGGCGGATAAGAATAAACACTGGCGCAATATATCCATGTAATGCTTAAAGGCAACGCTTTTTTGATGCGCAATCATGGAGTCTGCCATGATTTATGAGTGCGCGTAATAAAAAGCGCCCGGCGATAGCCAGGCGCTTAAATTTCACGAGCCCTTTTCGATCTGGCTCATCCTCCCTAAGCCGCTGCCGGGGCGCCTTTCGGCTTATATATCAGGGCTGCCAGAATTCCGAAAATCAACGCCTGTATGATTCCCGCGACGATCCATATCCAGACCAGAGCGTAGGGAATCGGATATGAAACAAACTGATCGAAAGCCGCCACATAGTAATAGAAAAAGGTGATAATGATCCCGTATCGTATCCCCTCGCCCAGCCCCCGGCCCTCATACCCCTTGGCGAATATGAAGGTGAAGAAAAACGAGAAGACCGCCCATGTGATAAACATCACCCACCAGTAGCTGTTCATCTGCGCCAGCGGACGAAACGCCGCAGCCACATCCGGACGGCTGTAATAGCCCCCCAGTATGACCCAGTGGATGATGAAATTGGTGATCAAGCCGGCGATAAATACTACCAGCGCAGTCAACCACAATCGTTTCCAGTTCATTGCTCCTCCTTGGTTATGCGGATAAGGTTTTTCAATGGTTTCTTAGGGGCAACGGGCAAATGAGTCAATGGATAATTTGTGATTCAATCGCCGGCAATAAAAAAAACCGACGGCCTCGTAATGAGACCGTCGGATTAAACGCCCCCTGATTTCCTTGAAGGAGGTGCGTTGGGGAAACAGCTTCGGGTATTAATACACGCCCCTGTAATGTTTCCCTTCTATTATCATTAAACCCAATAGATGAGCGGAAATATCCAATAAAATATTAATATGTTACGAATTCATTTGAGACCTTATCACCTTTGTTGTATTATTAAGCCGATGGCGAAATTGGAGTTAAAGGAATTACGCAAATTCTTCACGGACACCGTTGTCGGCGTTGATGGTGTCAGTTTCGATGTTGATGACGGCCGAATGGCGGTATTACTGGGGCCATCGGGATGCGGCAAATCGACGCTTCTGCGCCTCATCTCCGGGCTGGAGACACCCGATTCGGGCGCCATTCACCTTGGCGGCGATGACATCACCTCGTGGGAGCCAAAACTACGCGACGTGGCCATGGTTTTTCAAAACTACGCGCTATACCCCCACATGTCGGTCGGCCAGAACCTGGAATTCGGGTTGAAGTCGAGAAACGTGCCCAAGGAGGAACGAGCAACCCTGGTCAATTGGGCCGCCGGGCTATTGGGATTGGATGAGCTTCTGGCGCGAAAGCCCAGGGAGCTTTCCGGCGGCCAGCGTCAGAGAGTGGCTTTGGGGCGGGCCATCGTGCGCAAGCCCCGGCTGTACCTTTTCGACGAGCCGCTGTCCAACCTCGACGCCGAGCTTCGCATGCGGATGCGGGGCGAAATCCTCTCGCTCCATCGACGTGTCGGGGGCACCTCGATCTATGTCACGCACGACCAGGTGGAGGCTATGAGCCTGGCCGATATTATCTTCATCATGCGCAAAGGGAAAATCGTCTCCTCGGGGACTCCGAAGGAGCTCTACGAAAACCCGCCCGATCTTTTCACGGCCGGATTTTTAGGCTTTCCCGCCATGAACCTGATCGAGGGTCAGATATCGGATGGCGAATTTGTCTCTGCTGGCGGAATGAAGATCGGGCTCGGACAGAACGCTCGGGGATCGCGCGCGGCAGTGGTTTTGGGCATCAGGCCGGAGGATATCGCGCTGGGCTCCGGCGATATCGCGGCCGAGGTGATCTCGATCGAGAACCTCGGACGCCAGGAACTGCTGCTTTTGCGCACCGCCTCCGATGACCGCCTCAAGGCCACCACGCAAAAGAGCCTGCGAATCGGCGATACCGTCTCGGCCGGCATTGCCGCTGGCAAGTGGTACCTGTTCGACAAGGAAAGCGAGAAAAGAATCTAGCCATAAAGCCTTCCCGATATCGGGATTATGGGGAGAGAATTGGCAAGTATTTTTTATTCTCTTAGGCGCTATCCCGTTAATCATAGAACCGGCCAATTGAATACGGAGTTATTGTATCAAGTATATATGTGTAGCAAGGAGCTAATTTGCCTGATACATTCATGGTGACATTGCCCGGCAACTGGAAGGCGCGCTGGCCGGAGATTCGGAATGCCGCCGATAAATACAATTTCAAAGTCTACGGGGCTGGGAATGACATCGATTTCGACGGCCTGGGTGTGGCCGGCAATATCAAGGTGGCCGGCAACACCGCCCACGTGACTATAGAAAGGAAGCCATTCTTTCTGAGCACAAACCTGATTGCCCACTATGTTACGAATTTTTTAACGAAGTACTCGTAGAGGAACAAGAATATCAAATCGACGGGCGCTTTTGGGGCGCCTTTTTTGTTATTAATATTATGAACCTTTACAAGAAATTCCATGCCTGGGCGCTGAACAAATTCAACCGCAATTACGAGCGCCTGATCGGGGAGCGCAAGCGGGAGTTGCTCGGTGGCCCTCTCGGAGATTCACCGGGTGCTCAAGCCGGGTGGGAAGTTTGTCTTTATCGAGCACGTGGCCGCGCCCCGGGGCACTTTCATGCGCGCCTGCCAGCGTGTCGTCAGGCCGGCCTGGAGACTGGTCGCCGATGGCGGTCATCCCGACCGCGAGACATATACCTCGATTGTGAGGGCCAATTTCAGACAGGTCGACGGCGATTGCTTCTATATCTACAACACCTTCGTCTCGCCCCATGTGGCCGGTGTGGCGAGGAAATGAACATTGTGGTAATCACCCCCCGAAAATACATTTGACTTTTTTTGCTAAGGCCTTTACTTAGGCGTCGACATTAGGGCGATGGAGTTCGCCTCAAACCGCTTACCCACAGCTGATAACTCCTACAAAACAAACAATATATTGGGAGTTTATAATGATTCATCCGGATGTTACCCCACTTGTAATTGGAGCGCTCATTCTACTGTCGAGCCTGATATCTTTGCGGTTAGGAATTTCGGTGGCGATCATAGAAATAGTCGCCGGCATGGTAGCGGGCAATTTAGGTATTAGGGCTGAAGAGTGGATGATTTATCTGGCAAATTTCGGCGGGGTCCTATTGACATATTTGGCAGGCACAGAAATAGACACTGCCCTTCTAATGGAAAAATCGAAAGAAAGCCTTTTAATCGGCGGCCTTTCATTCCTATTGCCTTTTGCCGGGGTCTTTGCATATACGCGCTTTGTCGCAGGATGGGGATATTCGGCGTCACTCATTGCAGGAACCGCGCTCTCTACGACGTCGTTGGCGGTTGTCTACTCCGTTCTTGTCGAAACCGGCCTGTCAAAATCCATAATCGGCAAACTCCTGATGGCCGCAACTTTCGTGACAGACATGGGCACGGCGCTCGCTCTAAGTATATTATTCATTAAGCCCTCCGTATTTACGTTAGTATTTATCGTGGCATCTCTGATCGTAATTTACCTTGCCGATAAATTCTCGCACCTTGTTTTCGACAATCCAAAATTGAAAAACAAAGTTATTGAACCTGAGATAAAGTATGTTTTCGCTCTTCTGCTGACATTCATGTATTTCGCCAATCTCGGCGGCGGACATGCCGTTCTGCCGGCCTTTGTTCTCGGCCTGTTGATGTCCAAGCATTTTTCGGCAACAGGCGGCAATAAGGAGGTAAGGAATAGGCTCAGAACCATCGCTTATGCCGTCATCACGCCGATATTTTTCATTGTTGGAGGTTTGAAAATTTCATTTCCGTTAATACTGACCGCCCTGGGGTTGTTTGTGCTACTATTTATGATTAAGATAATCACGAAATTTATCGGGGTCTATTTCCTGGCGCGTAAATATATTCCCGGCGGAAGCATGTATACCACGCTTCTAATGAGCACGGGGCTGACATTTGGCACGATAGCCAGCGTTTTCGGATATAATTCCGGCTACATAGATCAAATTCAATATTCGATATTAGTGGGCGTGGTTTTAGCCAGCGCCGTAATTCCGACTTTCATTGCGCAAAAATGGTTCATGCCCCTTCATTCGGAGGATATAGTAGATATAAATGGCAGCGAGAAATAATCGGCTCTATTATATCTCCGCCGTGTACCTCACCACCCGCAGCGGATTGAAATCCGTCTCCCGGTCGTAATAATCAACCCCCTCCTTGCGCTTGAGGAAATTGACCACCAGGTAAGTCAGCGGCGTGGCCGCGATCTCATAGGCCACCTTGAATAACCATTGCGATAGAATGGCGGTCTGTATCATCCAAGCGGGCAGGATTCCTACAAATGCGATGCTTATAAAAATCGCCGAATCGGCGCCCTGGCCCACAATGGTCGACGTTATCGTGCGAAGCCAGAGGAATCGCCCGCCGGTCTTTACTTTCAGCTTGGCCAGCACGATTGAATTTAAAAATTCGCCCACCAGGTATGCCGCGAACGACGCCGCAAGCAACCGCGGCGTAAAGCCCAATATGGCGCCATAGGCCCTCTGGGCCTCATCGGGCGAATGATATGTGCCCGCGTTCCAGAATGGCGGGGCAGGCAGGAGCCCGGCGATCCAGATGGCGACCACCGCTATCAGGTTACAGAGGAATCCGGTCCATATCACTTGCCGGGCGCGGGAATAGCCGTAGACCTCGGTGAGCACGTCGCCAATGATATATGCAATGGGAAAGAGAATCACAGCGGCAGGCAGAATCAGCCCGAACAAGGCAATCAATTTGACCGCTATGATATTCGATATGATCAGGGTCGTAACGAAAAGCGATGCGATTAGGGTGAAAAAACGATAAGGTTTGTTTTCCATGACCGGTTATCTATTCACCGCCGCCTTAGCCTTGGGTGTCCTAATATGCTCGGCCTCAACCGTGATACCGATTCCTCCCCGGACATTGAATTTGCCGGTAATTCTGCACCAATGGGGGTCGACCGCCTTGATAAGATCATTCAATATCTTATTCACCGCGTGCTCGTGAAAAGTCCCCTCGTTGCGGTACGACCAGAGATAGAGCTTGAACGATTTTGACTCGACAATATTTTTATCGGGCACATATTCCACCCGGATACTGGCGAAATCGGGCTGGCCGGTGATCGGGCAGACACAGGTGAACTCATCGGTCTCGAGTGTCACCAGGTAATATCGTCCGACGACGCGATTGGGAAAAGCCTCGAGCTTTTTGCCCGGCCTGGCCTTGCGGCCCAGGAGGGTGAGGTCCTTATATTGGGATTTGGGTTTCTTCATGATATGTAATTATACACACACGGGACAAGGTGGGTCAAGTGCCAGAATAAGAGTGGTGTGCCAGGCGCACCCTACTTAATAGCCGGGGCTTCCAAGCCCCGGATATATCGGAGGCCGGCCCCGGTTGATCCGGCCCTGGAAAGCGGCGGCCATTATCGTTTTAGAGTTCTAGGAAGGATCAATTAATAAAAGGCAGGGGTTCAACATGTTGAATCCCCTACATGTCGATAATAGAGGCTTGTCTTAATATTGGTCATTCGCGGTCAGAGCCCATACGGGTCCATAGCGACAAGCTCTGACTCGCGAAGGATGATGGAAAAGAAGAAGGAGCACTCGTAATTTCGTCCCGGAAAAGAGGTGTCAATTTTTATTAATATCTTTGGCGTTCTAACGCAACGCTGCTGTCGTTCGCATATAACCGCGCTTGTGACATCTTCTGAAGCCTGATTTTTATTAAAATGCAGTAGGGGCGTTCAATTTAATTAAACGCCCCTACAAAATAGTAATTGTATCAGCGAAGGTTAATCTACCAGCACACGCTCCAGCCGCTCGACCAGGTACTCGATCTCATCGTCGTTGATAATCAGCGGCGGGGAGATTCTGATAGTATGGCCGTGGCTGTCGTTGGCCAGGACACCCTCGGCGAGGAGTTTCTTGCAATAAACCATGGCATCGCCGTTACCGACCTCGATCCCGATAAACAAGCCTCGCCCGCGCACCTCTTTGACATGCGACGAGCGGCTGGCAACATCCATGATTTTCCTTTTCAGAATAGCGCCTTTGGTCGCCGAACGCGTGGGCAAGTCCTCGTTGATTATGACATCAAGCGCGGCGTTGCCGGCGACGCAAGCAAGTGGATACCCACCGAACGTCGAACCATCGCGGCCGGGCTGGAACGCCAAATCCATCAGGGCCGTGTTGGTGACAAAGGCAGAAACCGGCACCAAGCCCCCGGCGATCGCCTTGCCCAGTATGATACCGTCGGGTACCACGTTTTCATGCTCGAAACAGAACATCCTGCCGGTCCGACCCAGGCCGACCTGGATCTCGTCGAACATCAGCAACAGGTCATTCTTATCGGAGATATCGCGCAGGCCCTGAAGGAACCCGGCCGGCGGCTGATACATGCCGCCCTCGCCCTGCATCGGCTCAATCAGGATGGCGCAGGTGTTTTTATTGACCGCCTTCGCGACCGCATCGAGGTCGCCGTACTCGACCGAAACAAATCCCGGGGTCAGGGGGCCGAAACCCTCCTTATACTTGAGCGTGGTCGAAAATGAGATGATCGTGATCATGCGGCCATGGAAATTATTGTTGAATACGATAATCTCCTGCTTGCCGTCGGGGATACCCTTGGCCTTGTAGCCGTAGTAGCGGGCCATCTTGATAGCGGTTTCCACCGATTCAACGCCACCGTTCTTGGGCAGAACCTTGTTGCCGTTGGGGCCGAACCGCGGTCCCAGCTGCGGTGGCAGGGTTGCCACTTTCTTAAGGAATACCCCAAGCGCATCGGTATAGACCACGTTGGAGACGACCGACGCGTAATTATTCTGCAGCGCCTCCACCAGGGCGGCCACGATTTTAGGGTGGTGGTGCCCCTGGTTGGCGGCCGAGTAGGCGGCCAGGCAGTCGAGGTATTCACGACCGTCGATATCGGTCAGCCAGCAGCCGCGGGTGTGCCGGACTACCAGGCCCAAGCGTCCATAGTGATGGGCGCCATAGAGAGCCTCGAAATCTATAATCTGCTGGTCGGGCACATCTGAATACCCCATTTTTTCCTTCTTTAATATGTTGAAACCGGTCATATTATTGCTCCTTATTTAGAATCGTCTATAAATCATTGTCAGAACAGAATGAATACGCCGAACAGATAACGAATCCGGCCAATGAGGAGAGCCGGGCCTACAACTGGCCTTTCAGGTAGATACGCCACATCATGCGACGAAGCAGATGCTTATCCGCAGGATCCCTGGGAGAAACATCGATATTTTTGCGTGTTTTCCTCATATCACTAAATTAATATGTAGTAACAGGTTTGTCAAGCTCCAAATGGGTTTTTGTCTCTATTACAAAAGCTTAGAATATCTACTATTAATAACGCAGAAACGGCCAAAAGGTTTCGAGAAAAGAAGGGGATGGCTATTAGAGTCTAAGTGTCACCCAAAGATATACCAACCAGATCGCAAACCAAGAGGGACTACAGATCAGCCACAGGAGGCTGTCACCGGGGGATAGGATATAAGAATAAATTCGATAGGGTCAAAGACCATTTAATTTTGACGATAATATTAGAGTCAAAACATATTATTTGCAGGGAGGTCATATGCTCATTTGGAGCTTAGTGCTTTTCGCACTCGGAATCCTGGCTTTTCTGGATTCCCAGTTCAATTACGGTTATCTGTTTCGGACTGCCAATTCTGTAGTGTTTATGCTTGTTTCCCTTGGCATTCTGGTCAGAACAAGGAGACTGGCGAAATGGGGGTTTAGAGAGCAGGTTATTGAAAACAACGAGGAGCTGCGGGCCCGCATGCTGGCGATGAGGGATTCAAAGGCTCCAGTAGAAAATGAAAAGACAGAGGAAAAAATGGCTGTCTGAAAAACCATAAGTGCGACCTCTTTGCAAAGACACCTTGCTTAATAACGCACTTTATGGCTTTCGGATCAGCCACAGGCCGCTATCGCCGGGGGCCATATCTGATAAGTCACAAACAAACCGCCAATAAAAAGGGCTGCCCAGTTATGAGCAGCCCCTTTATTTATTTGGCTGATTCTATTTCATCAGCAACATCTTATTTGTCTCATTCATACCGCCAGCCGCCGAAATGGGCCGGGGTCTTAGCGACAAACAAGTCATGCTGAAATAACTCGATTTCACCCCTGTGAATTGCCGCGCGGAAGCAGGAGTTCCGCACCCAAAAATCCCTTGATTATCGCCATCTTTATATTATATTACCCTTGCTCCATTTGTATTCTGGCGCATTGCATATCGGGTCTTTAATTTTGGCGATTTTTGCGCAGCTCTACTTCGGCTGCGCCTTGATGATATTTGGATTTTGATCTCGCTACCCGCCTTCGAAGGAGGCCCGCCATGATGCGCCTTGCCCTTATAATCGCACTAGCATTTATAGCCCTGTCAACAACTGCCTCAGCCACTGTTCTCCACGTGCCCTCTCAGTATTCGACCATACAGGCCGGAATAGATACCAATGGTAATTGTACTACCAACGGTATTGATGTGACTTACCTCGTAGCCTATCTCAAGGGTATCGGCGCGCCGCCGGTGAGGCCGAATTGTGAACAGATAACTGCATCAAGCGGAAAGTATTAATCAAAATAGGGAAGGAATGGCACATCTGACAGCATATGGAATTTGCCTATCGTCCATTCTCGTATGGTTCTGGACCCAAATCTCACTGGAGATCAAATGGCAAAATTATCAGACTGTCAAATGGGACGTCACGAATGGGACGGTTATAAATGCACTGAATGTCGGATAACTGCTGCCAAATTCGAAGTATCAGTGAACGCATTTTCACTTCAAGATCTGATAACTCAAATGGATGGAGTATTCGGAGGCTGGACGATTTATATGTCACCCGGAACCTATGATTTATTTCGCAAGCTGGTTTTCGAGAAGTCAGAGGACTTGCTGCCATCCGGGGGCCCGGCAGAGTTCTTAGGTTGCGAGATTATTATATCGAATGATATAATTTGTAGGCATGGCATGGTTACATACTATATGGTTCCTAAAAAAACGACATAACCCTGCGTGCAATTGGATTCCGATAAATTGATGTCCTTTGCCGATAGACTCGACATGACCCTTCTGGCGAGTTATTTGAAAGGCATCGGGGCGCCGCCGGTAAAGCCGGATTGCGGGCAATTTCAAGAAAATGGTCCAATGAAAGGGATAATTTATGAGAATGGTGACCGCAGCAATATTTATAAAAAACGGTAGGATATTAATCGCCCAAAGACCTTCGTTTGGAGAAGTATCTGATAAATGGGAGCTGCCCGGCGGTAATGTGGAACCGGGGGAAACACTTGAAGGATGTCTCCAGAGGCAGATGAAAGAAAAATTCGGGATTGATATCGAAGTTGGCGAGTTATTCTGCGAGAACGTCTATGAATACGGCCACGGCACCATAAAATTAACGGCCTTCAGAGTAAGCTGGAACGACGGCGAAATCGTTTTAACAGCACATGATGATTTTAGGTGGGTCGATATTGGCGAGCTTGGAAGTTATGACTTCGCAACGGCAGATATTCCAATTTTTAATAAGATCATGGAGGGTAGATATGGCGATTGATCATCAAATGATTCCAGGGACTGTCTGTGATAACGAGAGACTGAAGAGGCATTTCAAGTGCGACCCCGGTTATCTTTGCTCTGATCAGGAAAAATGGTTGAACCCGCCCACGGAATAGAGGCGGAAATAAAAAGGGCCCCTGCATTACTAAGCTGTCCTTCGATGGTGTAAAACATGTATCCCGACCGAAGATGCCAGCAGGGGCCCCCTGAATCTGCTCAGCCTAAATAACGCCACTATTTAGCCGGGGGTTCCCCTAAAGGTGGAATAGTCATTCGCTTATATCCCGATAAAACCTCGCCCGGCTCCATCGGCAATTTGGGGGTGCAGGGTACGGGAGGCAGGCTGCTGAAATCCATTGGGCAACACCTTAAATGCTTGCGAAAACCAAGGCTTACTCCTATGATTATTGATGAAGGCAAAGGCAAAGAACTACCCTGTCCAAGAGGGTAGAGCGGAAAGGACGGAGATAGATTATGAAGGTTTCCAGCAGAAGCGAACATGCCTTTCATGCGATGCTCTATATTGCCGCTAAGGGTGATGGAACCTGCACCATAAGCGAGATTGCCGAGCAAGAGCTGATCCCAAGGGCATATCTCGCCAAGATCCTGGTCAAGTTAACCAGGAAGGGACTTCTAAAGAGCTTTAAGGGAATCACCGGCGGCTATAAGCTGGCGAAAGTCCCGCAAAATGTATCTTTCCTGAACATCATCGAAGCCATGGATGGACCGCTTTCTATCATATCCTGCGCGCATGACACTCACGTTAAGGGCCGCAAGCCCAGAAGGCGCTATTGTGCGGGACAGATGTTCTGGATACCGCTCGAAGATAAATTGAAGGACGCCCTAAGCCATATGACTTTGGATCAGGTAATATTGAAATAAATACCTCTCCCAATAATCTCAACAACCGTTTTGGAGGCCCGTATGTCATTGCAGGACAATGTGGCATAGAAAAAATGCCACCCCCCAGAATCGAACTGGGGACACACGGATTTTCAGTCCGTTGCTCTACCAACTGAGCTAGGGTGGCATCTAAAGAATTTCGCGCGGCAATATACTGCCCGAGAAAAGACCGGTCAAGCCCTTAATGCCTCTCTATAAA
>Ga0315293_10001830_pt1 | contig 20615 bp, 25 predicted proteins | sample YL17G13_20_MG_FD_203071 | JGI IMG/M metagenome (GOLD analysis project Ga0315293, IMG submission 203071) | Sediment microbial communities from Yellowstone Lake, YNP, Wyoming, USA - YL17G13_20 | ecosystem: Environmental > Aquatic > Freshwater > Lake > Sediment | place: USA: Wyoming | collected... | reverse complement strand
GTATTTCCAGGTTCTGTCTAAATGATTGCCTGACAACCTCGAATATTGTATATTGAAAAGCGGAGGAGTGTAACGATGCCCTCGAATTTGCGCGCAAAACGAATGCAGGGATATGTCACTGATAGCGCCGGCAATGTCTTGCGCAACGCAGATATTATCGTGAAAGAGGACACTCCTCTTAGCGTGAATACGGTTGCTACGGTTGTGTCTGATGACGACGGGTCATTCACCACACCTCCGCTTCCGGCCGGTACGTACGACATTTATGAATCAGGTGTGCGTGTAGCTCGTCAGATTCATGAGGCCGACCAGAATGCTATTCAGTGTTTCAAAGCAAATCCACTGAATCATCCGAATGACTTTCCTGAGTTTGTCACGTTGGCTTCACGCGCAAACAATATGGATCTGAACGACTTCAGATATCCGCTTCAGATCGAGGCAGAGTCAATCGATGTATCGGTGTATGGTAGCACGTTTCCTTTGCTGGACAGACCATTAATTACGACTCCAGGAATCTACGGAGATCTCGCAAGTTTCTATTCTCTTACTGATGATTCTCGCATTACAACAACACGGTTTGATGTTGAGTATTATGCGCCACTCACCAGTACTGATAAGACATATCGTAGGATTCGCTGGGCAGGAGTGCCGGCCATACGATTCTATCTGGAATCAAAGCTTATTCTTCCTCTGGACTTCTTCTCCATCATAGCGTCAATACCAAAGGGCATTTACGATCTCACTGGAACGACTGCCTCATTTCCACCAATCCTTTCTGGTGGAATTCTTATGATTGATTCTCCATCAGTGCCTGAATTTGCGACACTGAGATCACAATTGGTCGTAGGCGACATTGTGAAGTTTACAACCACTGTTGGTGTATGGTATGGGATCTATCATTATCGTGATGGAACATTCCTTGTTTTTTCACAATGGAAATCTTCACAGTTCTTATCTACTGCAACAGGCACTAATACCCCTGTGACTATGGCCGAACATTTCGATGGAATGTTCAACACAATTGAAAACATCAATGAGCTTATCAATGAACGGTTTACCGTTGTAGAGAATATTTTTGCGCAGAATCAGACGAGTGAGTTGTATACATACGAACACGCATAGGGTGGCATTTCAAACTGAAGGGTGGCTTCATGACTGCAGGGCAGAAGTATACTGATGAGGATAGCCGTAATGCTTTTGTTTTTCTGACACAGCATGTTGATCTCGCTCCTGATAATATCAAGGATTTCGTGATCAAGGCTTCTGAACACATTAAGATTGGCAGCAACTTGTTTTCGGTTATTCAGCAGGCCAATCAGACGATCGCTCAATCGCGTGAAGAAATCTCCAAACACCAAGGTGCTGTAAGTGCGCTTCTTGAGTTGTGCGCAGAACGAATCAGCGCAGAGGACATGAAGAAGTACTCGTCCCTTGGGGCTCAGGAACTTGCTGATGCTGAGTCAAAAGCTAACACGGGAGAAAAACAGTGAGACGCGTTCAAATTGTCAATAATCTCAAGCAGAGGATGAATGAAATCCTCGGCACTGATTTTGGTAGCCCAACAACAAATGATTGGGACCCGTTGGTTCCTACTGTTTCGACCGATCCTGTGTATGCATTAACTCCGTGGTCGATTCAGGCAGCGATGATATCAAACCTGGAGAGATTGTGTGCCGCGCTGGTTGATAATCAGGCCTTAGGTAAAGTCCTCACTGGTATGGTTGTCACTCCCAGTACGTTTCCAAATGTAACCATACTCCCAGGCAAGGCTGTAACGCCAAGTGGAAAATTGATTACGCTATCTGGTTCGATAGTTGATGTTGCAATGGGCGCTACAAATGGCAATGTCAGGTATATCTATTTGTATTATGTCCTGGCTGCTATTGATGGCGACAATGACTCGCGTGGACGTAATACTCCATTTCTTGGTGGACCGACAAAGAAACGCAATATCGTATATGATGAACTCGGTTCTATTATTGGAAGCGAGGTCACAAATGAGCCGTATAGATCAGCAATACTTTCAGTAGAGACTAGTTTTGCTAATGGTCCTGATAAAGTATTGATTGCTATTGTCACGACTGGTACTGGTACGCTTTCAGTAAATATGAATGCTGGTCTTATAAGTACAGGCGGAACAGTATCATGTAAGAATCTTTCTGCTAGTGGTACAACCGCACTGCAAGGTCTTACAAGCCCTACGGCTACGATCACTGCCCTGGATGCACCCACAGTGGCAGCGACCACCGTGACCGCATCTGGGCTCGTAACAGGTTCAGGATTCAAAGTAGGAGCAGCCCCTGGTGTTACTGGTACTTTTATTTCAGCAGATGGATCTCCTAAGACTATACAGGTTGTCAATGGCATCATTACGAGTATTGCCCCATAAACGTTATTAATTAAACAAAGAGGACAATTATGCATTACGCACTGGACAACAAGTATCCAATCGAGACAGAAGCGCATGTGAAGATCGCTGTTGGCTATTTTGACCAGCATCTTCAACGGTTTTCGCCAACAGAACGTGTAAAAATCGCTACCAGCCTGTCTCGTCGGATCGATTCCATGGGTCTTGAGATTGATCGCCCGTGGGTGTCCAATTATTCTCGCGCCATGGAGAAGACTGCATCGTTCTCTCCAGACTTCACCCAGAACGTCCAGAGGCGCGTAGAATTGGCGAAGACAGCCAAAGCCACTCTCAGGGTTGGTAACCGTGAGGTGCCCGTACAAGCGGCCTTGGAGAGTTTTCTGACGAAGTATGCTGCCGGCACTGTCAGTCCAGGTGAAGCTATTGATTTCCTGTCCGAAATCGATAAGATCTCCAACTTCGAGTATCACTACGACCAGCGTATCAAAGATCCTTTCCTGACTGTGTTTGGATGTGATGCTAATCCTGACTTTGATATGCCGAAATTTGCCGCATCCTGTCCAGATGTCGACCGTCGTACAGCCCATCGCGCTATCAAGAAGAAGGCTGTGATGACGAAGCTTGCGGCGGCGTTTGGTGATAAGTTTGCTAGTGACTTCGCGTTAAACCCTGAAACCATCTTCAATTCGATGCCTGCTCCTGAGCGGCAGCTCATTAGCGACATTCTGCGTGGATAAGATGCCCAGCGAACTAAAGAAACTTGCAATACAACTTCAAGATGCCAGAATGGTTGGCGATGCCGATCGCATTGCAACATTACAGCATCAAGTTGATTGTATTGTTAAGCTGGCACAACGCGATAATAAGATTGACACTGTTACAGTAAACAATCTTCTGAATGATGATGATGCTTCAGCGAGTCTGGTATATAACTTCCTTACTAACAACGTTGATCCTGATTGGTGGGAGTGGGAGATTGAAACTCTGGATCGTATCTTATTCATGAAGTATGGTATCGCATTAGAAGATATCAACAGGGATAAGATATTGGCAATTCGTCATTTATGTAATAATGATGCTGCTTTTACCGACTGGTATGAGTTCAATCAACTGGCTCTGGCATTTGCCGGAGTTATGGCTGACTTCGAATATCTTAAGTTACCAACACCGGGAATGATCGTTAATTGTGTCAGGATTCTTAAGCACATAAGACCTGATGGTGAATATAACGATGATGTTCGTAAATACATCTCCATTATCTTTATTGAGAATGGCATCTATATTCCAGGACCATCAATTGTTGAAATAGTAAAAGATGTTTTTCCTACCTTAGTCTCTGAGAGCACTACGTCCAGATGGTCCGCCATCCTGAAGCGGTATCAAGAATTTGTTCATGGAGCCACTGATTTTCAAGAGACCGTTGAAGATGTACAAGCAAAACGATTACTGGTTGCTGAAGGAGCAGGGGTAAACTATGGCGTATGACGGACTCTCAGGAACCGGAACATCACCAACTGGTGGTGGAAATACACCGAACTCGTTATCATTCTCTCGCGGAAGCATACGATACGACAGTCCGTTTCTGGACATGACGAGCACGTTCCTTCCCAAGTATGTCAAGTCGATGTTTCGTTTTATATCAGCATATGTGATGAGTGATGGATTCGTATCGCAGTGTATCACCAAGATGTCAGAATATCCAATCACCAAGCTGATATATAACGAAGACAAGCACAACTCAATCGAAGATGATCAGTCTGTTAAATTCTGGCAAAATTTGCTTGAGAAAAAAATGAAGATCATGACTAGCCTCAAACAGGCTGGTATGGACTATCATGCGTATGGTAATTCAATTGTATCGATATGTTATCCGTTCAAGAGGATGATGCGCTGTAAGGTGTGTAATGAAACCCATGCAGCGGAAGCAATGAAGTTGATATTTCGCAATTATCGCTTTTATGCCAAGTGCCCCAAATGCAAAGTTCAGCGTGAGATGGCGGCACGAGATTTCAGCACTAATGAAGTCGACAAGTTCAGATTGGTACACTGGGATCTTCATCACATGGAGATCAAATACAATACCATTACTGGAGATCATTTCTATTATTACACAATTCCAAACGATGTTGTTATTGCTATTCAGCGCGGCGACATGGACATCATCAATTCAACTCGCCTTGAAGTCATTCAGGCAGTTCGTAAGCGCAAACAGTTACGTCTTGTCGCAGACAACATCTTTCACATGAAGCGGCCCGGACCTCAATACATATCAGTCATGGATCGTGGGTGGGGGGTTCCTGCGACACTGGCTGTTATGAAAGACATCTTCCATGTGAAGATTCTGAAAAAAGGAAATGAGATGATTGCGTTTGATCATATCGTTCCCCTTCGAATTCTTTTCCCAATGGGCACTAGCGAAGTAAGCCCGCATCTGACACTCAATCTGGCAACATGGCGAAACAATGTAGAGGCAGAGATTGAGATGTGGCGTCGTGATCCGAATAGAATTTCGATTATGCCAATACCCATTGGAATATCGAACTTTGCTGGTGATGCCAAGATTCTTATGACGACACCGGAGATCAGGGCAACAGAGGATGCTATTATTACCGGGCTTGGAATTATCCCTGAAATCATACGTGGTGGCGCATCTTGGTCTGGCAGTAACGTATCTCTGCGAGTGGTAGAAAATTCATTCTTAAATCATCGTGAGACCATTCTTGACTTTCTTGATTTCGTTGTTTCCAACGTTGCTACGTATTTGAACAAACCGCCTATCGATGTTAAAATGTCTGACTTCAAAATGGCTGATGATCTTGAGAAGAAGAAGATCATGCTTAATGCTGCAGTTGGTCCAGCAGAAGGCAGGCTGTTCTCTAAGAGTACTGCTGTAAAAGAGCTTGGATTTGATCCAAAGAATGAGTTTGCAAAGCAGATGGAAGAGCTTGACCGGATGGTTGAAATGAAAGTTCGTGAGGCAGAGGGCGCTGCAGAGGCCGCTGGAACATCCAGCATCATCAGTGCCATGTATGCGGCAGATGCTGACTCTGAGAATCGTCGTCGTACTGAGATGCATGATCGTGAGAATCAGGCCGATAGGGATAAGTATAGAACATCTCAGAGCGAGGAAAGCGCACAGGGTGCCACAGACGAGGTTGCATCTGTCGCTACACCTGAACAACAACAGGTGGTGTCTATGCCGAACCTGATACTGATTCTCACCAATCGATTTGCACGACTGACTAAAATCGATCCAGATGAGTTTAAGATTCGTATGTTGAACATGAAGAATTCAATGCCGAATCTCTATAGTGAAGTGTACAATAATCTTAAAGAGATGAATCTAATACAGGCTGACTTAATGCCTGATCTGGCAGCTGTACAAAAGTATACCCCTGGAGAGATCCCAAGTAACATTCAGGGTGATACATTGGCAAATGAACAACCGTCTGCAATTGAGGCTGGTGCAACTACTCCGGCACAAACTAATCTGGGACCTCAGACAAAACCATTGCCAGAAGTCCTTCCTCCAAGATCTCCTAAATCTCCGATTTGAGCTTGCGGCAGGCCACCCTAACCTTCAGCTGCAGCTCAGTGAGCCGGTCAGACTTCGGTCTGACCGGCCATTTTTTTTCGTCATGACTAAAAAAAGATATATAGTTACTGATGTGTAAAAAGCGAGAGACCCTTTCGGGTCTCTTTCGCTATAAAAAATATTATTTTATTTTTTCTTGAGTTCTTCCTCCGATACATCAAAGACCGCCTGGATAACGGCCTTCTCTGCTTCGCCAACTTTGGTGACGGATGCAACAAGCTTTCCGTCTTTAAATATGCGAAATATTAACGGTATGGAAAAGTCTATTACTAATTCTGCTTCACGGTTCTTAAAAGTGAACGTAATTGCCGTATCAGTTGTATTGCTATCAATCACGTCATTCGGTGTGGCTATTGGCGTTATATTCTCATCCGCTGGAATGTTGGCTGATGGTTTCTGAAATGTGGTTGATAGTTGTTGGAGATCAGAGAGATTCAGGGTCCATGCATTGATAGTGATTGTATCACCGTCATCAATTGGTTGAATGATGTGTGCGAAAACCAAATAGTAATCCTTTCTCCTGACGTAGGAAATCAGTATGGGTTACTAAATAAACCGGGGGACATTGCTGTCCCCCGGTCACCTGTCAAACAACGTGCAGCTTATTCGTTACCCTTGGTCCTGGTCGAAAGAACCAAGCGCGCGGAGCCGCTCGCCGGACGAGACAGGACATGGCTTCCGGACAATGCCTCGGAATCACCGATCCGATACTCGTAGATGGGCTTTCCGTCGGCACTCATGATCTTGGCACGCTGCTCAGAAGGGAGCTGCGCAAGAACTGCATCAATGGTCATGCCGTCATCTGCCGGGAGGCTGACAATGGGATTGTTGGAACCAATGATGATTACCTTGACTTCAAACATCTGATTGCCCTTCGTTGGGGTGGCATATGTAATAACGTCACCATCGTACAAAGTCTCATAGCGATCGAGATCTTCGTGACGACGGATGGCACTGCCGCTGATATACGGCAGGTTGGCAAGCGCAAGAAGTTTGCTCAGCTTAGGCTCGGAACTTACATCAAACTCAACGATGGCCTTTCCGGGCTGCATCAACTTTACAAGAACCATTATGAATCCTTTCACTTCGGGGGTATTATACGTCAATGGTGCTCGGTACACCAAATCTTCGTGTCATGATGAATTCAGGGCCGAGAGCGAACAGAGCTTCGTTGACGATTAACTCGTCTTTCATCTTCTCTTTTGTATAATTGTCTCCATATGTTACATCAAAATGATGGAGAAGTCGCCATACTGCCAAACTTGCCGTAAATATTGAAGTGGCAACAATCGATGACTGTGCGCCACAAAGAGATTCGCTTGCTTCCTCATCGGAATACAGCGTTCTCTTCCACGCATCTGTCTCGTCCATGTTGTTTGGATTGAAGGCATATACGCGACCATCATCAAGACCCATTCGCGTCTCAATGACCAGATCGGTATTGAAAGAATACTTGATACAGTTCTCGAAGATCTCTTTCCGACTTTTCATTGTGTCGGTAAGCAAGAAGACATACTTACTCGAACGCAAATCCTGCTGGTCAGTGACCATCTCACAATGGGTCTCAATATGAAACCCGCACGCTCGGAAGATAAGGTCATCAAGAGCCGTAACCTTTGTTTTCCCGACATGGGAAGGTTCGTAAATCTGGTTACAAAGATTGTGGTCTTCGACAACATCACCATCCCATACACTCAGCACGCCATGCCCACTGCTTGAATCTCCCCACCCAAGTTTGGCAAGCATGTATGCTACATATGACCCGGTGGCTCCGACCCCAACCAGTGTCACTTTTTTATTACCTATAAGATCAGGATTGATTTGCTTTAGTTGACGAGTGTAGTCCATTATCCAATCCCACGTTCCCACTGCATGAGCATGGTATCGATTTCGGACTGGTTCATTTCCACTGACTCCGGCTTATCGGTGACTCCAGCGGTTGGGTTATTCGTGACGGCGGTTTGTCGTGATGATCCAGGGCCACTTGGTGGCCACATGGATTGTTGGTGTTCATTATATCTTCCACGATATACACCATCAGGAACACCGCTTGGTGTATATAATGAAGAATTCGATACAGGTATAACCACTTTGGAAGGAACATTGACCTTTTTCAATTCGCGGATTTTCGCACGAATCTTATCTTCAGTCGGGTCACCTTCCACATCAAACTGAATGTCATCGAATCGAAGCAGGCGATCATAATCATAGAATGAGATGGACATCTCTCCTGATTTATTACAGATCGCCCTGAGAACATACGCTTCACGAGTTGACATTCGTTCGAGCGCCTGCTGATCATCTTGACCAGATGGCGTTGTACCCATTGTATGATGAGAATGGCCCCAGAATCGGATCTTACCGACGTCTTCATCACATCGGTGATCCATCAACCACTCTCCCATTTCAGCTTCACCTTTACCGGAAATTTCGCACGTACCGGAAGTGACCAACTGATGTTTTGGATAGAAAATCTCGCGTACTACATAGACGATTTCTTCTCCATCCTTTTTTTCATCAACAATTCCAAAAAAGCCGATCTCTTCATCGTGCTCTTCAGCGAGCAGGCGAATCCAGAGATCGGCATTTCTGCTTATTAAGATCCTTGGGGGAACAAGTTCCCCCTGAATCGCAGTATATGATGTCTTACGTCCGGATGGAGGCTTCATCGAGTTGCACCTTCAGTCGTTGGGATGAACTTTGGCCACATCTGCCAATTGCGTCCCCATGTATCACTGTTGTTCGGATTCTTGACGAACCTGACCAACAAGACAAATATCGTCTGCAAGTCAGTGATTGACATGGCTGATACCAGTTGATTGGACAGCCTGTCCATACACGGAAGACCAACCAATGACACGTGCGGACACTGAAATCCTTCCAACACATTGGTGGGAGATGCATGAATAATCAATTCGCGAGTAAGATTGCGAATTGTCACTGGGCGACCAACGTCCGAATGAATGCCAACCAGAGCGCTGAGACTGATTTCAAATTCCATGCAGCCGATTCGTCGGGGGACTCCATCGACAGGACACGGAATTGTGACAATCTCTTTTGTTCTGATAACAACACTGTCATTAGTAATAAAGGCAGAATCGACCATTGGGTCAGTCTTCAGATTTTCGATACCATTGATGATCTTTGCAATCACCGGATTATTCTCGATCGGAGCCTGCAAAGTATTGATCTCACGTGCCAGCGCGGCCAATTGAGACATTATGCGATTGAACACTTCAATCTTGTCAGACAATATGCGAGCAGACGACGACGTTGCGTCGCCAAGCTTTGCAGCAATAGCCATCTTGGCTTCATTGCCTTCACGAACAACGAGTGGCGGAAAAACGGCGGCACTGCCACACATCTGAACATCGTTGAAGCGCGGAATTGTTTCGACTGTCCTCGCAACGTTCTCTGTACCAATGCCCATAGTGCGTGGAATTGTACGTGCCGTGACAGCATCGCGTATCTCAGCAAGAGTGGCTCGCGGTGTTTCCATGGTGCGTAAGTGGTCATTTGCAATCGTGCGTGCGAGGTTAGTCTCACACTCAGCAAATGTTCTTGGAGCATCCTCGATCTGCAAAGTCTCACGCTCAGCCAATGTTGTTCTTGGAGCATCCTCGACTTGCGGAGTCTCGTGCACATCCTCGTCGAGCTGATCCATTCTGCAGATATTGAACATCGTGTCCGACATCTTTTCCACATCCAGATTATGGTAGTGGTTAAGATTTTCGATCATAGTAGTTATGTGAGCGTCATCAACGCTCAACACTTTTTGTGCATCGTCTCCACATACGAGGTTCACATTACTTCTGATCGCCGAATCAAATCGTTCGTATGGAAGTCCTACAATTGCATTCAAAACAAAGATAGCCACTTGGTCTCGTCCTTTACTTAATTGTGACAGGAATTGCAGATGCCATGAGATCATCAAATTGAAGTTCCTTTTCACTCTTTGGTTCTTCTGTAATGATGACATCCTTGGATTCTTCTTCTTCAGTTCTTTTGATATAATCCTGATTGACCATTGGCCATACATTCACATAGCGGCCGGCCGCATCATCAGTATTGGCTGTTTGAAGAAACAGAATTATCTGCAAAATGATCTGATACAGATCTCGTTTCGCATATGCCTGCATCATCATCTGTGCAAGATTACCATGACATATGACACCATTGTGAAATACGTGAGGTGCATTCATACCTTCTTCATAGGCGGTAATCACGTGCTTTGTATTTTTGATATGCACGGTGTTATGCGTATCATATTTAGTGGTGGACATATTGATTGTAATATGGAATGTCCCCATCTCATGCATACGATTGGTTCGATCATCCTTTGCAAACAATGTATTGGTATATACGTGAACCAAGTCGTTTTCGATATGAATTCTTGACACTTTTTTCAGTTCGAGCGTTGATGTATATGCTTCTTTAGCTTCTTTCGTTAGTTCAGCATAATACTTCTCCTCATCAAACGCATCAATCTGCTTCATAAGAGAAAACATATTTTTTCCAGCTTCCATCGCAATCTTCATGTTCTCTTCATATTGAGCACGAAAATCAGAATAATTCATTTTAAGATCTTGAATGACGTTATTTGTCGATGTTTTATAAAAATCGATAAAATGTTTTTCTGCATCATCATTCATTTTCTTATAAAGTTCAACACATCTTTTCTTTGAGTCCTTAATTGATCCACCACAGGACCGATAGAGAATTTCCAGAATCATCCGTTTATATAATAGTTGATCAGCTGTAGTAACCATGAGATGGATTATGTTTTGTTCGCGTATTGCATATAACACATTTGTTACATAATCACGATATGTGTCATCAAATCTGTTGTATGTAGATAACGATGCTTTTGCCAACTCCAAATCAAGACGCTTATTGCGCTCTTCATCAGCGAGCGTTCGATTATTCTGAATATCATTAATAGCTTGATTAACATCAGATATTTTGATTTTATGGATTGATGTTAACCGCGATCCAAAACACATGACAGAACACTCGGTCACTAGCAGATTTGGCAATATCGGTGGAGTCATAATAATAATGACATTATCTTTCATGTTGGCACTCTTAATAGTTGCTACGAGATTTGCCATGCTTGATCGTCTTGGAGATGAAACTTTTATCAGATACACAAGTTTCTTATTTAGAATAGCAATGTCCCATATCTCTTGCGTTATTGGATCAAGACTAACTGATATGTTTGCGCTACTAATCATAATACCAGATGTCTCATTAGGAGATAATTTCCATGGCATTACCGATATACCAAAATCGGTATATAGTATTTTTTCAATACTCACTTTGCCTTGTAGAATGCGATTTAATTCTTTACGACGTTCAATCTCCTCAATATCAACTGGAACATCTTTGTCTTTCAGTGTTTTTTGTTTGGCCATTTCAACTGGTTCTTCAAGAATTGTTGGTGTTTTGAATGTTGTACTAATTGTTGTATCAGTTGACGGTGTTGGTACAATATGAATATAAGAACCATTGTCAATTGGATTGGGCGCCGCATGAATTCTTTCGGTTTGCTCTGGATTCTGCTCAATTGGCACTCTTATGGCATTTTCTATTATTTCGATTTGATCCCTATGTTCTTCATTTGCCATAAATACGGATTCTTCATTTGCAATAATAGTTCTCATTCGATTGACGATACCTAGAAGAACATCATTGTTAAAGGCATGTTCAGGAATTCTGAATTCAGTCTTCCATTCATTTAATAATTGAAGATATTGACTACAGTTGAATCGATTTTCACCATGTCCTAAATTTTTGATGTTTATATATATTAGTGACTCTTTTGCTTGGCCAGGCGTTAACCCATCCAAGACATCATCATCATGATAAAACACAGTAAGTAATGTCCGCAACCCAGAAATATCAGACATGATCTCCTGTGGATAAGTACCATGACTTAATCCCATTGACATATGAATATGCCGCAACGTACATAGAATAATTATGAATTCGTTTCTATTAACAATTGCGGCTCGTGCACCGCTATTCAAACGATATGAATCATGCTCCAAGCCTAAAAAATCAACAATGCGTTTTTCAATGACGCCGTACAAGAACGGCCCCCTTTTTTAAGATGTGGACATAAACCCTTCAACTATGTTATTTCAGATAACACTTTTAAATAACAGTAGTTTTGAAGGGAGAGGAAGACCAAGTTCTTGCTTGATCTCAATCCATCGCGCCCATGTGTTGCAGAGAAAAGTCTTGGTGCCACAGCGATTCAACTTCTGAATACGACTCTCTTGCAGTTTTGATGCTACCCCGCGCTCTTGCTTGGTCTCAATCAGTACGGTGCCAGTATGATAAGTGGTGAAATAAATGTCTGGAAATCCATTATCACTCGTCTTCATGACCTTGGTGCACACCATAAGCCTGCCGTAGGATCGGAGATCCTTCAGTATCTTATCCTGGAGTACACCTTCAGGTCCTCGCATAGTCAGTCACTTAAGAAATGAGATGCAACTGGAATACCAACTTCTGCATGATCTGAAAAGATAAGATAGATTGTGCCGCCAGGAACCTTGAGAAGTCTGACGATATAATCCGTGGTCGTCTTGACTTCCTTGAAACGAAATTTGACAAGAGACGATTCGCCGTCAGATAGTTTTACTTTCTGTGGGAACATGTTCAGAACCTTGGCTTTCGCATGATCTGTCATCTTTTCCATGTACTCGTCCAGAGTCATATCGGTTGGAATCGTTTTGTTGTTGAAAGCGTCGTTGTATGCCCCCTCGCATATCATTTCGATCAGAACTGAAAGAACCTCTTTGTTTTCCATTCCCCTCCCTTGGAACTAATCGAAAAATACCGGCAAGCTCACTAGCTACACCGTTGAACACAACCTTGTTGCAATGCAGACACTTCATGGTCACACACAGTTCTCGATCTACATTTCGAGTCACTGTGACAGTAGCCATACGGTGCGATCCGATACGATATATGTGATCGAAATTCAATCCCTGTCTTACATCTGATACCTTATCATCAGTGTTGTGTTTCAGAGCCAGATTGATGTCTTTCAGAGAAACCCCGATTTCTTCGTTCATACATCCTTCTTTATAATGCACCCATATTTATGTAGAATACGATACGTGTGCGCAAGTGACATGTGCAGATGTTCAGAAATCCTGCGTGGATTAAAATGCGAGCGATGCAACTGTATGATAGCGTTATTACGATCGCTCTTGATTCGTTTACTGACAGATCCAATGCCGAATTGCTTCCTGGCTGAAAATACAGACTGCCGTGTGATACCAAGATGTCGTGCTATGGCTGCATCGGTGCCAAATTTCTCTTGTAGAGCAACAAGCTCCGGTGCTGTAACCATTATCTCTCTATTCCATAAAACAGTAGACCAACCATGTCTTCGTCCATCTCTCCACACCTACTGTGAATGGTCGATCCATCGTTGGCAACAGTAGTGTTATCACCGTCTTCAATTGTTTCTCCGCAAGCAAAACATACTGCATTGTCTGCTTCGCCCATATGTGTTACCCCGCCATCTAGGTGAAATGGTTATTCTTTTCGACTGTCCTTATCAAGATCCCCTATGTTGATCGGGCCATCTTGAATCATGCTTTCAAGCATATTGTCAAAGAATTCCTGCACGAGGTCTGCATCAAGTCTGTCAGTCAAATCCTTTCGGCTCATTTGTCTGCCATATGCATACGCATAACCGTCCAAAAACTTCTTGGCATCCATCCGCACTCCTTCTTATATGGTGAAAAAAATGGGCACCAGAACGGTGCCCATAAAATCAAATAGTAACGGCGGGGTGTGACACCCGCCGGTTTGTCTTACTTACGGAAGACGACCAATCTTCCGAAAGTCTTCACACCAGTGGTCTGCCGGACAAACACGGCACTGGTGCTATGGTTGTTTCCCCAATCAACTATAGCTTTGGGTGGCCTGACCCAAAACGGTTGGGTAATTAAAACCATAAGGTTGACGTTTCTTAAGCAACGTTTCGTCGCATTTCAGCGACTCTTCAGAACCCTGACACGGAGCGGCGACATGATTAACGACCTTTGCTCTTATCACCGGGACGGTCAGGCGGAGACCGCTCCGTGCGAAACTACAACTATAGTTAAGTGGGGTAGTATTGCGGCATCCCCCACTTATAACCCGCCGCATCGGGTGCCGAGAACTGTTCCTACGCAGTTCTCACTTCATTAGAAAAATTACTGTATGGCGTGCTGTTACGCCAAAGTCGCCCCGAAGGTTGACCCATTTATCCGCTCCCGCCCTAGCACACCATCTATTACCGATGGCAGCCCTCGCGGGTGGCGGTGGTACTGCGACACTCATTAAGGGTGGCTGCTTCTAAGCCCACCACCATACAGTAACAAATTGATGTCAGAGATCCCGTAGGTACATCCGGCGCTGGATGTGTTGCCAACCCAGGATCGGTGCTTAGTGCTTTCGTCTATCTCTGACAACGTTGGTGGAGGTGAGGGGAATCGAACCCCTGTCCGCAAACCATTCCACAGACACTTCTACACGCTTAGCTCACAGTAATCTTCATCCGATATGACTGTGTGCGCACATACTCGGATATATTCTCAGTCGTCTTTTCCTATATGATCTGAGACTACGTCATACAGGAGCACTATCTAATGTTCGCCCATAGCTTCGATAGAAAACACTATGGGTATATCCCGCCTTAAGCGAGAGCGCTGATGCCAGCGCTGATGTTCACCATATCCGCAAAGCGGATGGCGAAATCCAGCCCGAGCATCTTACCGGCTTTGTTGTCGGCAGTTATAAATAGTCAGCTTTTAACGAGGCCAACTGACCAACCTCGGCGTGCAGTGCATGTTTCGTTGTCCACGTCGAAACCTGTGCACCCCCATATTTTCAAAGAGCAAAGTGTAACCCGATCCCGCCTTTACCGATTTGCACGGATGCCGCTTGGATTCGGCAAGTTCTAAAGTCTTAGCTCATGTTGGTTGCCACCAAGGTGACTCGGCGTTCCCTTGCGGGTCGCGCCTCATAAGAGCAGCGTTTCAATTCCGCCAATCGGGTTACACACATAAGATACTACATTTTTGATGCCAAAAACTATATTCTGAATAAGACAGTTGCACACTGTCTTAATGTTGTAGTATACTTATAGTTGAAGCCTAACTCATACCCACGGAGGAATCATGAGTAAGAGTATTGAAGTCCTCGAAACTATCAAGAGTGCCGCACTCGTTGATGAGCTGCAGCAGAGCGAGGATGGCGTGCGCGTTGCTGTTGCGATGGGCCTTGTCAAGTCTGCAGAAACAGTTGTACGTGGAACACCCGTGAGACAACAGTCGGCACGAGCTAGAGCTGACGTACGATTCAACAGATCGCCCATTGGCGCAGCAGCACGAACCGCATTGCCAGCCAAGCCATTAGCGCCGTCCGCTCCAGCCGCGACAATGATTAATGCTCCACTGAAAAAGACTGGTGCCTTGGCAAAGCCCAAGGTTGTTACCACAAGTCCTCAGGTCCCGCCTGTGAAGAAGCAGCCTTCCTTCAATATCGGCCGGCTTGCTGTCACAGGTAAATAGATTACCTGTAAAAAAAACTGAGCCTACTGGATGAGATTATCATCCAGTAGGCTTTTTTATAAGGAATCCTACTCATAGCTATACCAGAAAGGGTACAAAAATAACAACCTCATACAAATATGAAAGGCTTTGCAGTCTCTACTCCATGCCACACCAACATTTCGAAATATGTCCTACGTTCTGCCGCCTCAACTATCGTTGATTCAACAAGAGTTGAAATCTGTTGTGGGCAATAGATAAACATGAGAGATAGCGCCCGCTCCATTGAATTGTATTGCTGTGGAGTGGTGGTAGTGCAACCAAATGTTTCTCTTGCCTTTAGCAGATCCTTGTAACACAACGCGATATCGTTGTACGGATGTTCCATTGCGCCTCCAATGGCAATAGGATAAGCAGGCGGCATCACTATGCATCCCGGCGCCGGAACCATAGCGGCTCTTACAGCCCTCCTGCTTACCTATTGCTTATAGTAAATCGACAAGTTGCTTGGCTTCAAATAAACCAATACCCCTTTTTTTCCTTATGCCACGAATGATAAGTATGATATCGTGTTTCTGTATTCCATCTTGTATTTCGACTGGAAGTTTCTCAATCGGACATTTGAGAAGACTGGCAACCCTCTCCAACATCTGTACATCCCATGTATAATTACCATGAGATTTGGTGATGAATTTCACCTTATCACCAAAACTCTTTGCAAGATTAACCAATGATATGAATGCAAGATGGTCATTTGTTTTGATGGTAATTTCTTTCACAGTTGCTCCTGAAAAAGACTTGGATATGGTGCAGTCGTCCAGTATTCTATTGCGGACTTTCACCGCATGGCCACGAATACTGATTCCTTTCTGCACCATATCCATCAATGAGATTAGTCGAGAAACCGATTGGATCCACCGTTCAGAGCCATCTGAGACATTGCAAACTGGGATGTTCCGAAGCGACGGCTACTGCTACGATGCTCAGTATTCACATGCACGCGATGCCACACATCACCCAGACGAACGGTGGCGTGCTCGATGTGGCTCACGTTACCCTTAACGTATACCGTTGCGCCAGCCTTACGCTGTACGAATGGTGTGCGTTGAGCAGCAGTCAGCCGATTATACTCTGCAACTGATAAGATCTGCTGTTTGATACTTCCAAAATGAGATACCCATACGGTTTCTCCACCGCTGCGGTAGAGAAACTGTGCGGTATGCACGTGTCCACCGCCACCACTCATCGGTTCGTTCTTGATAATCATCCGAATATCTGGCTTGAACCCAGGCTCAGGCACGAAGAAGAATTCGCCCTGACGGTGCATTGTCAGGCCACTCTTGAGCTTCTTATGACGCTTGTGGGTGTTCTTGGAACGTAGACCCATCCGTTCCTCAAGATGAACAATCTCCTCCGGTTTGAGTGCCTGCTTGGCGCTTGCAACAGTTGTTACGGCAGTGGGAATGGTGGCGCAAAACCAATGGCGCTCATCGTGACCGCACAGGAAACGCTCCTTCTGATCGAAGTGCTTGTGCGTTCCAGGCGTCTTCTTGATTAGCAGAAGGTGCTTGTCGCTGCGCTGGGTATCCTGTACCATCAGCTCGACATTCTTCTTCACTTGAAGGTCGAAGAACTCGCCCTTCTTGTCGTGTCCGACGTTGATCGTGAAGTCGTCATTACGAGGTTCGGAGCCGATCTTGACTCTTGCTCCTACCAGCGTAAACTGCTTCTGAATGACATCAATCATCGTGGCCATTAATTGGTCCTTTTCTATTTAAAGGTATTGAGAGAAATAACATTGCCGCAGTTTGACATTCATGACAATCATGACAGCGTCCGATCCATCCCTTATTCAATACAGATTCCTTCAAAGGAGTATTGCTGCCATTTGCCTGTGGAAATAAACAACATACATGCTGGGTTCCAAAATGTGTGGTTCCAAGAAATTTACAGAATTTTCCAGGTTCAGATGCACACGTCTCTTCGCCGCAGTCAATAGTTATTACCAACTTTCTGATCATGTCTCGTCCCTCACTATGTACTTCTTGGAAATTCCCTCTGCCAGATCCGGTCCTTTAATGTAAGGCTGAATCCATATGCGTTCCTGATGCTGAATCTCTTTCGGCCCCTTCCACTGACCACGCCAGTGACCAGACACCCAGAACTTGTGACTGATCTTTGTACCAACAGCAAAGTGTTCCGAACCTTTCGGCTTAGGGATGTGTTGTCCTACATATATGAAGGACATCTGAGCCTTATTCGCATACTTCCGCTGCTTCTTCAATGATTTGTGATGGTGCTGTTTAGGCAACACGTCCACCAAATCACTATTAGTACTGGTGATGTACAATAGGATATTCACTGCAAATTTGACTATGTCTTCTACTTTGCTCAATTGAAACGTTGGATCCTTCTTGAAATTTAAATCAGGATTTTCCATGTAAGCCTTGAATTGCGTATCTATAGCTTCTTCCAAAGTTCCATGGTTCGGAAGGCTAAAGCATGCGAAATAGTTGATATCTCGATTCTCTTCGATACCTTCAGATCCACTTGTAGCAAGAAATCTCAAGTGGCGAATACCATCACTTTCGGTATGAAGATTGACATAAATACCTTTGATGGGCCTTGTTCCTGTATAGTCAGAAATCTGTAACTCATTCTGATCTACATACAGGTAAATTTCCTCAAATGGACTCTGGATAAATGACACATCAATAGACAGTTTTGTGTGAAACAACATCTCACACAAATGTGGCGGAACGTAGTAAATGCGATTGCCGTTGACTCTCATTCGCCACATGTGATATGCCATCCGCACTGCCAGTTGGATGTTGTTCTCATTAACAGACCCCCAAAACCATTCATTGTCTGGGATCTTGAGGATTTCATCGCCAAAGACCATAAAGTCTGTTGGCTTACCCTTCATGAGATTATCAACTAACTCAGGAATGTGCTTTCCGTGAGTCCGACAGATATACTCATAATGCGTGATGGGAAAGTTCATTGTTCCTTCTTTGTTATTAAACGAGTGCGCTAGGTTTAACCAAAGGCTATTGTAGTAGCAATTGGCTCTCTCACCTATGGATGCGTGCTTAATGAGTTCGTCTACTCGTAATGAATACGCCTCTATTACACCCAAGTACCAGGAGGATAGAACAGAGGTCGTACTCATTTATTATGCGAGCCCAGCCTTCTTCATAAGCTCCGCATACGTAAGCTTACGAAGAACCTTCTCCGTCATGAATTCATGACTTCCCTTGATGGCACCAAAGAACTTGGCGCCTTCAGGCATGTTTAGTTCCTTCCACGCATCTTCGAGAGAAGACGCAACGGTCCGAACTTTGACCAGCTTGACTTCATTACCAATTGCGACAACGAAAGTCAATACACGCTGCTTCTGCCCCTTTGGGGCGCCCTTCTTCTTTACAACTGGTGCTGCGTCTGCCATGCAGACCTCCTACTGTGTAAAAGGAATGCCTCAAATGAGGCGGATAGATTACTACTCAGGATTGAATACAGGATGACTGTGGTTGGCCGAGGCTGCGCCCGCGCAGCCCAGGCCAAGGGTCATCGTACAAATTGACATATGCATGCGCCGAAACAGCGCACAGTTCGATGTAGTAATCAAAAACTGAAAAATCTGGTGATGCTTTCGGAGTTTAGATATCTACTATACCACGATTGAAATGGGCGTGTAATCCAGGGCAGCCGTAAGCCTCCGGACTTGTTCCGCTGTATAGGAACATGTCTGGTGGCGTCGGCAGCCCAGGATGGAGCGCCGATCATACTAATCACAATGCATGGCGTAACACCATGCGAGTTTAACTATAGTAGATTTGTTTTATGGTAAATGTCTATTACACTATGATTGAAGAAAGCACGCAAGCCGGGAGGACCGCAGGATTCAGACGGTCGTGTAGCGCAGTAGGCGGAACGAAACGTCGGAATCCTAAGGGTAGCCGGGCTGTAGTGCGGATCGTTGCTGATCACCCAACATGGCGAAACACCATGCAAGTTACACTATAATAGACTTATGGACCCGGAGTAGTAGTTGGGCTCGGAGTGGTAGTAGCAACAATGAAGCTATCAAGTAAATCTTCAAGAGTTGCAAATGCCATTCCCTCATCCACATAATTCAATATGTCATCACAATAGTAACGCACATCAGTCGTCAATGTGGCTACTTCTTCCTCATCAACGATTTCAATCACTCGTACAGATGCTATTTCGATACGTCTGACCGTTCCATGCATAGGAACATTGTCAGACATGAAATAGATTGTGTCTCCATGATTGAAGTTGGTGTTAAATGTCGCCATGCGTTACCTCCATTAAGATAAAAAGCTAATGGGTGAAAGAGCCCACAGGTTGTGATGCCGTATTCAATTAGAAAATAACATTAGCTACGAGCTAAGATAGCTTCTGTCATCGTCTTGAGGTTTTCATAGTCAGCAGCATATTTCACATAATCCATCATACATGTGGTAAGATGACGGTCATGTTCATTTGTTGCTGTCTTACACATAATATTAACAGCGGCTTCCCAATGCATCGATTCGTGTTGCTGCTGTTTGAGTCTCGGGTAGGCCCATCTTGCAGCGCGATCGAAATTCATGTCTTTCAGAGCAACATACCCTATGGTTGATGCTCCAAAGATAACAATGCCACGTTTATTCAAACGATTCTTCATTCTTGTGAATGCGGTCGTGTCGATTTCAAATCGGTCACTTGGGCGTAGGAAGCGTTCGAGATCATTTCGTGCTTGTGCCACATCCTTCACGGTAAGAAATCTCAGACGCTCTTTAGGTGAGAGTGATAGAGACTGTTTGCGCCTGTACACATACACAACAGTCTCTGGTTTTATGTGACACATCCTCGGAGCTAATATCTGGACATTCCGTCCGGGATGTTCAGATACGCACTCGTTGAACAGATCCTCTACCCACTGTGGGGTATCCGGTAAACGTGCTATCTTGGCCAATAGTACTCCTTATTGCGGCTGGGGTTTGGACTTCGCCAAAATCATCAATGCGTCGATTTTGGATGACACGTTGCTCTGAAGATCGAACATTGCCGCCTTCAGCATCTGCACATC
>Ga0315293_10001828_pt1 | contig 20621 bp, 31 predicted proteins | sample YL17G13_20_MG_FD_203071 | JGI IMG/M metagenome (GOLD analysis project Ga0315293, IMG submission 203071) | Sediment microbial communities from Yellowstone Lake, YNP, Wyoming, USA - YL17G13_20 | ecosystem: Environmental > Aquatic > Freshwater > Lake > Sediment | place: USA: Wyoming | collected... | reverse complement strand
GATATTTAAGTTCAATTTCATTCATTCGTTTTTCTCTTTCTTGATAATCCTTGGCGATTTGATACCCTCATATTCCTGTATTCTTTCGTGCTCATCTTTGAATCATTATATTTCTTTTTTGCCATGCTAATCATATAGAAAAACTAGGATTTAAGATTGCGGTATTTACTAAATTGTAAGGTGCTCTTCGGGGCACTCATTTTGGTAAAATCCCTTGATATAGAAAAATTAGGATTAAAGGGTTTTCCTAATTTTTTTATCGCCAAATAATCTTTTCCTTCTTTCCTTGTTCTTCTTTCCTGTCATATCAATCAGTCACATTTCTTGTAATATATTTCAGAGCTTAAGCTTTAACATTATAATCCTGAACTTATAGTTTCAGTATTTTTTTCTGTCCTTTTTCTTTTTCCTTGAATATTTTAACTGGGCTTTTCTTGGTCCACCACGCATTTTTCCCATTTTATTATTTAAGGTTTCTGGCTTTTAAACTTCTTATTTTCTTCAGTTACCTTAGTTAAGATCTTACATAATTTCAGGAAACTTCTGACATCTTTTTTACCTTCAAAACAGATTTTTATAATAATTTTTCTCAAAAATAGGATATAATTCATATTCTCAAAATTAAGAATTGTTCTTTTTTATCAACTTAAGAATATGTCCCGCTAATAGTGCCGCTACTATTGAAACTTTGACTGCAACCTTGATTCTTCAAACAGTATTCTATAGCAATTCTTAAAGAATATGTTTCTCCGCCTACATCAAGCGAATCTGAGTTTACATTTATCATATCAGATTTTAATCCTGCTAGAACATCCATAGGTATAGATTTGTAATATTTCGAAGTTGTCTCCTTATCGTTTACATAGACTTTATTAATTGTTATCTCCTCACCAACACGGTTTTCTACTTTAAGTAAAATATCTCCATTAGTTTTCACATCCCAAGGAGAAATTATAGATACATCTCCAAATCCTCTTGCTGTTGGACCTATAAAACCTGATGGAGCAAACATGCCATAATATGCCAACGCACCAAAAGTTATTAACAACACACTAAAAATGATAGAAATAGCAGAGATTGCAATACCAACAATAAGAATGCTTGTTGCCATTTTCTTGTCTCTATCTTTTATAATAAAGTAGCCAATCAAGCCACCAATAAATCCAAAGAAAATTGGGAGTATATACCAAGCTTTGCTAGGTTTTTCACCTACAATCTTATTCGCATTTTCTGATTTATTTTTGACTTGAAGTTTATTTTCAACTTTTTCTGTATTTTTTCCTGTTTGATTAGGGTTTTCATAGACTTCTTTTACATTATCTTCTCCCATAAATTTCACTTATTATAATTGTGATTTTCCTTTATAAATTTTAGTAGATTATGTATTTGTCATAGCATTTCTTTTTAAACCATATTGTGGTATAAAATTCTACACCTGCTTTACCAGTTAAATTCACGCTAGTTATTATAGATCCACCCTTTCCATTAGTTGAATTCTTATTTGAACTAAATATAACATCATCATTAATAATTGGACTGAATGATCTCTCTATTACATTCATTCCAAAATATTCTAATCTTTGGCGAGAAGATTTTATAGTAAAATTAAATACCTGTGTTTTGTTTATAGAACCTTTAGAAGAAATTATAATTCCTCCACCTGGTGGAGTAATCCAATATTCGATGTCATCCATAATAAAATGATCTCTTAATTCAATTTCGCAATCAGTTAGATTAATAGTTAAATTATAACAAGCAGAGGGTATGTTTGGAATATTGCTTAGTAGGCAAGATGAATAATTACCTAATTTACCGTTCTCATTACATATTATAGGAAGTGTAAAATTTCTTTCTCTGTTAGTTATTATTTCAAAAACAGATACAACTGTTTTATTTAATATATCTTTTTCCATACCTTTGATATCATAAAAACTATTAGACCAATTAATTTGAAGGTATCTTCTAGCATCAGTAGATTTGTTAAAAATTCTAGTTTCTTTCATTGTTAAGTTAGTTATGTTCTCTATATTTTCTGCATATTTCCTTGTAGAATTAATACAATTAGATTCATAAACTGAGGACAGGTTTATAGTCTGATTAGTTGTTGCATTTTGAGAAATTTCTAGAACCTTAGTCTGATTAGTTGCTATAACAGGTTTTTGATCGATGTTTTCAGAAGGTTTGTTTAGATACAAAAATAGAAAAGCAGCATTTATAGCGATGATTATTATTATAATGACTACTATAAAGTTTGGCATGAATATATTTATTAACCGTTAAATTATAAACATCATCTCTCATTTACTTCATATATAAGAAATATTTGAATCAATAATCCCTTAAAAGAATATTTCTTTATTAAAAATCTCTCAAATCTACTAAAATGATAAGCATTTATTTATAACAGTTGATTTAAATTATTACTAAATAGTGATATTTATGCAGTATAGAGGAAAATTTGATATTGTAAACAAAATATTAAGAGTTTGCTCAAAAAATGGTGGGAAAAAAAAGACTATTATAATGCGTGATGTTGGCCTCAGTTTTTCCCAAACGAAGACATACCTACCGCGTATGCTATCTGCTGAACTTATAGAAACAAGGTCAGATGGAAACGGTGGTGGAGTAAGTTACGTTACTATTGATAAAGGTTGGGAATTCATGAAAATATATAATGAGGTTAGTAGATTAGTTAATTGATAATCAGTTTAAATTCTTTACTGTTCTAGTTTTTTTATGGAAGAAGATAACTACAAGATGTTCAGTTTAATGTTAGCTATAATATTTATCATAATCATAGGGCTTTTCATAACTAGTACCACAGGTTATGCAATTCTCACTTGTGCAGACTCTATTGAACCCTATACTACTTTTGAACCATATACAATCTATGAAAATGAAACAATATGGGGACAAATATACCTAAAGGTTTTAGACAAGGTCAATATAAACATACCATCTAACAGACCTGCTTACATTTCTTATAATTTATGTAGCCCTTGCAAATACAATGTAACTTTTATATCGGATCTACCAACTAACTTTTTCATTTTTGATCAATATGACAAAGATAGATACTTTGATGGAAAGTCTGCGTTTCCCTTAGCAAGCGAATTTAGCGGTGAATACAAAAATTTTAGTTTTGAAATAAATACAAAAGGAAAGTATTACTTTGTTTTTGATAGAAGTGCCCAGGGAACAAACACTAACGATCCGTCCATAGGAAGATTAATAATTTATGAGTTAAAGGGTCATAATCAGACAACAAGAATAAATAAATATAAAGAAGTTACAAGATACAGAAATATTACAAGATGTCAATAAAAATAAATGGGAAGCTTAGCTTCCCATTAAAATATAACTCTCCTAGCTTGTTGTTTTGCTTTTTCTATTTTTGGTAATATTTCTTCCCTGTAAACCTTGTCTAAATCCTCTTTTTGGTGAGGATATTGATATCCTTCAGGACTGTTTACTGTTTCAGGTATTTCTTCTATTTCTTGAATAGGAGAACCCTTAACTCTTAATAATCCAAGTTTGTAACTAATCCCTTTTAATTTTTCCAATGAAACACTACCTATTTTATTAATTTTTCCCATTTTATCACCTCCAAGAAGAGTAATGAACAATTAGGACGATAATTTTTATCAAAAAAACTAGAATAATTCTAAAGAATTAGAAATCCTATATTTTTTGAGAAAATCTCTAACTTTTTTTCTGAATAGAAACATTTTTTATACCTTAGAAATAGATTTTTTATATGCCGATGTGGCAGAATCTGGTTAACGCGTCAGTCTCGAAAACTGATGCCCGCAAGGGCTTGCAGGTTCAAATCCTGCCGTCGGCGCTACTGGAAAGTCTCCACTCTTTACAATTTCTTATGTTTTCTATCGTTTCTATTAACTTGAAGTTAGACCAATTATTCAATATAGGTATTATTACTTTCCTATCGTGTCCGGACCTTACCTGCAAAGAATAAGCATTGTGGAATTTTGGATAATCTGTTTTTAGTATTCTGTAGAGTTTTAGTTCTATTGTTCCCTCAAAAAACACTGAAGATATTTTCTCTTGGTTTAAAAAACCTATTATGTCCTCTCTAACGCTAGTTGTTTTAGACGTTAAATCAAACATAAAAACACTCTAATCCCTTAAAGCAATATCATAAATTCTTAAAGTTTCTCGCTTTGCTTCAGGATTTTTTTCGCACACTTTCTGAAACTCCTCGAAGTTTATGTGTGAAGGAAAATATCTAGACAAAACACTATTACCGTTTGTTAGTGTGCAAGATAACGTTCCAAACATCTGTGAATAGTTAACAGATTTATTTTTTGGTTCTTTTCTTTGCATGCAATATGCCTTGGTTCCACATATTTCTGCAACTCCTCCTGGAACACGCCAAAAATCTTCTTCACCTTCTGGCTTATTTCTCAACATAAAATCCCTCCTCGTTAATCTAAATATGACGTCCTTATTTAAAATATCTTACCTTTATCCTACTTCTTAGGATACGATAAGTATAAATATTCTGAATGAAAAATAATTTTATGAAAGATAAAATTTCTATCACCATAAATGAAAAAATCCTCAGCGACGTCGATTCTATGATTGATGGTATCTACATCAGAAACAGATCTCAAGCCATTGAAACCCTAATAGATAAAGCTTTAGGAGAAAACAAAGTTGCAGTCATTCTTGCTGGTGGAAGAGATGAGAAAATAAAAATAAACGGAGTTTACAAACCTCTCCTGAAAATAAAAAATGACACTATTATAGAATCTGCCATCAAGAAGTTAAGGGAAGAAGGATTTAGGACGATTTACATAATAGCAGGCCGTTCTGTCCTGACAGAGATAATAAAAGTCATAGGAGACGGCTCTGAATACGGGGTCAAAATAAATCTTATCGATGAGAAAGAGCCTAGAGGCGACGCTAACAGTTTGAAGCTCGTCATGGATAAAATTAAAACGACCTTCTTGGTTGTCAACGCAGATATAATCTTTAACAAAATTGATCTCAAAAAACTATGGAAGAATCACTTGATGCAGAAGGGTATAGCAACCTTACTGATTTGCAGTTCTCCTTATAACATGAGAAACGTGGGAACCGTAAAAATGGAAGGAAATAAGATAATCGAATTCGATGAGAAACCTCTAAAAACAGAATCAAATCTCTTCTGGTTCGGCATATTCGTAGCAGAACCAGAGATAATAAATTATGACGGTTTGAGTTTAGGTATCGATGTATTTCCAAAACTAGCTAAAAAAGACTTTCTCTACGGTCATATAATCGGAGAAGAATACCTGCACATACACGAAAAGGCAGACCTAAAAAGAATAGAAAATAAGCTTAAATGACTCTTCTAATAACGAATTTATTTTAAGCATAAAATAGTAAGTCTATTATATGAATGTCAAAAAAGCATTTTGGATGTTCTCTTTATTAGCAATTCTAGCAATGATATCAGACAGAATAACTTTTGTTATACTGCCTTATTATCTCCTCGGCAAAGGAATAGAAGGTTTAAACTTTGGTTTAGTATTCTCATTAGCGGCTGTTCTGGTTATTATTCTACCTAGGATTTTCATAGGAAAGCTATCTGATATATTTGGCAGAAAGAAGATTTACTCTTTTGGACTCTTAATAGAATCTATATCAACTTCCATATACCCATCTTTATCCAATATTTATGAACTAGGAATGAACAAAGGAATAAAAGATTTTTCAGATACTGTTGAAGATTCTGTCGAGGATGCGATAATGGCAGACACATTCAAGAAAAAAATAAGAGCAAACTACATAGCCAAGATAGGAACATTCATACCGTTTGGGAGAGCTATCGCAACAATAATAGGATTTATAATAGTAACATATTTTTCTTTGTCATTTGGTTTTTATGTTGCATCTTTGGTTGTATTCATTGAACTCATAATATTCATAATAATCTTTAAAGAACCTAAAAAGAAATTTAAAAAAACCTTTAAATTTTCTATAAAAAATTATCCTTTAAGATTCAAAATAATAACAGTGATAGGATTCCTGATAGCAATAAATTTTGGTATGTCTTACTATCCTGCTTTCTTTCAGTTGGCTGTTAAACTTGGCATTTCAGATAGTCTACTATTCATTTTACTGTTCTTTGATTATATTATAAGTTCGATATTCACTTGGAAGAGCAAGGATTGGATTGACAAGATTGGAAGAACGAAGACTGTAGTTATAACGACTTTAGGTCTTTCTATATTCTCAATGCTCTACGCATTCTCTTCAACTATAATTCAGTTCTTTTTGGTTATGGTTGGAATATCTGTTTCTTTCTACATATATAGGGTAGCCTTCAAAACAATTCTGATGGACTCGACTATAACTAAAATAAGAGGTGAACAGATAGGATTTGGTAAAACTCTACAAGGTTTAGGCGATGTTATAGGACCTGTCCTAGGAGGTTTTTTAATTGATTATGTTTCTTTATCCTCAGCATTTTTATTTTCAGGCTTATTCGGAATAATAGCAGCTTTTCTAGCTTATAGAACGAATCAGATGTAGCCCCAAGAGAATAATTTATCGCTATCAGTGAACCATCTTTCTCCTATATCCGTTCTATAGAACATATTTGGTATTATTATGTTAGAAATTTTATTATAAACCTGTTTCCTGGATTCTTCCATAGTTGTTCCTGTACCCACCACTATAAGTGCATATCCGTCAAAACCTGCCAGTATGAAGTTTCCATCTACTAATTTTACTTCTCCTATATGTATACCATCTAAATCAGGTTTTTTGAAAATGATAGTTGCGTCTTCAGAATATTTTTTGAATGTTTCATGATCTGTAAATGGGAATGGAGGAAGTGCTATGACAACTCCAACTTGAAAACCTTTTTTGGATTTGAGCTCAAACTTATCTTTCTTAGCTAATGCATTTAAGAATTCTCCCCATTCACTTAAAATACCCTCTATTTGAATGTTTATCGTTGGATATCCAAATCTGGTTGTAAACTCTAAGGGATATATACCTTTGCCGTTCACAATGCAATTAATGTCTATGTAACCTACGTAACCACTTTGCTTCAACTTTTCCTTCATTTTCAATAAGGTTTCATTGAATATGGCGTTAGGTTGAGACCAATACATCGACGTACCCATTTCCCAGGAAGAAGGACCTATATTCCCAGGGAACAGCTTCTTATGTTCAAAATTAACATTTATGGGATAGACAAAATCTTCTCCGTTGAAGAATGTTCCAACAGCGATTTCAACACCGGAGACGAATTTCTGCAATTGAAAAACCTTTAATTTGTTAGACCATCTTAGTTTATACAATTCCAAAATTTGTATTACATCCTTTCCATCTTCCTCTTCGCCAACAAAAGAAAGTTCTTTTTGGTCTTCTTGTCTAATTCCGCTAGGCTTTATAACATACCTTTCAGGATGTTCTTTTACAAATTTGATAGCTTCGTTGAAATCCGTAAATATCCAGCTTGGTATAACATTAATGTTAGAATCTATCATTTCTTTATAACCAAAATCTCTATCAATTTCTAGTTTGTCCGTGTATACGCTACCACCAATAACAAGTTTTCCTTCTTTTCTTAATTTTTCTGCCAAAGAACCGAAACCTACATCATCGAAAATAATTACCTCAGCCCAGTCTTTAAAGCTTTCCCAATTTTCAATCTTTTCAACAAAACCATCGCCAATTTCCTTTTGAGTTTTATCTTCTATAAAAAATTTTACTTCATGACCTTCGTTCTTAATTCTCCAAGCCAAATCTGCTATTAGAGCTTCCTTTGAAATAAATAGAAACTTTTTCTTTTCAGCCATAGAATTAAATTGTGAAATCTTGCTTAAAAAACTTGTTAAAATAAAGTTTAAATCTTTAACAACAATCAATAAAATATGATGCTATGAAAGATCCTTTGTCTCAAAGTAAATATATGGGTAAAGCAAGAGCACAAATTCCATTAAGAATAACTGATGAAATGATAGAATCTGCTACTCATCACATTGAAAAAGTAGATGCAAATAGTGGTTATCAAGCTGAAAATAAATACAAAGCGGCTATGAAGTGGATTGAAGCACTAGACAAAGGATATGTATGGTTGAGTGTAGCTGGCGCTGCGACACCAGTAGGATTTGGAGGATTGTTTGCTGACATGATAGAAAGAGGAATGGTTGATGTTATAGTTACCACAGGAGCCAACGCTTATCATGATTTACATTTTGGATTTGGACTTCCTGTAAGACATGGTTCTTGTAAAGTAGATGATAATGATTTAAGGAAAGATGAAACAACAAGAATATACACTCAATTTATACACAATAAACTTACCTTGAAAGCTCAAGATATGTTAGTTCAGGATTTCTCAAAAAGATTCTTACCTAGAATTAAAAAACCTTTTTCAACAGCTACTTATTTAAATGAGTTTGGAAAAGAAATGTTGAAAGATAATACAGGCACTGTTATAGATAAAAAAGGATCATTTGTTGCTAGATCAGCTGAATGTGATTTACCTGTTTTTCTGCCTTCAGAGTCGAATCATTCAATAGGAATGAATTTATTAGCTCTTAGACTGGAAGGTTACGATGTAGATATTAGCCCAACTCAAGGTTTATTAGAAGCTTCAGCCTTGTGCATTAAAACTCAACCAGAAACCAACCTTCATTTTGGTGAAGGTGAGTCAAGAAACTATACACAAACAACAGCACCAACTGCAAGCGAGATATTTAGAATCCCTTTCGAAGGCTCTGATTGTTGCATAAGGTTTACAACTGCTGATGTTAGGACAGGAGGATTATCAGGCTCAACTCAAAGTGAAGCTGTTTCCTGGGGTAAATATGTTGATGCAAACCCAGAAAGAGAGATTGAAGTTTGGGGAGATTATACATTAACTGCTCCAGATGCAATAGCATACGTTGCAGGTCAAATTAATAGAAAACCGAAAAGACTTATGAATGAACTGGATAACTTAACAAAAAAATTTGTTGAACTTGTAAAAGAACATAGACCAGAAGTGATTGCTTCACAAAACGAATTAAGAGTTATATTACCTGAAGTAGTAAAAAGTGAAATAGAAGCAAGAAAAAAAGCTGGTTATAAATTCGATTAGTTCTCATAGCATAATATTTAAAATACTAAAAACATAAAAGAACTTATTGTAAGCGTCGATAGTCTAGCGGTAGGATATCAAAGCTTTGCTGTATAGGCTTGCCAAGCTGACGACCCGGGTTCGAATCCCGGTCGACGCATCTTTAAATTCTGGTCTTATCTATAATTAGATTATGAAAAAGGAAACCAAAAAAGAAAGTAAAGGTTTAAAGTATTCAAGAGAATTTTCAATGGTTTTAGGACTCTCCTTGTTAGGAGCTGCTTTTGTTCAGTTTATGGTTGTTTTAAGTGCTTCGATAGGAATTTTGTTTAGCGATTATAGAGTATATAACTATATTGAAGAGACACTAGGATTGAACATGCCTAGTATTTACTGTAATTTTTTCTTTACATTGTTTTCCCTGGGTTCACTAGGTGCAATACTAACTTATTTAGGTTCGGTTTTAATTCCTAAATTCGAAGAGCATAAAGCATAAGCCATCAACAATATATATAAACCTGATAAATATTTTTTAGTGGTCTAATGGATGATATAGAAGCTATAAGAAGAGAGGTTTTCAAAAAACCAGCTAACGAACCTATGGCATCCAATCCTTTGCCTCATGAGATAATTGACATAGAGAAGATGATCGAAGACACCCCAAAGATAGCTCCTCTGTTTGTAAAACTAGAAAAGTATAAGGAAATTCTAGAAAGCATACAAAAACTGAAGATTTCTCTGAAAAATATTCAATTTCTTTTATCATTTAAGGAACAGATAAAGAGGATTGACTCAGAGGTTGACGGTCTACTCTTTAAAACAATGCAGAACTTTACCCAGACCACAAACGAGTTTAGCATGAATTTTGCAATACCAAGAGGAGTTAGCTATATCCCCAGGCCTCCTGCTGAAGAGAAGGTTGATGAATCTGTTTCTGATTTGGGAGCAAAGATAACTAAACTAAGAGAAGAACTGGAGAAAATAAGACTTTAAATATTCTAGAAATAAAAGTTAGATTTAGCAGGGGTCGCCAAGTCTGGTCTAAGGCGCAAGATCTAATAATGCGAAGCTTAGGATGCGATGCTCAGAAATCCATGAGAGACCTTGTGGGTTAGTCCCTTCGTCGGTTCAAATCCGGCCCCCTGCATCACTTATGGTTCACATCTGACTAAAATAAATCAAGAATTTATAGGAGTTAAATAAGAAATAAATTTATGGCTATGATTGATGTTATCATCGAGATACCAAAAAATAGCAAATATAAATATCGACATGAGGAAGGCACTTTCAAAAAAATAAGAAGATTGAAATTTCTTCCACCAGAGAATTATGGTTGTATAGAAAATACAAATGCACCTGACAATGCACCATTAGATGTAATAGTTCTTACAAACAAACCTCTTAAACAAGGTTATATTAAAGCAAGAATTGTTGGAGCAATAATGAGAGAAGATAAAGACGATAAAATTATTGCTGTGCCTATAAAATCAAAAATTAAAACAATTCATGATATATCAACCAAAAGACTTGATATAATCATTAAAACTTGGACAGGTCACCATATTGGTCAAGCTCCTCTTAAACGCATAGCAGATGTTAAAGAGACTATTAAGATTGTAGAGAAATATAAAAATTAGATAATTTCACTTTTACAATCACTTTAGTCGGATATGAACTCCAAGCAAAGCAACCCCCGTACCATACCTTTCAGTTCTGTTAATAATGTTAAAAAAGAATAGAAATTTAAAAACCTTAAATTAATTATTTTTATGAAAGAAGAGAGTTGTGTAAAGGATTATAAAGGGAAGAAAAAAAGCAAAATATTCCATGAATTATTGCACGAGAAAACAATAGAGGAAGAGGGAGAAAAGGAAATCAAAAACGAAAACGAAGAAGAGAAGAAAGAAGAACAGGATGAAATAGAAGAACTGGTGGAAGAAAACCTCGGAGAGGACAACAAACACCTAGAAGATGATGAACAAGGTGTAGAAGAGGAAGAACCAACAATATTTCACAGTGAAGATGATGAGGAATTCAAAGAATCAGAAGATTGAACTCTGTCTATCATAGATTTTATTTCCCTTTTTTCATTCATGAACTTCTTATACTCATCGAAATTTCTTATGACTCTTAGAAATATTATACTCATTTTTTTATCAATACAATAGACTATGTGCAAGTTATCTTTTTTCGCTCTGAATATCATGTTTCCTTCAATATTCTCCTCGAATTTATGCAATTCATTAAATTCAGAATGAGAGCAGTCAAGAATATCTTTTATTAGTGAATTAGCTTTAGTTTCGTCCTTCAAATCCCTTAAAAAATGATTAGAAACAATAACATCGGTTATTTTGGGTCTAAGGTTCATGAAATGACTGTTACAACTAGGACAGAAATCTTTATAGTTGCAAGAATTTTTTAGTAATACTTTAAAATCCATAATTGATTATGCATTTTAAAATTTTTATAGTTTCTTCAAGTTTCTATATAATCTCTCTACGGTCCTTTCCACGTCTTTAACTGTCCTGGCTCCTGTACAGATTATCTTTCCACTACCAAAAATCAAGAACGTAACCTTAGGATTAATCATTCTATAAACCAAACCTGGAAAAGAATTAGGTTCATATTCTGTATTCTCTAAAGTAAAGGCAATGTTATTCAGATTTATCTTCAATTCTAGCTTTGCTGATGCGACTATGTTTTCTAGAACAACCTTATAATTAGGAAGTATCTTGAATCCAAGTCTTCTAAGCTTACCCACAACACATGCTATTGCTATCTTTGCTTCCTTCGGGGATTTGGCTCCTGTACATACAAGCTTTCCTGATGAAAAGATCAGAGCCGCAGCCTTTGGATTTTTTAGACGCATTACTAAACCTGGAAACTGTTCTGGTTCATACTCTACTCCATCCAGATTAGAAACTATTTTTTCAAGTTTAATAGGTACTCCCAAAGAAGCAGAAGCAACGACATTTTCTATCTTTATTTTAAAGTTCATCTAATCACTTAAATATAGAGTTCTTTAGCTATTTAAGTTTTATTTTTTATTCATATAAACATAACCTTTGCTACCCACATGAACAATATTCCTATCAAAAAGACGAGGAAGTTTAATATCGAACTTCTAACAGATTTTACATTATTAATTTCCGGGATAAGATCTGAGGAAGCTATGTAAACAAAACCGCCAGCAGCTATAGGCAAAAGAAACGTCATAATATTCGTTACATAAAATGAAATGAAGTAACCTATAATGCCTCCAAGAATAGCAGACAAGGCAGTGAAAAAGTTCAAGATCAAAGCTCTATATTTATTAAAACCACCATAAACCAAAACTCCAAAATCTCCAATCTCTTGAGGAATTTCGTGAAATATTATTGCAAGAGTTGTCGTCATACCTAGATTAATGTCTGTGATAAAACTCACTGCTATTACAAGTCCGTCAATGAAATTGTGAATAAGGTCTCCAATCAAGTTTAGGTAAGTGAATGGATGTATTTTGCATTTTTCTTCGTGGCAATGACGCCAGAACAGCACCTTCTCTAAGAAGAAGAATAGAACGAATCCTAAGATAAGGTATAGGAATACATTCATATCCATTGTTCTTTCAATAGCCTCTGGCAACAGATGTAAAAAGGCTCCTCCTATTAGTGCGCCTGCAGAAAGGCTTATAAGAATCAGTAACATCTTCTGGATTAATTTTTCCTTTAAAAATAAAGTAAAAATACCAATCAAGGAAATAAGACTAACTATGAACGTGCTTCCCAATATCAACAGTAAAACATTCATCAAAACACTTATCATATTTATTATGCATGCTTAAAAAATCAATCCCAGGTAAACAGTTAGAAAGACTCCTATGAACTTGCAAACAAAGGTAAATATGAGAAAATCTCCTAGTCTATATTTTTCTATTCCAAAGAGTATCGATGCGAATTCGTCTGGTATAGGCGTTGCGATTATTATTCCTGCTATCAAAGGGCTCAATCGCTTTAACGTTTTAGATTTTATCTCTAATTTTATTTTTTTATTTCCAATTTTGATCATTTTTTTGGATTCATTTTTCGAAAAATCATAAATTATATACTCGCTAAAGACACCGCCCAAGGCACCGAGAAGAGTTAGAATCCATATGTTAAGGTCCTTGGCCAAGATGAACAATGCTGCGAATGAGAATGGAGTTGTAATGCCAAATGTATAAAAGAAACCTGCTACAAAACCTCCCAAATAACCATAACTACCTAGATTATCAAAAAAAATCTGCAGATAGCCCATCACGTACAATTCCAAAGTCAAAATAGTTATAAGAACAATCAAAAACGTTTTGTAATGGTTCCACTCATACTTTAAGAGTTTTATTTCATTTTTGAGCATTGTTATCTAATATAATATTAACCTACTTTTAAAAGTTCTTTTCTGGATTCTAACATCTAAGAAAATTAGACCTTTGGGGATCAATATAAAATTTTATCATTCAAAAAATTCAGTTTCAATAAGACATATTGGATAGTCTACCACCAACCCGCATTTTTTGCAAATTACATTAAATCTCTCCCGAACCAGTCTACCGCTGCATTCCGGACATTTGTATATCATATTTATAACTTATTCCTGACAAAGCATAAATGTTCTTTGTTATTTTTACGACAAATTAGGTAAATTTACGTTTAAATATAGCGAAAAGTTAATAAATGTGAAGAATAAATTAACATTTGTATGATAGACAAAAAAGATAAAAAGATATTGTTAGAGCTTTTGAAGGATGGAAGAAAGTCTTTTACAGATCTTGCCAGATCATGCAAGATGACCAGACAGAGCGTTTTCAGTAGAGTAAAATCCTTGAAAAGGAAAGGAATAATAAAAGATTTTACAGTTGAACTAAATCATCAGAAACTGGACCTTAATCTTAAGGCATACATACTGATATCAGCTAATCCTTCAAAGAAAGCAAGGGAAAAGGCATCTGAAGTTCTAATAACCCTCCCTCAGATTTCTCAAATCCACAAATTATTCGGAAGATTTGACTTTCTAATAGAGGTTATAGTAAAAGACATAAACGAGCTTTCTAATATAGTGGGGAAGATTCACGAACTAGAAGTCATAAACAGAACAGAAACTATGATTGTTAGAAAAAACATAAAATATGACATACAACATCCTTTAGAGTATGTTTTGAGCTAAAAAGCAAATTTAAATTTTCTAAAACCCTTATTTTATCTATGAAAAGACCGCTGTTGATAATAGGAATAATACTTCTTATGATTGCAATCATTCTCGGAGCTTATGCAAACATGTCAACCTATCAACCGCAAGCAGAGAAAACAGACTCTATAAATGACACAACAGAAGAGACAAAAAACCAAACTTTTATAAAACAAAAGAAACTGTCATGCATAGGTTCTGGTGGAACTGTTGCAAACCAATCATGTTGCAAAGCTGTTGAAGACTTTTCGAATAACTGTATAATTGGTGGATGTGGTTGTTCTCCTGATAATAGTCATGAAGTTGAGGTTTGTAACTGCCCTGAAGAACAGTGTTTTGATGGAAATGTATGTGTACAAAGAAATTCTATGATTACAATCTATTGTGTTAGTAACGGTTGTTCTCCTCAGCAGATTTTCGCAGGCGCAGGAACTCTTGCCCACAATTGCTATAGGAATTTGAATGACTGCACATCAGCTATTTAACAAGTGCACTGTCATACCTACGCGAAGAACGATTGATAAAAGCCGAACTATGATTAGTAATATCTTATATATGTTGTCACGATTATTTTCATATAACTACCTGTAAAATTTAAGAAAAATAATAGAAAAAAATTAAAATTAAGCTCCGTACAACTTCTGCAAACCTGCTATATCTGGTTGTGTTAAGACTATTTTTACTTCTCCATAATAACCATAACCATACATAACTGTATCGCTACAAGCACCATTGTATATATCTGCTAAACCAACGCCATGTCCTGTTTCATGAAGTGCTATAGTTTGTAAGTCCATTGCAGTTGAACAATCTGTTCCAGGAACTGAACAATCTTCCCAAGTATAGTATGTGTTAAATAAAACATCATAGTCTACTATTTGTTTACTCTGTCTAGTATACCAATATCTAGTTACTGCTATTACATTATTATTGCCTGAATATGACCCAAAGACGTATGCATTACTGCCATCATTAATACCCCATTTCGCATTAGGATCTATTGAATAACTGTTATTGAAAAGTTCTTTTGAAGTATGAGAATCCCATTTTTCTACTGAATTAAATATGGCATTGGTGACAAAAGCTTCGTTATATCCATATGGATTAATTACATAACTTACTGGTAAACTTCCCCACTTGACACCTAGCAGTTTTGAACAACTGCCTCCGCCTACTAATTTGACTCTACCATCTATATAATGTATAAGAGTTACTGAATCTACTGGCTCTTTGTACGGTTTTGCAAAAGCTATTGAAGATACTAATCCTATTGTCACTATTATCGAAATTAAAGTTAAAAGTTTTTTCATATTTACACCTTATATCTTTTTGCTTAGTAAATATAAGAATGTTGTTTATTGAATTGTTTTCGAACACTAATCAAAGTTTATTTATTTCTTTTTGATTTCACTTCTGTTGCTTGATGGTTCTTAATTCTTTCTGCCTCGCCTTTTTCCTTCTTCTCGAACTCTGTTGAAATCCTGGCCACAGGCTTTAAGATGTATTTGTCTCCAGCTTTTACGATTGAGTTGTCTGCATTAAAGTCTATGATTAGAGAAGTTGTCTTGTTTTCTTCTATCTCGAATGGATGTATGAACTTCAAATTTCTACTAGGAATAATTAATTCATGAGATACACCATCTATAACTGCTGTTGCAATGGATACTGAAAGTCTTATTTGAGTATACTTGCCTGGAGCAAGAGAAGTTTCTCCTAATAAATCGTTAACGTCTTTCACCTCTATCAAGTCAACTGTTTTAGATTCAGCAACTGTTATCCATCCACTGCCACCAGTCTCGTTTGTTTCTTGTCCATCTGATTGTTCTGTTTCATTTCCAGCTATGTGAACCTTTACCTCACTTATTGATAAGAGTAGACTAGAGATAGTTCCTTGGTCTGTTATCTTTAATTGTAAAGTTCCTCCTCCAGAAGGAATAACGCAACCTGCAATCAATATTATTGTTACTAAACTGACTAACAAGATATTTTTCATAACATAATTATAGAATAACTAGAATTTAAAATATGATATAGTTGTTTCCCATGGTTATTTTCATATAACGTATGGAAAAATCAAGAATTATTCTTCATCGTCTTCTTCTATTTCTTTTTCCTCGCCTTGGTCCTTGTCTGAATCATCTTCGCCAAGTTCACCCTCTACTACTTCTTCTTCCTCTTTCTCATTCCTTGTTTCTTTTCTTTTACGTTCATTTTTTTCTTCTACCTCTCCCTCTTCCTTTGCTGACCCGTCTTGCAATATCTCATGGCTTGTTTTTTTTGGTGCAGTTTTCTTAGATTTATAGCACTCTAAACACAAATCATATCCCTGTTTTACCTGCCAGTCTTTCAAAGGAGCTCCACACTCTTTACAGTCTTTCTTTTTTTCCATAATAATCAAGGTTTAAAATCATCTTTCGATTTCTTTAAATTCAATAAAGTCATTATTGTACGAAGCTTGTCATCTATGTTGTATAACCTATCTTCTATTTAGAAATCCTAACTTAAATCTCTATGTCGGTCACAAGAAAGGATGGGCCGTGACCGAGATTGCGAAGAAACTTCTTGCGAAGAAGTTTCATCAAGAACTTTGTCAATACCTTGTGGTATTCCATCCAACTCTTTTATCTTTTCTTTATTCATATTCTCACCTTATTCATTCATAAATTTTATTTTCATTCCCATTTCTTCATATTTCTTCTTTAGGACTTTTCTTTGTTCTGGAGTAAATTTTTCTTCAGTTTGAATTCCTTTATGTATCATTATTTCATTAGCAACTGCATATAATTCTTTCATAAAATCTTTGTCAGGAGACAGACCACATCTCAAAGCTACTTTGGTTGTAAAATCTTCATCTCTCAGACATTGTAAGAGATTTGGCTCATAAAATACATCAATAATCTTCTCATCATATTCATCTAGTTCATCAGCTTCCTGTTTCAAGCATTCTATCAGAGCTTTCTTTATCTTAATCTTATCTGGAGAGATTACAAGTGAATAGAGTTTCTTATCCTTTTTGTAATCATTTATCTTTTTTGTTATGCGTAAGACATTCAAAGAATCATAAAAGGTTGCTTTTGGGCAACAAATTTCTCTCATTAACTCTGGCGGAGTCCAGACATTTCCTTTATTCAATTCAAGAATTATTCTTGCATCCCAACTCAACTTTCTTGACTTAATCATACTTATCTTACCTTACAAGTCCGATATATCGGACTTGTCTTTAAATTGAGTATGAAAGCATTTAAACCTATATGTTGAGGAGAGAAGAGATAGACAAGTTCATTGGTTCTAAAATCGGAATACAGATCTCTGGCAATTGTTATTACAAAGGCATACTGAAAAAGGTAAGAGAGGATACCATTGTTCTAGAATTTCTGAATGGAAAGGAAATGATAGTATCACTTGACAAGATAGAGTTTCTAAAGGGATTGTAATGATTAACTATAGACGTGAACGTATACGAATGATACGTGATATGATCTACAACTTAACGTTATGCTTAACTTTGCCTGTCTTTAGGTTAGAAAAGATACCATTCAAATTTTTACAGAATACGGAAAATAATATCCAAGAATGGCTAGTTCTGGCTAACAAGTCTGATAAATATATCAGTCAGACATATATCTCTGAGAATGAGCATGATGACACACAAAAGACTGATCAAGAGAATTGTTTTAACGAAAAATGTGAAAAGTGATCCGTGATGTAATGAAAAAAAGAAAAGAGGAAAACAAACCTGATAATGTTAGTCTTCCTCACACGCATGTGTCTGATAATACTATACTAATTTCTAATAGTAAAAGAATTGTTAACAATAACACGAATAAAACCATTCGTGTTAACACGAATGATATTACTGAAGATGTATTGAGAGTTCTGACTAAAAGTTCCTTGATTATTAGATTTTGGAATGCCTTACCAGAATCTAAAGAAGAACCTATTTGGTATGAAGAGTTAGAACATAAACTCAACACTTCTAAATCAGCATTGCATCCATTGATACAAAACTTAGAGGATTTAGGTTTAGTAAAAAGAATAATCAGACCTGTAAAAGATTTACCAATATGTAAACTAAACAGACATTATTTCAGAAAGAATGGCAGACTGATTCTAAACCATTCGTGATAACACAAACTAATTAGTTCGTGATTTCATTAACAATTTTGTTTAAAAGTTAATTGCCATTGTAGATTCAAGGTGAAGAAAAATGAACACTACAACGATTCAGACAATCAGTGGAAAACTCGTATCAGTTTCTTCTATTAAGCAGACGAGAAAGATTGGACGCTGGACAATTGGACTGTTGGTCAATGATGTTTGGTATAATGCATTCGGAACTGAAGAGGCATTGAACAAACTCATATCAGGATTGGAAAAAGGCAACGATGTGACAGTAAAGTTCAAGACTAATGGAATTTTCAAGGAACTGGTAGAAGTTAAACCCATTGTGCAGGGGAATCTAGATTCCCCTGTTATTATTCCTGTGGATTATCTCATTCCAGTGTCACAGAGTTTCACGATTCTGAATGATGGTAAACTTGATTTAAAGAGATTGATAGATGCTCTTGAATGTCTGAAATCAGACTGTGAGTTTTTGATTAAAGAATCAAACAAGGTGAAAGATTGAACCAACTAAAGAAGAAAGTGATTGTGATTGAAGAGTCTCCTTTAGGATCTAACATATTGGAGACCATAGCAGAGGAGACTAGACCTATCGGTAAGACTCAGTTTCACATTAAGGCTAGGCATAACTATACGCAGTTATTGGAATTGAATAACAAATGGAAGGACAAGCTCAAGATTGTCCACTATCCTAGCAATGATTTCGTTAATGTGTTCATTCATGCTGGCATTCATGAGTCTAGATTTGTTATGAAACTAGAGGATCTAGAGTCATTGTTACAGTCTATACATGTTATAATTATAACATGTAGGGAGAATAGAGAGCGAAAAGGTTCTAAGATAGAGGTAGAAAATGGCTAAAACTTCTTATAATATATTAAAATGATATATGGCTACCATGTGTGAAAAAGTGTGTGAATGTTATGAGTGATATTCAAGTTATATATGATTTATCTAAAGAATACTTTGAAAATAACCCTGAATCTATAGAGTTTGAACTATCTAAAGGTGTTCTTGGAGATAGATTAAACATAGGGACTACAAAGACAGAAGCAGTTTGCAAGGCATTAGAAGGTGAATATCAATTCATAAAGAATGATAGAGGTAAGCTGACTATAGACAAGCAAAGCTTTAATGTATGGCTTGAACTTCAGAACGATAAGCAAATCCAAACATTAAAGATGCAGGAAATAAGAATGAATTATTCTCAATTGGTTAGTGAGATAGAGCAATTGAAAAGCAATATCGAAAAGGCTAACAAGGTTTTAACAGAAAAGCAAGATGAAAAGGATCAGCTAAACAATCAGTTAAAGGAATTAGAGCAAATCAAAGCTGAAAAAGATAATGAATTGGAAAATATTAGGAAAAATATAGAAGCAGAGAAAGAAGCAATAAGAAAACAGAATCAGGAGAATATTGATTACATATGGAGAAATCAAAGGATAATAGAAGAGATTGAAAGGACAAAAGATAATGTCTTTGCTAATTGGGAACCAAGTCTTACTTGGAGAATTCTACATAATGGGACGAAAAAAGAGTTAGAATTTCATATAGATAGAGCCAAGAATCGTTTAGAAATCTTGAGAAGAGATGCTAGGATTTAAGAATATGCTCAGCAGTTTAAACCGCATACATTTCTTTTGCATTCTAAATCAGTATATATTTGATAATAGTTTTTACATAATTCAAATAGATTATCTTTAGTGTCTATTTTACCATCTTTGTTAGTGTCAAAATTATAGATTCTGATTGTATTTGTATTTACATTACAAAACGTTAGCATGTGACATGTATTGGCTTTAACTGTTTCTAAAGATATGTTAGGTTCAAAAGAATATTGTACATCTCTATAACCAGTTAAAGTTCCTGTTGAACTGAAAGTCCCACCTTCAATTTCATAATGAACAGTAACAGTTATAGAATACGGGCTTTTTGTGTTTCCCTCACTAGAAGGGTTTAATTTAGCTAAAATAGGCTCTGAAAATTGACTAGGGTTTATCAACACTCCATTAGGTATTTCATAACTTCCATTATTAGTGGAAATGTTTGTTATTTTAATCACATAGCCTACAAAATTCAAAACATACAATTTCAAACTTCCATCAGAATAATAAGTCCAATTGGTAACCCATATTTGTCCAAATCCTCTAGCACTCCCTGTTAAGTTTGTTTCTGTTTCATTTTCAGTCTGATTTTGAATAGCTCCACCAGTCTT
>Ga0315293_10001827_pt1 | contig 20628 bp, 24 predicted proteins | sample YL17G13_20_MG_FD_203071 | JGI IMG/M metagenome (GOLD analysis project Ga0315293, IMG submission 203071) | Sediment microbial communities from Yellowstone Lake, YNP, Wyoming, USA - YL17G13_20 | ecosystem: Environmental > Aquatic > Freshwater > Lake > Sediment | place: USA: Wyoming | collected... | reverse complement strand
GCAGGACTCCCTGCAGCAGGAAGACCTTGAAGAAGCTGTACCACCACCAGTTGCGCCCGCTCTCTTGGCGCCACTTGGCATAGCGGAAGTCCTCTGGCTTGCCCCAGTTGCGGCGCAGGATGTGGATCGAGAGCCGCAGGCCCCAGACGGTGACCAGCCCGGCCAGCAGCAGTTTGCGCGGCAGGAAGCCGTCGGGCGTGAACAGGAAGGCGGCCCAGGCGACGATGACGAAGCCGGCGCCCCAGAAGATGTCGACGATGCTCGAGTTGCGCAGCGCCAGGCTGAGCAGCCAGAGCGCGATCATCAGACCGAGGACGACGCCTCCGGCCGGCAGGTAGACGCTCAGAAAGTCCATCTCTCAACTCCTTTGGGATCCAGGCTCAGGGGAGCGGGTGCACACGATGCCGACGGCGCCGGGACCGACATGGGCGCCAATGACCGGCGCCACTTCGCCCACCATGCGGATGGGCACGCCCGGCAAACGCGCCTGCACCGCCTGGCGCAGCAACTCCAGCCGCTCGGGCGTGGCGGCGTGGACCAGGGCAACGCTTTCCAGCGGGCCGAGCCCGAGCGCCAGGTCGATCAGGCGATCGATGGCGCCATTGCTCGTGCGTGCCCGGTCGGTGACGACCTTGCCGGCGTGCATCTTGAGCATCGGCTTCATCTTCAACAGCGTGCCGACGGAGAACATGACCGGGCTGACGCGTCCGCCGCGCCGCAAGTACTCGAGCGTATCAAGGGCGGCGAAGGAGTGCGTCCGGGCGGCCAGCGCCTCGACGGCGGTGACGATCTCGTCGAGCGATGCCCCGGACGCTGCCAGCCGGGCGGCGTGGAGCGCCAGAAAGCCCGTGCCGAGTGTGATCTGCCCACCGTCAAGGACTCGGACCGGCACGCGCGTGATCGCCGGCACAGCCATCTGGGCCACGTTGAACACATTGCTGAGCGCCGAGCCGATGTGGATCGACAGGATGCCGGAGGCACCTTCGTCGATCAGCTGTTGGTAGACGTCCGTGAAGGCGGCTGTGCCCGGCGCCGAGGTGGTCGGCGGCGGCGAACTGGACGGCAGGCGGGCATAGAACTGGCTGCGCGACAGATCGACCCCATCGAGGTAGCTCTGAGCGCCGAAGTTGATGTACAGCGGCACCACGGTGATCTTGTGCTCGGCGACGACCTCGGCGGGCAGATCACACGTGCTGTCGGTGACGATGCGGACAGGCATAGGGATTTCTCCGGCGTCGGCTTGCGTCTAGAGGATCAGGATCACGCCCAGGATGATCTCGGTGATCAGGCTGATGACGTTCGATTGGACCACCGAGCGGTCGATGACCATTGAGACGGCGCGCACGGCGCCGATGGCTAGGTAACCGATCCCGAGCATCAGGTAGGCAGGGGCGCCGAGGAACAGCGGCGCGACTCCCAGGGCGATGAACAGCCCGCCGAGGACGGCGCGCAGCTCGGTGATGCCGCGACCGCCGACAGGCTGCAGGCCGGTGAAGCCGGTCAGCTTGGTGGGGGCGAGCATCGAGAACAGGCCGGTGGCGGCGGTGGCCAGGGCGGCGACGATCTGCAGGATCTGAAGCACGTTCATCGGAGACTCCTTTGGGCAGGGGCGCGGCCTAGAAGCCGCGCTGCTGCCCGGTCCAGGGCGGCGGTGCCTGGGCGCGGAACCCGGCCACGCTTGGGCCGGCGAGGCGCGCCAGACGCCAGGTGCCATACAGGTAGGTCAGGATCAAGAGGACGACCGTCCCCGGCCAGCCGGTGAACAATCCGAGCGTGGCCAGGCGTGAAACGTCCTGAAGTTGAAACACCGTCCATTGGAGAACGGCCTGGGCCAGGAAGTAGACCGCCCAGGCGAGAGTGACCTCAGTGTACGCCGGCCGGACGCGCGCATGTCCGTACCAGTCGCGCGGCCAGCGCCGCACCAGATGGGAGGTCCAGGCGACGAGCGGGCGCCCGAGCGTGGCGGACAGCAGGCTGATGACCGCCAGCGCGGTGTTGGTGAGCATGTCGGGCAGAAAGAAGACATCATCGCGCTGCAGCACCTGCGCCACGATCAGTGCCAGGAGTGAGCCGCTCAAACCGAACAAGGCGTACGTGACCGGCTGATGGCGCAGGAGGCGGAGGAGGACGAGGCCTCCAGCTGTAAACAACGCAGCGAGCATGCCGGCGAGCGGTCCGGCCAGCGCATTGGCGGCCAAGAAGGCCAACGGCGGTAGCATGGCGTCGAAGACTCCGCCGCGTCCGAGGACAACGGTGCGGAATTCCTCGACCACCTCGCGCGCCTTGCCTGCCCCGACGGCCATAGATGATCTCTGTTCGTCCACGAACAAGATTATACCATTGTGTATAGGTTTTGTCTAGATATAGATTGGATGAGTTAGGGGCGGCTAGCGCAGAGGTAGGTCGATATCGAAGGGCAGGCGGGTGCGGACGGGAAGCGGCTCGAGCGCCGCCTCCGGCCAGCGGCGTACGCCCATCTCGGTCAGCCGCAGGCGGAGGTCGGCTTTGCTGCGCACGCCCAGCTTTTCCAGGGCATGGTGGATGTGAGTCTTGACCGTCTCCGGCGAAACGACCAACGTGGCGGCGATGCGGCGGTTGGTGTAGCCAAGGGTGACCAGGCGGGCGACCTCGCGCTCTCGGGGGGTCAGCTGGTTCAGGGCCGTCTCGGCTCGCTGGCGCAGGCTCTCCTGCTCAACCGCCCGGGTCAGCAGGTCGCAGGCCAGGATCTCGGCCGGCAGGTCATGCGCCTGGGCGGCCCGCAGCAGCTGATCGGCGAGCGCGCCGTCCACCTCGAGCACCAGGCGCGGGCCGGGAGGAGGGGTAGGATCAGACCAGCCGGGGACAGGGCGGGACCACACAGACGCCTCCTGGAGTGTTCCCAGTATATCGAACAAATGTTCTGATGTCAAATCCCAACGCTCCCGGTACACTGCAATCGGCCCCTGGAGGCTTCCATGCGCGCCTTCCTCCACATTCTGGCCACCACCCTGCCCGTGCTGCTTGCCTGCACGCTGGCTTCCAGCGCTGCGCCGACGGCCGGCGCGCCGGCGACGCAGGCCCTCCCCGTTCCGAGCGAGACACCTCCGCCTGCCGAGCCCATCGAGGCGATCCAGATCATCGAACCGGGACCGGGCTCGCGCCTGGTCAGCCCGCTGACCGTCCGCATCCAGACGAGATTGCCGGTCTTCGAGCAGACGCTGACGCTGCGCGTGCTGCTGGACGATGGCCGCGACCTGATCCCGCCGCAGGCGGTAGTAGCCTCCAGCGATGACGGCGGCAGGCTGAGCTTCGCCGCCACGCTGCCGTTCACCGTGGCCGAGGAACGGAACGCTTTCCTTCAGGCCTATGCCACCAGCCCGCGCGACGGCGGCGTAACGCACCTGGCCTCGGTTGGCATGCTCGTGATACCCGTCGGCGCGGCGCAGGTCCAGCCTGCGGAAGCGGCCGAAACCGAGCGGATGCAGATCCTTCAGCCGGCCGAGGGTGCGGCCGTCCGAGGGGGTATGGTCCATGTGGAGGGCTTCGGCCTGGCAACCTTTGAGCAGTCGCTGCTGATTGAAGTGCACGATGCCGCCGACGCGGTGATTGGGCTGCAGCCGGTGCTGGTCCAGGCGCCGGATTGGGGCCTTCCGGGTCCCTTCGCCGCCGATGTACCCTACACGCTGAGCGCCGCTGGACCGGGACGCATCGTCGTGCGTGACATCAGCCCGGCGCACGGCAGCGATGTGCACCGCAGCAGCGTTGAGGTCAATCTGGCGCCCTAGGGCGCGCGAGCGAGGGAGCTCTTGGCGACACCTGCCCGAACCCCATCCGACGACACCCGGCCGTCGGCGAGCCAACCCGGAAGGGCACGCAGCGCCAGCCGCGCCATGGCGCTGTTTGTCCTCGTCCCCACCGTTCCGCTGCTCCTTCTCTCGGTGACGGCGCTGGCGGCGTTCTACCTTGTGCCCGAGCGCTTCACGTCGCTCCTCGAGCGGCTGCCAGGCACTGAGTTCCTGCGCCTGGCGCTGATCTTCTCTCCGGCGACGCTGTTCGGCGTCGTGCTGTTGGCTGTGCTCTACGCCCTCGAGCCAGCGGGCGCGCGCCCGGAAGCGGCAGCCAGGCCGGCACCGGCCGGCGCGCCGGCGCTGCGCCTGATGGCCTCCGGCACGCTGGCTGTCGGGCTACCCCTGATGCTGCTTTCGGCCGCGGCCTGGGTGCTGTCGTTTGTGGCACCGGGCCGATTCGCCCTCCTCGTCGAGCGGCTGCCGGGAGCGACCGTCCTGACCGCCGTCCTTGCGTACGCGCCCTTCGTCTTGCTGATCGTGTGTGCCGTTGCGGCGCTGATCCTGGCCGGTGGCCCCGCCTGGCGCCCGCCGCACCTGCCGGATATCACCCGCTGGTCGGTGCGTCTGGTCCTGCTCGCCTCGCTGCCGCTCCTGGGACTGACGACCGGAGGCCTGGCGCTGTTCTACGCCCAGCCGGCGTGGGGTGAACGGTTGGTGGCCAAACTCGGTGTCACCGCCTTTGTTAAGATTGGGCTGGTATTCGCGCCGGCGGTGCTCGTGGCGCTGGTCGTGCTGGCGTCGCTCTACCTTGCCCGGACACGCGCCGTCAAGGTTCCGGCTGAGGCGCTGATTGCGGGCAGCGATTCGACTGCGGTCGCCGCCGGCGCGCCGCCGCGCTTCGGCTGGGGGGCATGGGCCCTCGTCGCCGCGCTGGCGGCGAGTAGCCTGGCGGCGCTGGGCGTGACGCTGGCTGTCGTCTATCTCCTGCTGCGCTAGACCGCGCGGGGGTTTGCATGGCCAAGTGGCTCGGCGAGTTCCCATTCCTCATCAGTCTTGCGGCGGGCGGCGTGGCCTACGTCTGCGGCGTGATGCTGCGCCGTGGGCTGGCGCTGGCCGGCGCGGGCCGTCCCCCCGCCTGGCCTCCCGATGTGCTGCGTGTCCTCGGTGCACTCTGTCTGCTGGCCTCGTTCCTGTGGGCGTGGAGTCTGGGGCCGGACGTCGGGCCGTCCGGCGTGATCACCACGATGGGCACTTTCTCGCCTGCCGCGCTGGCCAAGCCGGATCTATCCCTGGAGGCTATGGCGCTAACCGTGGGAAGCGGACTGCTGGTGCTGGCTGGCTTGGCGCTAACCGCCTGGTCCATCACAGCACGCATTCGCAACGGCATCTTCGGCAAGTCGCCCGACCGGCTCGCCGATCGTCCCCCCTACCGCTCGATCCGCCGGCCGATGACGCTCGGCTTCGGGCTGGCGCTTCTGGGTGCGACGATGCTGGCCGGGATGCTGGCTGCCTGGGTCTGCCTGATCGTCGCCGCCTGCCTGGTGTGGATCCTGCAGGAGGTCGATGACCGCGAGCTGCGCTCGCGCTTCAGCTGGGTAGCCGAGCAGCAGCGGTGCATCCCGCGATTCATCCCTCGACGCGTTGCTCGGCGCGCTCGCCACGGCTAGATCGAGGGATCAAGACGCAGTATCGCACTCCAGGTGGCGTCGCAACTGGGTTCGCCTGCGCCCCGGTGCCCGTCCTCGCCCAGCACACGCTCGCCCGATTGCCTCGCCATCTCCTCGGCTGACCGCCCACCGGTACCGTTCGAGTCATGGGCCGCTTCGGGCCGGTATAATCCTTCCACGATCAGGTGTGTCTCGACGAAAGGATGTTGCGATGGTATCCGAGTTCCTGTTCAAGGTCTTTATGAGGGTCCAGATCGTGGTGTTCCGGCTCACCAACGGCCGGGCGATGTCCGCTATGCGTGGGATGCCGGTCCTCCTTCTGACCACGGTGGGTCGGAAGTCCGGGAAGCACCGGATCACGCCGCTGATGTACATGCAGGATGGCGAGAGGTATGTGATCACAGCCTCGAACAACGGAAGGGATTGGCATCCTGCCTGGTTCCACAATCTGCAGGCTTCCCCCAAGGTTCAGATCGAAGTCCCCGGCAAGCGATTGGATGTGTCTGCATCGGTGGCGACTCAAGTCGAGCGTGAACGGCTGTGGCCGCAACTGGTCTCCAAGGCGCCCTTCTTCGACGAGTATCGGAAGGGGACCGGTCGTACTATTCCCATGGTCCTCTTGAACCCGCACTAGCTCAGCCCAGGCCATTCGCCCGGATAGCCTGCAAGAGGTTGGCATGCCCGTGTGGGAGTGGCTCCCCGCGCGCACCCAACGGACCAAACGCCACCGCCCGCCTTCTGCGAGCACTCCGGTTTCGAGGCCGATGGGCGGCGGCTTTGAGGCGACTGAGCGTGGGTGACTGATAGAATGAGGCGGACGGGACAACCGGGGAGGTATGAAATGGCGAAGGTCGCAGTGAAGGGTATGGGAACGGCGAGTGATCCGTGGGTGCTGAAGACGCCTCCGGGCACATCGGAATACAAGATGTACCGCGACGAAACGTCCGATCCACCGGCGTTGATGTGCCTCGTCGGAACAACCAAGCTCAGCTACCACTTGCGGTGCCTTGAGGACCTGCGGTCGATGCTCAAGAAGCACGGCGACTGGATGCTGCTTGGCAGCGCCGATGAACAGAAGCCCGCCGCCGAAGGAACTGTGGAGGCATGGGCCCGCTCATCGAAGAACCCGGTGAAGGGGTGGTACGGATTGAAGAAGGGTCTTCGGGGACGGTTCGCCATGTACGTCCCGCCCGTGATGGAAGTGCTGGGGCTGGCCGAGGTTGAACACAACCCAAAGGGCAATCGGATGCGCGCTCTCTAAGGGATCTCCATTTACCGGCGGACTCTTTTGCCGCGGCTCAACAGCCATGCAATACCCACGAGAATCGCCCCCGCCTGTCAGACGGGGGCGATTGAATCGAGCCTGAGAACCTTACTTTGCCGGCGCCCGAGGTGCATCACGGTGAAGCAACGCCGCCTCACCCTGGCCCTCCTTCCTGAAACCCTGGCGGTTTCCCGGCTTGAGGCGAAGGCCCAGGTTCCTGTGTGGGCATGGAGCGGACCGGTCGTCTCGATCACGCGCGCGCAGGTGGAACTCTGCATCGTGCGCGAGGACGCTGCTGTCCCCTCGCACGTGATCTGCCAGCGAGGCTTCCGGTGTCTGCGCGTCCTTGGCCGCCTTGATTTCGCTGAGACCGGCGTTCTCGAGTCAATGGCGGAGCCCCTGGCGCGGGCCGGTATCAGCATCTTTGCCCTTTCCACCTACGGCACCGACTACCTGCGCCTGCCCGATGGCAACCTCAACGCTGCAGTATCGGCCCTCTCGGAGGCCGGACACGCGGTGCATCGACGTGTCTCCCCCTGACTTCAAGCTAAGGCACTGGACAACCACCCCCGCCTGCTACGTGGGGTCCAGACCACGCGCTCTGCGGCGGGTTTTCACAGCCCGAGGCTACTCGCGGGGCCGTACCTCGAGACCAATTGATAGCCGTCGGAGAGCAATCGAAGCTTCCTGGAGCGCATTCTGCTTGGTGCCACAAGGAGGCGCCGTCAACGCCCGGGCCGCATCGGCAAGGTCCTGCACTTGGGAGCACGGATGATTGACGGCGAGCATCGAGGCATGAGCATGTCCCCAGGAAACTGGAAAGCGAGAATCGCCGTCGGCGCATCCATGGTCGTCAATCTTCTGCTGTCCTTGACGATTCTGCCTTTCGCCATTCCGCCCTTTCAAGCCTACACGCTCCGCGACCTCCTGGAAGTCCTGTTGTGGCAGGGGATCGCGGTGGTCGGATGGCCCATGGCCATCTGCGGCGGGGCCGCCAGCCTGGTCCTCCAGCCCATGTCGACCGATATGGGAGTCCTGTTGTGGGTGACCATCTATCCGGCCATGTTGTTGCTGGTCATTCTCGTCCTACGCTCGAAGCGCCCTGCGGGGTGGGCCATTGTCTTGTTGCACATGCTCGTTACCCTGTCCTTCGCCGCTATCTGGCACGCCGTCCTCAACGGATACGACTTCATGCTGGGGTAGCCGCGTGCCCCCAGGAACGCGGGGTGCCGGCGCGCGGGGCACTCAGCCTCCTCCGTAGGCCCATCCGGACGCCCTGCGGCTGATGGAACGCCGGTCGGGCGCTGCGGAACAACCGGTTGAAGACACGGGGCGACGTCCCGGCACCTTGCGTAGGGCCTTTGGCGCGGGCTTCGCGGGCCGGATCGACGGAGATGCCTATCCCGCCCGACGGCTTGCCCATGACTCCGGGCGAGACTGACCATATCCGCCGGGCGGCTTCCCGTCCCGAACGCCGCGCCTGTTCAGTTCGCCTGCGCTGGGAAAAGGCCGAGGAGTCCCGTTGGCGGGTCAGGAAGGGAGATCCATGGCGCCTCAGCACACCCCCCGATCCAGACTCCTCGTCTCAGGGGCCATCGCCTTCGGCCCAGGGCTTCTCGTCCTGTATGCCATGCTCGTGCCGATCGTCATTTCAGCCCTCTTCGCCAGGGGGTCAGCGCAGGCACCCGGCTTCTATGCCGGCCTGCCGGACCTGTTCGCCATCGCCTCCGCTGCCGGGCTTCCGCTGCTCTGTGCGGTGCTGGCGACACGCGCAGCCAGTCGTGCCCAAAGGTGGATCCATCTGGCGCAGGCGATTTACATCGGCCTACTGCCCCTGGCACTCGCTAGTGCGTTCCTGATCTCTGCCTGCATAGCCGGGGCATCCATGGCGGTGGCCGATGGCGCTACTGGAGGCTGGGTCCTGAAAGTGCAAGAACTCCAGTTCGCGTTGATTCTGCTCGTCCCCATGCAGGTTGTCATCCTCCCATGGGCTGCGCTCTCAAGCCTGATCATCCACACAAGGAACGTGCGCCCTGCCTCAAAGGACCCGTTTGGGGCAGCATGACCATTCGCTGGGGCTCAAGGCGGGAGGCGCGGCTGGGGCCCGGGCATGCGCCGCTGAGCCCGATGGCCCGGCCATGGGCGGTACTTGTCTTGCCCGTCGTCTTGGCCTACAGTCCTGGATGCACTGCCCGCGTCCGCCTGAGAAGACGGTTCGGGACCGCCGGGCGGCACCGCGGGAGTGTGGGGCACATAGCGGTGAAGCAGCGTAGTCTCACGCTCGAACTCCTTTCGGATACCTTCGCCGTCGCGCGCCTTGAACCTGACTCAAGCACTCCCGCATGGGCCGAAGCCGGCGCACTCGTCTCGGTCACGCGCACCCGGGCGGAGCTCTCCATTGTTTGCGAGGACGCCTCGGTCCCCGTGGAGGCAAGAGCCCAGCGCGGCTTCCGGTGCCTACGCGTCCTCGGACCCCTCGATTTCGCTGAGACCGGTATCCTCGAGTCGCTCGCAGACCCCCTCGCACGAGCTGGCATCAGCATCTTCGCCCTGTCCACCTACGACACCGACTACCTGCTCATGCCCGGCGACGACCTCGAAGCGGCTCTATCGGCCCTCTCGGAGGCAGGTCACGCGGTTCGTCGGCCAGACGCCGCCTGATGCCGGGCTGAGATCCAGTGACAGCCCCCTCGCCTGCCGCGCGGGGCCAACAGCACGGCCCCGGCCGGTTCGGGAATCAGTGGTGCTTGTCCTGCCCGCCATCTTGGCCTACAGTCCCAGAGGCATTGCCCGCATCCGCTGTGCAAGACATGGATCGCCTACTCCGGCCCCAGGCCAGGCGGACGGCTGGGTAGGCCCACTTGTGGACTGCGGCATCGTGCCCTGCCGTACAAGGAAGGAACCAGGCAGATGAACCCGGTCATGGAAGTCATCCTTAGCCGCAAGTCCGTTCGGGCCTACGAAGACAGACCCATCGCCGAGAACGTACGCGATGCGATTCTTCGGGCGGCCATGCGGGCCCCTACGGCCGGGAACATGATGCTGTACTCGATCATCCAGGTCCGAGACGAGGGAGCGAAGGAGACGCTGGCTCGGACGTGTGACAACCAGCCCTTCATTGCCAAAGCGCCGCTCGTGCTGCTGTTTCTGGCGGACTACCAACGCTGGTACGACTACTTCGTGCTGTCGGGCGTGGAGCAGGTCTGCGAGGAGCGAGGCGAGCCCCTGCGCAAGCCCGAGGAGGGCGATCTGTTCCTGGCCTGCTGCGACGCCCTGATCGCGGCGCAGACAGCCGTCCTGGCGGCAGAGTCGATGGGCATCGGCTCCTGCTACATCGGGGACATCATGGAGAACTACGAGGCCCATCGAGAGCTGTTTGCGTTGCCGAGGTATGTGTTTCCGATCTGCCTGGTGTGTTTCGGGTATCCCACGAAGCAGCAGAAGGAACGGCGCCTGACCACGCGATTCGGCAAGGAATTCATCGTGTTCGAGGACAAGTACCGGAGACTCGAGGGCCGGGAGTTCGAGGAGATGTTTCGTCGGATGCAGGACGAAATGCCAGGAGGCGGCGCCAGGGTTGAAGGCGTCGACAATGTCGGAAAGGCGATCTACCTGCGCAAGTTCAGCGCCGATTTCAGCAAGGAGATGAGCAGGTCGGTGCGGGCGATGCTCAGCGCCTGGGGCGGAGGCTAGGTCCCCGGGCTGACCTGGCTGCGCACAGGTCTCGCGTCGTGCGTCGCCCAGGAGTGACGGCTGCAGGGTATTCGGCTAGAGCAATCGAAGGGACCCAAGCCCATGATGCCAGGGAGAGGAGGCTGACCCGGGAGGGACGCCGTTTGGGCATGATTGCCTCGCGCGTGGCCCCGGCGTATAGTGGGGAATACCCGCTAGCCCACGATGGGGCGGTCGCGCGAAGATCTGGGCGCACCACGCACGCCGGTCAGGGCGCCAACGGATCCATTGCGTGGCCCCTCGCTGATAGGCGACAGGCTTGGCGAATGGACAAACCCCCGACCGCCGTATCCGCTGCCCGCTTGCTCATCCTGCTGAGTGCTCTTGTATGGCTGGCTTTCGCCGTGATCATTGCGCTCGGCGTGCACCCGGCGCTCCCCGACTCGGTCATCCTCCAATGGGCCATGGCGATCCTGAGTCTCCTGACGGCCGGTATCCTACTCGTACTGTTCGTGCTGCTTGGAAGACGGAGCCGCGTAGCCTTCTTCGCCGCGCTGGCGGTCCTTGTGACACTGTCCGTCCTCACGCTCGCCGACGAGGTTGGGCTGGCCGATCTTGTAGTCCTGGCCATCACCCTGGCGGGGACGGTGTGTCTCATTGGTAGCCGCACCTGGTTCCTTCAAGGACGCGAGGGTCCTTCGGATCCGACTCGGGTCGCCTGACAATAGGCCGCGACCCGGAAAGGGCGCCGCCACCCCGCGAGCCTGGCTATCGGGGAGCCTTGGCTTGGCCACAGGCGTGACTGGAGTGGAAAGGGAAAGCCCGCTTCCTCCGAGTGGTAGAACCCGACGCCCTAGAGCCGCTCCACTAGGAAGGTAAGGCGAATGGACACGAAGATCCTTGCGCGCTTTGCTTTTCGCGAAGCCGTTTCCGTTGTCTCGGTCGGTGTGGCACTGTTCTGGTCCGCCGGGAGGATTGATTGGTGGCCGGGTTGGGGGCTGCTCGCACTGGACTGTGTCTGGATTGTGGGCACCATAGCCGTCATCTTTCGCCGCGACCCGGACCTGCTGGCCGAACGACTCACTCCCCGCAAGGGCTCAAAACGCTGGGACCTGGCCATCATCAGCCTTCACAGCCTGCTGCAGTTAGCGACGTTCGTGATCGCAGGCTTCGATCAGCGGTATGGCTGGACGCCCGGCCTACCTGTGACTGCCCAGGCGGCGGCGTTCATCCTCTGCTCGATGGGCTACGCCTTCGCTGTCTGGGCAACAGCCTCGAACCCCTTCTTCACGTACATCGTTCGGATCCAGCCCGACCGCGACCACGCGGTCGTCACCGGCGGGCCGTATTGCTATATCCGCCACCCAAGCTACGCCGGCGGCATTCTGACAATGGTCCTCGTGCCGATCCTGCTGGCTTCGTGGCCGGCTCTGGTCATCGGCCTGGTCGACGCGATTCTCTTTGTCCTGCGCACGAGCATGGAAGATCGAACGCTGCAGGCCGAGCTGCCCGGGTATGCTGACTACACTCGGCAGGTGCGCTATCGACTGGTGCCCGGTATCTGGTAGTGCGGACCCCGCTGGACCGCTGCGTGCACTACCGCGGAACCCACGTGCGATCCCGTAGGGGAACGGGAACGGCAGACAACCCGCTTCCGCTGCGTAGCACACCTCGACGGGGTTCGGCGACGGAATGCTTGTGCCGTGCGTGACCGGCGTCAGTAACACGTGCAAGGCCATTGCCTTGTTCTCACGCGGGCATTGCGCGCACCCGTTCCCGCGGTCCAGCGGGCAAAGGGAAACCCAGGATGAGCTTGCCGATTGAGACAGAGCATCTCGGAAAACGCTACGCGGACGTCGTCGCCGTCGAAGACCTTTCCTTGCGGGTGGCCCAGGGCGAGATCTACGCATTCCTGGGCCTGAATGGTGCAGGGAAAACAACCACGATCCGCATGCTGTTGGGGATGATCAAGCCCACCACTGGATCTGCCAAGGTGCTCCAGACCCGGGTTCGAATGGGCAGGCGGGAGCCCTGGGCTTCGGTCGGTTACATGGTGGAAACACCCTACGCATACCCCGAGTTGAGCGTGTATGAGAACCTGGAGGTCGCCCGCCGCCTGCATCCAGGCACCGCACCTGAGGCTGTTGGGCGAATCATGGAGCGCCTGGAGCTGGGGACCTACGCCGGCCGTCGGGCAGGCACGCTGTCCCATGGCAATGCGCAGCGGCTCGGGTTGGCTAAGGCCTTGCTGCATGATCCGATGTTGCTCATTCTGGACGAGCCGGCCAACGGTCTCGACCCGGCCGGGATTGTCGAGATTCGATCTCTTCTGCTCGAGCTTACCCGCGAGAGAGGCGTGACGGTCTTCATGTCGAGCCACATCCTGGCTGAGGTGTCTCGGCTTGCCCGACGCATCGGGATTATCCACGAGGGCCGTCTACTCCAGGAGATCGACGTTGACGAGCTGGAGCGGAACCGGCGCCGGCGGCTCCTGCTGCGGGCACGGGACGTTGAGGCGGCTCGTCGGGCGTTGTCGGCCGCCGGGCAGCCGAGCGAAGTGTTGCCGGACGGCACCATTGAGTTGAGGGATCCCTCTTGTGTCGATCGTCCGGATGAAGTCAATCGCCTGCTGGTCCAGGCTGGCCTCCCGCCCACGCACTTGGTGGTGGAGGAGGAGGAGCTGGAGCAGTATTTCCTCAGGCTGGTGGGCGTGGGTGGAGAGGCGAGATGAATCACCTTTCGGATATGGTTTGGGTCGAGTCGCGCAAGGCCATCCGCTCCAGGATGCCTGTGTTCACAGCCCTGGGGTCGCTGTTCATGCCTCTGGGAATAGGTTTCTTGATCTTCCTCGCCAAGAACCCTGAGCTCTCACGCAACCTTGGCCTCGTTGGCGCCAAAGCCAACCTGACCGCCTACTTCGCAACAGACTGGCCATCCTACCTGGCGCTGCTTGCCCTGATCATTGCCGCAGCGGGTTTCTTCCTGTTCGTCCTGATCATCAGTTGGGTGTTTGGCCGCGAATTCGCCGATGGCACTTTGAAAGACATGCTGGCAGTCCCCGTGCCACGGTCGAGCATTCTGCTGGCGAAGCTCGTCGTGGTCGGACTGTGGTCCGGCGTGCTGACGATGGGCATCTTCCTTCTCGGCCTCGTGATGGGTGTCATCGTCAAGCTCCCACATGGATCGATGGGCGTGGTTCTAGCGGGCGGCGGAAGCGTGGCGATAACGGCCTGTCTGGTGTTTGCGGTCGTTGTGCCATTCGCCCTCCTCGCCAGCGTGGGACGGGGGTACCTGCTACCCCTCGGAGCTGCGATTCTGACGCTGATCATGGCGAACCTGGTTGCGATCGCTGGTTGGGGTGACTACTTCCCGTGGGGCATTCCGGGCATGTATGCCCAGGGCAAGGAGTCCCTGCCGCCGATCAGCTACGTGATTGTGGTCTTGACCGGGCTGGCAGGCGCGGTGGCGACGTATCTGTGGTGGAAGTTCGCAGACCAGAGCCGCTAGTCGCATACAGGCCGTACAGAGGTCCCGCAAACAAGGGCATACCTCGAGACTCGGGCGGTGGGCCCGGGCTCTGTGGGCCGTGCGCGTTACGCGCCGGCGCTAGGCGGTAGATCGCGCCGCCGTAGTCCAGCAGGTACACCTGCCCGGCGGCATCCTCGCCGAAGGCGCTGATGCTCATGCCGGTCTCGAAGAGCAGGCCGTTGAGCCAGGCGCCATCGGCCGCGCGGCGCAGACCCCACACGCGGCCGGAGCAGAAATCGCCATACAGGTATGTGCCCTGCCACTCGGGGAGCGCCGCGTCGCGCACGACCTTGCCGCCGGTCACTGAACAGCCCTGATCGTGCCCATATTCAGCGACGGGATCGACGAACCCGGTGGTCGCGTCGCCGACGTAGGCATGCAGCCCCTCGCGCGCGTTCCAGCCGAAGTTGGCTCCGCCAGGTGCGCCGGCCGGGAGCATGTCGATCTCCTCCCACTGGTTCTGGCCGACATCCCCGATGTACAGGTCACCCGTCAGCCGGTCGAAGGCGAAGCGCCACGGGTTGCGCAGCCCGGAGGCCCAGATCTCCGGGTAGACCTCATCGCTTCCGGCGAAGGGATTGTCAGCCGGGATGGCATACGGTTCGCCGCCATCGACGTCCAGCCGCAGGATCTTGCCCAGAAGCGTGTTGAGCGACTGACCATTGCCAGGTGGGTCGCCCGCCGAGCCGCCGTCGCCGGTGCCGATATACAGATAGCCATCCGGACCGAAGGCCATAGAGCCGCCGTTGTGGTTGGCAAACGGCTGCTCGATGCGTAGCAGCACCGTCTCCGACGATGGGTCGCCGCGGTCGCCGGAGGCGGTGAAGCGGGCGATGACCGTCGCGCCGGCCGCGTCGGTGTAGTTGACGAACAGCCAGCCGGTGTCGGTGAAACGCGGGCGGAAGGCCAGCCCGAGCAGCCCCTGCTCGCTTCCGCTCGCGCCCACCCGGTGGCGCAGATCGAGGAACGGCTCGGCGTCCAGTTGCCCGCCGCGCAGGATGCGGATCACGCCCGGCTTCTCGACGACGAACAGCCGCCCGTCGCCGGCATGCTGTAGATCGACCGGCTGGCGCAGACCGCTGACGACCGGAACCCAGGCGGCTGTTGAGACGTCGGGAAGCGTCTGGACCAGGGCGGGCGAGGGCGAGGCAGGGACCGCCGTCGGGTCCGCCACGACCGGTGGGACGACGCTCGGCGTGGGCGGCGCCGTGGGCGCGACCGAGACAGGGGGGACATTCGACAGTCCGGCGCAGGCGACGATCGCCAATGCCAGACCAAGCAGCATCCAGCGCGGCATGCGGATGTCCTCCGGCGAAGTGGTTAGAATTGTATCGAAGAGTCACCGATGATCTGGGAGCATCACGCCCGGGAAGCCGAGTTCGCCTTACAGGCCGTGCGCGCCGCGGCCGGGCTGTGCCGTGAGGTGCTCCGGGAGGCCGGGAACGCCTCACTGCGCAAGGCGGACACATCGCCGGTGACCGTGGCCGACTTCGCCTCGCAGGCGTTGATTGCCAGGGGATTGGCCGAGGCATTCCCGGACGATCCGCTGATCGCCGAGGAGGACAGCCGGACTCTCGACTCGGCCCCGGCGACGCTGGAGAAGGTCGTCGAGCGTCTCAGGCCGTTGCGGCCCGAGGCGGACGCATCTCGCGTTCGGGCGTGGATCGATCATGGCAGCGGGCGCGCTGGCGATCGGTTCTGGGCCCTCGATCCGATCGACGGGACCAAGGGTTTCCTGCGCGGCGATCAGTACGTTGTCGCCCTGGCACTGATCGAGGCCGGCAAGGTCGTGGTCGCCGCGCTGGCGGCGCCATCTCTCGGAGTTGACCTGCAACCTCGGGCGGCGGAGGGCGGTTGCGTCGTGATCGCCGTGCGCGGGGCCGGGTCATGGGTGATGCCCCTGGCCGGAGGCAGCGAACGGCGGCTGGCGGTCTCTGGTTGCGACAAACCATCGGACGCGCAGCTGCTGCGCTCGGTCGAAGATGACCACACCGATCCCGAGCAACTGGCGCGCATCAGCCGCCGGCTGGGGATGGGATCGCATCCGATCCGCCTGGACAGCCAGGCGAAGTACCTGGTCATCGCCGGCGGGCAAGCCGAGTTGCTCATTCGCCTTCCACCGAAGCGCCAGCCTTCCTATAAGGAGAAGCTCTGGGATGTGGCCGCCGGCCTGCTGGTCGTCGATGAGGCCGGTGGACGTGTGACCGACCTCGCCGGACAGCCGCTTGACCTCACCACTGGGCGGGAGCTGAGCCGTAACCATGGCAGCTTGATCTCCAACGGGCGCCTGCATGACGCCGCCCTGGCGGCCGCGCGGGCCGTCCTGGCTGAGGACCACCGATGAAGAGGCTGACTTCCGCAGTTGCGCTGGTCATCGCTGCGGGCGCCTGCCTGGCTGCGGCCTGGGCCTCACAGTCGGTCTTCGAGCGTATCCCGCACCTCGAGGACGAATTCGCCAACCTGTGGGAAGCGCAGGTGATGGCCGATGGGCAGATCGCGCAGCCGTCGCCATCCTTCCCGCGTTCGTTCATGGTGCCCTTCGTCGTCGACTACGACGGACTGCGTTTCGGCAAGTACCCTCCCGGCTGGCCGGCGCTGCTGTCGCTCGGCGTCCTGCTGGGGGCTCCGTGGCTGGTGAACGCGCTGCTGGCGGGTGCGTCCGCGTGGCTCACCTACCGCCTGGGCTCCAGGCTGGCAGTCCCGGGCGTTGGCCTGCTGGCGTCGTTGCTGGTTGCCACGTCGCCGATGTTCCTGCTGCTGTCTGCCTCGCTCGTGTCGCACGCGTTGAGCGTCTTCCTGACGTTGGCGCTGATGTTGGGGTGGTTGGATGGTGTTCTCGCGGACCGCACACCGGCGGGGCTGCCGCGCGCGCTGCCGATCGCCGTGGCCGGTTTGTCACTCGGGCTGCTGGCACTCACGCGCCCGCTGACCGCCGTGTGCGTTGGGCTGCCCTTCGGCGTTCACGGATTGTGGATCCTGACACGGGGCGGAATTCCGGCGAAGCGAGCCGTCCTCGCCGTCGGCCTGCTCGCCTTTGCCACCGCCGGTCTGCTCCTGGCCTGGCAGTGGGCGCTCACCGGCGATCCACTGCGCAACCTGTACGTGCTGTGGTGGCCGTATGACCGGGTCGGCTTCGGCCCCGGCCATGGCGTGACCGAGACCGGACACACGCTGAACCTGGCGCGCATCAATACCAAGTTCAGCCTGCGCGTCGGGCGGCACGATTTGTTCGGCTGGCCCTTCCTTTCATGGATCTTCGCCCCCATCGGTCTGCTGGCCCTGCGGCGCCGCCTTGAGGCCTGGCTGCTGGCCGCACTGCTGCCGGTGCTGGTCCTGGTCTACGCCGCCTACTGGGTTGGCGCCTGGCTGTACGGCCCGCGCTACTATATTGAGGCGCTGGGCGCGATGGCCGTGCTGAGTGCGGCGGGCATCGCCGCACTGGCCGGCTGGCTGGGGTCGGCCCCATTGAAACGCTGGCGATCACTGAGCGTCAGTGCGCTCGTGCTGGTGCTCCTGGCCTTGAACGTTGGCTTCTACTTGCCGGCGCGTCTGCGCCAGATGACCGGGTTGTACGGGATGACGCGTGCCGCCAGCCTGCCGCTCGAGTCGCTGTCGCTGGGCAAGGCGCTGGTGATCGTGCACCCGGCGCAGTCGTGGACCGAGTACGGTTCGCTGCTGCCGCTTACGCCGCCGTTTGCCGATGGCGACCTGCTCCTGGCCTACACACGCGGGAGCGAACAGGATGCCCGGCTGGCGCGAACCTTCGCCGATTGGCCGGTCTACCATTACTACCTCGAGGCGCCCGCCCGGCTGATCCCGGTGGAGCGTTAGGTCAGGCGCGTCGTGATCGCCGCCGAGCCGGATCCGGGTGGGTCCACCTTGGCCGTCTCGGTGACGGACGACTCCCACTCCTTCGCATTGGGTGAGCCGGGCAGGCAGCCGGAGCGCTTTTCTGGCCAGGACGCCCTGCGCGGCGCGCACCATCGCAGGTCCGGGCTGGCGATCCCGCCCGAGCGATCGGCAGGCGCAACCTTTCACAGGGTTCTGTCGGCATAAGACAGCCGCCGGCGCGATCGTCGAGGCCTGTGAGCAGTCCCCTTGGACAGACCATGTTGCCGGCCAGACGTCGCGGCCAGGCGCAGGCTTGTGACGCGCGCCGCGAAGGGGTCGGCTTTACACGCCCAGGCCTTTGCCGTATAGTAGCGTTTGAACGAGCGTGATGAGGAGGAGTGAGGGCATGGATAATCTCAAACGCAGCTTCAGCACGGTGACGCTGGTATTGATCCCGGTCGCCATCGCCATCAACATCGCCGTCGGTCAGCTGGCGCTGTTCGTCAAGATTCCGGTGTACCTGGACTCGATCGGCACCATCCTGGTCGGCGTCCTGGCCGGCCCATGGGCCGGGGCGGTCACCGGATTCCTGTCGAACGTTATTTGGACCCTCGCCGGCTGGTATACGCCCGCCATCGCCTTCGCCGGCGTGGCGGCGATCATCGGCGCGCTGGCCGGTGTCTTCGGCCGCGCCGGCTGGCCGAACGTGTGGTGGAAGGCCATCCTGGCCGGCTTGCTCACGGGGCTGACCGCCGCGGTGCTCTCGGCGCCGATCGCCACCTACGTCTTCGGCGGCGTGATGGGCAGCGGCACCGACGCCGTCGTGGCCATGGCCCGCTCCATCGGACTCGACTCGCTGGGCGCCAACATCGCCCAGGGGACGTTCTCCGACCCGATGGACAAGATGGCAACCTACCTGATCGTGTTCCTGGTCCTGCGGGCGCTGCCGCTGCGCTTCCTGGCGCGCTTCACCAACCTGAAGGCGCGCGGCGGCTAGGCCGAAAGCGAGCCCTTGATCCTCCGGGGCGCGGCGCGTTGGAAGTCCGCGCCCCGGATTCCTCCCACGCCCCGGATGCGCACTCCCGGCAGGCCGCAATGAAGGCTGAGGCACCTCGCCGCCCATCCGGAGTCGAGGCGCTGCACCCCCTGACCAAACTGACGCTGGTGCTGGTGGCTGCCATGGCCGGCGCGGCTCTGCCCACCACGCTGGCCGTGCTGGCAGTTTTCCTCGGCCTGCTCGTGCCGCTGGCAGCCTGGGGCCGATGCCTGGGCGCCTTTCTGCGCACCTGCCTGCGCGTGCTGTTGCCGTTCTTCGTATCGCTGGTGCTGATCCAGGGCTTCTTCACGCCCGGGCCGACGGTGCTGATGCACGTCGGCCCGTTCCGCTACACGCTCGAGGGCTTGCAGGTGGCGCTGCTCTTCAGCGCCCGGCTGCTCGTCGGGCTCGGCGCGGCGACGCTGCTGATGCTGGTCACCCGGCCGGATGCTCTGATGCGCGCCCTGGTCGCGCGTGGTCTGCCGAACCAGATCGCCTACATCGTCGTCACGGCGCTGCAGATCGTCCCCACCTTCCAGGCGCGGGCGCGTTCGATTCTCGACGCCCAGCGTTCGCGCGGATTGGAGACCGAGGGGCGGCTGACCGTGCGCCTGCGCGCCTTCGCCCCGCTGGTTGGCCCGCTGATCCTCAGCAGCCTGATGCAGATCGAGGAGCGCGCCATCGCCCTCGAGGCGCGCGCCTTCAGCCGCACTGGCCGGCGCACCAGCCTGGTGGCCCTGCGTGACACGCGCAGCCAGATGTTCTTGCGTTGGGTCCTGCTGCTGGCCGGACTGGCACTGGTTGCCGCGCGCCTGGTGCTGTGGAGGGCGGCGTGATCACCGTCTCCGGCCTGCGCTACCACTACCCCGAGACCGACCGGCCGGCGTTGGATGGCATCGACCTCTCTATCGAGGCTGGTGAACTGGTCGGCGTGGTCGGCGCCAACGGCGCCGGCAAGTCGACGCTGTGCTACGCCCTGACGGGCTACATCCCGCACTTCTTCGGCGGAACGATGGAGGGCGAGGTGAAAGCCGCCGGGCATGACGTGCGGCGCACACCGGTCAGCCAGCTGGCTGCCGATGTCGGGCTCGTGTTTCACAACCCCTTCAACCAGATCAGCGGGGCGCGCTACACGGTGTTGGAGGAGGTCGCCTTCGGCCTGGAGAACCTGGGTGTCGAGCCGCAGGCGATGCGCGCAAGGGCACTGCAGGCGCTGCGGGCCACCGGCCTCGAAGACCTGGCCGAGCGATCGCCGTTCACGCTCTCCGGTGGCGAGCAGCAGCGGCTGGCCATTGCCGCCGTGATGGCCATGCAGCCGCGCGTCCTGGTGCTCGATGAGCCGACCTCGCAGCTCGATCCGGCCGGGACGCGCGCGGCTTTCGAAGTCCTGCGTGGGCTGGCGCGCACGCGCGAGACGACCATCGTCCTGACCGAACACAAGCTGGGCTGGCTGGCGGCCTTTGTCGACCGGCTGCTGGTCCTGCACGCCGGACGGCTGGTAGCCGATGGCCCACCGCGCAGCGTGCTGGCCGAGGCGGTGGATCAGCCGTGGGGGGTCGGGGCGACGCAGTTCACGCGTGCGGTCCAGGCCGCGCGCCTGCGCGGGCTGGTCGCCGAAGGAACGATGCTGCCGGTGACGCTCGAGCAGGCGCTCGAGGTGCTGCGGTGAAACTCGAGCTGCGCGACGTCCGCTTCCGATACCCGACCGGCGTGGTGGCGCTGGACGGGGTCAATCTCACGATTGAGTCGGGCGAGGCGTTGGCGTTAGTGGGCGAGAACGGCGCTGGCAAGACGACACTGGTCAAGCTGCTCAACGGACTGCTGCGCCCGACGGCGGGGACCGTGCTGGTGAATGGAGAGGAG
>Ga0315293_10001824_pt1 | contig 20659 bp, 17 predicted proteins | sample YL17G13_20_MG_FD_203071 | JGI IMG/M metagenome (GOLD analysis project Ga0315293, IMG submission 203071) | Sediment microbial communities from Yellowstone Lake, YNP, Wyoming, USA - YL17G13_20 | ecosystem: Environmental > Aquatic > Freshwater > Lake > Sediment | place: USA: Wyoming | collected... | reverse complement strand
TGACCGCCACGCCCCGCGACTACCTCAGGCGGTTTGACAAGACCAATCCTTCCAGCCGCGACCCGCGAGAAGCCGAGCGGCGACTGTTGCTGGACACCTACCGCACCTTCGGCTGCGAGAACAGTGAGCCCACCTACCGCTACTCGTTGCTCGAGGGCGTGAAGGAAGGCTACCTGATCAACCCCACAGTGGTGGATGCCCGCACCGAAATCACCACCGAACTGCTTTCCGAAGAGGGCTTCGTCGTCTTGTTCACCGACGATGCCGGCGAAGACCAACAGGAGGCCTTCAAGCAGCGCGAGTTCGAGAGGCGCTTCTTTGCCGACGCCACCAACCAGCTCTTCTGCAAGACCTTCCTGGAAAACGCCCTGCGCGATCCGGTAAGCGGGGAGATCGGCAAGTCCATCATCTTCGCGGTCAGCCAGAAGCACGCCGCCAAGCTGGCGCAGATCCTCAACCAGATGGCCGACCGCATGTTCCCCGGCAAGTACCAGTCCGACTTCGCCGTGCAGGTCACCTCGCAGATCCCCGACGCCCAGCAGTTCACCATCAACTTCAGCAACAATAACCTGCTCGGCTCGGGCAACTTCCTGTCCGCCTACAAGACCAGCAAGGCGCGTGTCTGCGTGACGGTTGGCATGATGACCACGGGCTACGATTGCACCGATATCCTCAATCTCGGTCTGCTTCGACCGATTTTCTCGCCGACGGACTTCATCCAGATCAAGGGCCGCGGCACCCGCAAGCACAACTTCCTCGAGCAGCTTCTCGACGACAGCCTCAAGGATGGCGTCTTGCAACCGCAGAAGGCCGCCTTCAAGCTCTTCGACTTCTTCGCCAACTGCGAGTACTTCGAGGAGGAGTTCAACTACGACGAGGTGCTGAAGCTCCCCCGGCCCCAGGGCAAGGGCGGCAATGACGGCGGAGGCACAGGCCCGGTGGTGGTCGACGGCACCTACGAGCACCTCGGCGCGGACATCCTCGCCTCGATCAGGGAAGAGACCATCGGCTACGAGGGGATGAAGATCGACCGGATGTTCTTCGAGAGATTCGAGGACACCGTGCGCGAGAACGAGACGATCGCCGCAGCCGTGGAGTCAGGACAATGGGATCGCGTCATCGACTACGTGAACCGCGAGGTTTTCGACAAACCCGAGGAGTACTACACCCTCGACAAGTTGCGCAAAGCCGCCGCCGTGGACCGCCGCCTAACCCTGCGCGAGATACTCGAAAAGATCTTCGGCCTCATCCCCCGCTTCAAGTCCAAGGACGAACTGCTGGAAGAGGAGTTCGCCAAGCTCGTCGCCGATACCAAGCCCGAAGAGGCCGAGGCCATCCCGGCTATCAAGACCTACTTCAAGGCCTACGTCACCAGCGACCAGGTGCGCCACGTCATCGAGAGCCGCAACTTCACCGATCTGGCCACCAACCCGGTCTTTTCCACCCGCGACTTCCGCGCCGTGCCGGAGAAGTACCGCACGCTCATCCCTGAATACGTCAAGGACTACGTGTCCTTGAACCAGTTCGCCGCATGAAGGAGACGCCATGTTAGACACCGACACCAAACGCCGCATCGACACCGCCCGCGACATCCTCGTCGGCAAAGTGCCCGACCCCAAGAGCCAAGTCGAGCAGATCACCATTGCCCTGATCTACAAGTTCATGGACGACATGGACGCTGAGAGCGAGGAGCTCGGCGGGAAGCGCAAGTTTTTCGCCAATGCGTTTGCCCGCTACGGCTGGGCCAAACTCATGCGCTCCGGGCTGGGCGGCCACGAGACCCTGAACCTCTACGCCGAAGCCATCGCCAGGATGCCGGAGAACCCCGGCATTCCGCCGCTCTTCCGCGACATCTTCAAGAACGCCTATCTGCCCTACCGCGATCCCGAGACCCTGCGCGCCTTCCTCAAGATCATCGACGAGTTCACCTACGACCACAGCGAGCGACTGGGCGATGCCTTCGAGTATCTGCTCTCCGTGCTCGGCTCCCAGGGCGACGCCGGACAGTTCCGCACCCCGCGCCACATCATCGACTTCATGGTCGAAATCATTGACCCGAAGAAGACCGAGACCGTACTCGACCCGGCCTGCGGCACCGCGGGGTTCCTGATTTCCTCCTACAAGCACATCCTCAAGGTCAACACCGACGCCAAGGGCAACAGCACCCTGACGCCGGACGAAAGGGGCCGGCTGGCGAAAAACTTCATCGGCTACGATATCTCGCCCGACATGGTGCGCCTGTCGCTGGTAAACTTGTATCTGCACGGCTTCGCCGACCCGCACATCGCCGAGTACGACACCCTCACCAGCCAGGACCGCTGGAACGAGTACGCCGACGTAATCCTCGCCAATCCGCCCTTCATGTCGCCGAAGGGGGGCATCAAGCCGCACAACCGCTTCTCGGTGCAGTCCAAGCGCAGCGAAGTACTGTTTGTGGACTACATGGCCGGGCACCTCACGCCAAGCGGCCGCGCCGGCATTATCGTGCCCGAAGGCATCATCTTCCAGAGTCAGACCGCCTACACGCAGCTACGCAAGATGCTGGTGGAGGAGTACCTCGTCGTCGTCGTCTCGTTGCCAGCGGGTGTGTTCAATCCCTATTCCGGCGTCAAGACCTCGATTCTGATCCTCGACAGGTCGCTGGCTAAGAAGACCGGCACCATTGCCTTCTTCAAGGTTGAGAACGACGGCTTCGGACTTGGCGCCCAGCGGCGCGAGATTGGCACGAACGACTTGCCCCAGGCCCAAGCCGAGATCGGCGAATACCTGCGCCGTCTGCAGGCAGGGGAGTCGATTGAAGACGTCCAGCCAACGCTGGGGCTGATCGTGGAGAAGTACAGGGTCGCGGCGAACGGTGACTACAACCTAAGTGGGGAGAGGTATCGGGAGAGGGCCAGCGCAATGTCGGCGTGGCCTTTCGTTCCGGTCGGCCAGGTGTTCCGAAGATCCGACCAGACCGTATTGCCAGGTTCGCTCAATGGCGCGGTGACCTATATCGGCCTCGAAAACATCGCACAGAATACCGGCGAGATCACTGGTAGCGTCGTCACAGAGAGGCCTTCCGACATTAAGAGTCTCAAGAACGCATTCAAGCCGCGCGACATACTCTACGGGAAGCTGCGGCCCAACTTGAACAAAGTCTGGCTGGCGGATCGCAACGGCATCTGCTCAACCGACATCTTCGTCATTGAGCCACTTCACGGAAGAGCCGACACGGGTCTTTACGCCTACCTGTTCCGAAGCGGACGGTTCAAAGACGCAGTCATGGGCCAGCTCAAGGGAGCGCAGCTTCCCCGAGTCGGATGGTCGTCGTTCGCGGAACTCAAGATTCCCTTGCCGCCACTGGAGGTGCAGAAGGAGATCGTGGCGGAGATTGAGGGCTACCAGAAAGTCATCAACGGCGCCCGCGCCGTCCTCGACAGCTATCGCCCCCACATCCCCATTCACCCGGACTGGCCGATGGTGAAGTTGGGAGAGCATTTCGCGACGACCAGCGGAGGCACTCCGTCCAAGGCTGAGCCGAGGTTCTGGATCGGCCAAATGCCGTGGGTGTCCTCCAAGGACATGAAAGCCAACCTTATTGAGGACACCGAGGATCATATCTCAGAGGCAGCCGTTGAAGCGAGTGCGACAAAGTTGATTCCCGCCGGGTCTGTTGTCTGCGTAGTCAGGTCAGGCATCCTCAAACACTCATTCCCGGTGGCCTTAATCGGCCGCGATATGTGCATCAATCAAGACCTTGTCGCGTTTAGGCCAACAACAGATGCGGTCATTCCAGAGTTCCTGTTCTATGTCCTGAAGACGAGATCGTCTTCGATCATTGAAGACGGCATCAAATCCGGGGTGACGGTGCAAAGTTTCTACGCCGGGTTCTTTCGAGATTACCCGATCCCCATCCCGCCCCTCGCCACGCAGCAAGCCATTGTCGCCGAGATCGAAGCCGAGCAAGCTCTCGTCGCCGCCAACCGCGAATTGATCGCCCGCTTCGAGAAGAAGGTCCAGGCCACGCTCGCCCGCGTCTGGGGCGCAGGGGGTGAGTATCCCGGGTGAAATCGTCCACCCATTCCGGTTGAACCCGTCCACTGATTCCGCTTCAAATCGTCCACCGATTCCGGCGGAAGCCGTCCGCCTCGGCGACAGCGCAGCGGCGCCCGGACACCACGCCGGCCGCGAAGCAGGGCAAGCCCCGCCCACCAGAACGGCCTCCTGACCGCCCAGCACTCCCCGGACGGGTGCTAATTCGGTGCTAACACTTCGGCGCGAACGGGCGCGAAAGCGAACAAACGTGCGGCAGAATCGTGTAAGTGTCGGGATTGGCTCAAGTGGGGAGGCGCTTTACCTGCGGACCTTCTGTGCTGGTAGAAGACTGGTCGGAGCGGTGGGACTTGAACCCACGGCCTCCTGAACCCCATTCAGGCGCGCTACCAAGCTGCGCTACGCCCCGACCTTGCCCAACCAGCGCGGGCGGCGAGGGTCAACCGACCGCAAGAGCAATCCTAATGATAGCACGCGCTCCGCTCGAAAAGCAATTGACACGAACAACGCTTCCCGCCGTCGGCGCGCCGCCTTCCGACCAGGAATCTCGGCCCCCGGTGTCCAAACACCTGCCCTAGCCTGGTCTTGAGGGGAGATGCCCGTGGTTTCGTCCAGGGTTGCGGCAAAGGCCGCGTCGAAAGCTGCCTCTGGGGCCAGGCCCAAGGTCGTCCTGGCCTTGGATCAAGGAACCACCAGTTCGCGGGCCATAGTCTTCGACCGAAGCGGGCGCCCGCTGGCCAAGGCTCAGAAGGACCTCCGCCAGATCTACCCGCAGCCCGGCTGGGTCGAGCACGACCCGGACGAGATCTGGGGAACGCAGTTAGAAGTGGCGCGGCTGGCCCTCCACGAGGCCGGTCTCGGCGCCGGCGACGTGGCCGCCATCGGCCTCACCAACCAGCGCGAGACCACCATCGTCTGGGACCGCAAGACCGGCCGCCCGCTCCACAACGCCATCGTCTGGCAGTGCCGCCGGACGGCCTCGCTCTGCGACCGCCTGCGGGCCGAAGGCCTGTCCGACTCTGTGCGCGAGAAGACCGGCCTGGTCATCGATGCCTACTTCTCGGCCACGAAGGTGCGCTGGCTTCTGGACAACGTTCCCGGCCTCGCGGCCAAGGCGGTGCGGGGCGAGGTCGCCTTCGGCACGGTCGACTCCTGGCTCATCTGGAACCTCACGGGCGGCAAGGTCCACGCCACCGATTTCTCCAACGCTTCGCGAACGATGCTGTTCAATCTTAAAACGCTCGACTGGGACGGCGAACTGCTGGCCGCCCTGGGCGTGCCCCGAGGCATCCTCCCCCGGGCGCAGGCCTCCAGCGGCCACTTCGGGACCACCGTTCCCTCGCTCTTCGGCAGGCCCATCCCCATCACGGCCGCCGCCGGCGACCAGCAGGCGGCCCTGTTCGGCCAGGCCTGCTTCGAGGCGGGGATGGGCAAGAACACCTACGGGACAGGCTGCTTCCTGCTTCTGAACACGGGGGCGCGGCCGGTCTACTCGGAGCGCGGTCTCCTGACCACGGTGGCCTGGGGCCTGCCCGACGGCGTGACCTACGCCCTCGAAGGCAGTATCTTCGTGGCGGGCGCCGCCGTCCAGTGGTTGCGCGACGGGCTCGGCATCATCGCCTCGTCGGGCGAGACGGAGGCTCTCGCGGCCTCCGTCCCGGACACGGGCGGGGTCTATCTCGTGCCGGCCTTCGTCGGCCTGGGGGCCCCGTACTGGGACGCCTACGCGCGCGGGCTCGTCATCGGCCTCACCCGGGGCACCGGACGGGCCCACCTCGTCCGGGCGGCGCTCGAGGCCATCGCCTACCAGACGCGCGACGTGCTCGAGGCCATGGTCGACGAAGCGCGAGTCGACCTCAAAATCCTGCGCGTCGATGGCGGGGCTTCCGTCAACGATTTCCTCATGCAGTTCCAGGCGGACACCTTGAACGTCCCGGTGGAGCGGCCGGTGGTCACGGAGACCACCGCCCTGGGCTCGGCCTACCTGGCCGGGCTGGCGGTCGGATTCTGGACCGACCGGCGCGAGATCGCCGGCCTGTGGGCCAGGGACGTCGTCTTCCGCCCGGAGATGGACGAGGCGACCCGCGGTCGCCTGTACCAGGGATGGCAAAGGGCCGTCTCGCGGGCCCGCGCCTGGGCCGAACCCAGCCCGGCCCCCTGACCCGGGCGGCGGCCGGCGAGCCCGTTCTTCCACCTACTGGCTTCGGCGGGGCGGGAGGAAGCCGAACGGCCTGCGAGAAGCCCCAGTCAGCGCGGGAGGCCCTCGTCCGGGGCCGTCCCGCGAAGCCCCCGCCCGGGCAGAAGGCAGGCCCGTCCGTATGCAACCTCTTGAGCGTCCCAAGGTCCCCGCTTCCGCCGGTCGGGCGGAGCGGAAGCTCCTCCGGCAGGCTTCCCGGAGCCCCAAGACCGGCGCCCGCCGCTCCTCCCAGCCGGGCGGGATTCGCTGGCTGTCCTCGTCGGACACCCTCCTCGACCATGCCGACGTGGTCATCATCGGGGGCGGGATCACCGGCGTCGGGCTTCTCTGGGACCTCACGCTGCGCGGTTTCGACGTCATCCTCCTTGAACAGGCCGGACTCGGCGCCGGCACGAGCGGCGCCTTCCACGGACTCCTGCACAGCGGCGCCCGGTATGCCGGCACCGAGTCGCGCACCGCCGCGAAGTGCCTGGCCGAGAATCGAATCCTCAAGTCCATCGCCAGACCGTTCATCCGCGATACCGGCGGGCTCTTCGTCCGCCTTCCCGAAGACGACGCCTCCTGGGAGAAGACCTGGCTGGCCGGTTGCCGCGCCGTGGGCCTGCGGCCGAAGAAGGTCGCCCTCGACGATCTCCGCGAGGCCGAACCGAACCTTTCGCCCGACATACTCGCCGCCTACCGTGTGCCCGACGCGGCCATCGACGGCTTCGGGCTCCTCTGGTCCCTCCTGTGGCTCTCGGCCGACGCGGGCGCCCGCGTCTTCTTCCGGGCTCGCGTGACCGGCTTCCTCACCGATGAGGCCGGCGTGCGCGGGGTGAGGGTTGTGGGTCTGGACGGCGCCGAAGAGGCGGCCGGCGCGGCCGTGGCCGAAGGCCGCGGTCCGGCCCTTGAGCCCGGTGAGATCGTCGCCCCGGTGGTCGTCAACGCCACCGGGCCTTGGGCCAAGGATACGGCCGCCCTGGCCGGTCCGGCGGCGGCCGCCGCCGTTCCCGTGGAGCGCGACAAGGGCAGCCTGCTCATCTTCGCCGAGCGCGTCGTGTCCTCGGTGGTGAACCGCCTCCGCCCGCCGGGCGATGGCGACATCCTCGTGCCGCATGGCCCGGTGACCATCGCCGGGACGACGTCCGCGCCGGTTGTCGGGGCGGGTCGCCCGGGCCCGACACCACAGGAGATAGAGCTCATCCTGACCCAAAGCCGGGCCGTTCTGCCCGCCCTGGACACCGTTCCGCCGCTCCGCGCCTACGCCGGCCTGCGCCCGCTCCTGGCGGGCCAGGGCGAGCCGTCCGTCGGCCGGGGCGCCGGGCGCGACTTTCTCCTCGTGGACCACGGCCGGGACGGCAAGTTGGCCGGGCTCGTCACCGTGGCCGGAGGCAAGTTCACGACCTTCCGGGCCATGGCCGAGGAAGCGGGGAATCTTGTTGCCGAACTCCTGGGCAAGACTGCGGCCTGCCGAACCGCCGAGGTCGGCATCCCGCGGCTCCGGCGCCAACCCGATGCGTCGGGCCTGGCGGCTACGCCGGAACCGGTGGACAAGGCCGGACGGGCGGCGGCCGGGGCGCCGGAAAGGGACCTCTCCGGCGCCTTCGCCTGTGAATGCGAACTAGTGGACCTGGCGCATCTTCTGTCCCTTCTCGACTCCGGCCTGAAGCTTTCCGACGCTCGTTGTCTCACCCGGCTCGGCATGGGCAGCTGCCAGGGCGCCTTCTGCGCTAATCGCCTCGCCGGGGCGATGTGGCAGGCGGGGTGGCCCGGCACGCGCCGGCGACCCCACACCGGTGAAGGGGCCATCGCGGCCGAACTGGCCGCTTTCCGCCGGGCCAGGACGGCTGGCCTGCGGGCCGTGGAGTGGGGGAACCAGGCCCGGCTGGGCGTGCTCGCCCAGGCCCTCAACCAGCTCACCCTCGGGGAAGCGGACGAGGCCGGGAAGGGGGCGACCCGGCGGTGAGGACGCTCCGGTATGACGTTGTCGTCATCGGCGCCGGACTCGCCGGCCTCGTAGCCGCGGCCCGGGCCTCGTCGGCCCGGGCCTCGTCGGCCCATCCACTCGCCGCGGACCGGGCGCGAGTCGCCCTGGTGGCCCGCTCGTCCGGCAATCTCAATCTCTGGTCCGGGCTAGTGGGCGCCGGACGACGGCCGCGCTCCAGACCCGGCGTCGGGGCCATCGAGTTCTTCCTGGACTTCACGGCCCGGGCGGGCCTGCCCTACGCCGGAGGAGACGGCCGGCTGGAGCTGTTCTCTCCGTCCGGCCAGCCGGTGCGCCCGCTCCTGGCGCCGGCCACGATGGCCGCCGGCGACAAGGTCGGTCTTCTGGCCGAGAACCGCGGGCCGCTACGCCGCGGATCCTCGCCCGGCCTTCTGGTGACCGGCTTCACGGAACTGACCGACTACCCTTCCGGGCTCATCGCCGCCACCATCACGCAAGCCGCCGGGCTTGAGACCGAACACCGCTCGCTCAGTCTGGGCCCTCCGGCGGTCTCCGGCCTCGCCGCGAGGGTCGCTGGGCTTTTCGACGACAAAACCTGGTTCCGGGACTTCACGGAATCGGCCACTCGCGTCCTGGGGCCGGAAGCGGCCCGGACCGGGGCCGTCGCCTTCCCGCCCGTCCTCGGCCTCGTCCGTTTTTCCGAGAACGTGGCCGCGCTGGAAAAGGCCTTACGCTGCCGGGTCTTCGAACTCCCGGCCTTGCCGCCTTCCGTGCCGGGACAGCGCTTCGCGCGCTTCTGGCGCCACCGCCTCGAGAGCGCCCACGGCGTGCAGTTCCACGCTGGGCAGGTCGTCGTCGACGCCCGGCTGGAGGACAATCGATGCCTGTGGGTGGAGGACGGCCGCACCCGCTACGAGGCCCGGGCCTTCGTCCTGGCGACCGGAGGCGTCGCCGGAGGTGGCCTCACCGTGCCGCCCCAAGCCTTCTTCGCCCAGGCCGGAGTCGCGGTGACGCCCAACCCGCAACGCCCGGCTGACCCCGACACCAGAGTGACCGAACCCATTTTCGGGGCGGAGGTTGCCGGCGAAGGTCTCGATTGGACAAAGTGGGGCGTCCGGACCGGACGCGACGGTCGCCTGCGTGTCGGGGGCCGACCCCTCGCCAACGTCTTCGTCGCCGGCTGGCAGCTCGGCGCCGCCGGCGCCCCCTCGGGCAGCGAACGGCCCGACGCCCTTGGGTCTATCGAGAGCGCCTGGCGGGCCGCCGGAGAGGCGCTCCAGGCCACGGGGAGAGGAGGGGAGAGGCCTTGAACTGCCTCGGCTGTGCCGCCTGCGTCGCCGCCTGCCCTGTGGCCGCGTCCGACGGCCGGTACGCCGGCCCCAAGGTCCTCGGCCCGGCTCTCGAGCGCCACCGGGATGGCGGCTGGCCGGGTGAGCCCGCCTTGACGCCCGCTCAGGTCGAGGCCCTGGGCGCCCGGCTGTGCCTGGGCTGCCACCGGTGCGACCTCGCCTGCCCCTCCGGGATCGAGGTCTCAGCGGCCGTGCGCCGAGCCAAGACCCTGGCCGCCTCCCAGCCTACCGGGGCCTGGCAGAGCTTCAGGGAGCGGCTCCTCCGCGACCAAGAGCGGCTCGGTCGCCTGGTCGCCCTGGCGGGAGGGACTCGGCGTCTACTCAGGCGCGTCGGACCCCGCCTTTCCCGCCGCATCGAGGGCCAGGCCGCCGGAACGTTGGGGCTGAGCCCGTACCGCGCCCTGCCCCTGGCCAGCGGCCCGAGCCTGGCCCGCTGGCTCGCCCGGACCAGGGACCCCGTGGCCGAACGGGGCCGTCCGCCCGCTCTCCTCTTCGCTGGGTGCCACGCACGCTTCCACGACCCGGGTGTCGGCCGGGATGCCGCCCGGGTGCTGCGGGCGGCCGGGTACCGGGTCCTGCTGCCGTCCCAACTCTGCTGCGGGTCGCCGGCCCTGAGCCAGGGCGACGAGGAACTGGCCGCCCGCTCGGCCGAGGCCAACCTGCGCTTCCTCGGCCTGGCCTCGGCCCGGTTCGGCGGAGGCGTCCCCGTGGTCAGTCCCTGCCCGAGTTGCACCCTGGCCCTGCGCGACACGCTGCCGGCGTTCACCGGCAGCCCGGAGGCCGCTCGCCTGGCGGAGCATGTCTGGGACCTCGGCGAGTTCCTGGCCGGCCCGGCGCGCGAGGCTCTGATGGCCGCCGTGGACAGGGTCGGCGCGGAAGCCTCGGCCCGGTCAGGTGCCGCTCACCTGCCCTGGCTCTACCACACCCCGTGCCACCTCCGCGCCCTGGGCGTGGGACGCCCGTTCCCGGCTTTGCTCTCGGCCCTGGCGCCAGCGACGGCCCGCGACGCGGGTCCCGCCTCAGACGGATGCTGCGGCATGGGCGGGCTGAACGGCCTGACGCGGGATGGCCACGCCGCTTCGCTGGCGGCCGGGGCCCCCGTCCTGGAGGCTTACCGGACCCTGGCCCGGGAGAAGCCGACCGTCTTGAGTGACTGCCCGGTCTGCCGCTGGCAGATCGCCGACGCCACCGGGCTGCCGACCGCCCATCCGGTGGAACGGCTCGCCGCACTGCTGGGCGACTGCGAGGAGAGTCTCCATGACCATTGAGCTCCGACCGATAACCAAGGACAACTGGTACGACTGCTGTAAGCTCAAAGTGGCGGAGGATCAGAAGAGGTTCGTGGCCACCAACAGCGTCTCGCTGGTTCAGGCCGCCTACGAGAAGCATCTCCTTCCGCTGGCCATCTACGACGGTGAGACCATGGTGGGCTTCGTGATGTTCTCCAAAGAGCGCAGCCCCAAGTGGGGCTACTGGATCATCCGGCTCATGGTCGACGAGGCCCACCAGCGCAAGGGTTACGGCCGGGCCACGGTCAAGGAGGTCCTGAGGCGCCTGGGCGAGCGGCCGGACTGCGCCGAGGTGTTCATCAGCGAGGTCCCGGACAACGTCGTCGCCGCGCGGCTCTACGAGAGCCTTGGTTTCGTGAAGACCGACGAAGTCGTTGGGGACGAAGTTTCGACCGAAGTCCTGATGAAGTACACCTTCCCGGCGCGCGACGGGCCGCCCGGGAAGGGTTTCCCCGTACTAGGCCGAATAGGCTGACCCCTAGGACCAGGTCCGCATTGCTGAGCCCTGCCGGACTGTCCTGGGAACACGAGAGCGAGCGGAGGGGCGACACCATGGGCTTTCTGGTCGCCATCCTGGCCTACCTCGGGGGCGCCATCCCCGTCGGGCTCCTGGTGAGCCGGTTGGTCAAGGGGATAGACATTCGGAAACACGGCAGCGGCAACATCGGCGCGGCGAACGTCCTGCGGACCATCGGTCCGGCCTGGGCGGCCGTCGTCTTCATCCTGGACGCCACCAAGGGCTACGTCCCGATCCTTCTGGGGCGACATCTGGGCCTTGACCCGCTCACCCTGGCCGGCATCGGGCTGGCCGCCGTGGTCGGGCACAACTTCTCAGTCTTCTTGAAGTTCCACGGAGGCAAGGGGGTGGCGACGAGCTTCGGCATCGCGCTGGCCCTCGCCCCCCTCGCCGCCATCGTCGCCCTGGCCGTGTGGCTTCTGGCCGTCCTGGTCACGGGGTACGCCTCGGTCGGGTCCATGCTGGCTCTGGCAGCCATCGGTCCGGCGGCCTACGCCTTGGGGGCGGGACCCGCCACCGTCGGACTCGGCGCCGTCCTCTTCGCCCTGACCGTCTACCAGCACCGCGGCAACGTCAAGCGCCTCGCGCAGGGGAAGGAACTCCGCCTCCTCCGCAGGACGGCCCCGCCCGGTAGCCGCGGGTGACTTCTCCGCCCATCCTCTGCCTCGGCGCTGGAGCCATCGGCAGCCTCGTCGGCGCCAAGCTGACGCAGGCGGGCGTGTCCGCGGGCCTCGTCGGCCGCGGGGCTCACGTCGAGGCCGTGCGCCGCTCGGGCTTGGTCCTGGAGGAGGCTGGACGGAGCGTACGCCTGGCCGTCCTGGCCTACGGCAGCCTGGACGAGGCCTTCGCCGCTCAAGGCGTTCCGGCCGCCCTCGTGTTGGCGGTCAAGAACTTCGACGTCGGCGACGCCGCCGCCGAACTGGCCGGGGCCCTGGAGAAGTGGCGCGGCCGGTCTCTCGCCGGCAGACGCGGTGCGCCGCCGGCGACACCGACGGTCCTGTGCCTTCAGAACGGGCTCGGCGCCGAGGAAGCCGTGGCCCGCCACCTGGGGCCCCGGAGCGTCCTGGCCGGGGCCATCACGCTCAGCGTGGAGCGGCCAGAACCCGGTCGGCTGAAGCTCCTCACGACGCACGGGGGCATCACGGTCGCCCCCGGGGACCTCGCCGGACCCGGGGCGTCCGGTCTTGTGGGCAACCTGCGGGCGGCCGGCTTCCGCCTTCGCCTCTGCCGTCGTCCCGAGTCGGTCAAGTGGTCGAAGGTCCTCCTGAACCTCTGGGCCAACGCCTCCTCCGCCGTCTTCGACAAGACCCCCGCCCAGGTCGTGGCTGACGACGGTCTCTTCCACCTGGACTGGGCCTGCTTCCGAGAGGCCTTGCGGGTCATGACGGCCGCGGGCATCCCCGCGGTGGACCTACCCGGCTATCCGGTCCGGCTGCTGGCCCTGGCCGGGCGCGCGCTTCCCGAAGGGACGTTCCGACGGCTGCTCGGCCGGCGGGTGGTCGGCGGGCGAGGCGGGAAGATGCCGTCGCTCTGGCTCGACCTCCACGCCGGGCGGCGCCGCCTCGAGGTCGGCGCCCTGAACGGCGCGGTGGCCGCCGCCGGTCGGAACCTTGGCGTGCCGACTCCGGCCAACGAAAGCTTGGCGCGGGCCCTCGACGACCTGGCCGCGGGGCGCCTCCGGCCCGACCACTATTCCTCCAGCCCCGGGCGTCTTCTCGTGCGTTGAGAGCGGGCTTGCCAGGCCGTCACGGCCAAGACAGAATTGGACACTCGCCGCCCTTTCGCGCCTCCCCGTGCGTTTCGTCTAGCTAGCCTGCTCGTAGCGGGGAGGGGTCAGCGGGGCGGCCGGCGGGGCATGGTCATGGCGATGGTGGTATGGCCCAGCCGCTCCGCGACGACCTTCGGATGCACGCTTAGCTCCAGGAGCCGCGTGGCGTGGGTGCGCCGGAGGTCGCCCGGCTTCTTCCCGCCCCTGTTCCCGCCCGCCAGACCATCCCCCGCCCCCACCCGCCAGAAGGCCCCCTGGCCCTAACCGGTCGGGGGCCTTCTGGATTCGGGGGAGGGAAACGTTTCCTCCCAAAGAAGGAGGAAGCACCCAGGGGCGAAAGAAACAACCTTGTCCGCCCACATCGAACGTGGAGGAGGGGGAACCGAGATGCCGCAAACGGTCGAGCGTCCCATCGAGAGCGCCGGGCGTCGTCCCGCTACGCGCGGGAACCCGGTCGAGGGGACGGTTGTCCCGCTAGAGATCGACCCACTGGAGGAATTGTACCGCCTTGCGGAAGCCTATTGCAGGAAGAGCGGGCTCACCGCCGACCAAGCCATCGAACGCATCCTCGCTGAAGTCCGCGGCAAGTAACCCACCACAGGTCGTCGTTGACACCAATGTCTGGCTGGCAGGTCTCTTCAAACCGAGGTCGGAGATCGCATCGCGCACCGTTATCGAGGAGATAAAATCGGGCCGCCTGCGGCTCTGTGTCTCCGGCGCGATTTCCGGGGAGCTCACGACGACCGCCATCAAGTTCGGTACTTGCGAAGGCGGGTTGGAGCCGGCCATCCGTGAGCTCTTCTGGGCCCTGTGCCGAGGTTTTGTGCGGTGTGAACCGACCGTCAAACTGTATGCCTGCGCCGCTCACCCCGACGACAACAAATTTATCGACTGCGCCCGGGAGGCCAACGCCACGATCATTAGCAAGAACCTCCATCTACTTGACCTTGACGGCGAGATCGCATCGAGGTCCGGCGTGCCTATCAAGATTGTCACCCCCGAAGACTTCATCGCCGACCTGATGAAGGAGAGGATTGCAACCCGCTTCTAGCCCCGCCCCCGGCCCCCTCCCGCCAGACCGCCCCGCGCGCCGCCGCCTGACAAGCGCCCTGCTGCGAACGGACCCCCGAATTGGTGCCCAGAGCCACGGGACCCTGGCGGACGGGGCGGGATAGGGCGGGACGGAAATCCAGCTACGGCGCGCGGGGCCGCCTAAAACCGTGGCTTGACGGAGGCCCGTGGGCAAAATAGAATTGGACATGTTGATTTGGGTCGGCCTGTGGGCAAGACCCGTGTCAACAAATTTGAATCGGTATCAAGATGGGGTGGGACCGGATCAACCGGCAGCCCAAATGAATAGCGAGCCAAGGGGGGCTGGTCCTGGTGAACGCTCTGGGACGCCATGTTCTGGCCGAGATGCATGTCTGCGACCCTCGGGCTCTCGACGACGTCGAGACGGTCCGGGATATCATGGTCGGCGCCGCCATCAAGGCCGGGGCAGAGGTTAGAGAAGTGGCCTTCCACAAGTTCAATCCGCAGGGCGTGAGCGGAGTCGTCGTCATCTCAGAATCGCACCTGGCCGTCCACACTTGGCCCGAGTTCGGGTACGCGGCCGTGGACGTCTTCACGTGCGGGGACAAGGTCGACCCCTGGGATGCCGTGAACGCCATCGCCGATAGTTTCCGGTCCAAACAGGTCACCGCGTCTGAGATCAAGCGGGGCGTCATCATAGAAGTCGGGAAGGAACGGGTCGCCGCCGGCTAGGTGGGGCCCGTTTTCACTGCGGGGGAGGCGTCGTCCGGTGGAGGCGAAGGAGCGTCTCGATCTCCTCAAGCGGATCAGCGAGGTTCCAGGTATCTCCGGCTATGAAGACGAGGTTCACCGCTTCGTTCGAGAGGAAGTGCGGCGGCTCGGGCTCGCGGAGGTGAGTTCCGACAGGCTGGGCAGCGTCATCTGCAAGAAGCGCGGTTCCGCGGACGAGCCCCGCGTCATGTTTGCCGGGCACATGGATGAGATCGGGTTCGTCGTCTCCAGCATCACCAAAGAAGGGTTCCTCCGGTTCCTTCCCGTCGGTGGTTGGTGGGAGCAGGTCATGCTGGCCCAGAGGGTCATCGTCAAGACCAGGAAGGGCGACGTCCCCGGCATCATCGGCTTTAAGCCCCCGCATATCCTCTCCGACGAGGAGCGGGGCAAGGTCGTGAAGCGCACCGCGATGTTCATCGACATCGGGGCCGTCGACGATAAGGAAGCCGCCGAAACGCTGGGTGTGACCCCGGGCGACCCGGTCGTGCCCGACAGCCCGTTCAAGGTCATGGCCAACGGCAAGCTGGTCATGGGCAAGGCCTGGGACGACCGTGTCGGTATCGCCATGTTCATCGACATGATGAAGACCCTCAAGGGGCCGAGCCATCCGAACACCATCTACGGCGTGGGCACCGTCCAGGAAGAGGTCGGCCTGCGCGGCGCGCAAACCAGTGCCGACGTCGTCAAGCCGCACGTCGGCTTCGCCCTTGAGGTCGACATCCCCGGCGATACGCCCGGCATGACCGAGGCCGAGGGGACCTCCAAGGTCGGCAAGGGGCCAAGCATCATGGTCATCGACTCCTCGATGATTCCGAACCGCCGCCTGGTCCAACTGGCCGCGGACACCGCCAAGCAGGAGAAGATCCCGTTCCAGTACTCGTCCATGGCCCGCGGGGGCACGGACGCCGGCAAGATCCACCTGTACGGCGGGGGCGTGCCGAGCCTGGTCCTCAGCATCCCGTCGCGGTACATCCACAGCCATACCTCCATCATCAGCCTGGAGGACTACGACAACGCCGTGAGGCTCATCACCGCTCTGGTCAAGAAACTGGACACCAAGACGGTGGCGTCGCTGACCGACTTCTAGGCCGGGCCGCCCGCAGGCGCGCAGCAGGCGGGGCCACGCCGCAAGGACGTGGCCCCTTTGACCCTCAGGAGGTGTACCGGTTGTCGCCCAACGCTGCCGAGATAGTCGAACGCACGCTCGTCCTCCTCAAGCCGGACGCTGTGGCGCGCGGTCTCGCCGGCCAGATTCTCGCCCGCTTCGAGACCGTGGGCCTGAAGATAGTGGCTCTGAGGATGGTGATGCCCACGCGCGACTTCGTCGCCCGCCACTACCCCAACACGCCCGAGTGGATAGCGGGCATGGGGAAGAAGACCCTCGAGACCTACAGGGACCGGGGCCTCGACCCCATCGCCGAGGTCGGCACGACGGACCCGATGAAGATAGGCGAGATGGTCAAGGAGTGGAACATCGACTACCTGTCGTCCGGCCCGGTCGTGGCCGTCATCTTCGAGGGTCTGCACGCCATCGCCACGGTGCGCAAGCTTTGCGGAGCGACGATGCCCTTCTTCGCCGACCCGGGCTCCATCCGCGGCAGCTACTCATCCACGTCGGCCGTGGTGGGCAACGCCACTAAGCGCGCCGTGCGGAACCTCGTCCACGCGTCCTCGACGCCGGAGGAGGTGGCCCACGAGACGGCCCACTGGTTTGGGCCGGAGAAGCCGTGCGTCTACCGGCGAGCCGACGAGGACATCCTGGCCTGACCGAGGCCACGGCGCCGGCGGGCCCTTTGGCTCAGTGACCGCCGGAGGCGCCCATGGGGGGGGAACGTGTGTCCAGATGGATCCTGCACGTCGACATGGACGCCTTCTTCCCCTCGGTAGAGGAGGTGCTGGACCCGGGCCTGACCGGTCGGCCCGTCATCGTCGGCGGTCCGGCCGAGAGCCGGGGCGTCGTTTCCTCGGCCTCCTACGAGGCCCGGCGGTACGGCGTGCAGGCGGCCATGCCCACCTCGCAAGCGAAGCGGCTCTGCCCTGACGGGGTCTTCCTTCCCGGCAACCACGATGCCTACGCGGAGTACTCCCGCCGGGTCCTGACCATCCTGGAGCGCTTCACCCCCCTGGTGGACCAGGCCTCCATCGACGAGGCCTACCTCGACGTGACCGGCTGCGAGCACCTCCTGGAACCGCGGGACGGACAGGCCGCTCCGACCCTCCCGCAGGCCTCCGGCGTCGGCGCCGACCCCTCGGCCGCGGTCAGGGTCGGCCGGGCCATCAAGGCCGTGGTGCGGCGTGAGACCGGGCTCACCTGCTCGGTCGGCGTGGCGCCGAACCGCCTCCTGGCCAAGACGGCCTCGGGCCTCCAGAAACCCGACGGCCTCACCGTCCTCCTGGCCGAGGACGTGCCCAGACTCATCTGGCCGAAGCCCGTCGGCTTCCTTCACGGCGTCGGCCCGAGTTCGGTCGACCATCTCCGCCGTCTCGGCATCCAGAGCGTGGGCGACCTCGCGCACTACCCCCTGGAACTGCTGGCCCGTGAGTTCGGCGTGTCCGGACGGCACCTCCACGACGCGGCCAACGGCCGGGACGACACGCCGGTCCTGCCGGCCGACTCGGGGGGAGAGGCAAAGTCCCTCAGCCGGGAGACGACTTTCGCCAAGGACGTCGGCGACCTCGCCGAACTCCAGGGTACGCTCCTCGGTCTGGCCGACGCGGTAGCGAGAAGGCTCCGCCGCCACGGCTACGTCGGGCGGACAGTGGTCGTCAAGATTCGCAGGGCCGACTTCACCACGGTGACCCGTTCGCGGACCCTGCCGGAGGCCACCGACCTTGCGGAAGACATCCACGCCGAGGCCTGCCAGGCCCTCACCGCCTTCTGGAAGCCGGGTCTGGAGGTCCGGCTCCTCGGGGTCGGGGTGGCGAACCTCGAACGGTCCCAGAACCCTCCAACCCTTTTCGACCCATCGGAGAAGCTCCGGAGGGTATCTCGGGTGGTAGATAGAATCAAAGACCGGTTCGGAGAGCGTTCTCTGACGCGGGCTCGCCTTCTGGAGCCTTCCGGGCGCCGCGAGGAACCCGGGGGAGAGGGGGACCAGGAGTCTTGATCCGAGTCGGCACGTCCGGCTTCAGCTACGCGGACTGGCGGGGCGCCTTCTACCCCTCGGGAACGGATGAACGCGGTATGCTGGCCTACTATGCCACCCGCTTCCCGGTGGTGGAACTCAACTTCTCCTACTACCGGATGCCGAACGCGAGGACCCTCGGGGCCATGGTCGCCAAGACCCCGGCCGGCTTCGAGTTTGCCATCAAAGCTCACCAGTCGATGACTCACGACCTGGCCCCCACTCCCACGGCCCGCCAGACGACCTTCGATGAATTCCGCACGGCCATCGCGCCCCTGGAGGAGGCCGACCGCCTCGGCTGTGTCCTGTTCCAGTTCCCGTGGAAGCACCGGCCGGGCCCGGAGACCGTGGCCTACCTCGGCGAGATCCGGGACCGTTACCCCGACCTCCCGGTCGTGGTCGAGTTCCGCAACATCGAGTGGGACCGCCCGGACACCTACGCGACCCTCCGCCAACTTGACCTAGGCTACTGCTGCGTGGACGAACCCAGCCTCCGGGGGCTCCTGCCCCGGCAGAACCTGGTGACGTCGGATTTGGGGTACGTCCGGTTCCACGGCCGCAACGCCGCCAAATGGTACAGCCACAAAGAGGCCTGGGAGAGATATGATTACCTATACAGCCGGACAGAGCTCGAGGAATGGGTGCCCCAAGTGCGGGAGATGGAAGAGAAGACCTCCAAGACCTACGTGCTCTACAACAACTGTCACGCCGGCCAGGCGTCGACGAACGCCCAGATGATGCTGGACCTTCTGGGGCTCGCCGGCTAGCCTGCCCGGACGACGGGAGGCCGAGATGGAGAGGGCGAAGGGTCGGGAAGTCGGCCGGGAAGCCACCGCCGACGAGGCTGCGGGCAGTCCAAGCCTAGAGCAGGACGTCGAGCGCATCGAGCGCCTGCTGCGGCGAATCAGCCACGTCGTCTACACCAAGGGGCGGTCCATCCTGGGGGATTTCGGCATTACCTCCCCGCAGTTTGACGCCTTGCTCTTCCTCCACCGCGACGGGGACATGCCCATGGGGTCGCTCTGCGATAGGATGTCCCTGGCCTGCAGCACGGTCACGGACCTCGTGGACCGGATGGAGAAGGGCGAGTACGTCGCCCGGGAGCGGGACCAGAGCGACCGTCGGGTCATCAAAGCGCGGATTCTGCCCCGCGGAGAAGAGATGGTCGGCAAGGTGATGGTGAGCCGCATCCGCTACCTCTCAAACATCCTGAAGGACCTCCCGGCGGAGGAGCGCGTCAAGGCCATCGCCGCCCTGGAGGTCATCTACGACCTCATCTACGAGCCAATCGTCTAAGGAGCCACCATCATGCTCAGCACAACTCAGATAATGCAGCTGGCCCTCGACCTCGTCGGCTTCGACGCCATCCCACCCGACAGCGCCATCCTCGTTGAAGGCAGCCGGGTAAGGCGGGCCCTCTTCGGCATCGACGTGGGGCCGGCCGAACTCCTCCTGGCCCGGCAACTCGGCCTGGACGCCGCCATCGCCCATCATCCGAGCGCCGCGGTCCTGACCTACGCGGACATCCTTGAGAGGCACGTCGCCCAGATGACCGGGGCGGGCGTGCCCCTGGCCGAGGCTCGCGCGGCTGTCGACCCGCTCAAGGAGGCCTTTGCCCTCCGCTACCACCGGGGCAATTACGGCGAGGTCCCCTCGGCCGCTCGGCTTCTCGGCCTAGCCTACCTCAACATCCACAACCCGCTCGACGAACTCGGCCGCCGCATCATGGACAAGGCCGTCCAGAAGACCCTGGCGACCGTCGGTCCGGGCGCGCGCGTCCGCGACGTCGTCGCCGGGCTGATGAGCCTCCCGGAGTTCCAGACCGCGCCGACGCGTCCCCTGGTGGTCCTGGGGAGCCCGGACAACGCGGCCGGCAAGGTGTTCGTCTCCCACGGAGCCGGGACCAACGGCGGGGCTCCCGTCGCCCTGGCCTACTTCCGGCACGGCCTAGGCACTCTCATCTACATCCATCTCGACCCGGGCGAACTGCCGCGACTCAGGGCGGAGGCCCCTCCGGGGGCGAACCTCATCGTCTCGGGGCACATCGCCTCAGACCTGGTCGGCATAAACCCGTTGGTGAAGGCCTTGGAGGAGAGGGGACTTGAGATTGTCCGAGCCAGCGGCCTCTAGGGGAGCGGGGCCGAGCGCTCCCCGGGCGGCTGGCGCCGACGACCCTTCTCTGAAACGGAACCTGACCCTCTTGACCCTCGACGGCACCTTCTTCACCGCCGGGTGCGCCTTCTACGACTCAGGGACAGTCATCCCGGCGCTCGTCTCCACCCTCACCGACTCCCGCTTCCTCATCGGCCTGTCCTCGAGCGTCCGGAATCTGGGGTGGTTCCTGCCCCAGCTCGTGGTGGCCCACCTCATCGAGCACATGAGGTTCAAGGGGCGCCTCGTGGTCGTGAACTCGCTCCTCCACCGCGCCGGTCTCCTGGTCATGGCCTCCATCCTGTACTTCTACGCCGCCACGCGCCCGGCGCTGGCCCTCGCCCTGTTCTTCCCGGTCTTCGTCCTGGCGTCCCTGAGCGAGGGCGTCAACGGCGTGCCCTGGACGGAAGCCGTGGCCAACACCATCCCCCCGGATCGCCGGGGGCGGCTGTTCGCCAACCAGCAGGTCTTCGGATGCTCCCTGGCCGTCCTCAACGGCTT
>Ga0315293_10001823_pt1 | contig 20661 bp, 18 predicted proteins | sample YL17G13_20_MG_FD_203071 | JGI IMG/M metagenome (GOLD analysis project Ga0315293, IMG submission 203071) | Sediment microbial communities from Yellowstone Lake, YNP, Wyoming, USA - YL17G13_20 | ecosystem: Environmental > Aquatic > Freshwater > Lake > Sediment | place: USA: Wyoming | collected... | reverse complement strand
CTCGCAAAAGACATTTCCTTTGCGAATGAAATTGCGAACATCTGTCAAAAGTGCGGAATCGACTATCTCCAAGTGAAGAAAGGCATGGAGATGGACGCCAGGATTGGCAAGGGACGATTTCTGGACGCTGGCACGGGTTTTGGCGGTTCGTGTTTTCCCAAGGATGTCAAAGCAATATTGGCAAAAGCCGTAGAAATCGGAGTCGAGCCGAAACTGCTCAAAGCAACTCTTGAAGTGAATGAGTTGCAGCCCTACGAACTTGTGGAGTTGGCTAAGCACACAGTGGGGGGGCTTAAAGGGAAGAGCGTTGCTGTTTTAGGGTTGGCGTTCAAACCTGGCACAGATGATATGAGAGAGGCAGTGTCAGTCAAAGTTGTCAATGCTCTTTTGGAGGAAGGGGCAAGAGTTTTTGCCTACGACCCACAAGCTTTAGACGTGGCTGCCACGATTTTTGGAGAAAGGATTGCTTATGCCAAACGAGCTGAAGAGGCTCTTGACAAAGCCGACATATGTTTAATCGTTACTGAATGGCCCGAGTTTGCAAACCCCAGGTTGTACACCCACCTGCGCAATAAAGTCATCATTGATGGTAGGAGAGTATTGGATCCGGCTAACCTTCCTTCTGGTTTCGTATATCATGCTATCGGCTTTTCTGGACCTGTAAAAACATGATTGACGAGATAGTCTCTGAGGATATCGAGCAAATACTGCAACGAATCAAGGCCGATGCTTTAGCAGGCATCAGCGTTCTCGTCACTGGCGGTGGTGGATTCTTGGGAAGCTATCTTTGCGACGCACTCGTCAAGTCTAAGGCTAATGTTACATGCCTCGATGACTTCTCAACTGGACTAGTGCACAACATTGATCATCTTCGCAATTCTGGAAACTTTGAGATGGTTAAGGAGGATGTTTCCAGTTTTCAGAGTGGTGACAATTATGATTTCATCCTTCATTTTGCCAGCAGAGCTTCCCCCGAAGAGTATCAACTCAATCCGGTCAAGACTCTGCTGGCCAATTCTCATGGAAGTCACAGAATGTTGGAACTTGCAAGGAGACGGGATTCGCGGATCCTTTTTGCATCTTCTTCAGAGGTATATGGAGACCCAAAAGTCTTCCCGACTCCTGAGAGTTATTGGGGTAACGTGAATCCCATAGGTGTTAGATCCTGTTATGACGAGGGAAAACGCTACGGTGAAGCCCTGTTCATGGCTTATCATCGACAGCATGGCTTGGATACGCGAATTGTGAGGATACACAACACTTATGGTCCCAGACTCAGAGCAGATGGCGCCTACGCGCGTGCCTTGTCACGTTTTGTTTTGCAGGCGCTCAAGGGCGCGGATTTGACGGTTTATGGTGACGGGACCCAAACAAGGTCCTTTTGTTACGTGACTGACACTGTTTCTGGGATTCTGTTGATGTTGTCCAGCTCTAAGTGTTCAGGCGAAGTCTTGAACGTTGGCAGTGGCGACGAAACAAGAATACTGGATTTAGCCTCAAAGATCAAGGAAATTGTCGGATGTAACTCGAAGATTTCTTATCATCCCATCCCTATGGACGATCCCAAGAGAAGATGGCCAGATATCAATAAGGCAAGAAGTATGCTGAGTTGGGCCCCGAAAGTAAGTTTGGACAAAGGGTTGAAGCGTACCATCCGATGGTTCCAAACGCATAAACCTGAATAAAATGAAACCACTCGCTTGCTTTGGATCATCAGGCCCGTCAGCCTATTCTTGAAACAGATATATTGCCACCACAAAACAAGGTGTATATCAAAACACAAGTATTGTTTATCTCGAGAGAAAAACACGTCCCTATTTAATGGAAGGATGCTGCTTTGCTACAACAGTCCAAAAAGCCGGACATAAGTGTGATAGTTCCTGCTTACAATGAAGAGAGAAATATAGGTGAAGTTTTGCGAAGATTAATGAAAATTGATTGGCCTTTGGATAGAATGGAAATCGTTCTTGTTGATGATGGGTCAACGGATCACACGTCGCAGGTAGTTGCAGGTTTTCCATTCGTCAAGCACATTCGGCATGAGATCAATCAAGGCAAAGGTGCTGCGTTAAGTACGGGGATCAGGAATTCAACCGGCAGAGTCCTCGTAATTCAAGATGCAGACATGGAGTATCCTCCAGAGTGTATCCCCCGTTTGGTTGAGCCAATCTTTGTTGGGAAGGTTGATGTTGTTTTTGGTTCAAGATTCAGAGGCAGCCATCAAGGGATGACCATCTCTCACATCGTTGGGAATCGAATCTTGTCAGTGGTTGCGAGCTTTCTATACAACGTGTCCATTACCGACGTCATGACGGGTCATAAGGCATTTCGCCGCGAAGTTTTGGATTCGTTCGAATTGGAGAGCAAAGGGTTTGGGGTCGAAGTTGAGATGATATCCAAAAGTCTCCGACATGGTTGGAAGTTTGAGGAAACACCAATTGATTACGCTTACCGTTGTTTTGGCGTTTCCAAAATAGCCTATTTGGATGGAGTCAAGAGCCTAGTAAGATTGATAGTGGAAAAAGTGAAGCCGATACCCTCGCATTGACACAGGCAAATTGCTGATTATCGACAGGAAGCGAATTTTACGCAGATCCTCGAAGAGATTTTCTGGTTAATGCTTAGCCTGATGCTCTCAATTTACATAGCTTACTTTGCTTTAATGTACAAGCTTTCAAAGAGGAAATCGAAATTTGTTGGAAAAGAGTTCTACCCAACCCTATCCCTTATTATTCCTACCTACAATGAATCCAAAGTCATACTTCGTAAGCTGGAAAATATCCTCGAGCTCGAATATCCGAAGGACAAACTTCAAGTCATCGTGGTGGACAGCGCATCTGCAGATGGAACAAGTTTGCTAGTAGAAGATTTCTTAGCCAAACGCAAAAACGAGTTTGAGATGCGCCTTGTCTCGTTGAAACAGAGACTAGGAAAAGCTTCTGCATTGAACAGCATTTGGAACTATTGCACAGGCGAGATTGTCGCTATCTCTGACGCTGATTGTCTGCTCGACAAAAAAGCCCTTTCTCAACTTGTCAACCCTTTTGAAGACGATCGAGTCGGAGTCGTTACTGGGACTCACGTCATACTTAATCCAGATGATTTTGCGGCAAAAAGGATTGAGCAAAGCTATCGATCGATATTCAACGTACTTAGGCAGGGCGAGTCGTATCTCGATTCTACTCCGATAGTTAACGGTCAATTGTGTGCATACAGAAGAGACTGTATTGAGAATCTTTCTACCAACTGTGTATGCGATGACATCGAGCTGGCATTGAGAATAAGAAGGAAAGGATATCGGATAATTTATGAACCCTCCGCAGTTTTCTTCGAATACACGCCAAGAAAGTTCTCTGCCAGATTTGCCCAGAAGACACGGAGGGCCCAAGGCATAATTCAGCAGATGCTTCGATTTTCAAACATGATTTTTAGACGCAAATACGGAACGTTCGCCTTCCTCATTTTCCCATTCGAGTTCTTCTTTCACGTAGTTTCGCCCTCAATGCTTATTGCTTTGCTGATCCTATTGAGCTTCAATCTCTTTGAGGCCTCCTTTATGATCACGATTTCTGTGATGTTTCTGATCTTCTTGGGAGTCAGTGGTGCACTTTTGTTGCTTAGATATTTGAATAAGAGCAGGATCAACCTCATTTCGACGGCTTTGACCTTCTTTGAATCGCAGGTATATCTTCTCTTTGGGCTCTTGCCCCTGCTTGCTGGAAGAACTAGTCATAAATGGAAGATAATTGGTGAAGTTAGAGATCATAATGCTCAATTGGCATCAACTTCGAGCTTGGTTAGCGTTGAGATAAACAGTCGATGATCGGACGGGGTCAAATGAAAAGAATAGGAAGGATATTCAGGAATCTCGTAGAATATTCCCCACATTTGTCTGTTATTCTTGCCGTTCTTGGCATTCTTCCGCTGGTGTTTTTCTTGAGGAACGTAGATGCTGGAGCTTCGGTTGCGCTACTTTTTGGAGGAGCAATTCTTCTTGCCTTGAGCAACCTTTTGGCTTTTCTGACAGTCGACCGGCACAAGATTCATTTTCTATTTGTGCTTTTTGTCACAACGTTCTTCTTGATAACGATGTATGACATAAGGTTTGGCGTCTTGCAAGGCTCTGACATAGTTTGGGAATATACTAGTGCAAGAATTACACTAAACGAAAATGCTTGGTTACTCTCGCGAGCAAGCCTAGGAGATAGATATTTTACCGCAGCCTCCATTTCGTTGTTCCCCGCTGTCGTTTCCAAGGTAACAGGTCTGGATCTAATGCCTATTTTCCAATGGATTTTGCGTGCCGTTTTGGCAATTCTTCCACTGGCTATCTTTCAAACAGTGCAAGAAATCTTTGGTGAAATTAAACTTTCAGCTCTTTCAGCCTTAATCTTTGCTCAATTTTACTTTAATTTCAATCTTCTCAATTTCCTGATTCGTCAGGGTGTCGCTGAACTATTTCTTGTTTTGACAATTTTCTCGCTTGTAAAACTTAGTAGGGCTAAGTCAAAACGTTTGGCTTATGCCTCATTGGTCGCCATTTCATTCTTCGGTCTTGTAATAGGTCATTATACTCTAAACTATTGGAGTATTCTAATGATCTGCGGCATTTTCCTTCTCTGTTTTATCATAGGTTATCTGCCGAAAAAGTTGTTGTCGCTTCTCAAGCTTTCTAATCTTAGAACGGAGAAACCGATTATAGATAGTGTCTTTCTGGTTTTTTACATTGCAGTTAGCAGCGCATGGATATATTTTACTAGTTTTGTCCCTTTTCTTATTGATATACACAACGAACTCTATTTGTTTATGGATTCGAATGGAGCTGCTAATGTTTCGTCCAATGTGGCTCAGACGTCATGGTTTCTTAATAATCCAGCAGGACCGGTTGTGGGTTTCTGGCTTGACTTCACTTTGGTTCTGATTCCTCTTGGTTTTTTGTATGTTATATTCAAGGTTCGCAAACGATCCATAAATATGCCTTGGATAGGTGGCGGATTGGTTATGCTGGTGGTTTTGGGGTTTTGGGTCATGGCGGGGAGTCGCATGCTCGGACTTTATGTCGACAGAATAATAGTGATCGGTGCGATTTTCTTTACGACTTTTATGGCAATATGTGTTCTGCTTGTGAACAAGAAACTAAGGATTTTTGCGATCGTTTTTCTGTTGATAAATCTTCCCTTGAATATGCTTGTGCCGAGTTATCAAAGATACGTTTTGTACCGACCGGAAGAATCTGTTCCTGCTTCGATTGCTATCATTCAGCGAATCATTCGCGTACCTGAGTTTACAGCGTCAGTCTGGCTAGATCAAAATGCCATAAATAACTCAACGTTCCAGACGGACTTTCTTAACGAATGGTTTTACGCGTATTTCAATGTAACCATTGTTTACAGCGAAACTCCGCCGATTAATAATACAGGTACGTATTTCTTGCTTGATTATTATAATTTGAGGTACGGAATGTGGCAAGGACCAGTTTCAATTTTGAATTTTTCAGTTAGCGATTCACTGAGCAATAGCTGTATCGTTTATAGCAATGGAGATGCAGCTATTATAGCTAGATTGGATAGATAGGATGTGATAAAGAATTGACAGATTTTTCCACAGTTTTTGGGTACTCTTTCTTCTTTTTCTTTGTGAGCTTTCTTGTATATATCTCGTTGCGTTACTCTGACCCAAAAAGATTGCCGATTAACCTACGGGTCTTAAGATTACTTACCGTCTTCTTTGGACTGATTTTCATCGCTGTTACCATTTACACAGTTGTAATTGAATATTTGTCTCTGGGTCTATGATGTTGCACATCTATTGGACATTTTGGAGAACGAAAATATGGATTTAAGACGAGAATATGCGACCAAGATTGTCAGTCGGAGAACAAAACGCTTTCTCGATTTCAAGAAGAATATGCTAGCCCTTGCACTGTTGACATTGGCAGGTTTTCTTGGGGTGGGCTCTGTAATCTTTAACTCTATCGTTTTGGTCATGTTTTCGATAGGATTTGCAGTTTGGGCAACCCTGCTTCTCTTGCTAATGACACAGAAAGTCGTAGCAGTCAGTTATGTTGGTCCTATCTTGGTTGAATCAACAGTTTTATCCGATTCTCTTTTGTCTCAATTTGGATATAGCACCCAAGCAGTCATTCGCCCACCGATTTCAAGCGGTAACAATCCCATTCTTCAAATTTTCGAAAAAGGCAAAAACAGTAAAAGCATTTCAATCTCACCGATCGGTTTAGATTTTGTCTTTCGCCTTGAGAAGAAATCCCCGATTGAGTTATTCTCGCTGGAGTTTGCTGATCTCCCCGAATTCTTGTCAAAGATGGTCGTTGACGGTTTCGAACTTGCAGGTGGCTTTGAAATGTTAGTAAGGGACGACTTGATTTACGTTAAGGTGCAGGATTTCATTTTTCAAGACTCATGCAAGCAGATAAGAACCACGAGACCGAGTAGTTGCGAGCGCTTGCTGTGCCCATTTTGTAGTTCGCTGGCATGCATAATATCGAAAGTGACGCACAAGAGCGTCTCATTTGATAAAATGTCTTTTGAGTCTATTGACAGGCTAGAAATATGCTTCAGAACCCACTAATCGAGATCACCTGGGGGTCCAAAAGATGCGAATTGCCATGATACTTGAAAGCCCACTTTTCTTCGGAGGCGGAGAGATACATGCGTATGAGATTTCAAGACACTTAGTAAAGCTAGGACACGAAGTGGATTTTATCCAAATGCATGGAGCCCCAAGAAAACGGTCACTTCCGAGAAACGGGTTGCTCTATCCTTCACGCTGGATTGCAGCCCCAACTTCGCAATACTTGAATGCGATATACGCCCGCATTCTCTGGCTCTATGGCTACTTAGCGATTCCAATAATGTATAGAGAGATGATCAGAGGGAAATATGATATTTTGCACGTGCATGGATTTGGCAGTTCTTCCACTCTATTAGCTGCTGTCCTTGCGAAATCAAATTCAAGCAGGATAGTCTGCACTTTGCATAATGATCTAGCCCGGCATATTGATCGTAAGATAATTAAGCGACTTATACCTCGCGTGGATGCGTTCATCGCTGTCAGTCGATCAATTCGAAGCAAATGGCTAGAGGCTTATGGTTCAGAGTGTTTTTTGATTCCCAATGGAGTTGACAGTAGCCGCTTTAATCCAAATGTAGATGGCTCTAAGGTCAGAAAAAGACTAGGATTAGAGAAGAAATTCGTTGTGCTTTCCGTTTCTCGTCTGTCTTATCAGAAGGGTTTGGAATATCTCATATTGGCCATTTCTCAGCTTAAGGAACAACCTGATTTAACTGTTTTGATTTGCGGAACTGGAGAGCAAGAAAGCTACCTAAAGAAGTTGACTAGAGATCTTCAATTGGAAAAATCCGTACGATTTCTTGGATACGTACCCTCTTCACAACTTCCCGAATTGTATGCTGCATGCGATGTTTTTGTTCTTCCCTCAATTTTTGAAGTCTTTGGCTTAACTTTGTTGGAAGCCACCAGTACTGGAAAGCCGATTATATCGACAAATGTTGGAATAGCTAAAGAAGCAAAGCGGGAATTGGAGGTTACTTGTGGCGCTAGAATTGTTCAGTCGAGAAAACCAGACCAGATTGCCGAAGCAATATTGTGGCATTTTGAACATAGAAACGTTAGGGATGCTACCAATGAATCTATGGTTCGTCATGAATATGTATCAAAGAACTTCTCGTGGGAAAGGATTGCAGAAAAAATTGAGACGGTTTACAAGTCATTCGAATAAAGAATCTGGGAAATGTTGCTATGAAGGTTCTTGTATTTTTTGATCATGACCCAGGCTTGTATGGTATTCTTCCCTCTGAGCCGACCCAAGTTGTGACTGGAGGTTATAAGAGGTTCTTAGAAATTGCAAAACGAATTGAAAAGTATGACATAGAATTTAAAGTGGTTGAAAGCTCCCCAGCGTATCCTAATTCTGATCGAAGTCTGAGTTATAGCTATCGCGAATTTGTTACCCCTGCTTTAAGGTTTGCCAATGCAAGGCTAACTGACCCTTGGTTAGTTGCATGGAAGATGGCTCGTATCGGAAAGAGACTGATCGAAAAAGAACCTTTTGATCTAATCATATCCCCAAGTGAAAGCATAGAAATGTGTCTCGCTGCCTTCCTGACAAGTCATTGGACAAAAATACCTTGGGCAGCCGTAGTGCATCACATAGATTGGGCAAAACACAGTCCTGCTCCAGTTGGTACAGAGTCTACCTTTGGCACAAGATACCTAGTTGGGTTCTATTCCATTTTGCATAACAGTCTCAACAAATGGTTACTTCCATACCTGTATAACAGTGCTTCAATCATATCAGTGAGTTATGCTACTGAAAAGTCGCTGCGCAGCTTGGGTGTGAAGTCCACAGTTTTCATTTGTGGAAATGGAATTGACACTAACCAAATCGATAAGGTCCAAACTCACGAATCTCTGTTCGACGGCATATTTGTTGGCAGGCTTGTTCGTAGTAAAGGACTGATGGAAGCGCTGGAGATTTTTGAACAGATTTGCAGCAGAGACGCTAAAGCCAGATTTGCCATCGTGGGAGAAGGAGATCCAAAGATAATGAGAACGTTGAAAGAAGAGATCGCGAAAAAGAAAATCGAGAAAAATGTGAAATTATTTGGATACGTTGGCGAAGAGGAAAAAACCCGATTAATGAAAAGCAGCAAGATTTTCATTTATCCAAGTCACGCAGAAGGATGGGGGATTGTAGTAGCCGAGGCGTTGGCTTGCGGGTTACCTGTGATATGCTATGATTTGCTACCGTTCAAGGAGATTTTTAGATGCGAAGCAGTGCGTCAGTGCAGAGAAGGAAATGTTAACCAGATGATTGCGGAAACTGAGCGGCTTCTAGAGTCTCAAAAGGAAAGGACGAGATTGGGCTTTATTGGGCGTGAATTTGTGAGAAAATTCGATTGGGAAAAAGTTGCAGAAAGAGAAGCCCAAATCTATCAGCTGTTGATTGCTGATTCCCAGAAGCCACGCTTTTAATTGTAAACGGATAGCCTTGCAGCATTAGAATTTGTTTTGGTTTGGCAATCATGGGTCATTAATTTCTTGCTGGATGAAGTCAATGGGTCAAGCTTTCTTGTTACCTATGGATACCCTACGTTTGTTCCTATGCTTACATTAATGCTATGTGAGAGATTGATTTTCGTTCCCGTCAATGCTGAAAAGTCATTTCCATTGACCGTGACACCATTTGATTGTTGGTTATAGTCAAGCACGCCGTTGGAACCAGTAAACGTGACATTCATGATTTGGATGTTGATGGCAGACCGTAAACTAATGGCGCCGTCTGCGCTGGTAGAATACATTGAGCCTCCATCAATAATTGTTCCTGTTCCGCTAATGTGGTTTGAACCAGTAAGGTTATTGTTTATGAATTGGGCATCGAATGTCTGGGAGGAACCATACGTACCTAATGGAACATTGCTTGTGATCGTGTTGTCTCTTACGATGTTTCTGTGCGAATTTTGAATTTCGATTGCTGGATTCCCACCAGTTACATTATTTTGAGCAATTAGGACGTCGTCACTTACTGAAACTATGTTTTGAGCACACCCCGAAACGGTATTGCCAATTATGTTGACGAATGCACTATTTTCAGCAGCAATTCCCCAGTGGCTCGCGCCATTATACTGTGTTACGTTTGTTACGGTATTGTACCTAATGGTGACATTGTTGGCGTGGAAAGTGTTTATTCCTACGTCTTGACCGCCAATTACGGTGTTGTATTCAATTGTGCAGTTGTAGTTTGCGTTTGAACCTTCCGCAGTTATTGGGTTGTCGCCAGCACTGATTACAGTATTGTTAAAGATATGTCCATTAGTGACGGCTAGGAAATCAATGCCCTGTCCTATTACATTCTGCAAAACTATGTTTTGGACTACAATGTCTCTATGTGAACCGCTATAGAATGCTATGCCAAGGTATTTTCCAAAGTTTGAATTCCATGTTGATGAACCTCTGTGGTCGCTTAAAGAGCCTTTGTTGGCGTTCCATGTTCCTCCGTCCAAAATAAAGTTCTGAATACCCTTGTTTGCTGACAATAAAGCGATGCTCGCGCCGAGATTGGCGGGGGTGACCTCATAAATCGTCGCCCCCGGCAAGACTGTAAGATTAACATTGCTCTGCGGAATCAGCGCTACATTCAAGAGGTATGATCCATTTCTTATGACGATGGCTCCGCCGCCCTGCGCGCTCGTGCTAAGCATCGCATTATTGATCAAGGCCGATGCGTAAGAAGGATCGTTGATGTAGTTTTGTCTGTCAAATGCATAGTATGTGCCATTCGCGTACTGCCCTATGTAGAAACGCGGGCCATATGATATTTGCCCACTGTTAACTATGGAAATATAAGCCATTGAGGCTGAAAATGCCAGAAAAATGGACGCGCACACCATTAGCCCAGAAATCAAAATGACCTGCGAAGAAAAAGCAATTGTAGCTATTCTCCATCTCACCTAAACTCACCGTAAAGCAACGTCACTTCTATCAGACATGACGATATTTAATAGCCGCTTTTTAATAAGCATTTGTATATTATTGTTCAACACGAATACTCCAAAGCAGTTCCTAAGGCTAAATCTCAATCTTTCGACCGATGGAAGGTGTTTTCTATTTCACGAACAGATGAATCCCCTCCACACTTCTTAACGTGACGCAATGAGTCAACCGAAACGTATGTATCAATTGGAGGCTTTCAGATAACTGGTAGCTATCTGGAGGGAGCCCAAAAATCATGAACCCTTTAGTTTCTGTTGTCATTATCGTTCGCAACATGCCAGACACGATTGGAGATTGTCTCGAGTCTCTCTTGGACCAAACCGTACCAAAAGACAAATATGAAATCATCGTAGTCGACAACAATTCAACTGATAACACAAGAGAAATAGTGAGGAAATACCCAGTAAAACTCGTGTCAGAAGAGAAGGTAGGCAATTTTGGAGGCGCTAGAAACATGGGCATCACGAACTCGAAAGGCGAGATAGTTGCTTTCATCGATGCCGACTGCATAGCCGAGAAAGATTGGATACAGAAAATGTTGACTCTTCATTCTTCATTTCCCCGCATTGCGGGTCATGGTGGCAGCAACTCGAATCCATACCCAGAAAACAAGGTTGCGCGCACTATCGCTTGCGCGCAGAATGGGGATTGGAGTCCAGACGCTCCAAGGCGAGTCGCTGATTTTCTTCCAGGATGCAACTGCAGCTATAGAAAGGAAGTCCTACTGCAAGTTGGAATGTTTCCTGAAGGAACTGCTTCTGAAGATATCCTGATTGGCGCCAAAATACGCAGGACCGGACAACTCTTGCTTTTTGACCCGGTTTTGATAGTGGAACATGACTTCGACAGGACGTTGAATAAACTGGCACAGAAAGAAGAGAGATGCGGAAGAGGTCACTTTAACATGCACTCCTCTTATGAGCGGGCCAGTCGCATGAGACTGTTGGCGTTAACACTCTTTTCACCTCTGTTCATCCTAGGTAGATCTGCGCGCGGTTTCCAGAGAATCATGTTATATTCAAAAAGGAAGCAAGACGTATTCATTCTACTGCCATATATATTATATTCAGGCGTCTACTGGACAAAAGGTTACCTGACTCAAGCTTCCGTACGAGGGCGAGAGAGGAAACTTGCATGATTGTCTCGGAGGAGTAATATTGAAAGTAGCCATACTATATCCACAACTCACACATTTTGGAGGAGCAGAAAGAGTCATTCTCTCAATCGCGCGCAATTTCAACGCGACAATCTTTACAGGGCTTTTTGATCCTCTCACGACACATCCAGACTTTCAAAAATTCAAAATGAAGACTTACAGGAACCTTTTCATCAAAACCCCGGCTGCCAGAACCTACGAAGGAGCAATACGCTCATTTATGCTGAACCTAGAGGAGTTCGACATCATCAACCCTCACATTTTTCCGAACACCTTTGCGTCTTTGAGATTTGGATCAAGAACCGTATGGTATTGCCACGGACCGCTAAGAGCAATTTACGATCTAAAACCTTACCTTGTAAGAGATCTAAAAACGATCGACAAGCTATTCTTTATGTCTCATCATTCCCTGCTAGAAATCCTAGACAAAACCGCTCTGCTCCGGGTGTCCAAAATATTAACCAACAGTCACGTTACCGAAAAGAGAATAATGAAATTCTACAATAGAAAGGCAGCTGTGGTTTACCCTGGAATAAATCCAAAGTTGTTCAAGAAAGAAATGTTCGGAGATTTTCTTCTTTACGTTGGAGGTTTGTCCAGAGTATCAAGTGAACCTAACAAAAGACCCGAACTCGCAATCAACGCGATGAGATTCCTGAAAGACAAGCAACTCTATGTGGTAGGCGAAGGCTCGCAAAAATCAGCCTTAATGGCAAACTCGCCACACAATGTGAAATTCTTGGGAAACGTGAGCGAAGAGTCACTCATAGATTTATACGCAAGATGTCTTGCCGTCATATATCCTTCCTTCGATGAAGAATTCGGGTTTGTACCAGTAGAAGCTATGGCATCTGGCAAACCCGTAATCGCTTGCGTCGACGGTGGCGGCGTGTGCGAAACAGTCGTGCACAAAAAAACCGGTTTCCTAGTAAGGCCATATCCCGAGGAAATTGCGCTCGCTGTTGAAAAGCTTAAGGACAAGAATATTTTGTCAAATATGAGCGAAAACTGTATGCAAAGATGCTTATTCTTCTCTGAAGAAAGATTTGTTGAAGGCATCAAACAAAACTTTGAGCTTTTGCTTTGACAAAGGAGCCCAGAATTTTGAAAGAGGAGAAAAGTTCGGAAAATGAAGACAAAATCCTGGAATCATGGATGCTTTCGACAATTCGTGAGAAAGAATTGGAAAGCGTCAATCAACTTGTGAAGCTGGCCTTAGTGGAGGGCTTCGATGAAGAGAAAACAATATCGGAAATATCAAGACTCCAAAAACTTGGAAAACTTGGACTAGAACCCTCAAAGCAAGAAGTGCTGGGACTCAGACGGGCTCTTTTCTCATCTGCGATGCTATGGTACTGGGAAGTCGTTATTTTTTCTACAGTGGCGATTGCTTCTGTTTTGACGATATCACCAAGCTCGTTTCCCGTTGTGTACGTTCGATGGACATTTGGTCTTGCAATGCTCTTCTACATACCAGGGTTCTGTTTCGTGAAAGTTCTTTTTCTGAAGAAACCAATTGAATGGTTGGAAAATATAATCTGGAGTGTTAGTCTCAGTCTGATTTTGGTCATTCTGGTAGCGCTGTTTTGGAATTTCACTCCATTAGGATTGTCGGAAGTGCCAATTGTTGTCACTTTGGCAATATTTTCAGTTGCCTGCGCAAGTGCCGCAGTTCTAAACGAGAACTCTAAACGAAGGGATTAACTTCTCTGCATCGTAAGCATGGAATACAAAAAACATGTTTTGAACAAAATAACAAGACTCTGGTTTATATTAACCGTTCACAGTTGAGTTGAAAACCTTGCAAAATTGGCGCCTGATAAAATCTCAGATGGTTTACGGTTCCGAATATGTTACCGTATTCAATGACACAGTAATGCTTCCTGACAAATCCTCTATCGAATACAAGAGAGTCGAGCTGAAGGATTTCTGCTCAGTAGTCCCCCTGACTAAGGACCAAAAGATAGTAATGATTGATATATACAGATATCCAGCAGACTGCATGAGCAGGGAAATTCCCAGCGGCTTTATTGAGCAAGGAGAAAATCCAAGGGCAACCGCTCTTCGAGAACTGGAGGAAGAAACAGGCTATAAGGCAAGAAAGTTGACGCTCTGGGGGTGGTTCTACCCCTGGACGAGAAGCACCCAGAAAGCCCACCTTTTCGTTGCAAAAGATCTTGTAAAACGACGACCGTTGAGAGATCACACTGAACAGATCAAGGTAAAGTTGTCTGAGGTTGATGAAGTGAGGAGAATGCTTAAAACAGGCAGAATAACACACGCACCAACTATCGTTGCTCTTCAAAAACTTCTGCTTAGGACCAAATAGAAGTACTCCGCAGTCAAGCACAAATAGTTCATTGGTTCAAGATTCTGAGCATTTTCCAAAATCGCGCATTATGCTTTTCCAGTTGCATTTGCCGAAGCTTGATTGCTCTGATCTTCAGAGCGTTTGTGGGCGTCTAGATCTACGGATGAGCATCCGTCCAAATCGCACGGTATAGAGGTACGCTTCAAAGGAAACTCCGTTACCATAGACGTCCATTGCTATATGACAAACATAGCTGGCCGTGGGGAATATCAAAAATGGAAACAAGATTGAGAGCCCGCAGAAGACAAAGACGGTCTCAATTCCGTGAAAAACGACAAACCATCTTCCATCTTTATATTTTGCCTTGGTGTCTTCAAAGAAGCGCTCTTTGTTTAGGCGCAAATCGACTATGTGGTCAATGTCTACCAAGACTCCAACCACGATACACAAAACGAAGACTGTAATCTGGTGACCAAGAAACTCAAAGACTAGGAAGGGAGCGCTCTGATTGCTAAGCAATGAAACAGTGGCAATGGCAAGACTGGCAACAAAGTGCCATTTGGTGTGCATTCCTTTTTCCCTTGCTGATTTGATGCAATCCAGTCTGATAGGCGTTTCGCATATGCTTGAGACAGAAAACGAGGTGTACTCTTTTTTTGGGGCCCAGACATCCTAAGGCAAATTTGGTGGGAGAGAAACATATGGAAAAAGCGCTAGAGATGGGTAAGACCTCGGCCGCTGGAAGTTTCCAGTTGCTCATAGGGGTTGCTAGTTCGACTATAATCATGGCAATAGGAACGATAATACTTGGCAGATTTATGACGACGGATGAATACGGGTTGTACGGTATCGTGCTCATCCCATCTACACTGATAAACCTGTTTAGAGACTGGGGCATAAACTCCGCCATGACCAGATACATCGCCAACCTCCGAGCTACACAAAAAGAAAAAGAATTGCAAGATGTAATCGTCGCCGGACTCGTCTTCGAATTTGCAGCTGGACTCGCACTGTCGTTCCTGTCTCTTCTCCTTGCAACCTTCATCGCTTCAACAGTCTTCAACAGGCCAGAATCCGCGTCATACATAGCGATAGTGTCAGTCTCAATCATTGCAGGCTCAATTCTCGCAGCATCTCAATCCGGATTCATAGGCTTTGAAAGAATGAAACTCAACAGCTTCACACTCATCTGCCAAGCCATCGCAAAAACTGCCATAGGCCCCGTGCTCGTCTTTCTGGGCTACAGCGTCCTTGGAGCTGTCGTTGGCTATACGATGTCCTTCGTTGCGGCAGCAGTCATCGGCGTAGCAACATTCTACTTCATCCTGCTCAGGCCCCTGAGGAAGAAAGCAACAACCGGACTCAATATAACCAGAACTCTCAAAAAAATGCTAAGCTACGGAGTGCCTCTATCAATTTCATTGATCTTGGCCGGCATACTAATGCAGGTATATGCCTTCATGATAGTGCCCCTAACCAGCAACACGATGTACGGCAACTACCTAACAGCTATGAACTTTTCCGTTCTCCTAACCTTCTTAACCATCCCGATAGGAACAGTCTTGTTCCCAGCATTCGCAAAACTCGACCCAGAAAAAGAGCTTGATCTCATAAAAACCGTTTTTGCATCCTCGATAAAATACGCATCCATATTACTTGTGCCAGCAACAATGATTCTGATGGCCTTGTCCGGACCGATAATCGGCACCCTTTATGGGGAGAAATACGTCTACGGGCCCTCCTTCCTGACCATCATGGTCATAGGGAATCTCTTTGTCGCCATCGGAAACGTCAGCGCAGGCGGTCTTCTGTCTGGCCTAGGAAAAACAAGAATCCCCATGTACCAGAGTATAATGACTATAATCATCGGCCTTCCACTGGGCATCGTACTTATTCCCATATTCGGAATAACAGGGCTCATAATCGCAGGCATCCTCTCTGGAATTCCTAGCATGGCATGGGGGCTCTACTGGATATGGAAACACTACAAAGCAAAAGCCGACTTCCAGTCCTCAGCCAAGATCCTCGCAGCCTCCACTTTAGCAGCCATTCTCGCATACGCGCCGGCCACTTATCTGCAAATTGCCAATTGGATAAGACTCATAATCGGTCTTGCTGTTTTCCTCACTGCATACGTAGCCGCCGCCCCTCTCATAGGCGCAGTGTACTCCGCAGACATAGACAATCTCAGAATCATGTTCTCAGGAATGGGCATTGTTTCCAAGATAATGAACATCCCGCTAAAAGCAGCAGAAAAAGCCGCACAAATCAAGATTCCAAGGCGCGCGCGCGAAGAATAGATATAACTGTTCGTCATAGAAAATGTCTAGAAGAGTAATCAAGAACCCTTCTGACTTGACAACGTCAAGGGGCTCGTTAGGAAGAAAAACACATGAAGATACTAGTCACTGGCGGACTTGGTTTCATCGGAAGCAACTTTTGCAGATACATTATTGCAGAACGCCCGAGCGATGAACTCGTTAACATCGACAAGGAAGGAATCGGCGCCAACCCGGTTAATCTCAAGGACTTGGAAAAGGACAAGAAATACACTTTCATCAAAGGAGACATCTGCGATTCAAAACTACTCGACAAGACAGTAAAGAAAGCGGATGCAATAATCAATTTCGCAGCCGAAACGCATGTTGACAGAAGCATCGCAAACCCAAACATGTTCATCCAGAACAACACTGTCGGAACCTTCACAGTTCTCGAATCAATTAGACGAAACGACAAACGAGCACGATTCGTCCAAGTTTCAACCGACGAAGTCTACGGCGACATACTCGAGGGCTCCTTCACAGAGAAAGACGCACCGAAACCGTCCAACCCATATTCCGCATCAAAAGCATCCGCAGACATGTTTGTGCAAGCCTACTGCAGAACCTATAGTCTAGACGCGTCGATAACACGTTGCACAAACAATTTTGGACCCTACCAATTCCCAGAAAAACTCATCCCCAAAACCACGATCAGAGCGTTGAAGAATCTGCAAGTCCCAATCTACGGGACAGGCAAAAACATACGCGACTGGCTATATGTCCAAGACCACTGCGAAGCCATACACGCCGTTCTGACAAGAGGAAAACCCGGCGAAATCTACAACATCTCCTCAGGCAACGAACTAACCAACGTCGAAATCGTCAAGAAAATCCTCAAACACCTCAAAAAGAAAGAAGACCTAATCACACATGTTGAAGACAGGCCTGGGCACGATGTAAGATACAGTCTCGACTCATCTAAACTTAGGTCAAAACTCGACTGGAAACCCAAATTCACATTCGAAAAAGCCTTAGAAGCAACAGTCAACTGGTACAAAAACAATGAGAAATGGTGGAAACCTTTAGCCACAAAAGAGATACTGAGCCCAGCACCGTGGAAAAGCGGTGATCGCAACTGAAGCTACTTGTAACAGGCGGACTGGGCTTCATAGGCAGTCATCTGACTCAGAGACTGCTGAAGAAAGGCCATAGCGTAGCAGTTATTGATAATTATTCATGTGGAAATCTTGACAACTTGCGAGACTCCGTTGACAATAGCTTGTTGAACATAGTCAAAGAGGATCTAAAGGAACCTATCAAGTTATGCAGGCTGGTCAAAGAATGTGAGTTTATCTTTCATCTGGCAGCAAATCCAGAAGTAAAGTTGGGTGCGACAAATCCGCAACTCCATTTCACGGAAAACATCTTAACCACATTCAACCTACTTGAAGCCCTAAGACGCTCGAGAAAGCCCAAAACTGTAGTGTTCACTTCAACGTCAACAGTGTACGGAGAATGTTCACAAATTCCTACGGCAGAGGACTACGGACCACTGATCCCGATATCAACCTATGGCGCTTCAAAACTGTCCTGCGAGGCCTTGATCTCAAGCTATGCACACACTTTCAATCACAGAGCACTTATCGTTCGGCTTGCTAATATTATCGGACCCAGATCAAATCATGGGGTCGTAGTGGACTTTGTCAAGAAGATCCTCGCAAACCCAAACGAACTCGAGATCCTAGGCGACGGATACCAAGAAAAGTCCTATCTATACGTAACCGATTGCATTGATGCAATAATACATCTGTGCGAGAAGTTCAATGAGGGCACTGAGAGAATCGACATCTACAACGTCGGCTCTTCTGACACAATCTGTGTAAGAGAAATTGCAGAAATCATTTCAATGGCGATGAATGTACCAGATATAAAGTACAGGTTCACTGGGGGCGTCGATGGTGGGAGAGGATGGAAAGGAGATGTCAAGAAGATGCAGCTATCCATAAAGAAACTCCGGCACACTGGATGGGCACCAAGATATACGAGCAGGCAGGCTGTGATACAGACCGCAAAGGCGCTACTTGGCACAAGCACCAAGTGAACAATATGAGAATACTAGTGACAGGCGCAAGTGGCCTTCTCGGAACACGCACTTGCCAGATAGCAATAAGACAAAAGCACGAAGTGTATTCTGTTCACAGTCAACACCCACCTCAGTTTGGAACTCCAATCAAGCTTGACATAACAGACAGCGTAGCTATCAAAGAAGTATTCGTGAAGGTGAAACCCGACGTGGTTGTACATGCCGCTGCACTTTCTGACGTAGACAAATGTGAAAGAGAGAAAGAACTCGCCTGTAAAATCAACGCCGAAGCCACATCACACATCTCACAACTCTGCTACAAGCACAATTGTTTCCTCGTGTATGTGTCAACCGACTACATCTTCAACGGAGAAAATGGTAACTATAAAGAAACCGACACTACAGGCCCAGTTAATTATTATGGTTTCACAAAACTGAAAGGCGAAGAACAAGTAAGACAGTCAAAAGCCGAACACTGCATAACAAGAACAAGCGGCACCTACGGCTCAACTCCGGCTGCAGTAAAAACAAACTTTGCTCTATGGCTCATAAACAAACTCAACAAAAACGAAGAAGCGAAGATTATCACCGATCAATGGAATTCACCTACGCTTAACACTAACCTTGCCGAAATGATCCTTGAAATCGTGGAAAACAGAATGATAGGAACCTTCCATCTTGCAGGAGCCACTCGCCTCAGCAGATACGAGTTCGCTCAGAAAATCGCCGAAACCTTCAACCTTGACAAAAACTGTCTGCTTCCAACGTCGTCCAAAGAGATGCAATGGCTTGCCAAAAGACCTAAAGACTCATCACTGAACGTTGACAAAGCAAAACAGGCGCTCAAGAACAAACCGTTACGGATAAGTGAGGCCCTATCAAAACTTAAGATGGAAATGTCATAGTTCTGGAGAAGACCCATGCCGAAACGTAGACTCCTGCTTCCTTCAGCAAAAACCACACTCACAATCATAGTTGTGGTCACATACACGATAACTCTAACTACTCTGTTCGCATCCGTGCTGAGAACGAATCACAACCTCTTAATGCCAGGCTTGGGAAACATATACACATTGGGATACGAAGCTGGCAACAAAACCATCGACTGGGGCACGATCTACGTTGGAGCATCAACAGACCGCTCATTCAACCTCACAAGCAGGTCCAATACCGTAACAACACCTTTATTGAGTTATGGCAACTGGACATTCAGAAACGCGCAAAATCAAGCCGCCACTTCACCCTCGGTTGACGTAATGAAACTCAGCTGGAACCTCAGTAACGATACACGAGTCTATCCTAACCAGAAAATCAATGTTACCTTAACACTCACAGCCGAATACGACCAGACCTTCGTGGACTATCTCATAGACAACAATGTAAGAACATTCAGTTTTGACATCATAATCCGTCCTTCCCAAGTCTGAGAAAAGCATCAAAACCCTCACCAAAGGGCTATCCGTGCACCAGACAGGAAGGACCAGCGCAAGCTAAGAAACCCAACATTCGAACCCGAATATCCACAATACAATGCTACCTGAGAGAGGAAAATGAGCGCTACAGGGAAGATAATCGGTCTGTCCGTCCTCTACTTGCTATATTGAACCAGTGCCCTGAGAAAAGAGAAAAAGAACAAGTTTCAACATCTAAAACGTTTCTTCAGAACGCAATTCAAGGAAAAAGAATGATCATCCTGTCGCTATTTGCGTCATTTCTGCAGGTTGCGGGATCCCATCGGCATTTGAGTCGACCCAGTGAATAACGTAGTATTGATTAGTGTAGGCGGCGATGTTCGAGTAAATGGACTTGAGATAGATCCCTGCGCTCCATGTTCCCTTCCAGTCGAAACCGTAGTTTATAAAAATTGTATTGTTGTTTGCGTCCTTCAACGTCATCATCACAAAATAGTCTTCATGCTCAAAGTTAATGCTTTGAGGCGCATCAACCAGCACTGTACTAGTATTCGTGACGACGAATTTATAATGCGTCTGCCCATACGCAAACGTGACAGAGGAAGATACCGGCGTCAAGCCATGTCCCTGAAGATAATTTACGCACCAGTGAGGCGCCCAACCGCCAAACATCAACACAGTTTTATTTATCAGCAGAAGCCGACCCTTATCCGAAACCCCCTGCGAAACCCAAGCCGCCCCAGTGTCAAAACCCTGATTCTGCTCGCTCAGACAAAGACCATAGACTAAAGAACCAGAAGCAACGTCATAAGTCGCAACGGCTCTAGTCATCCGACTAGGATCGGCATACACAAAATAAGCTTGGTTCCCACCTGCCTTTATGACAAGGCTATCCAGATCTGATA
>Ga0315293_10001822_pt1 | contig 20667 bp, 17 predicted proteins | sample YL17G13_20_MG_FD_203071 | JGI IMG/M metagenome (GOLD analysis project Ga0315293, IMG submission 203071) | Sediment microbial communities from Yellowstone Lake, YNP, Wyoming, USA - YL17G13_20 | ecosystem: Environmental > Aquatic > Freshwater > Lake > Sediment | place: USA: Wyoming | collected... | reverse complement strand
AGATAAAGAGATCGCGGAGAGCATAAATTCCGGCATAGACATATTTAATAACAAGGAAAAAGGTTATAAAGATATAATATCGATAAAATCAGAGCTGCAGAAAAATATAGAGGAATTGTCCGGGAGAAACGACGCGCTTATAAAAGGAATCAATGGGCCGGAGGATATTTTCGATAAGCTGGTTTCCGCGAGATGGACTCTGGTCAGGCTTAATTCCGAAGTGGCTGACGCAGAGAGGCTGGTCATAAACTATCTTTGCGATCAGGATAAAACATATAAAAATATTTATTCAGAGCTATATTTTAATATGAAAAAGCACGTAAATGCTTATAGAAATTTAACACCTTCCGATAAGGACATAGAATTAATAAATAAAATAGAATCAGACCTGGACGGATTTAATTCTTCAATACTTAATGTCTTAGACAGCCATGATAAGATCATAAAGGAGAGAGGATGGGATCTTATAAAGCTGGAAGATGAGCTAAAATTAAATTTACAGAAAGAAGCTGATAATGAATTAAGACAGATAGAGAAGAACAAGATAGATATCAGGAACAGGATAGCTGCAATAAATATTCTCGTATTTCTCATAATGGCGGCCGTCGCTTTTATAGCCGGGTTTGTTGTTTTCTATACCACCAAGTCTATAACAAGGCCTATACAGGAACTGCATAACGGGGCCGAGTTAATAGGCCACGGAGATCTCGATTACAGGCTTAACATAAAAACAGGCGATGAAATAGAGGAATTGGCGGAAGGGTTTAACAGGATGGCGGGAGAATTAAAAGGCCTTTATACAAACCTTGAGAATAAAGTCAAAGAAAGAACCGCTCAATTGGCCGAAGCGAATGAAGCGCTTGACAATAAAAATAAAGAGCTGGATGATTTTACTTATATAGTGTCGCATGATTTAAAAGAGCCTTTGAGGGGCGTGAAAGCATTTGCCAAGCTTCTCATGGAAGATTATTCAGGCAGGCTGGATGATGAGGGTAAAGAACATCTAAAGACGATATCAGATTCCAGCGCCAGGATGGCGCGGCTCATAGAAGACCTCTTGAACCTGTCCCGCATAGGCAGGATCAGGAACATAGAGCCGGGCGTTGACCTTAATGAACTGCTTTCGGATGTTAAAAAGAATCTGGTGTACGCGCTTGAAGAGAAGAAAGTTAACCTGACTATCAGGCCTGATTTTCCAAAGGTCGCATGCGACAAGATAAGGATTTTGGAAGTTTTTTCAAACCTTGTTTCAAACGCGATCAAGTACACTAAAAAAGATATAACGCCCGTTATTGAAATAGGCTGGTCTGATAAAAAAGATTTATATGAATTTTATGTGAAGGATAACGGCATAGGCATAGAGAAACAGTATTATGATAAAATATTCCAGATATTTCAGAGGCTGCATGCCAAGGGAGAATATGAAGGGACAGGGGCGGGCCTTACTATTGTAAAAAAGATAGTTGAGAATCATGGCGGCAAGGTCCGGGTAGAGTCAGAGGTTGACGCGGGCAGCACGTTTTATTTTACGCTGCCCAAGGCATAAAATATGGCTAAAGAAAAGTTAAAAGTTTTGATCATCGAAGATAACCCGACAGACGCGCTTATCGTAAAGAAAAGGCTTCAGAGAGACAATGCGTTTGAATATGACATTACGCATGTTGTATCCGGAGAAGACGGGACATCTGTTTTAGAAAAAAATTCCTTTGATATAGCGCTTTTGGACTATAACCTTCCGAAAAAAAGCGGGCTTGAGACATTAAAAGAAATAAAGGCTAAGAACTTAGAAATGCCCATTGTCATAATCACGGGCCAGGGGGATGAGCAGGTGGCTGTTACCCTTATGAAAGAAGGGGCGTTTGACTATCTCCCTAAAAGAGAAGGTTATGAAGACTCTATACCTTTAATGATACGCAAGACAATAGCGGAATTCAGGGCAAAATCAGAACGGGAGAAATTGCAAAAAGAAATCGCGCTCAGGAAGGAAGAGCTTGAGAAAATAAATACCCAGCTTAAAGAACTAGACAGGATGAAATCCGATTTCGTGGCTAATGTAGCGCATGAGTTAAGAACGCCGCTTACTATAATAAAAGGCAATCTGGATAATATTGATAAAGGTTTTGCCGGAGATGTACAGCCTAAACAAAAAGAGATACTTGGAGACGTTTTTAAGGTTATAAACAGGCTTTCCAGGCTGGTCAGTGATTTATTAGACCTTTCTAAAATAGAATTAGGGAAAATGGAGCTTAATAAGGAGAACATAGACATAGTCGCACTGGCCTGCGAAATCGTAAAGACATTCGAAACATTAGCCGGCTCAAAGAATATAGGCCTTGTAAAAGAATTTCCGGATAAGGCAGTGACTGTGAACGCAGACAAAGATAAGTTGACGCAGGTTTTTATAAATCTCATTGGCAATGCCGTTAAATTTACCGATAAGGGCAAAGTGACCGTAAGAATAATAGACATGCAGGGAGAGGTGGAGGTTGAGATACAGGATACAGGCCCCGGCATACCCCAAGACCAGGCAGATAAGGTTTTTGATAAATTTGTGAGAGTGATTGCTGAGAAAAAAGAAGGCACAGGATTAGGCTTACCCATAGCAAAGGATATAGTTGTTCTTCATAAAGGCCGCATAAGAATAGAGAGCGAAATTGGGAAAGGCTCTAAATTCATCTTTATCTTACCCAAGTAAACGGTTTCTTCCATATTTTTACAATGTTTATAAAGCTTTTAATAATAATTTAGTTAGCTTGTTTTTAGGTGTTTTATAGGGTATAATTATACTAGGGAAGGAGTATAGTATGAGGTTTAAAAGCAGCATAATCTCATTATCTATAGTGATTATTTTACTAGTTTCTGCTTTGGTGGATTCTTTCGCATCTTCAGCAGAAATCAAAAGTGTCATGAAAATACAAAGGATGGGCAGTTATATCCTATTGATAAATTATGAAACGCATGAAAAATGGACTGATAGTATTATTTTTAAAGTGTATTGCAAGTTCAGCGAAGGAGAGTTCACATTTACAAGCGCTTCCCTTAACAATATTGAGCAAGGCTGGCATAAAACAGAGATAGAGATTCCGGATATTATGAAAAAAAGATATGGTTCCTTGAGAGAATATAGAATAGAGCTATATTGCAAAGGGATGTTGACAAACATGAAAAGCGGTTATTGAAATTTTCCCCTTCCGTCAGCAGGTTCAAAAAATCTTGACTAATGCCAATGCTGGTATTATAATTTTTAAATAGAAGATGCGCAGCGTAAAATATACCCTAGTACTGATATCGGTATTGTTTTTTTTGGGCGCAGATTTTTGTCTGGCGGCCAGTTCTTTTATAGAGAATATATCAAAAGTTCGTAAATCAACAGGTTATACGTTTAAGGTTAATTACCGCACAACGCAGGAATGGACAGACGGCCTTATATTCAAGCTTTTCTGCACGTTCAGCAAAGGGGCAGAACTCTCCTTTACCAGCGCAGGATACAATAATCTCAGCAGCGGCTGGCACAAGACGGAAATAAATATCCCTAATGTCTACAGAGAGAGATACGGTTATATAGATAATTATCGCGTAGAGATGTATTCAAACGGCATCCTTGTTTCTATAAAAAGCATGTAAATTCGCCCGCCACAGGAACAATGGCGGGCTCATTAAAGGAGTTTTTTATGGGAATGACAAGAAAAAATAGAAGGGCAGATCAAAAGAGAAAGAGAAAAGGCAAGAGGCATGCAAGGAAGCAGGCGTAGAATAGGCATTCTCACCGGCGGCGGAGATTGCCCCGGCCTGAATGCTGCTATAAGGGCAATTGCAAAGACAGCCATTCTTAATTATGACATGAAGGTCATAGGCATTAAGGATGGCTTTTTAGGTTTGATAGAGAAGAGATTTATGAGCGTTTCTTACGAAGATGTTTCCGGGATTCTTACCTTAGGCGGAACCATTTTAGGAGCTTCAAACAAAGCAAACCCTTTCAGGCACCCTGATTTTAAAGGCAGGTTTAAAGATGTTTCCGGGATAGCTATAGAGAATTATCGCGCCATGGGGCTGGATGGATTGGTGTGCATAGGAGGAGACGGAACGCTCAACATCGCTTATAAGTTGTATAAAAAAGGTATTAAGCTGGTAGGGGTCCCGAAGACCATAGACTGCGACCTCAGGCAGACAGACGCGACAATTGGTTTTGATTCCGCTCTTATTACAGCTACGGAGGCGATAGATAAACTGCACACCACTGCGCAGTCTCATCATAGAGTCATGGTCATAGAGGTCATGGGCAGATACGCTGGGTGGCTTGCCTTGTATTCCGGGCTGGCAGGAGGAGGGGATATTGTATTATTGCCTGAAATACCATACGACATTAAAAAGGTATGCGAAGTTGTTTTAAAGAGAAATGAAAAAGGCAAGAAATTCAGCATTGTGGTTGTCAGCGAAGGCGCCAGGCAGAAAGCCGGCAAGATGGTTGTAAAAAGGATAGTCAGGGATTCAACAGACCCTGTCCGGCTGGGAGGCATAGGCAATAAGATAGCCGCTGATATAGAAAAAATAACAGGGCTTGAAACAAGAGTTACTGTTTTGGGGCATCTTCAAAGGGGAGGTGTACCCTCGCCTTTTGACAGGATCCTCGCTACGCGCTTTGGAGTGGCCGGCTGCGGATTGGTAGCTAAAGGCGATTTCGGGAAAGTAGTTATTTTAAAAGCAGGAGATATCAAAGTAGTGGATTTAGCAAAAGCTGTCGGAGACATAAAAAGGGTAAGTTTAAAAGATCCTGTTATTGAGGCAGCGATGGCAGTAGGAACTTGTTTTGGCATTTAGCTTGACACAGGCTGATTTTTGTGATATAAATAATATGGCAACTGAATCGGGCAGTCTTTCGGCAGCTCGGTTACCTTGTCGGAGAGGTTGTTGCCTTTCGGCCCTGTGCCTTAAATGGCGCAGGGCTATTTTGTTTCCCTCGTCCGCCATAGAACTTTGGCGGACTCGGGACTTCGCCCCTCTTTTATGAAAACTAACCAAAAACTATATGGCGGGATATTGGGGACAATAGGGTTTTTATTGTCACCTCTTTCCTGGTGGAATGACCTGTTCATAAATTTTCCCATAGCTTACGCCTGCGCGTGCGCAATAAATTTTATTCACAAAGGCTCATTTTTAAGCGCATTCATTATTTTTTACTGGCTGACGAATGTCATGGGATTCGCGTTATTGCAAAAAGGCCTGGAAAAGATGGAGAATGGTACTAAAGAAAAAAAGAAGTATTCTAGAAAAGATTTTTTGAGAGACGTAATATTATCAGTAGGTTACAGCATATTAATAATAATTTTAGTGAAGCTTGGAATTATTAAGCCAATATTGTAGTTGACATTATGACATTGTCACAATGTCAACTTATCAATGTGTCATGATAGATCTTAGAAAACATCTTAACGCATCTCAATTTTTAGCCGCCACGACAATAAACGGCCCGGCGCTGGTTATCGCGGGCGCGGGCTCAGGGCATTGGAGTTGATAGAAGGTATAGGGCCTAAAACAAGCGGGAAGATTTTAAAAGATATCAATGCAGGGTCTCTTGCGAAACATGAGAAGGGCAACAAGTATTCTAACGGCATCCGGAGGTTTAAATTATTGATAGAAAGCCTCTCAGATGAAAACTCAGGGGTCGGAGATAAATTTGAGGCAGCTTTTGATTATTACAGCCCTATCCTGAAATTGAAATTTGACGATTGGAATACGAGGGTAAACGACTTGGAGACATTAAAGAAGATTTCATACCGGTATGATTCCCTTGAAGATCTTTTGAGCGATTTTGCGATAGAACTTCCTGATTCTCATGGGGGCAGTCATCAATCAGAACATAAAAAACAGCCCACGCTTTCTACTATCCACTCCGCAAAAGGCATGGAGTGGGATGCGGTGTTTCTTATAGGGCTTATCGACGGCGTTTTTCCGGTGAGTTTTTCTTTGAGTGACGAAGATGGGATAGAGGAAGAGCGCAGGTTGTTTTACGTAGGGCTCACAAGGGCAAAAGACCATTTATTTATTACGTTTCATCATGAAAATAACAGGGGCCCTATGAACCAATTTAACAAGGTATCAAGATTTATAGATAATTCGAGCATCATGTCAAGGTTGGAACAGAAGTTATTGAAAGATATATAAAACAAGATATGGTTTTTCGTGCGTTGAGATATAAGAATTTCAGGATTTTTTTTCTGGGCCAGAGCGTATCGCTCATAGGCACGTGGATGCAGTATGTTGCCATGAGCTGGCTTGTGTACAGAATGACAAATTCTGCGTTAATGCTAGGCGTGGTAGGTTTTTCCAGCCAGATCCCGGCTTTTATCCTGGCGCCTTTTACCGGGGTTCTTGCCGACAGGCATAACCGGCATAAGATACTAGTGGTTACGCAGACCTTAGCAATGTTTCAGGCTTTTATTCTCGCGTTTCTGACGCTAACGGGTCATATTGCCGTATGGCATATTATAGTCTTGGGCATATTTTTAGGGTGTGTAAATGCCCTTGATATTCCTGCCAGGCATTCCTTTATATTAGAGATGGTAGAAGGGAAGGAGAATTTAGGAAACGCCATTGCGTTGAATTCAATGATGTTTAATATGGCAAGGCTTATAGGGCCGTCAATAGCCGGGGTATTGATAGCTATCGCAGGGGAAGGTGTGTGTTTTCTTATCAATGCAGTAAGTTATTTAGCTGTCATTGCCTCACTTTTGGCAATGAAAATGCCAGGGCGCGATAATGAAAAAAAGGAAGCGGATTACAATATGCTCAAAGACCTAAGAGAAGGATTTAATTATGCTTTCGGATTCGTACCCATCAAGGCAATATTATTTCTTCTGGGTATTATCAGTTTAATGGGCATGTCTTACGCGGTGTTGATGCCTGTTTTCGCAAAGGACATACTGCATGGCGGGCCCCATACATTGGGTTTTCTCATGGGAGCTGTCGGTGTCGGTTCTCTGGCAGGCACCATATACCTGGCATCAAAGAAAAATATAATTACGCTTGGCAGGATGCTTCCTGTAGCGGCGGGTATATTCAGCTTGAGTATAATGATATTTTCGTTTTCGCATAGTTTGACGTTTTCCTTGGCCCTGTTATTTTTTTCCGGTTTCGGAATCATGGTGCAGATGGCAGCCAGCAATACGATATTGCAGACAATAGTAGACGATGATAAACGCGGCAGGATAATGAGTTTTTACACAATGGCATTTATGGGCATGGCGCCTTTCGGGAGTCTTTTTTCAGGTATGCTGGCAAGCAGAATAGGCGTTTCAAATACGCTAGTGATAAGCGGCTCATGCTGCATTTTTGCAGCCATTATATTCGCTTTTAATCTGCCATCTTTAAGAAAAACAGTGCGGCCGATATATGTTAAAATGGGAATAGTTTCAGAAATTGAGATGAAAGGCTGAGTCAGCATCTTCTCCCGCCTTATTTTGTCCTTTATAATCCCATTGCTTTGTGCTATAATTCATTTTTAACAGTGAATTTTGGATGGGGCAGTAGCGAAGTTGGTATCGCGCCGCAATGGCATTGCGGAGATCACGAGTTCAAATCTCGTCTGCTCCACCACGATGTACTTTCCATTGTCCAAATAGAAACCTTGCTCAAACAAGCTATATTAGATCTAGAAGAAGCCAAAAAGATATCAAATATTGCCGAGAGGGCTACTTATATATTGGCATACCGATGGCGCACAACAGCATGATGCAAAAAGAGGCTTTCTCAGGCGCAATTTCTCTAGTGCAAAAGATACTAAAAGAAGCTAAGTCTCAAAATCCGCAAAATAATCAACTAAAATCTTACTCGCGTAACATCAGTCAAGAATTTTCTCTTGACTAACCTAAAGTCCATATTGTATCATACTGTTGGGAAGGAGGTATAGGCTATGAGCAAAGGAAATAAAAAAGAAAAATGGGGCAAGCCAAAGCTGATTATTTTAACTAGGGGTAAACCTGAGGAGAGGATTCTCACTACCTGCAAAACAACAACCGTGTGGGCTGACTCTGAGAGTCAGTTCGGAAAGTGCCTAACAAGCACCGAGGTCGCGTGTCCGGGCGCGTGCAATACAAGGATTGGCACCTAGCCGCCCCAATTAGTCCTTGGTCCCTTGGCTTTTGGCCATTGGAATAATCGCAAAGGTGGCAGGAGTTTACGGATTCCTGCCTGCCCTGACTTTTTTGAAATTATATGAGTGATGACAAGTCCCTGCCCATAATTGATATTGCCTATCAGTTAGCTCTTCAACTGAATAAAGCAGAGAACTATAAATATGACACAAGAGTATCTGGAAGAATTAAAAATAAACAATTTACCCCGTCTGCCTTTGGAAGGCAGTATTGACTTAACCTATCGCTGTAATAATGACTGTCGGCACTGTTGGTTAAGAATTCCGTCAGATTCTTCAGAAAAGAAGGCAGAACTTACTTTCGCGGAGATAAGGAAAATTGCCGATGAGGCAAAAAAAATGGGCTGCCGCCGGTGGTTTATTTCAGGCGGCGAGCCGATGCTCCGTCCGGATTTCCTTGAAATCTTTGATTATCTTACCGGCGATTCCAACGCTTACTCCATAAATACCAACGGCACTTTGATTACTCCTAAAATAGCGAAACTTATGGCAAGAAAAGGGGTGAAAATGGTCGCGCTTTACGGCGCAACCAAAGAAGTGCATGACCATATTACCCGTAACCCCGGCTCATTTGAGGCAACTATGCGCGGATTCCGATACTTAAAAGAAGCAAGCGCTGGTTTTACGGTCCAGCTTATCCCCATGAATGATAATTATCATCAGTTTAAAGATATGGTTAAATTGGCAGAATCTTTAAGCAAGCATTATAGGGTAGGCGCTGTCTGGCTTTATCTTTCGGCCTGCGCAGACAAGGAAAGAAATGCGGAAATAAAACGACAAAGGCTGCCACCCAAAGAAGTAGTTGAGCTGGATAAGCCGGATTTATCTTATGAGGAATGGATGAGAAGAGAAGACCCGGGATGTGGCAATTTAAATAAGGATGATTATTTATTCGCTTCCTGTATAGCCAAAAGGCGCGATTTCCATATTGACCCCTACGGTAAGATGACTTTCTGCTGTTTTATCAAAGACCCTAGCCTTCGTTATGACTTAAGAAATGGCAGCTTTCAAGATTGTTGGGATAATTTTATTCCTTCTTTGGCTACGAAAGTAAAGGTTATAGAAGAATATAAAAAGAATTGCGGCTCCTGTGAATTCAAGAAAGACTGTTGTTTTTGTCCGGTTTATGGGTACCTTGAGTACCGGGATTTTAACCACAAGGTTGAATATCTTTGCGCAGTGGCCAGAGAAAACCGTAAATTCAAGGAGAACTGGCAGAATAACCACCGGCGTTACTTTAAAATTGCGGATATAACAGTGCGGGTTGAATCTGATTTGCCGATAAATGAGCAAACATTCCATCCCAAATTTAAACAATTTGAGGTTAAGGGCCCTGGAAAAGACAATATTTCTATCTGGCACCATTTTTCGCTTCCCGACTTAGACGGCAAAGATTTAGGCAAGGAAGTTTATCGCAAAGCCCCATGGGCTATATATAAAAATAACGGCTCTTGGATTTATCTGGGGATTTTGCCGACGCAAGGGGATAAAAGCCTGCATCGGGTTGCAACATTTAACTCCGACCATACCCGCGCCAGGATTTACAATGATAAGGAAGAAATATTCTTAAAAGGGAATTTACATTCTCTGACTATGTTTTCTTCAGACCAGATACTCCTCGCGCGCGTTTTAGCTGATAGAGAGGGCTGTTATTTACATTCCTGCGGGGTTAATTTTGAAGGTAAAGGCTTGCTTTTCGTCGGGCATTCCGAAGCTGGGAAATCGACCATGGCGACTATGTTGAAGGGAAAGGCGGAAATACTCTGCGACGACCGTATAATCATCCGAAAACAACCGCAAACCGGTTTTAGGATTTACGGCACCTGGAGCCACGGGGATGTGCCGGATGTATCCGTGAATTCCGCGCCTTTAAAAGCAATTTTATTTCTGGAAAAAGCAGAAGAGAATAGAATTATGGCTATCAACGATAAAAAAGAAATAACCAAACGGCTGCTGTCTTGCCTGATTAAGCCATTTGTTACTACTGATTGGTGGGAGAAGACGCTTGTGTTGATAGAAAAAGTGGGTGAGCGAGTTCCTTGTTATGTGCTGAAGTTTGACAAGAGCGGCAGAGTTATAGATATACTAAGGAAGCTGTAATGCAAAACGATTCTTATGTTACAAAGACAACTATAAATAAGGTATCTTTCTGGAAAAATAACGCGCCGCTTTTAGGCCAGCTGGATATGGAACTTACGGAGCGTTGCAATAATAATTGCCTGCATTGTTGCATAAATTTACCCACTGATGATTCCGCCGCAAAGAAAAAAGAATTAAGCTCAAATGAAATAAAACGGATTCTTAAAGAAGCGGTTTCTATTGGATGTATGTCTGTCAGGTTTACAGGCGGCGAGCCGCTTTTAAGAGAGGACTTTGAGGAATTATATATTTTTGCCAGAAAACTCGGGCTTAAAGTTTTACTCTTTACCAATGCCACTTTAATTACGCCTTATTTGGCAGAATTATTTAGCCGCATCCCGCCTTTGGAAAAAATAGAAACCACGGTTTATGGTATGAAGAAATCTTCTTACGAAGCCATAACCAGAGTGGACGGCTCATTTGAAGCCGCTTGGCGGGGGATAAATTTGCTCTTGGATTATAAGATTCCTTTTGTAGTTAAGGGAGTGTTGCTGCCTTCTAATAAAGATGAAATTGAAGAATTTGAAGCTTGGGCGGCAACCATTCCATGGATGGATGAGCCGCCGTCATATTCGATGTTTTTTGACCTGCGCTGCAGAAGAAATGGAAATAAGAATGAATTAATAAAAGAATTAAGATTATCGCCGGAAGAAGGACTGAAGGTACTTAGTCGCAAAAAGGATAAATATATAAAAGAAATGAAGGAATTCTGCTCTAAATTTATGCGTCCGTCCGGGAATAGGCTTTTTTCCTGCGGGTCAGGCCATGGCGGGTGCGTGGATGCTTATGGGTATTTTCAGCCATGCCTTCCTCTAAGATGCCCGGATACAATATATGATCTTAAAAAAGGTTCTTTAAAAAACGCGCTGACTAATTTTTTCCCAAAATTAAGAGAGATTAAAACTAGTAATCTTGATTATATAAACCGCTGCGCTAAATGTTTCCTAAAAGGCCTTTGCGAGCAGTGCCCTGCAAAATCATACATGGAACATGGCACCCTGGATACGCCGGTTGAATATCTTTGCGATGTAGCGCATACACAGGCGAGATTTTTAGGATTACTGAAAGAAAATGAAAAGGCATGGGAAGTCGGGGAGTGGAAGGATCGTATACGCCTGTTTACTAATCGTAAGGTTTTAAAAAATAGGAGGATGCAATGAAAGGAAAGGCAAGCCAGAATAAAATCTACAAAGTGTCGGAAGATGTAGTAGCCCGCGATATTCAGGGAGAACTCATTATTGTCCCCATAACTTCCGGAGTAGGGGACTTGGAAGATGAGATATTCACAGTGAATGAAACTGGCCGCGCCATATGGGATAAATTAGACGGCAAAAAAACTCTAAGAGAGGTTGCCCAAGAGTTAAGCCGCGATTTTGAAGGAGCCCTAGAAGATATAGAAAAAGATGTTTTAGGGATAACACAGGAGCTCTTAAAAAGAAGGATGCTCGTTGAAGCCACTAAATCCTGAGTCAGAATTCTCAATTGTCCAGGAAGAGGAACTTTCTCTTTCCGGCAGCGCTTTGCGGGAAATATTGCAAGAGACGCTTTCAAAAGGCTGCTCTCTGCGTTTACGCGTCAGAGGCTTCAGCATGTTTCCTTCCATAAGGGATAAAGATATCATCACTGTTTCGCCTTTAAATGGTTGCGTATCGTATTTGGGTTTAGCGGTTGCTTTTATTCGTCCTTATGCCAATAAACTTGTAATTCACAGAGTCATCCAGCAATACCAGGATACAGTGGTCATTAAAGGAGACTGCGTTTCTTCTATCGATGGCTTTATTCTGCGTAAAAACATCTTAGGTGTTGTAACTAAGACGGAAAGAAACAATAGGTGCGGGCGTTTTGGCATGGGATGCGAACGGTCACTCATCATCTTTTGCAATAAAACCAATGTTTTCGCTACGCTTTTTTATATAGGAATGCGCCTTCCCCGCATTATTCGGCAGGCTATAAAATATCTTTTCTTTACATGAAGCAAAACGATAATTACCTTACACAAAGTTCATTATCAGATTTTTCGCTTTGGGATACATTGAAGCAGTTTCACTGCGTGCTCAGTTTTGATTTGGAAATTACTGCCCGCTGTAATAATAACTGCCGGCATTGTTATATAAACCTGCCTCTAAATGATAAAGAGGCAAAAAAGAAAGAGCTTTCTTTTGAAGAAATAAAAAACATAGTAGACCAGGCTGTGGATTTAGGGGCTATTTGGTGCCTTATCACAGGAGGCGAGCCACTTTTAAGAGAAGATTTCTTCGATATTTATATAGCCCTGAAGAAAAAAGGGTTATTAGTTTCGGTTTTTACCAATGCCACTTTAATTGATAAAAAGCATATAGATTTTTTTAAGAAATATCCGCCCAGGGATATTGAAGTGACGGTTTACGGCGCCAGCAGGGAGACTTATGAAAGGGTTACGCGTATTCCCGGCTCTTACGATGCTTTTATGCGTGGCTTGAATCTTTTGTTAGCAAACGGTATTAAAGTGCGCTTTAAGGCCATGGCTTTGCAATCCAATGTCCACGAATTGCATGAAATTGCAAAATTCTGCCGCGAAAAGACTAAGGACTATTTTCGTTTTGACCCATTTCTGCATTTAAGGTTTGACAAAAACTCAAAGAGGAATGAAGAGATAAATCTTGAGCGGCTTTCGCCGGAAGAAATCGTAACCATTGAAAGAGCTGATAATGAGCGCTTTAGCGCTTTGGAAAAAGGTTGTGATAAGCTGATTATGCCTGAAGCCGAGCACATCAATTGTAATCACCTTTTTCATTGCGGCACGGGAAACGGTAGTTTTACGGTAAGCTACGATGGGTATTTCCGTCTTTGCTCTTCGCTTTGGCATCCAAATTGCATTTATGACCTTAAAAAGGGGATACTTGCTGAAGCATGGCATAAATTTGTGCCCCAAGTACGGGAAATGCGTTCAAAAAGAGATGATTTTTTAAAGAAATGCCGGGTTTGCCCTATAATTAATCTATGTATCTGGTGTCCGGCGCATTCCTATTTGGAAACCGGCGAATTGGATAAACCGGTTGAATATTTCTGCAAAGTAGCCCATGCCCGCGCAGAATCGCTTGGTTTCCCACCTGATCAGGAAAATGTTTCTATTCTAAGAAGCTACCCCTCTTAAAATAGAAAATACCCTCTTTCTAATTTTTACAATTTTAGTTTCCTTTTATCCCTTATTTGTGATAAAATTGTTTCGTTCTACATTGACTTTAACATCCCCGGACTTTTTGAGGAAGTAAAAGATATCTGGATTTCTCTTTGAGGTAATTTATTTTTTTGAGGTATGCTGTGTGAAGCAAAAGGCAAATTTTGCCTGTGACCGAAGGGAATCCCGAGCATGTCGAGGGACACCTGAAAATTTGCCTTTTTGCCAATGCTTCTCAAGCGTTATTCACAAGAGGCTCTGCCTCCCGCCGCAGCAGTGTTGCTGGAGACAAGTTCAAACCTTATTCAGCAAGGCCCACCAGTCGTTAGTTGACAGAATGAGGATTACTTAGGAGGGGGCATGGGGATTCAAGAGATACTGAACAAGGACTTAGAGCCGAAGAAATTCATTGAAGAAAAGACAAAAGAGATTGCTTCTCTGGTTGGGAAGGGGTCTGCTATTAATGCACTCTCAGGGGGAGTGGATTCTTCTGCAGTGACAATGCTTGGCCATAAGGCGCTGGGCAATAGGCTTAAGACGTATTTCATAGACAATGGCCTGATGAGGGAAGCAGAGCCGCATAAAATTGTTTCGCTGTTTAAAAAGATAGGCGTAGTTGTGGAGATTATTGATGCGCAGAAGAAATTCTTTGATGCATTAAAAGGCATAACTGATCCTGAGCACAAAAGAGAAGCTATCACCCAGACATTTTATAAAGACGTGTTTGGAAGGCTTGTGAAAGACAGCGGCGCAAAATATCTTTTGCAGGGGACAATATTGACTGATGTGGATGAGACTGTGGCAGGCATAAAAAGGCAGCATAATGTATTTGAGCAATTAGGCATTGACCCTCAGGAGGCATTTGGCTATAAGATTATAGAACCTCTTGTCCAGCTTCGCAAAGACGGCGTAAGAAAAATAGCAAAGGCCTTGGGCCTGCCTGAATCAAGCTATAACAGGATGCCGTTTCCAGGCCCTGCATTGTGCGCAAGGGTGATAGGCGAGGTAACGCCTGAAAAGATAAAAATAGTAAGACAGGCAACCAGCATTACTGAAGAAATACTTTGTTCTGTTAAGGCTTTCCAATACATGGCAATCCTGCATCAGGACAGGGTTACAGGCATAAGGGATGGAAAAAGGGATTATGGTTTGCAGATTGAAATCAGGTGCTGGGATAGCATTGACGCAAGAAAGGCCATACCTACAGGATTACCTTATGCTACTCTGGAAAAACTCGCTCAGAGAATAGTAACAGAGGTTCAGGGCGTGGTCAGCGTGACTTATAATATAACCCCAAAGCCTCCTTCTACTATGGAGGCTATTTAAAATAAATTATTATGGCACAGGAATTTTATCCGTTCAAGGATATTGAGAAGAAGTGGCAGAAGAAATGGGAGGAGATGGGCCTATTTAAGATGGACCCAATGTCCCGCAAAGAGAAATATTACTGCCTTATGATGTTTCCATATCCTTCTGCAGCCCTGCATGTGGGCCATGGCAGGAATTATATAATAGGTGATGCTGTTACGCGCTATAAAATCATGCGGGGCTATAATGTGCTTTCGCCAATGGGTTTTGACGCATTTGGCCTGCCTGCTGAGAACGCTGCAATAAAAAATAGTGTCCATCCAGAGACGTCCACGCTTAGTAATATAAAGACAATGAGGAGGCAGTTTAATTCATGGGGTGCTGGATATGACTGGGACAGGGAGGTAATATCATGCCTCCCGGATTATTATAAATGGACACAATGGATATTTTTACAGCTTTATAAAAAAGGCCTTGCATATAAGAAAAAGGCATCTGTAAACTGGTGCCCTTCATGCCAGACAGTGCTTGCAAATGAGCAGGTTATAGACGGAGAATGCGAGAGGTGTTCTTCGCAGGTCACTTTACGCGATTTAGAACAGTGGTTTTTTAAAATAACTGAATACAGCCAGAGGCTTCTTGAAGACATGGAGTTACTGAAAGACTGGCCGGAACGCGTAAAGCTGATGCAGAAGAACTGGATCGGCCGCAGCCAGGGGATTGAAATAGACTTTAAGGTAAAGGATTCGGATATTGTTTTAAGATGTTTTACTACAAGGGCAGACACTATTTACGGCGTTACTTATATGGTAATCAGCAATGAACATCCTGCCATTCAAGAGTTAATAAAAAATGCTCCGAACAAAAAAGAAATAGAGAAATTCATAGACCAGACCAGAAAAGAAAATGCGGCAGACAGGGTAAGGGCCGAGCAAGATAAAAAAGGCATATTTACGGGCAGATTTGTTGTAAATCCCATGAATAATAAGGCTGTGCCTTTATGGGTAGGGAATTATGTCGTGACAGAATACGGGACAGGGGCTGTAATGGCAGTGCCGGGCCACGACCAAAGGGATTTTGAATTTGCAAAAAAATACGGCTTAAATATAGAGATTGTGATTGATAATCCAAAAGAGCGCCTGGATGCGGATAAAATGAAAGAGGCGTATATTGAAGAAGGCATAATGGTGAATTCAGGAAAATTTAACGGACTTCCCAGCCTTGATGCGATAGAAAAAATCGCTGACTTCATGGAAGAAAAGAAAATCGGCAAAAGAGAGGTGCATTATAAATTGAGAGACTGGCTTATCTCAAGGCAGAGATACTGGGGCGCGCCCATTCCGATGATTTATTGCGATAAATGCGGCATACAGCCGGTTGATGAAAAAGCCTTGCCGGTATTATTGCCGAAGAACGTTAAATTTAAGCCGGCCGGAGAATCGCCTTTAAAAGACGCGCCTGAATTTGTAAATACAAAGTGCCCTGAATGCGGCGGCAAAGGCCGGCGCGAGATAGACACAATGGATACGTTCGTAGATTCCAGCTGGTATTTTTTAAGATATCTGTCCCCAAAAGATGATAAGAAACCTTTTGATAAAGGCCTTGTAAATAAATGGATGCCTATTGACCAGTATATAGGCGGGGTAGAGCACGCGATACTTCATTTATTGTATTCCAGATTTATTGTTAAGGTTTTATGCGATATGGGGCATGTAGGTTTTAAAGAGCCTTTTGCGAAGCTTTTTACCCAGGGCATGATTACTAAAAATGGAATCAAGATGTCTAAATCGAGAGGCAATGTCGTGAGTTCGGACGACCTGATAGAAAAATACGGTGCAGATACGGTAAGGCTTTACACATTATTCATAGGCCCGCCTGAGAAAGACGCTGAATGGAGCGACCGCGGGGTTGAAGGCGCGTGGAGATTCTTGAATCGTGTATGGAGACTGATAGAAGATAGCCATCAGCTTGACGAAAACAGCGTTAAGTTAAAAAGAAAGACACATGCTACCATTAAAAAAGTTACGGAAGATATGGAAGGAACGTTTCATTTTAATACAGCGATAAGTTCTATAATGGAATTGGTCAACGAGATTTATACCTTTACTCCGATCGCCGATCGGGATACTTATTCCGATCGGCGATCGGAGGAGGTTAACGAAGCTGTTCAGGCTGTTGTGATTTTACTTGCGCCATTTGTGCCTCATATAGCCGAAGAGATGTGGGAGAAGTTAGGCAATAAAGAGAGTATTTTCAAGGCGAAATGGCCTGTTTATGACAAAGACGCTTTGACACAGGATACAATAGAATTGCCTGTCCAGGTTAACGGCAAACTCAGGTCTAAAATAGAAGCCCCCTCTGGCGCAAAGGAAGATGAGATCAAACAGATAGTCCTGAAGGATCCTGTTATCTGTAAATGGACAGAAGGAAAAGAGCCTAAAAAAATTATAATAGTAAAAGGCAAATTAGTGAATCTGGTGATATGATCAAAAAAATATCCACACTTGTCATTTTCCTATTTTTATTTTTTGCGCAGGAACTGTCTGCTGATACGGTTTATTTGAAAAATGGTAATAGGGTAAAAGGCATAATTACCAGAGAGACGGATAAATCAGTAGAGCTGAAGATAAATATGGGCGCGAAGGTTACTTTTTCCAAAGATGACATAAAGAGCATAGAAAAAGAATCCGAAGAACAGCACGCGAAGATGGAAGAGGGCTGGGGCATAGGGAAAAACAAGGCAGAGGTCAGAGAAATAGAAAGGGATGTTTTCGAGGAAGAGCAGCTGAAAAAAGGCCTTGTAAAATATAAAGACGAGTGGGTAACTCCAGAGGAAAAGGAAAGGCTTCAGGTAGCAAGCCTGGCTAAAGATAGCGATAAAGGGTTCGGTGAGAAAAGATTTTCATTAAAAGATGATAATATCGCAAGGTCAGACATAGCGAAGAAACTGCTGGCTAAAGGAAACTGGTTTTTGCGCGAGAGTGAGCATTTCTCCGTATTTTACAGGGATCTTAACCAGGCAAAGATAGTAAGCGATAAGGCTGAGTATTATTTCGAAAAAATCATATACGACCTTGGACATGAAAAAGATTTCAAATGGGACAAAAAATGCCAAGTATTTATAGTGGAAAGCCCTGATAAATGGAAAGATTTTTTAAGAAGTATAGGATTTAACGCAGATCTCGTAGGAGGGTTTGTCCCTAATTATGGGGAAACAGAGATGTTTTTATGTGCGTTATCCGATGGATACCTGGCCCTGACATTTCCGCACGAATTGACCCATCTTATTTTTAAAGAAGTGGCAGGCAAAAATACCATACCGCTCTGGCTGAATGAAGGCCTTGCAAATTATGAGGCGAGCCTTACCAGCATCTCAAATGAACTTCTTATAAAAAGCATAAAACAGGGCACGCACATACTTTTAGGGGATCTCCTGCGCATAGCGACATATCCTGAAGGGAAAAACGCAAGGGAACTTTTTTACGCCCAGTCGGAAAAATTAGTGGAATTTTTGATAACACAATGCGGCAGGGAAAAATTCAGAAAATTCTGCGACCTGGTGCTTAAAGATAAATCATTTAAAGGCGCTATCCCCATTGTGTATGGCAAGGATTTCAAAGATCTCGAGGATTTTAACATAAAGCTTGTAGAATATATTATAAAATGAAATGAGAGATTTCTGCGGATATTTATGCGTGATGTTCGGTGTCTTGATTTTATCCGGCTGCGCTGATGTCAAGGTTCCGGGAGTTCATTACGCCATGACGCATCCTTTGAGCACTAAGACAATGGTGTCGGCCGGGACCAGCAAGGATGAGGTCATTGAAAAATGGGGAGAACCGAGCGAGATAAAAAAGATAGGATACGATGATATTGGCCTGGAGAAAGAGGCGTGGATATACAATGCGTGGTTTCATAATGCGCCGCTGGATTTCAGGCATTTTTCCAGGAGGAAATGCATATATTTCACAGGAGATTATGTCACTGGTTTCGAAGATATGGAGGCCCAGGATGATAAACATTAATTGTAAAACAATACCTATTGTTTTTATTTTTTGCGTGTCATTGTTTTTTATATCAACTAATTATTGCGAAGGCGCTGACGCAAAAGAAGATCTGATTTCATATATTAAAGAAGTGTCTTCTATAATTACGAATGTTGATATTACGATAAGAAGCATAGGATTTAATACTTTGCCTATAAAGGAAGGGGTCAGGCGCATGAATGTCTATATAGGCCAAACGAAATCAATAAAATACCCTAAAGTATTATCAAGGCAATATACGATGATTTTATTGTCTTTTAAAAAATTAAGGGCGGGCCTTTTATTGCTATCTTTGGAGAAAAAAGATATAGCGGTAAGAGTGATCAAGAGCGGTACTCAGCTTTTGAAATATGCGGCTAAAGATATATTGGCGATTGCAGATAAAGAAGGCATCAGAAAGAAACAATAAACCAGCAGAAAAGGAGAGCTATGCGAATGAATAGTTTTTTTAAATGCATAATAGTGGTGTTTATTTTTTTAAGCCTGATTTGCCATAAATGTTATTCTATCGATGACAGAGAAAAATTAGGCTCTCAACCTGCGACGGTTCCACAGTTGCAGCAGATTCAGAATCCGCAGTCGCCTGGACCCATGCCTTTGTCCGGAGCTTCTGCGCCTCCTTATATGACCACGCCTCCTGTGATGCCGCCTACCATTGCCACGCCCCCATCTAATATAAATTACCAGCCTGTAGCCGTGCGAACTGATTTTGGAAGCGCGTTTACGCAACCAAGACTGCCTGTTACCAATGTCCAAACAGAGTTGCCGCAGATACCGGTAATAGGAAATTCTTTAGGGAAAGTTATGAGCAAAGGCGTAGAAAAAGATGGTCTTCCGTGGATAGAAGTAAAGGACGAACTTTTTAATGAAACCCTGAGAATAAAAATTAATCCAAAAAGCACGCCCATAATAAAGAAAACTACAATCATGAATTATGATGACATAAGAATAGGAGATACTGTCAGCGTTGTATTTAATCAGCAGGACGAAAATATTACAGCTAATTTTGTGAGTATTTTTACGGAAGAAGACTTGAAAGCAATGGAAGAAAGTTTAAAAGCAGAATCAAGCGTAAAAACCGAAAATGAAACGAAAGATGGCGAATCTTCCGAAAATTTAACGCATATTAGTGAATAAAAGGCCGATTCTTGCAATCTGCATTTTCTTTATCACAGGTATAATTTTAGCAGCATCCATCCCGATGGGAGACCGTTCAGAACTTCCAAAGAAACTGAACGAATCCTTCAGAAATTCCGGCACAATGCATATCCTGCCAGCACAAAACACGAAAAAACTTAATTATCCATCTTAAAGCAACCTTACCCTATAAAAATCAGTTAGTTAAGGCAAATCATCCGACAAGAAATTACACAACCATTTATCTTGGTTTAACCCCAAAGCAAGCCCAAAAGCTCAGGAATTTGGCTAAAAAACAGAACGAGATTGAATCCAAGGTGCTTAGAAAGGTGTTTGATTCATATTTTAAGAGCATAGAAGTCAAAGGTCTGCCATATGAGCCCTACAGGAAAGCCTTGAAGGTTTTTATGCTTAAAAGCCTTGACACAAGAAAAAGATTTATATATGATATATTCGTTAAAAGTGAATAAACATTCAATAAAGGTGAATATCTATGTTGGCAGCTAACCTTATCAAAATTGTAGAGTTTCTATTCAGAAACATTCCGAACAAGTTTAACGTAAATCAGATAGCAAGAGAGCTGAAAATAAGCGTCGGCAGCGCCTACAAGATATTAAAGTCTCTTGAGAAAAAGGGCGTTCTTACCTCTCAGAGGGTAGGCAATGGCATTTACTATGCCTTGAGTCTTGATAATAAGGAAGCAGAGAATATTACCGAGCTTGTGCTGATGG
>Ga0315293_10001819_pt1 | contig 20676 bp, 23 predicted proteins | sample YL17G13_20_MG_FD_203071 | JGI IMG/M metagenome (GOLD analysis project Ga0315293, IMG submission 203071) | Sediment microbial communities from Yellowstone Lake, YNP, Wyoming, USA - YL17G13_20 | ecosystem: Environmental > Aquatic > Freshwater > Lake > Sediment | place: USA: Wyoming | collected... | reverse complement strand
AGATCAGTATGCTAATGATCTTAGAATTATTGCTTTATTTATAAAAAGATTTTGTGATAATCAAAGTTTTCTTTTATTGGGGAAACGTGATTTTCGTAGATTAAGTATTTGGCTTAGTTCGGATTTAAGAATGTCAAATGCTAGGGTTAATCGTGTAATGAGTGCATGTCGAAGTATGCTCACATATGTAGAAGATTCCGATGAATATTCTTATTTAACAAATATAGCTAAAAAAGTGCATGGCCTTCCTAAAGAAACAGTAAGAAATAATGATGAAGATATGTTTATGTCTTTTGAACAAATTATGAGAGTTAAACAGAAATTATTAGATACGGGGGAAACTCAATTATGTGTATTACATATGATTTCTTTTGATAGCGGGGCTAGAAGAAATGAACTTGCTCAAATAAAAAAATATGGTCTTTTAGATGGCAATAAAACTAATTTGGTTATTGGCAAAAGAGGGAAGATGTTTCCTTTGGTTTATCTTGATGATACTAAAGAATTAATCAAATTATGGCTAAACGAAAGAGGTGAAGATGACATTGATTCTTTATGGATAGTTGGTAAAAATGGATATAGGCGAGAATCATCTTATGAGAATTTATATGAGATGGTCATGAGAATAAGGAAAGTTTTAAGTGAATTAGAGGGGAAAGAAATCAATATTTATCCACATTCCTATCGCCATTCAAGGACAGAATGTATGTTACAAGGATTAGACCCTCGTATTATAGATAAATTAACTGGATTACCAAAGAAATTTACATTAGAACAAGTTCAAGTATTTTTACATCATTCTGATCCAAAAACAACATTAGATTATTCAAAAGATCATACTGAAGAAATTATTGATAATATGTTTGATTTTTAATTTAGCCTCTTTTTAAAAAGAGGAAAAGGAGGCAAAATGTATGGCTGAAAGTAGATATACAATTTTAGTCAAGGCTGTAATTGATCCTGCTGATTTACAGACTCAATTAAATAAAGTTCAGCAAACAATGATGCAAGGCAGTACCGGGAAAAAACTTACATTAATAGATGAAAATTCTAATAATGTTGCTATCCAGTCTGTTAGGGCTGCGTTTATGAGTTTGAAAACCGATATGGCTGAAATAAGCAAAATAAGAGTTTTTCAAAACGAAGAGGGAGTTGCTACCAGAGGTATAGTTGATTATAAAAATCAACTTGGGTTAGTAAAAACAGCGACCTTTGAGGTACGCGAAGGAGTAGAAGGTTGGGTTTTAGCTCAAAGTACGGCAACTCAAAATATTGATAAATCTAGAATTGCATACGAAAAATATGCAAGAATGCAAGAAACGGCTGCTGCTCAAAATGCTGAGTTTGATAAGAAAGCCCAAGCAACTAAAATGGGTATTATTCAACAAGAAGCTAAGTGGCAAGATACACAAATTACCAACGAAAAGAAAAAAGCTACAGCAATACAAGATAATTATGCTAAACAAGTACAAAATCTTGAAACGTTGAAAATAAAAAATGCTGATGCATTTAAATCAGGCGGAGTACAACAACAATTAGCTTTAACTGAGGCTTCTCTTCAACAATATAGAGCAGGAACTATTAGATCGCAAGAATATGATTTAGCTTTAAGAAATCTTAATAACACGGTACAACAATATAATCAATCAACAATGAGTGCCAACAAACAGGGTTATAATTTCGTCTCAATGATGGAAATTGCTATTAAAAAAATTCTTCTTTGGGGTGCTGGCACTATGCTTATTTATGGGTCAATGCGTAAAATCAGTGAAGGCATTCAATATATAAAAGATTTAAATAAAGAACTAACCAATATTGCTGTTGTAACAGGAATGAATGCTGCTCAAACAGGAGCTTTAACATCACAATATACTGATTTAGCAATTGCATTGGGTACTACAACGCTTGAAGTTGCAAAAGGTAGTTTGGAGTGGTTTAATTAAATAGATCACTATAAATTCTCTTAATTGTCGGGAAAATCCTTAGAGATTATTCTACTAACTTATTATAGCAATATAAATAAGGGCAAACAGTAATGTGTTTGATATAGTAAAAAAGAATAATATTGGACAATCCGCAACCAAGTATCCTAATAGGATAAAGGCTCAACGACTATTTTACACTCAAGTGAGTGGAAACGGAGAACAATTTTATTTTTAAGATTGAAGATATAGTCTATGCTCATAGGAAACCATGAGAAAATCTGTTTAAATACTAAAACAGAATCTTTCAAAGAATAACGGACTTTGAAAGTAATAAAACAGTAGGCAAGGCAAGACTGTAGCAGAAACAGGGGAGTTAATGAGGTCTGTTACAATGATGAGTAAGTTAGGTAATATAGAAGCTGCTCAAGCAACAGAATTAATGACTAGTACCTTGAATGGTTTTAAACTTAGCGCAGAAGATGCAGCAACAGTAGTTGATAAGCTGGTAAATATTTTGCCAGAACATATAGTAATATATGGGAATTATTGTTCTATTGACAAATTTATGAATTTGTGATAGAATAATAATTCTAGAAGGTGACTATATCGGTTAAAGTCCTATTCGCAAAGGATAAGACCCGAGGAAAGATTTAACTTTTTATAAAAATATTAAGATTGAATTTTGTTTTCCAAATTTTTATAAAAAGTTAAAAATCCCTAACGACTGCGGGACATAAATAGCGATATTTATGTTGAAGTCACCCATCCTTTTTAGGATGAATATACAGTCTGAACTGCAACTATAATGCGAATATAGTAAATTGCAGAATCAAGTAGAAATACTTGATCGCCATATGTTTTAATATGGTTATAAAAAGTAACAGAGTGATCATTAGATAATGCGTATGCGACTAGTGTTGCTGAAATTTCTACTGCAATGCAATATAGTGCGGCTGTAGCAAATCAAGCAGGAGTCAGCTTTGACCAATTGGCAGCATATATTACTGTAGTGAGTTCGGTTACAAGAATGTCCGCTATTAACAATTTTGGCGCATTGTGGTATAATAAATAACCCACAATGAAAATTCTCTTTAATGATTCTTTCTATATCCATAATAGAAAGATGGTTCGAAAACCCTATAGGCAGGGCAACGAAGCGGAAGAAATATAATCATTTTAATAAATTTTAAAAAGAAATGATTATATTTCACCGTTAACGACTGGAACAAGAGAACTCCATTTATGATGGAGGTGGAACAGTCTGACCACACGCAATAGCCTAAATAAAACGTGTGAGAATTACTCAAGTGTAAAGACACTTTAAAGAAGAAGTAATTCCGCCATAATATTTTTATGGTCATAAAAGTAACAGAGTGGAAACAATAGGTCAATCATTTAAGACAATGTTGACCCGAATGGAACAGATTAAAGTTGGTAAAGCATTTGAAGATGATGCTACTACCATAAACCAAGTTGCTCAAGCGTTAGATACTGTAAATATAAGCCTAATGGCAACGGATGATACATTTAGGCCAATGGGGGATGTATTAGCTGAATTAGCAGGTAAGTGGGATACTCTATCTCAAAAGCAACAAAATATGATTGCGGGAACTGTGGCGGGAATCCGGCAGATGCCTCAGTTTTTAACGCTAATGCAAAATTGGTCACAAGTAACCAAAGCATTAGCAATAGAACAAGATTCTGGTGGCCTTGCTGCTCAAAGATACCAAATTTTCTTACAAGGTTTAGAAGCTGCCGCTAATAAATTTACTGCAACATGGCAAAAATTAGTTTCTGGAACAGCAACTAGTGGACAAATTAAATCATTTATAGATTTTGGAACGGCTTTAGTAAATCTTGTAGATAAATTCGGATTGGTTAATATTGCCATTGTTCTTTTTGCAACAGTAATGGCTGCTAAAGTAATGTTCATTATTCCAGTTTTTACCCAATCAATTTATGTAATGGCTCTTGCAATGGGAGTTGCGACAGGGGCGGCGACAGCACTAGCGACAGCATTATCGGGTGGAATATTAGGAATAGCAATTGTTGGTCTTATTGCAGTATTTAATAAACTCAATGTATCAGTTGTAGATACTTACAATAATTTTGAAAAATTAAAGGTACAGGCAGAATCTAATAAAAGCGAATTAGAAGGTTTAGCAACCGAATATGATGCATTAGCTAACAAACAAAACAGAAGTGCGGAAGATAATGCTAGGCTTCTTGATTTACAAACCATTATTACTGTAAAATATGGTGCTTCAAAAGCCGGAATTGATCTTTATAGTGCCGCTATAAATGGAAATTCTATCGCTATTCAGAAAAATATTGAATGGTTGAAATTACAAGCAGCAGAACAAGCTAAAAATTTTTTAAATAATCCCGCTAATATAAAGGCTTATAAAGAAGCATTAGATACTTTATATAAACCTAGACCGATTCCTATAGAAATACAATCTGCCGCAACGCGTGGTAAAACCAATGTCCCTGATGCAAAAAATCTAGAAGAATATATGGATATTTTGGCTAATAGAATTATTAAAGAGGGCGATATTGGGGGATTATTACAAAAACAATATAATCAATTGTTGGAAGAAAAAGAAGCTGCCCAAAATATAGAAATAGAAACCAAGAGATATAAAAATTTATTAAATGAAATAGCTAAAATTGATCCTCCTCGTTTTTGGGATAAGGGCGAATTAGATAATATAAAGGAATTTGGTAAATCTGCCGAAATGACAGCAGATCAAATAAAAGATGCTTTTGGGGATATAGGAACAATAATTCAAGATTCTTTTGGCAATGCTTATGATAATTACAAAGAACAACAAGATGCCGCAATTAAAAAAACAGAAGAATTACGTACTGCCATTGAAAATGTTTCTAAGCAACCTGTTACAACCGAACAACAAACACAATTAGGCGATTTACAATTTGAGTTAGATAATACAGAATATGGGCTTTATAAATTAGCACAAGCTTATGAAAAATCTACTCAAATTGCTATTATCAATTTGATGATTCAAAGAATAGAATTAGCAAATCTTGGGCCTGCGGCACAAGCGGCGGCATTAGGAGTGGTAACGGGTTTAGCGCAAGCTTGGGGATTAATGTCAAATGCTACTGCTAGTGCGGTTACGGCAGTGGATGCAGCTATATCTCAATTGGAGGCGGATGTTGCGAATGGCGGAGCAAATGCTACAGCAATAGTTGAGAATTTACGAGCGGCATTGTTACGTACTGCTACTAGATATGATGCTACAATTGTCGTTACTACGGTTTATCAAACGGCAGGGGGTGCTACTGCTACCGCTACGGCTGGTGCTGGCGTTCAGCCAGAGCGTAAAAATTATCCTGGTTATGTTCCTCCGGGCAGTAGTGGGGGAGGAGGCGGCGGTGGAGGCGGCGGGGCTAAACAAGAAGAACAAATTAGTGCTGCTAAATTACTTGCTCAAATTATTGATTTAATAAAAGAACAAAAAAAAGCAGAAATTGATCTTCTTAAAGCAAAACAAGATGCCAATAAACTCGAACAAGAACATTTAAAAGATCAACAAAAAGCTCTTGATACTCAACTTGATAAATATCGAGATATTATTGATGCAAGAAAAGATATTATTCGAACTCAAGAAGAAGAACTTAGTTATCAAGAAGAAATTGAAGGTAAAAATAAATCAATTGCTCAAATTCAAAATGAACTTGCTGTATTAGCATTAGATACATCCGAAGAATCAAAAGCTAGGCAATTAGAATTACAAAGTGATTTGGGCAAAGAATTAGAAGATTTAGCCAAGACTCAGCGTCAACATTCTGTAGACGAACAAGAAAAAGCACTTGATAAAGAATATAGTTTATATGAAACTAATATCAATAAACAAAAAGAAAATCTTCAAGGACAAATTGATCTCATTGATAAACAGAATGAACTAATTGACAAACAAATTGAAGTCATCAATGATTATCTTAGCAAATCTGGTTTAGTTGCTCAAGATGCTATAAAGATGATGGTTGCAAAAGCACCTGAACTTTATAATAAATTAATTGCATGGAATAAAATATATGGAACTGGAATCGATGCTGATATTACAAGAGCATGGAATGAAGCTTATAAAGCACTTGCTAAATATAAGAGTTTAGCCGATGCTCTATATGGTAAAAGTAAATATGACACAAAGCCTAAAAAATCCGAGGCACATCATACAGGATTAGAATCTGGCCCTGCTGGTGGATATGACACTCCTACGGGAACGGTATTTGCTGAATTAATGATGGGCGAACGGGTATTGAACGAAAGAGATATGTTTGGAATTATGCAGGTTCGCTTACCACAATTAGCAAATGCTATGAATAGTGGGGATGGAAAAGGGGTAAATTTACATATTGATAATTTAATTAATGTTCAAGGCAATGTTGATAAAGATGTAATCGGTGATTTAGACAGAATTACTAATAGTGTTATTGGAAAAATAAATGGCGCACTTCTAAGAAGAGGATATACAAGAGGCGCACAAGTATTTTCAACCTAAAATTTTTACTAATGGAAGAGGGGTATTTATTACCCCTCTTTCTATTTAGGAGGTGGTTTTATGAGTTTTTACGCTAAGAGCTTCGTGTATAATGGAACTCCTTCGGAGTTATTTAACATTCAGGTTGCAAGCATAGATTCTGGCGGAGCGGTCAATAGTCCTGGTTCTGGAACTGTAGAAATTGTTGAAAATTATGTTTACAAGAGAAAATCGCCCTTTTTTTATGGCGTAAAATACACATCAAAATTACAATTTCCAATCTCGTTCTTTTCTCCAGACGAAATTGATGCTCAAACATTTTCTTATTTACAGAATTGGCTTTTTGGACAACTAAATTATAAAAATTTTGTACTCATTCAGCCAGATATGGATAGTTTTTACTTACGAGTGATTTTTACAGAACCAAATGTAATTCGTGCTGGCAATATAATTTATGGTTTACAAGGTACGTGCATTATGGATTCGCAATTTGCATATACCTATCCTAAAACTACAATATATAATTATACGTCTGTTCCATCTGGTTCTCAAATAGTTATTAATAACGATAGTCATTACGCTGGTTATTTATATCCCGAAATGACATTTGCAATGAGTGCAAGCGGAAGTGCTTTAAGTATTACTAATACATCGGATAATAATAGAGAATTTTTATTTAGCGGATTATCTCCTAACGAAGTAATAACTATCAATAATGATTTAGGAATTGTTACATCTTCTTTATTGATACCAAGATTGTCTGTTTTCAATAAACACTTTTTACGTTTTGCTCCTGGTATCAATATTCTTTCTGTTACTGGTGGTATATCACAGATGACTCTAACTTATCAATTTGCACGTAGATTGGGAGGATAATTCTATGGCTTCAAGTTCATTTGATCTTTTTCAGATACAAGAAAAACCTAGCGTGACCCTTTGCAATCCTGATCTTGTGCAAATATATTCTCTTGATGCTTGTTATGCTACTTCGATAAAACTTAAGTGGAATGCACAATCAGAAATTTCTTTTAGTTACCCCAAGTTTATTGGTGATATAGCATTAGATGCATTTGATTATATTGAAGGCAAAAGAATTATCTTAGTAGAAAATATAGGATATTTTATTATATCTGATGTACAAGATGATTTTGATGGTTCTGTTCCTATAAAAACTGTTACTGCTTTATCCATAGATTCCGAATTAGTTTTCAAAAAGTTGAATTTATTTTCAGGAACATTTAAATTTTATGACACCATAATTACAACCGGAAGCCCAAATTTGTTAGGAACAATTATATCATTGATTCCGAATTGGACAATAGGAAACATTGATAGTAGTTTGATTAATATGTATAGAACTTTTAATGTTTCTGATACAAATATATATCAATTCTTGACAACCGATGTTTCGGTTGCTTATAATTGTGTGTTTGTATTTGATTATACAAATAAAATAATATCCGTTATTCCGTCTTCTCAAGCAATAACACCAACGATTATATTTTTATCTTTTGAAAACTTGTTAAAAAATACACAATATAAAGAAATTACAAATGAAATATCAACTGCTTTTTATTGCTATGGCGGGAATAATTTAACAATTCGAGACGTAAACCCGTTAGGCACAAATGTAATTTATAATTTCACTTATTATAAAACAACCGACTGGATGAGTCAATCATTAATCAATGCTATTAATGCTTGGGAAACTAAAGTAAATTCTTATATATCAATTTATGATGATTATTTATTTTATCTTGCTGCTTATAATTCTCAACTTCTTGATCAACAATCATCATTAGTACAATGGCAAACTAATCTTTCGGCTGATCAACAGGTAAGGGCAGTAAGAATAGCGGGGGGATTGGATACAACAGAGATAGATGCTCAAATAGTTGCCGACGAACAACAAATATCTTATTATAATTTGCAAATTGGAATTACTAATGCGGCTATAACAAACTTGATAAATGTAGTAACTTTTGTGAATAATGATTTGGCATTTACTAATACAAACAATTTTACGAATGCTCAGGTGTTGGAACTTAATAATTTTATTTTTGAAAACGTTTATAAAAACGATAATATTATTACTACGGATACTATGACTTATGCTGAAATTCAAGCCCAATCTCAACAATTATATAATTCGGCTATAGAAGTTTTAGGTAGGGCAGCAATTCCAAGATACCAAATTATAATAGATTCTGTTAATTTTCTTGCATTAAAAGAATATCAACCTTTTATAGATCAACTGGAACTTGGAAGTCAGGTTACTATAGATTCAGGTAGGGGATATTTTATTGATGCCGTTCTTTTGGAATATGATTATAGTTTCGATGATCCTGAACAATTTGCAATTGTTTTAAGCAATCGTAAAAGATTAGATGATTCTAGTTTTATATTCACTGATTTATTTGGACAAAATTTTTCAGGTAATTCAAATTCTAGTTTTAATTCTTCAACTTGGAATGATTGGTTAAATACTAAACCAACAATAGTTGGAAATGTAATTGCCCCTGATGGTGCTACTACTTATGGGGTTATTGCAGAGAATGTTGTAGGAGAAATAAATGCCAATAATACTTTAAGTATAACCAACACTAATGTTTCAACAGGAGTAACTAATTTTCAATTAGATCAACATGGAGCGACATTAAGAGATGCCACATATATTTCTGGTAGTAATATTGGTGTAGATGGGGATTTATCTATGGCAGGGGGAGGGGCTATATTTTTTAGAAAAGGCATTTATATTGGAGGGGCTGGCCTAGCCCCTGGTTCTAATGTCATAACCTATGAGGATTTGACCTCACAAGTTATTACGGCTGGTAGTTATTTTTATGTATCGGGTTCATTTCTTGTAAATTCTTTAAGAGTTTATTTGAATGGACTTATGCAAAGACAAAGTATTAATTTTAGTGAAAATCCAGATGTGCGTTCTTTTAGTTTTTATGAATCTGTTGTAGCGGGAGATTCGATGAGCGTAGAATACGTGGGTTTAACTTAAAGGAGATTAAAATATGACCTTAACAACAACTTTTTCAAATTTAAATAGTTTATCAGACATATCCTTTATCGCCGGGACAAGTTATACAATCAAATTTTCGTGTACCAGCCAATCAGGATCACCAATAGATTTAAGTACTGCAACTTGTAAATGGTATCTTGCTGCATATGGAACTGATTTTACAGTATTAAGAAAAACAGGAAGTGTAATAGCAGCAGGAATGTTTTCTATATTATTATCGCCTACTGATACCGCTAATCTTGCCGGGAAGTACACCCACCAGCCTTCTATAAATTTTGCTAATGGAAATACGATTTATCCGGCTCAAGGAATCTTAACTGTACTAAAAGGATTGAGTTAATGTCCGATCCTGATCCAATCGAAGTTTCCAGAAATACATATATTTATAATGAAAATAGAATAGTTAGAAAAGGACTCCTATTGTATTATGATCCTTTGTTTGTTAGTGATTTAGGTTCTTCTACACTTAGTAGTTTGAATACTATCGTTAATACTTATCCTGCTACTGATCCAACAGGGATTTTGTATCCAACAGGAATAAATGCATCTCTTTTTAATATTTTATTGGCTTCATTAAACTATCCTCTAGAACAATCGGAATCAGTAAGTATTTATTCTGAATCTCACGTTGTTAGACGAGGATTATTATTGTATTATGATCCATTATTATGTAGTGATTTGAATTCTTTATCACTTTCATATTTAAATACGTTAGACACAACTTTACCATCTGTTGATCCGACAGGAACTTCATATCCTATTGGAATAAATGCAAGTATTCAAAATTTAGTAATTCCAATTCCGCAACATTATGTTAATTTGCCTCAATATCTATTGACAAATCAAGGCAATTTATTTGAGGGTTTTGAAACTATCGGTGATTGGACAGCAATTTTAGGTACTGCAACCGCTAATACTACTGCGGGAGAATTTAGAACCGGAATCCAATCAATCAAGATTACAAATGGCTTGGCTGTTCACGGGGTTATTCAAAAAGTATTCGGATCATCCATCAACTTCGGAGGAGCCGCCCCACATATGCGGCTATATTATTATTTGTATCCGGCTGATATAGCCAATTTTAGCGTCTTAGTTGTTCAATTTTATACTAATGCGGGGTTGGGTACGTATCAAGAAACTGTGCTGAATGGTGCATATAGGGCGCTCAAGTCTGGATGGAATGTATTTGATATATTGCCGAGTTCTTGGTCAGGGAATGCATCTTGGAGTGCTAATTTTGACCGTATGTGGGTACGAATAACACCACAGGGAGGAACACAAATAAATGTGTCATTCGATAATCTTCTATCTGGTCTGGTTGGTCAAACGCCAACTTGTACGATAATGTTTGATGATGCAGATGCTAGTGTTTATAATATTGCTTATCAATATATGAAAAATAGGAATGCGCGCGGAACATTCTATGTACGAACCGGGTATGTAAATACAGCGTCTTATATAACTAATACGCAATTATTAGAGATGGATGCTGCTGGATGGGCAATTGGTAATCATTCTAGAAATCACACTTATTTAACTACGCTCAGTCAAGCAGATGCAACTATTGAAATATTGGCGGGTAAAACCGATCTTGATGGATGGGGATTGACTAGAAATTCTAATCATCTTGCCTATCCGGGTTGTTTTTACAATGATACAGTTATTGCCGCCGCAATCGCGGCGGGTACATTGACAGCGCGTGGTTGCACTATGAATTCGCCATGTCTCGATGCGTATTTCGATGATCGCTATGTACTTCAAATTAACGTGGCGGTTGATATTTCTAATTCGTTGGCAACGCTGAAAGCGTATGTTGATGAGGCAGTTACTTACGGGCGTAATGTTGGAATTTTGATCCACACTATACCGGGTGATATAACTGCTGCTAATTTCTATGCGCTGATAGATTATATCATTAGTTTGGGTATGCCCTTTTTAACCATCGAAGATATTTATAATTTATTATCAAACCCAATTTCTATTGTGGTATAAAATATTAAAAGGAAAAATATATATGTCAACAACAAATTTAGGTTTAGCTACATTTAACGAAGGTGTTGATTTAGATCAAAGTTTTGAAGATTATCGAATAACTTTAGATGGGCCTACTGACAGCAATATGACTTTAATTGATGCTTGGGCTATGACTGTTCCTATATTATTGGCCTCCGTTTTAAGTGAAACAAGTGCTTCTATAGCTGTGGCGGGAAGTTTCATTCTTAATGCAACCGGTTCTGCTATTGCAAGTGCTTGTGTTGTTCATAGTGTTGAAACATTTTTTAATAAAATAGGAGAATTTAGTGGTTCTGGACAAGCTAATTTTACAGGAATTACTCAAGCATATAATCATATTTTAATTTTAGGACAGGCTTCAGAACTAAGCACTCTTGGTATTTCAGGCGATGTTGGAATAGATTTCAATGGAGATTCAACTTCCGCTAGTTATATAACTATGCAATGGGAAAGGAGTGGTTCGGCTATTTCTACTGCTTCTATTGAAACCATAGGGGCTTATCAATCTTCTCAAATTACTATTGGTTCTGTTCCTAGAGGGTTAGGTTCTACGGATGGTGGAACTATTATGGCATTAATTCCTTATTATTCTGGTAGTTCGGGGTTTTATAAAACAGCTATGGGATTTTCTTCTTTTATTGCTAGTCCTTATTTTCTATCGGGTATGCAAGGAGGAGTATGGAAGAGCGTTGCACCAATTACAAGAATAAGAATATTTGCTAAAGATCATCAATCTGGAAGTACAGTAGCCAAATCTGATTTTTCAACCAGTACCAAAATTTCTTTATATGGATTTATATAAGAGGAAAATATGAAAATACATAAAATAATTAATATTTATAAGGATATTTCACATGACTACATCTAGTTCTTTTATAAACTTGACTCTCTATAATTCAGGGTCTTCCGACCAATCCGGTTCGTTTTTAACCTGGACACAAAATATGTCTGGTTCAAGCAATAGTAACATGACTAAAATAGATTCTTTTGCTGGAGGTACAAGTGCATCTGTAGTTACACTTCGATCTAATATTACTGGTTCTATGGCTAATATTAGTGGTTCTATGACTTATATTAGCGGTTCTCTCAATAATATTAGTGGTAGTATCAATGCTTTGAATTTAAGACTTTATAAACTTTATGAATTTACTGGTGCGGGATTACTTGATTTTAATAATATCCCACAAACATATACTCATCTTTTAATTTTAGGAGTAGCAGCAGCAAATTATCCTGTATATACTATGGATATAGGATGTGATTTTAATGGAGATGCGAATAGTATTAACTATACGGCTGTTCAATGGCAACGCGTATATTCTCCAGATTTTGAATACATTTCTCCTTATTTGACTGCCCAAGTTCTTTTAGGGAATATACCTGGAAGCAGTGGTAGTGGATTTGGTGGGCCAATTATGGCAATTATTCCTAATTATAGTGTCAATGGTGGATTTTATAAATCTGGCATGGGAATGGGATCATTTGCCGTATCAATTACCAGAATACTTGCATCAAATCAAGGGGGAACTTGGTTAAGTAATACTCCAATTACTCGTATTCGTATGTTTGGAAGTTTAGATACTTCAGCCAGATATTCTTTTCTCGCCGGAACAAAAATTTCAATTTATGGAATGTAAATAAAAATACCTCTGAAAAAATCAGAGGTATTTTTTATGCGATTTTAGCGAATTAACTCTTGAGGAATTTTACTTTGAATTACTATACCACCTTTACCAGAACGGGATGAATTATTTTTTAATTCATCAAGACTAACTTCTTTTGGTTCAGGAGTTTCAATCGGAATAAAAATTCCTTGTGCTATCGCATCGCCTTCATTAATTTGTAAAAAATTTTCCGAGATATTTGCTACTTTTATAAGAATTTCTCCAATTTCATAAAAAGCATCTACTACACCAGCACCAATTAAATGATTATTTTTTCCTTTTGGTTTAATTAGAAGTACGAAATTCTTAGGAATTTCAATTGTAATACCTGTTTTAAGGATAATCATAGAATGAGGAGGAATTGCAACTTCTTCAAGAGCATAAAAATCTAACCCCGCATCTGTCGGATTCTTACGAAATGGAGATTTTGCATTAGGATTTAATTTTGCATAGCGAATTGTTGAAAACATTTAAAACTCACATCCTTCATTATTACAATATTTTTCTCCAATAGCGTCAGCAGAAAATAATTCTGAAAAATTTAATGGAGTTAAATTATTAATTATTTCATTATATTTTTCTTTAGTTATTTCTTCATATGGCATTTGAGGGTATGCTCCGTCTTCAGTTTTAGGAAGAAATGAAATTGCTTTTAATTTAAATTGAAAATAATTTAAAGCATTTTTAATATCTTTTCCATCTTTTTTAGGATCGAAAGTTATAGTTGCACTAACTGAATTATCGGCCCAATGTTCTTGTGCAAAAGCAGCTAAATTAAGTTGTTCCCACATTGAAACATCATTTATAACTCTAACATTTTCTCCTATAAAAACGGGAAATTCAACAACAATAGTTGATTCTTCTTGCCCTATCGCTTTTTCAATTTTATAACCAGAATTTTCTAAAATAGGAACAAATGGAGAATTTTTACTAAGTCTTACTCTTCTAATATAATAAATACTTTCTGGATAGTGAATTCCTGGCGTTGCTCCTGCCAAAATAGAAACTGTTCCACTAGGCTTAATGGTTGTTACTTTAATAGATTGGGGAATGGCAAACCAATCAGAATAAATTTTATCATAGTTTCTAATAATTTTATATCCTTCTTCCATCCATTTTTCTAATTCTTTTATTCCGTGTTTGGCTATAAATTGAGTCGCTCCTGTAATTGATAATCCTATTCTTCTATTTCGTAACATTACTCGATTAGTATCTTCCCAATGTGTATTCAACAATGTTACGGATTTTCCATATAAATAAGCATATTTTAAAGTAATTTTATAGTCATCTAAGGATTCATGATTGTAAGGAAATGTTTCAACCAAATTACAAAGTTCTGAATTTTCAAGTCCTATTTCAGCGCACGGATTGAGTCCGGCTATTTTATGATCTTTATAATCGGATTCGCTTTCTTTCATTCTACCATATTTTCTTAAATTTTCAAGCCATGCGAGTCCTGGCTCTGCGTTATCTCTAATTCTTTCAGAAATAGTTAAATAGTTATCACCAGTATTAGAAAAAACACTATTATTAGATGCCCAACCAAAATCAAATCTTTCTGGATTTAATTCATAATTTTTTAAATTTAAAAATTCTTCAGTTGGATATCCCAAAGCTATTTCTGCTGAACGTCTAACGTTTCCTGATACAACGGTTTTACCAATAAGATTGAAAATATCTACAATATTTCTTTCTGTAAGATATTCCCCAATTCTTGAATTTAATATTTCTTTTACTTTAATATGAAGGTCTTTAAGAGGCTGTGGCCCTGCTGACGTTCCTCCAAAAGTTTTAATTGGTTCTCCTTCTGCTCGAATTAAAGAATAATCAAATTCAAAATTATCTTGTCCAAAAAATGACATAATTAATAATTCTAAACTTTTTATCCATCCTTCTCTAGAATCGGGAATAACATATGTTTCAATTTTATTTTTAGGTTCTTTAACTTTTATTTTATCTTTGCCTAAAATATCAAATCCGACACCTATTCCGCACATTAACATATCCATACTTGTTGTAAAAGATTTGGCTGGATTTTCTGCAATATTTTCTGTAGATAAAAATGCACAATTATATAGTGCGCTTGCTAAACCTTTTTTCATTATTAATGGAGTTCCCATAGCCCATAAACTTCTTCCGGCTGGAAGCATTTTAAAGTTAAAAATACGATCAAACATTTCTTGAGCGGATTTTTGGGCTTTCATAGAATTCCATCCCAGTTTATAATCTTCTATATGTTGTTTTTGAATTGTATAAATGCCTTCAACAACACGCCTAACTGTTTCTAACCAAGTTTCATTTTTGCCATCTTCTTTAATACGCGAATAAGTCCTCATAAATACAAATTCGCCCAAACCATTAAAGCCGAACGGAGGAGTTTTATCCTTATATTTATCTATAAAATTATCTGTTAATTTAAATTCTTGTTCTATTGGAAATATCATACTAACAATGTTTCTCCTTTCAGAAAATTGAGTGTTTCTTCTTCAGTTTTCAAACCCACTAATTTAATACCATTTTCAAACATTAGTGACGGAACTTTATTGATTTTGTTTTCTTTAGCCAATTCTTTATTTTCTTCAAGATTTATATTCATATTAATTATTTCTATATCTTCTGGAATATTTATGTGGTTTAATATTCTTTGAAGGGCATAACAAGGGGCGCAATCATTTTTATAAAATTTATATACCTTCAATATTTACCTCCTTATAAAAGATGAATTTTATTATATTAAACGGGAATAAGACTTTTTTCTTTTTTCCACGTTTTATATTTTTCTATTTGTAATAATATATCTGTCCAACCAAACATTCTGTTTTTATGATAGCGATTTCTATTCCAGGGTTCGTCAAAAAGAATAGTAAATCCATCAAACCTATCTATGTTATGCCAGCCATCATCGATCATCAAATCTCCGCGAATGAGAAATTTGTCTTTTGTCTCGACATAATGATCTTTTTCGTTCCAAAAATTATGTTTCTGCAACCATTTATATTTACTTCCAGAACCACCATTTGTACTATGAGTAGCGTAAATAATTTCAAAACCAATATCACGAAGGGTATTTACACCATCTACCGCATATTTAATTGGTTGAACATGCTCATATAATTTAGGAGATTCAATTATTTTATAGAATCTTTTTGAATGATTCGGCTTTATAAATTTTGTTAAATCCCAATCCGTGATTTGATCTTTAATCAAAACATCATTATATTTTAGATTATATATTGCTAACCAAATTTCAACTAGGTTAGCAACAACATCATCAATATCAACAAGGGCATACATGATAAAATTAAGAAAGTTTGATGACTTTTAATTCTGCTTCTTTTACATTAGGAAAAATAGATGCTTGAGCAAAATGATATTGCTTTCTGAGTGCCTTTGCCTTTTCCCATGTGAGATTAGTTCCGACTACCACTAATTTTCTAATATAATGTGCCAATTTTGGACTCTCGTCTTTTCCTTCTTCGTTTAAATTTATAATTTTCAGATCGACTTTCTCTTCCCAATTAAATGCTTTTACGGAAAATAATTTATTCATTGTCTTGTCCTTATATATTCAATTTCAGTATCATGAATTTTATTAATATCGTCAATTCCTAAATATGTCATTGCACTTTTCAAGCCATAAGTAAATTCATTAAAAATATCTGCTAAAGTTCTTATTTCTTCTTTCGGAATTATGGTAACAGTTCCTTCATTTGATTTTCTTGATTTATTCATTCTGTCTTGTAATTTATAGCTTGACATTCCATAGATAATACCATTATTATTGGTTTCTTTTGCTCTGCCAAATAAACTTCCGATCATTAACCCGTCTGAACCAAAACATAACGCTTTTATTCCATCACCAGGAGTATAAATTCCTCCATCTGCTAATAACATAATATTTGGAAAAAGTTTTTTCGCTTCAACACAATTTTCTATAGCCGTTAGAGGAGGACAGCCAATACCAATTGATTTAGAAGTAAGACACTGTAAACCCGTACCGATATTTATTCTAATAATATCTGTTCCTACTTTAGCTAAATTGATACAGCCTGTCGCATCACAAACATTCCCGCATATAATCTTGAAATATAGATTGTTGACTTGCCTATAATTATTCAATGTTTCTACTGCATCTAATGTTTTCTTTAAATAACCCGAAGCTGTATCTATAGTTACAAATCCACAATTATGTTCTACGGCATATTTAGTATATTTTAATTCATTTTCCCAATCGTTTACTCCTATTGATATTCCATATGGATAATCGTGTTTACCAATTTCTTCAACTGCTCCATATTTTTCTTCTGTGCGATCAAAGAAACGATGTAATGTTCCAATTCCTCCAAGTTTTCCTAATTCAATTACTACATCTAACTCTGAAATATTTTTCATCGGAGCAGAAAAAATTGGTATGTATCCTAATTCATTATACAAATTTATAGAATCTCTACTTTCAATATTACTACTTTGCGGTAACAATAAAATATCATTATAATTCAATGGTTCTAGAGTAGACTCAATGACTGGCAATTATATATAGTTCTCCTTTAAAATTGGAATGGGAAAATAATTTTACCACATAAATCAATATTTGTCAAGGGTGACTTTATGGTAATCTTTGTTGTCTCAAATCGTATAAGGTATGTAAAAAAGAATCACATTCTGTTTCAAATTCTGAATATTTTATATATTCATGATGATATTGTCTTGCCTTAAATAGATCAACACCAGGAATATTTGCTAACATTATAAATCCCTTTGCCAAATAACCATAGGCTTTTGTTTCATTTTCCGTATCGGCAATATCTTTTTCAAGTTCTTCGTCTGAAATATCTAATAGTCGAGACATTTTTTCTCCTATAAAATTAACCTTTTATTATATATTTTTTCTCATTTCTTTAGTTAAATCAACAAAAATTAATTGTTTTTCTAAATTAAAATATCTGCAAATCCAAAATGAATGATAGTAAGAACTATGTCCCGTAGATTCTGATTTTCCGGTAGGTGTAATATAATTGATTCTAGATGTTGGCACAATTCCTTGGCAATTATATTTATCAAAAAGTATAGCCATTTTTTGACACATATCAAAAGGTATAAGAAACGCAAAAGGCAAATTATATTCAATAGCCTTGAATATAAATTTATACTTTGTTGAAAAGGGAGGATTGGTAATTATAGCTAAATTTTCTTGAACTCCAGAAGATAGTCTCTGAAAAACATTTTCAGGAATTTTATCATTATTTACAAAATTAATAATTTTATCGGCCCAATTGGTTTGTCTAATATCCGATCCATATACAGCAAAACGATAATTTTCCAAAGCAGAAAATATTTTTCCTTCTCCAACAGCACATTCCCAAATTGTGTTTATATATTTTGGAATAAAAGGAATTAATAAATTAATTCCATATCGGGGAGTTTGGAACATATCTCGCCCTTGAACATCGTTTGGTGTTTCAGGCTGAGTAGTTTTAGGTTTATTTGGCATCTGGTTCTTTCATCAATTTCTCTAATTCTTTTACCATATTTTCAACTTCTTTTTTCCAATAATCAATATTTATTCCCATTGCAATAAAATGTTTAGCATGAGCAATTCTTGAATTTAATGCTTGAATTTTTTTATCATTTGCCATATTATTTTCCTAATAAAATAGATTTTTTATTTTGTTTCTTCTTTTACAGTAAGTCCGCAATTTGGACACGCATAATAATATCCACGTTGTTTTCCAAAAATTGTTGTCCAGGCCATTCCTTCATTGGAATAATAAGTTTTTTTACAATCGGACAATTTTCCAGTCCATCCACATCCATAAATAACGCCTCCGAGGATAGATTTGCAGGTTATTATTTCTTCGTTGCTTGGATTAGGGGTTTTTTTGAACATTGATTTGCATAATCAATCTATTGTAAATTTTTATCAATAATTCAATTATTTTACCAAATCCAAAAAAGAATACACATGAAATTAATGTGCTTACCCAAATAATTCCTGTAAGTTGCCAATCATGAGTACCCAACCAGGAAATTTCTGGTTCTGCTGTAGTATATCCTATGATTAAACCTAAAGTCAATAACAAAGACCCTATAATATAAAAAATTATAGGCAATATAGATGTTTCTTCAACAATTTTATTTTCCATTTTTATTTCCTTTTATTTTTTCTAATGCATAACCAACAGCTAATAAAACCGATGGATGTGTTGTGCCTCTAAGATTCAATTTAAGTATCGCTGTTTCTCTATATTTTTTAACTGATTTTGGTTTTATATTCATTATTATTGCTATTTCTTGAAAATTTTTTCCTTGTGCAATCAATTCGGTTACTCGACGTTCTCTTTCGCTTAATTTAGAAAAATCTAATTCTTCCCACATAGTATATCATACTTCCTTTATTTTGTCAAGGATAAATTCGTACCCAATCTACAATCATTTGTTGAGGAAATTTCGTTGTTGCATCAGGAGGAATATATTTCCAGATGCCAACATTCAATATTACATAGAATGGTTGGTCAAAAGGAGCAGGAAATTTTCCTCCAGAACTATACCATTTAGTTTCTGTTTTATACAAAACATTATCTACATACCATCGAATTGAATGTTCGTTCCATTTTACAGTAAAAATATGATAATTATTTGAAAAATTGCCTGATCTTAAGTTATAAGGAGTCGATATAAATACCCAAGGATATCCGTAATGTAGTGTTCCTTTGATTTGGGATGGTTTATTGCCCCAAAGTTCCATAATATCTATTTCACCACTCATAACGCCTTCGCCATAGATATTTGATTGAGACAACATCCAAAACGCGGGCCACAAACCTTTTCCTACTGGTAATTTAGCTTTCATTTCAAATGTGCCATATTTCCAGGCTGATTTAGTTGTTATCCAGCCGGTAGTATAATGTAATCCCCCATAGTCCTCTTTATTGGCTGTAATAATTAAATTCCCATTTGATACAGTTATACTTTTTTCAAGATGATAATCAGGATCATATGATCCAACACGAATATTCCATTTATTTAAATCTAATTTTGTTCCATTGAATTCATCATTCCAGATTAAAACAGGTTGTGCCTTTGTTATAAGAGGTAATGCTATTTTATAGTCACGAAAAAATAATTCTGGCTGAACTGGTTTAATACTTAATAATACTAATATTGCCAACAAAAGAATTATTAATGGGTATCGTTTTTTTATATTCATAATGAAATGAAAGTTTCAAATTCATCTTCAAATGGAACATCAATCCAAATTGATTTATCGTCTTCTTTTACGAAATCCCCCCACATCCATACTCCGACAGAAAAAGACACAACGATAATATATTTTTGTTGTAATATAGGCGTTAAGGTTCTGATTACCCATCTAAGTTCAGACGTTCTATGTTTTATTATTCTTTGTGCAATATAGATTCTTGTTTGTTCCGACCAATGAGAATCTATATATGATTTCAGAGGTTCGCTATTTAAATTCATAATAAAATTCCTGTTCTATTATAAAAATCCATTTTATATACTTTCTATTTTAATAT
>Ga0315293_10001817_pt1 | contig 20683 bp, 19 predicted proteins | sample YL17G13_20_MG_FD_203071 | JGI IMG/M metagenome (GOLD analysis project Ga0315293, IMG submission 203071) | Sediment microbial communities from Yellowstone Lake, YNP, Wyoming, USA - YL17G13_20 | ecosystem: Environmental > Aquatic > Freshwater > Lake > Sediment | place: USA: Wyoming | collected... | reverse complement strand
ACCGGGATCGCCGGGCCCTGGTAAGTGGGCGGGTCAACACCCTCTCACCGTGTTCATAGTAGCGGGCGGCCTGCTACAGCGCAATCCCTCGGCAGGATGGAGCCAGACTCGCCTTCGGTCAAGGCAGCAGTAAGTACGCGAGGATCTGGTCGGTCACCTGGACGCTCCCGGCTGGCGGCAGCGGTGCAAGAGATGACCGGCAGGTCAAGGGGTCGGAAGCCGACCTGGGTACTAGGCGGGTAGTACTTCTACGTCCAGGAACAACTGCCGGCATCAAGGCTCGACTCGGATGCACACCGCAGAGGCCAACGGTCAGACACAAGTCGCCTATTCGCCATGGCCTAGCCTGCCGTTCACGCTGGCATGCGCCGAGATCTCGGCTGATCCCATCCCCTTGGCCCTGGTGACTCGCCTCGATGCCCTGCAGCGATTGGCTATCGAGACGCGTAATCAGATCGAGCTCCTGCGCCGCGAAAGCGCGAGGGTCGCGCACGTACTCACGCTGCCGCGGCCACCGTCAGGGCGAAGGCAATCGCGCACGCAGTCGCCGATCACCGCTCCGAGCCGACCTACGCTCGCCGACGAGAGGGCCTGCCTCCGTATGTTCTTGCTCGGTACGTTCCAACTACAGGCGGATGGCAAGGCTGTCACCCGCTGGCCAAGCCGGAAGTCGCGAATGCTCCTGGCGTATCTTGCTGCGGAACGGAATCGACTCGTGCCGAAGGACGTTCTCGTCGAGCTGTTCTGGCCTGACTTCTCAGTGGCGCGGGGCTCTAACAACTTAAGCATCGCGATCCACCAAATCAAGACCACCTTGAAGAAGCTGATGCCCGGCGTCGGCCACGTCGTGCGCGTGGACCAGGGGCTGTACGGGTTGGATCAAACGGTAGTGGGCTGGGTGGACCTTCACGAGTTCCGGCAGCATCTCTCGGACGCCCGGCTTGCACTCCAGCGCCGGGACAGAGGCGCCGCACGCCAGCGCTTTCTCGCCGCAGTCGATCTCTACCGCGGCGACTTCCTGGACTCTGACCTCTATGACGAATGGACCGTCGAGCCGCGCCGCTCTAGCACCGCCGCCTTTGCCCGGGCGCTGGCGTGGCTGGCAGGTGATGCTGCCGCGTCCAACGATTGGGAAAGGGTGCTGGACTACGCCGGGGAAATCGTTCGCCGTGACCCCTGCGATGAAGAAGGCCATCGCTGGCTCATGACAGCCTACTGGCAGCTCGGCAAGCGGGCGCATGCCCTTCAGCAGTACCAACTGTGCTCAGAGCGACTCCTGGAGGATCTGGGAGCTTCACCGTCGGAGGAGACCCGGAGGCTCTTTTCCGAGTTCAGGGGGTGAGTGACTACTTAGGCACTAATAGCTCCGTGCCCTTCTCATCGCGCTCGGCCGCCCAGCCTTCGAAGTCATTGCCCTTCACTTTCCACCAGGTGAGGCCGTCGGCGCACTGGAATCCCTCCAGCACTGTCGCCTGGCGAGCATCAGCAAGAGTCTTGAGAACCGCTGCAGCGGTTCCCGCCGACTCTCTGATCCTCGTTAATGCGATTACCTCCACCTGGGCACCGACGCTGATCTTACCGCCGGGCTGACATGCGGCCACCGGGGTCTCCGTCACCGCCGTTGTCGGGGTGCCTGAAGGCGTCACTACCGGCGCGCCACCACACTCCTTCTTGATGAGGACCGGGCCGCCCTTGACCTGCTGATAGTCGTTATCGATCAGACAGCCCGCCCAGGTGAAAGCATCCGTGACGCGCGGCGGGCCGATGTTTATCACCAGACCGACGACCGTCGCCAATAGGCCGAGAAACAGGGCCAGGAAGGCGAATCGGAAGCTCAGGAACGGCTTGTGGACGAAGCGGGCGTCGAAAGCCTTGGCCGCCGTCGATTCCGCACCGGCCGGGCTCACTCGCAGGCGGAAATCGAAGGTTTCCGGCGGGCCCAGCAGCCCGTTGCGTTGCGCACCCACCCACACGGGCACAACGGCCTCTTGGCCGGGGTCCAAGTTCGGCGGTGGCGGAAACTTAAACTTGCACATCCCTTCCGGGTCGGAGCCCTCCATCCACAGGCTGAGTGGGACCGATCCGATGTTGGCGAGGGTGAGCTTGAACTTTTCCTTCCGCCCTTGCGATTGCGCCGGGGTCAGGCGCGCATCGAAGGCGGGCACGCCGATGATCGTGATGCGCGCGCCCACCTCGGCAAAGGAGTCGGGGAAGCGGTGAGGCGCTACCCTGAGGCGGAAGGAGTACTCACCAGCGGGATAGCCCGGCCCGGGTCGCGGCGTCAGACGCAACGGCACCTGGGCGTTGCCGCCGGGGTCAAGCCGCAGCTCCGAAGTGGAGAGTCCGTACCATTCTTCGGGTATGCCGACAACCTGGATCTCGTAGCGCTCGATGAGGCTGCTCTTATTCGTGACGGTCAGGATCGCTTGAGCCGATATCTCGCCCGGACTGAATCGGAAGGTGCTGCGCGGCGCCAGAGATACCTCGGGCGGCAGCACGGGGACCTTGGGAGCTTCCGTAGCCGGGCCGGTCTCGGCCTTCGGGAGCTCTTCCGGGAGCGGCTGCGGGCGTCGCTTTGGCCTGGCCTCAGGGAGTGGCACAGTGAGACGCGCCTGCGTCTCTGCGGCGATCTCGGGGTGTTCGTCTATCGCCACGCGGACTGTGAAGGGATAGTCGCCCGACTTGGCACGGGCAGACGGGTGAATCCGCACTTGAGTTTCCAGCCCCTCGCCCACGGGTACGCGCAGCTTGGGCGGCAGCGTGTACCAGCCAGCGGTGAGCCCTTCCAGAGAGACGGAGTATTCCATCTCCTGGTTGCCCACATTGCGCACCGTGACGGCAAGGCGCGCTTCTTCCCCGGGCTCGCCCTCCCACGTGACGAGCGCCGGCGAGAGGGTCACTCCGGGCGGCGGTGGCGCCAGCTTGGCCTCGACTTCAGCCTCCGGCGCGGACGGCACGGTAGGCCCAGGAACGGATCCCGCGAGTATCTCCAGGGAGCACTGGACGGCGCTCTCTTCCGCGCCGGCCTTCGCGGTTACCCGGAACTTGTGCAGCTCAGACTGGGCGTCCTCCGGCACAGAGACGATCAGGGTGGCGTTGCGCTGCTCGCGCGGAAACGCGATCCTTGTCTCTGCAAAGTCCAGCGTATACCACTCTTGCGGCAGCCCTTGCAGCTCCAGCGACTGTGTCTGGGCGTCATCGCTGCGGTTTTCAATCGTGACGGAATAGATCGCCTTCTCGCCGGGGGCAACGCGCTCGTCGACGGGGGAGCTGTTCACCTTGAGGCGAGACGACTCGGTTGGCTGCTGTTCCTCCTGCGTCATAAAGAAAGGCCCCTATGTTCGTGGCCGGCGAATGCGGCGGCCTGTCGATGGGAAAGTCTGCCCCAGGCAAGGGTGCTAGGAATATGACCCGCGTCGGCTAGCGCAGATCGCTATATTCACGCCGAACTCCAGCGCGCTACGGATCTCCTCTCGCGAAAGGGCTTGTTTGGCATGGCGCCCTGCCCAGGCGCAGCCGTAGTCACGTCCGGAGATGACCGCACTGCGTGCCCAGGCGATGTTGCCACTGGGCGACGCGCCGGCCGGCGCCGCTCCGAAAATGAAATGCGCGCCGAGGACCGCGTCCTCCGTCTCCGAGCTTCCCTTGTTGTCCACCTTCACCGCGGTCTGCAAAGCTTCGACGAATTCCGGTCCGGCGCCGCAGACGTCGGCGAAGAGCCAGGCCCCCTGCTTGAGTTGGTCGGAGATGCGGCTGAGCACAGCGGCCGGCGGTTTCGTGGTCCCCTTCCCCGTGACGTACAGGATATCGGCCGCAGGCGCTTCGCGGTCGCCCACCGCAACCGGCACGGCGCGCAGGCCGTAGCTGGCAAGCGTTCGCAGCAGGCAGTGGAAACCCTTCAGGTGGTTCGGGTCGAGCTCCTCGGCCGGCCCGCAGACCAGCAGGTCGACGGATATGTCCCTGCACGCTGCCGGCTGCACCTGCAAGCGGAAACGACAATCGATTTCGTTGGCTCCGGGTGACCAGGGGTTGGACGGGCTGATAATTGCCGATTTCGTTGATGACTGCAACTGCACGCGGGCCAGTTCCAGGGCTGGCAGTTCAGGCGGCGCCGAGAGCACACGCAGACGGAAGTCCTCCACCACTCGCCCGCGACTCTCCCCCTGGCCCGCGCCCATGACTGAAGGAACGCTCTCGACGTAGTCCAGGCATACGTAGTACATCCCCTCCTTGGGCTCGAGGGTTAGCCGCTGGCGCTCTGGTAACACGATGACGTTGCCCGCCGTATCGATGCCGACGCCGCGCTCCACCACTATCGTGTCACTCGGGGGATCGGTTGGGAGCACATCCAGGCCGTGGGCGATGCCGCAACCGTGGAGCGTCAGCAGGTGAAGCTGGTGGTGATGACGGTGATAATCGTGAGCCGTCGACCAGGTATCGACGTCAATGATCAACCCCGTGAAGGGGTTCACCCGGATCGGAGGCGATAGCAGGTTCCCGGTCACCGCGGTAGCCTCCACCTTCGTCAGCAAGGCCGAAACCCAATGCTGTACGATACGTGAGCCGGCTTGTAAGCATCCATTATATTCCGGACGAGAATTCTGTCAACATCCCCCTCCGCGCAGTCGAACACCAACTGGATGTGCAGGGCCGTCCCCACCGCGAGGACCGTGTTCAGCCCCAGATTGGCATCTCGTCCGAGCACCAGGCCCTCCGCGCACTCAGAGATGAGAGGGGTGCGGCCGGTGGCCATCTCCAGGGCCAGTCGCAGGCCGCGCTTCGTCCCCCGCCAGCGGTGCAGCGATAGGGCGTTGACGACAAGCTGCCGCCAGCCCGGCTCCGGGAGGCGGGTTGGCGACTGGGCACCCACCCACGAGGCCAGGCGCTCCAGCATGGCCCGTGGCGCCAGGCGGGGGTCAAACCGCTCTGGTAAGGTATTGACCATCTCCTGGATGGGGGAAGTGATTTCCTCGAAGATGCGGAGGAACCGGCCTAGGAAGGGGTCGTCCTGGTAGATGGCTGGCAGATAGCGAAGGTAGGTGCTGGGCTCTTCCTGAGGGCGATGGCCGTTGTCCATTATTCTCCAATCACCTCGGCCAGAACGTAGCAGTGTCCCAGCGCAACCAGGCCGTGGGGAGGCGCCTCGATCCGGGAAACGTCCTTACTCTCGTCTTTCGCACGCAGGCGTACGCGCTCGACGTAGGCGACTTGCGGCAGAGCCTGCACCACGCCGGCGATCTGCGATACGGTGACGGCGCCGCCAAAGCTCCAGCCCTGGCCTTCTGGCCCTCCCTGAACGGGATGCAAGAACTCCCGCAGCCTGCGCGCGATCGCGGCTTGCGCCATCGCCGTGTCCGTGCCGGGCTTCATGTGCACGTGGACGTCCACCTCCGCCCACACGAACTCGACGGGCCCGTATTGCACGAGGGTGCCGAGGGTCTTGCGCTCGTCGATGTAGGAGCTCACTTCTTGGATCAGCAGGGGCGAAGGCAGCAAATCCTCGGGGGCCAGAGTCTCCTCTGGCCCGGGCAACTGCGGCACGAGCAGCAGGCGGATCGTCCCCGGCGACAGGTCTCCGTTGGCTTGGTTCGGCGCGACGCAGTGGGCTCGTCCCACACCCTCTACCTCCAGGGCCAGCCGCTCGTAGTCCTCCCTGGCGACAGCCACGTCCGTTCGCTTCAGGATCCGCAGCGACCGCAGCTTCACCTCCTCCAGCGATTCCGCGTTCAGTCCGCCGCTGGCCGCCTGGTAGTTGATGACTGCCGCGATATACGGAATAGAGGACTTGAGCTGTGAAATGGCGCCCTCGCCGACGTTGCCCACCGTGCCGCCACCGCTGTAGTAGGAGCGCATTCGCAAGGAAGCACCCCGTCGGGGGACGGCGCCGTACTGGCGGGCAATATCGTCCCGGCCGCGGATGGACGGTCCGAAGCGGATCTCTCCACTGGGGTAGTGTAGGGTGAACTGCTGGTCTTCCTCGCCCGATTGCGAGAAATCATCGACCTCGACCCACTGGTCCGTCTCCTCCTCGAGAACCGCCTCGATCAGGTGCGGCTCGCTCCTCTCGAGAACCGGGCTCTCGCGCAGCGAGAAGGACTGATGGGGGCTCCCGTCGCTCTGTCCCAGGAACTCTCCCTCGATATGGTGCGCCTGACGTGCCCTCACCGTCGCGCCGATCGCCTCCGAGCGAAGCTCGCGGATCCGGGGCGAGTTGGTGTAGCCTTGCCCTTCCTTCTCGATGTAGCGTAGGCGGATCCAGGTCGCCTCCAGGGCGTCCACCGTGTATGGCCGAGCGTCAGAGGGAATGTGCAGATAGACCGCACCTGCCCTGTTCAACCCATGTGTGGGATCAATCGCCATCGCGTCTCGGGGGCGGCCGCTGCCCGTCTGGTCCAGCAGGAGGGCGGGCATCCAGTCTTTGGCGGCGCCGGACCAGCATTCCCATTGCAGCGGAGGATTCCGCGGGTCGATGTGCGAGCCTTCCAGCTCCTGGCACTCCAGGCGCAGCTCCAGACTGTAGCCCGCGAGATTGCCGGCGTAGCCGATATACAGCGCGTCGCCCTCCTCCGGCGGCTCGTTGAAGATTGGAGCGTCGATCAGGCCGCTGGTGACGTAAGGAACGTAGTCCTCGAACCCTTGCCCCTGGCGCCAGGCGCGGATGGCGATCAGCGTGGGCGGCTCGATTGTGAGCGGTGCCGTGGTGGCGAAGACGATGGCCTCCTCAGTCTCAGTGCGATCGGTGGCCACCTCCGTCTCCGCGGGGATCATGACAGGGCGAGGAAGAGGCGCGGACAGGTAGAACGTCACGTCGGCCGCGGCCGGCATAGGAGGACGGCGCCGGATGCCGACGAGGTCGAGGAAGCGCTCATACATCTCGTCCGGCACGCGGTTTACCTGGTACAGGATCATCTCCGTCATCCAGGCGAACAGCTCGACGAGGGTGATGCCCGGGTCGCTGAGGTTGTGGTCCGTCCACTCCGGGCAGTACCTGGGAATGAGCCGTCTCGCTTCGTCGACGATGTCCTGGAACGTGCGGAGGTCCAGCGGGCGATCTTGAATGAGTGCCATGGCTCTATTCCTCACCTAGTCTGTAGAAGGGGTACACCAGGGTGCGTTCGTCCTTGGTGGAGAGCACCTCGTAGGTGATGGAGATGTCCACCCGTCCGTCGCTGCTTGCGGGCAGCACTTCGACCTCTCGCACGGCGATACGCGGCTCCCACATGGCCAGCGCCTCCTCGACGTAGTGACGCATGAGGCCGAAGGTGGTGGCGTTCGCCGGCGCGAAGACCAGGGAGTGGATGTCGCAGCCGAATGTGGGTCGCATCCGCCGCTCCCCCTTGCTGGTGGAGAGGATGATGTAGACGGCCTGCTCGATATCCCTCTCGTGGCGGGACAGGGCAAGGCCGCCTCGCCCCTTATCCGGCGCCACGCTCTCACCTTCAAGGCGCCGGTCTACCCGTACCGGGAAATGCCAGCCTATGCCGAGGATCTCTTTGCCCGTAGAGCGGTGCAGCGTCATCTTCTATTGACCTATGTTCACCTGCATTCCCTTGAGGTTCGCTTGGGCGGTTCCCTTCAGGTCGAGGTTGCCGCCCTTGGCCTCGACGCTTGCCGATGTTCCGGCCTCTGCCTTGAGGCTCGTGCTGGCCTCGATCTTGATGTCCTGGCCGGCGACGATCTCCAGGCTGCCCCCGGCCTCCAGCTTGATGTTGCCCTGGGCGTTGATCGCCAGGCTGTTCTTGGCAGTGTCGATGACGATCTTGTTCTTCTCCGTCGAGTCGACGATCGTGATGCTGCCGCCGCCGTCGCTGTCATCGAGTGCGATCACGTGGCCGCTGCGAGAGCGGATGACGCGCTTGGTCACGCGGCCGCCGGATATTGCCTGGCTGTTCTCATGAGGCGGGCCATCGCGGAGGTTCCACAGGCCGCCCAGGACGAAGAGATGGTTGATGTCGTGGCCGACAAGCAGCACCTCGTCGTCCACCTCCGGCAGGTACTCCAGGCCGCGCTCCGGGCCTGCCCCGGGCGCGACGACGCGGCACCAGTGGCTCTCGATGTCCTGCCCGAGGAGCGGCATCTTCACCTTCACGCGACCGACTTCCCGCGGGTCCTTGTTGTTCGTCACGAGGCCGGTGAGGACGTGGGTCTGCGGCGGCGCGGACGGAGCGAGCAGGCTCACGACGTCGGTCGAGCGGCGGCCAGTGACCTTGAACTCGATCTGGTAGCGGCTTGCATCATAGAGGTGACGCGCCTCCGTCACCACATACTTGCCGCCGAACTGATCGCTGAGCGTCGGCAGGTTGACCTCGCTGCCCAGGCGAAGCCGCGGGTCACCCATGGCCGCGCCCTCTATCATCACGAAAGTACTGCCCAGCTCATTGAGGACGCTCTGGGCGAGACGCTCGGCCTGGTCCTGACTGTAGATAGGCTCGCGGGCAATCACCACGCGGACCTTGCGCTTGAACGCTTCCTTGGCCACATCGCCGCCCGTCTTCTTCTGACCGGTCGTTGGCGCGTCCTCCGGCGACGTGGCCCGGCCTACAACCTCCTTCTTGTTCAAGGGGTCCCAACCGCGCACCTCCACCTCGTTCGCCTGTTCGCTCGTCGTCATCCGCGCCCGCAGAGAGTAAAGCTGCCCCCCTTGCCTGCCCGGGGCTGGCTCCCACGAGAGATCGATGACCTCGGCTGGAGTGCTGGGCGGCGGCCTTAACACCAGCGTGTTCCCGCGCACCTGTAGCTCAAAGCCCAAGCGCGTCGCCCGCTCGTGGAGGAACTCCCAGTTGGTCTGGTTGTTCTGGAGCAGGTACTCGTGCACCTCGCGTGTCTCCTTCACGTCCGCGTTGAGCTCAAGCTCAGCGGCGATGCTCTTAGCGATGTCGCTATCTTTGACGTTCGTGAAGGAACGAGTGAAGCGGCCGCGATGCAGGCGGTGGGCGCGGTCGTACGCACGGATTCGTAGGGGCGTTTTCCCTTCGTCGTCGAGGTCCAGCTCCAGCGAGGCCGTCTCGCCGACGAACACCTCCCGCCGATAGTTCCCCTCGCCCAGATCGATGCGCAGCTCCTGTCCCATCTGGAACAGAGGGATCTTTGCCCTGCACCACTGCATTCCAGAGTTGCCGAATTCGAGGACAGCCATGTCCGGTAGGTGGACGCTGCTCTCGATGACCGCGTGCGTAAGATCGCGAATCACCTCCGGCGACACCTCCTGGGCGCCGACCTTGATACGTATCTGCGAGACGAGGCTCTGCTCCGGTTGGACCTGAGCGACCATTGTTGCCTACCTCACGGGCACGATAGTGAGAGACTGTCCCGGTCTGATGGCGAAAGGATTGTCTATCCCGTTTGTCTCCGCGATGTGCGCCCAACGGCGCGTGTCACCCAGCTCCTGGTACGCAATCAGGTCCAGCGTCTCTCCGGGAAGCACCACGTGGCTGCGCCGGCCGGCCTCGCCGCCCGAGGTAGGGTTCTGTGGAGTAGTGACGTTCTGCGTGCTGCTCTCATCCGTGGGGCCTTCGACCTTTTTCACCTCCTGCAAACCCAGGCTGATTGTGGCGCGTGCTGGGAGGCCGCCGGGGTGAAACAGGGTGTAGGTAACGTCAAGACTTGTAATGACAACCTTCAGCTTTGGAGCGTCTCCCCAGCCAAATAGCAGCTGCGGCGGGCGAGCCTTCGTGCCATCCCCCTTGTTCGCCTGGTTGACGAGCGTCAAGCTCTCCAGCTTCTGCACAAAGCCCAAGACAGTCCCACGGGGCCCGGACTCGTATTCGTCCGCGAAAAGCTCCAGCTGGATAGTTCGCCCTTTGCCCTTCGCGAACTGCGCGTCGGGCACATCCACACCCATCTGGCCGCCCATCGACCACTCCAGGCTCCGCTTAACGGTGTACTTGCTAGGGTTGAACATGAAAAATACTGACGTCCCGGGTGGCTCTAGGGCGATGATGTGCGCTTTCGCCAGGAAGCCGCTGGCCGCCGCTGCTTTCCCTGGCGCTTTGACCGCCGAGGATGCCTCGCCGGCACCCACGGCGTCTGCAATTGCCCCAACCTTCTGGAAGTCTTGCGCAGAAACGACCATTTCCTCGCCTACCTCTGCTGTACTGCCTGCCTCAGAACCAGCGGGAGCCGAGACCGGCCCGCTCACGCTCTACCTGGAGGCGGCGCCGAACGATCTCGTAAACCTGCTGTGCCAGTTTCTCCAAAGCGCCGGGGGACGGCGCGGTCTCCATTTCGAGGGCGCCGCCCGCCGCCGCGGTAGAAGCCTCGCCGACGGCAGCCTCCCTTTCAATCGCTATGATTCCGCCTGCCTCGCGGGCGAGGGCATAGCCCTCTTCGGCCTGGCGATCGGCCGCCGTCGCCGTCGTTGTCTGACCGTCTCCCGTCGGGGCGAGTGGCGGCATTGCCGCGGCGGCAGACGACGCCCACTGTTCCGCTTGGCTGCCAATCCATGCCGCCTCACGTCCGCCTCCATCCTCCGGGGACGGTCGTCGGGGAGCGAGGGAGCGGTACACGGGCATCCAGGGCTCGACATCGAGGTCAACGCTCCGGGAGACGCGAGGCGGAGCCTCCGGGAGAAGGCTGGTCGCATCCGAGCAAGGCGCTGTCGCCGGCACGGGCTCGGCAGGTTCTGCCTCGTCCGGTTGGAGCGCGGCGGGCGTTGTGGCCACCTCCGCCTTTGCAGACGAAGGCGGCGCCTCTCCTCGGACCAGTCGCCGCAACGTCAGCAGGAGACCGCCCGGGCGCGACACTGGTGCGCCCGCATCGGCAGCGGGCCCCTCAGGCGGCGGCGGTTCCATCGGCTCGGCTGCCTCTGCAGCGGCTTCACTTTCGGCCGAACGCGCCGGAAGCTCCTCCTCGGTTCGCGCCGGTTGTCGCTGCACAGCGGGAGCCGGCGCCGGCGCGGCCGCAGGCGCCTCTCGTCGGACCAGCCGCCGCAGCGTCAGCAGGAGACCGCCCGCACGCGATTCTGGAGGAACGGCACCGAGGCCGGTGCTGTCAGGACGCGGCGGCGGCTCCTGTTCGGCCGTCGCGGCGGCGAACTCGACTTCGCCTGAAGGCATCGGAAGCCGCTCCTCGGCCGGCGACACCTCTCGCCCGATAGGAGGAGCGGGCGGCGGCTCGCGGCCGACCAGTCGGTGCAGCGTCACCAGGATGCCGCCTGGCGACGGTGCCGAAGGAGTGGCGCGTGCTGGCGCTCGCTCGCCGACGGTTCCCTCTGGAGTCATAAGCGTTTCCTCATCGGTGGGGACGGTGCGCGAGACCTGTTCCCCGGAAAGGGCCCCGCCTTGCTCGCCGGCCGGCGCGCCACCCTCCGGCGGACCCGTTCCGGCAGCAACGGCCGGTGCGGTCGTTGTGACCGGTTCCGCGGACGCTCTCTCAGGCGCTGGGCCGAATGCTCTGATGAGCCTTGAGATGAGCGGCACCGGCGCAGGCGATGGGACTGGCTGCGTCCCGGTCCTCGGGCGGCTGGCGCCTTCGAAGCGCTCCTGCGGAGCGGGGATCGTCTGTTCCACCTCCGGCGTTGCCCGAGGCGCGGCGTAGCCCGCTCCGCGTCCGGGGCGCGAGGTCACCGCAAGGTTCGAGGGCGCCGCAGTTACCGGCTTGTGCTCCTCGGTCTCCAACTCGTGCTCTTCCAGCGCCTCTTCCAGTATCGCTTCGCCTGCCTCCGACTCTGCGGCAGCGGCGTAATCCAACTCTTCCTCCGTCCCCATGTTAGCTGGGACGACCTCGCTATCGGAGCCCGCCTCCGCACGAGGTGGCGGCCCGCCCGCCGGCGGGGAGGGCGTCTCACGCGATCGCTTCCTGGGGCGGGCCAGCAAGCGGCGGACAGTGCCCGTGACGCTGGCGATGATGGAATCGTTGGGCGTCGGCGGCACCGCTTCCGCCTCCGCCGCGGGCACCCGGATTTCGCCCTCCGGGACAGACTCTGACGACTCACGAGGCGGCGGCCCTTGTCTCTCTTGTGGCTCCGGGTGAGAGCTCTGGATGGTGAGGACTAGACCGCCCACGGCCGTCAGGCGAGGACGTCGGCGCAACACCAAAGGCATCTCCGGGCGGGCGGATGACCTGGCCAGGGGAAGCCGCCGGATAGCGCCGGCGGCCCGGCGATACAGGCTCACTCCCAGCATGGGCGGCGACCGAGTCACGGCCCCCCACGGCGCAGGCGCTCGCAACGAGTAACGCCCCATTCGTCGCTGGGCGTCGGCGAGCCAGTCTCTTATGCTGATCCGGCTCTGACCGGCGTCGTCGCCCGCTCCTCTAGGTGAGTGCCAGTCCATCATGGGCGAACTCCAGGGTCTCTATGGCCAGCGCATTGGAGCCGGCTTGCAGCGAGGGACCGGTCCACTTGACGGGAAAGGCGCGGACGAGGTGCCAACTGCGAATCACTTTTTGTGTATCCGGTGTGAACAGCTTGATGGTGATGCTCTTGCGGGACATCGCACCCTGCACCACCTGTAGGAACCAGTTGTAGAGGTCCAAGGAATCGGTGATGCCGTGCTTGAGAGTCAAGTTGCCGTAGTCGGTGCGGCCGGGGAACTTCTGAGTTGCGTAGTTAAGGCCCCCCTCTTCCCATGAGTCGGTCTTCACGGTGGCGGAGAGCCCCGAACACTCCGAGAAAGTGGCGACGATGGTCCCGTCCGCCTCCACGGCGAACCGCGGCGCCATGCCGAACTTGTCGCTGCGCAGCGCGTCGCCCGCGAATGTGCCCATGGTCTACCTCCAGCGTGCGCCCGCCCCGGACCGCTCCCAAGCGCGCATGACATCATCCCTTAATAGCCGGTACACCAGTTCTGCCAACCGCTCGAGTTCAGCAGGCGTCAACGGAAGGGCGGCTGTGTCGGGCGTATTCGCCCCTCTCCCTGCTCTCACGGGCTTCGCCTCGGCCATATCAGACCTCGATCAGGCTTCCGCTTTCTTCGTTCATCCGCGCATTGATGCGGCTGATCTCCTCCGCCCAGCGACGGCGGTCGGCGTGCTCTAGCCCAAGAACCTGGCGCAGGGGCCAGTGAAAATGGTAGGCGATGAAGGCGGCCTCCTGCATCAGCCGGTCATAGGGATAGACTACGGGCGCCCAATCGCTACCCAGCGGGCGGAACCCAATGTCCTCTCCCAGCTCTAGGCTAAAGGGGCTGGTACCGACTCCTGTTCCTCCCTGGCCTGCTCCATGGGCTCGAAGCGCTCGCCGCAGCTCGGGCAGCGGACCAGGCCTTCCTGGTCGGGCCCGAGCTCGTTCTTCTGGCGGTAGAGCTCCTGAAGGAAGGCCAGGTCTGCCGTGAACAGCCCCTCGACAACGCTGGTGTCGATGGCCGGCAGCGTGCCCAATTGCGTGATCACCCGCGTGAGCAAGATGATCGTGTGATAGGCCTGGTTCTGCCGCACCCTCGGGTCCCGCAGCGGGGCGATTTCGTCCAGAGCGGTGGCAAGGCGCATCCGGCCCTTGCGGTGCACGCTGCCCGCCCTATCGATATAGCCCCGCGGCAGAGTAAACTCGAACTCCGTCTGCATCATTACTGCTGCCTCGCGATGTACTCGACCGCAAGCGTGATCTCGTGGACCGCCACGGCCGCGGTGGTGGTATTGACGTCCGCCGGCTTGTACTTGGAGGGCCAGCCGCGCTTGAAACTGTAGATAGCGATGGCATTGTTCTGGGAGTCGCGGAGGACGACGGAGCCGTTCTTGCGGGCCTGGTCGATCTTCCCGTCCACCACCATCTGGCGCCAGTTGTACAGGTCCATGGATTCCGTTATGCCCTGCTTGAGCACGATGTCGCCGAACTTGAGGTTGCCGGGCTGCTTGGTGATGTACTGCTTGCCGCTCTTGTCCGTCTCCCGGTGCTCGATGACATCGTGGCTGCTGTCGCCGATGCTGCACTGCTGGAAAGTGGCCTCCTCTACGCCCTGTATCTCCAGCGAGAAGTGATCGACTACCTGCGGATCCTTCTTCATCCAAGACAACAAGTCTCGTGGCATGATGCTACCTCCTTGGCCATGGTTATTGACCCGTCAATCCTGGGTCAGCGTTTCCCTGTCTATCAGTTGCTCCCTATTCGGCCGCCGCTCCCGGCGTTATCTGGCGGATGTGGAAGATCACGAACTCGGCCGGCTTCACGGGCGCGATGCCGATCTCACACACCATCATGCCGGCGTCGATCACCTCCGGCGGGTTGGTCTCTGCGTCGCACTTCACGTAGAACGCCTCGCCGGCGGTTGCGCCGAAGAGCGCGCCGGTCCCCCAGACGCGGGTGAGGAAGGCCCCGATGTCTCGTCTGACGGTTGCCCACAGGTTCTGGTCGTTCGGCTCAAAGACCACCCACTGCGTGCCCTGCCCGATTGACTTCTTGACGAAGTTGAAGAGGCGGCGCACGTTGACGTAGCGCCACTCCGACGCAGCCTCGGCCAGGGAGCGGCCTCCCCAGATTCGGATTCCGCGGCCCGGGAAGGCGCGGATGCAGTTGATGCTGTGGACGTTGAGGATCCCGACCTCGGCGTGGGTGAGGTGGTGCTGCAAGTCCAGCGCACCCATCACCTCCTCGTTTGCCGGTGCCTTGTGCACACCCCGTCTGTCGTCCGTGCGCGCCCAAACGCCGGCGATGTAGCCGCTGGGCGGGACGAAGATCTGCTGTCCGCTGGCGGGGTCACTCACCTTGATCCAGGGGTAGTAGAGTGCGCCGTAGCCGCCGTCGGAGATCAGGTTCGCCGTTATCATCTTCCATTCGTCCACCCCAGTCGCGTCGAGATTGGGTGGAGTATCCAGAATAGCGACCCGGTCCTCCATGCGGGCGCAATGGGCGAGCACGCTCTTCTGGACCGCGATCACGCCTTCCTTGTCGATGAGGCCGTCCTGGTAAGCCCGCATCAGGTCGGGCAGCGCGATCATGGTGACGTCGTCCACGGCCTCCAGGCCTTCGATGCCGGCGCGGGCCGCCACGTCACCCTGGAAGTCAGCCGGTACGAGGGCGGTCATCGTCTCGCCGCCCCCGGCGAGAGCGTACGTCTCGGCGGCGGGACGGCGCTCGGGCAGTGAAGCGCCCCTGGGGGCGAGGTCCTCGATGGTGATGAACTTGGACCCGGTCTGCGGGTTGTTGATTACGTCTACCGCATTCCGGGGGTCGCCCTTGCGCAGGGTCAGGCTCTCGAAGACCTCCGCTGGCTGACCGGGCGCACGCACCGTGATGCGAAACGTACCTTCGTCGCCGGCCTCCTCCTCAGCTTTGCCCTCGGCCTTAGCCTCCGGCTTGCCTTTCTCGGCCTTCGGCGCCTCCTCATCGGTCACCTCGACCTTGATGTCGTTGCCCTCGCCGCCCGGCAGCCGCGCTATCACCCGCAGCGTATCGAGTGGGGTAGCCGTGCGGGCTGGCATGGCGAGCTTGGCAGGCTGGGTGACGACGTCGCCGCCGACCCGTATGACCCACGCGTTGCCGCCGCCGTTCGCGAAGAAACCGTAGACGGACAGGGGCAAGTACGCGCTCCGTATGAACCCGCCGAACGCGTTCTGGTACTGGGTCCAGTTGGTCACCCGAACCGGGGTGTTGAGAGGGCCCTTTTCGGCGAATCCCACAAAGGCGGCGACGGCAGTGCCGACGCCTTCTATGGGGCGACTGCCGCTCGGGACCTCCTCAACATAGACCCCCGGCGTCTGATATGTGGTTGGCATCTCTTCCCTCCTTGGGCGACTCTGCGCCTCTCTTACTGTCTAGGCCGCCGACGCGGCCGATCGCCGCTTGTCTGTTTGCCCCCGGCGCCCGCAGCGTCCGCCTCCGGAGCGGCATCGGGCAGCCGCAGAACGCCGTCACCGGGCAGGACCGCCTCTATCTGATAGAATTGGCCGTCCGCCCGAACCAACACTGTCTTGCGACCCGGCGTAACGTCCGCCAGGACGAATTCGCCCTCCTTGTCGGTGGTGCAGGAGGAGGAATCGACGCGCATGAGGGCGCCTGCCACCGGCCGACCCTGGCGCACCAGGCGGCCCGTCATGCGCATGGGCGCAGTGCTCGGCGCGGTCCATCCCGGCTCATCCATCTTGAACTCGGCCTCGCCAACGGGCGGGCTCACCTGCTCCACATCGAGCTCCAGAGGCACCGTAACGGTGACTCGCACCGAGGCGCGCAGGTCGTTGTCCAGCACGCTCCAGAGGTCGACAACGTCCTTGAAGTTCTCCGGCTGGGCCACCAGGGTAGTGATCTCGATGTCATCCACCAGGGCTCCCTGCAGCACCTCTCGAGGCAAGACAGGGTTGCGGAAGAGGACTCGTGCGGCGCCGGTGAGGAGCCGGTGCTCGTCTTCCACCTCGTTGGACCACGCCGTGACGAGGTAGGCGCAGTCGAGCCGCACCGGAGGCCGTCGCGTGGCGACAGAGCCGTTGCGCCGATTCCTCTGCCAGACCTGGCCACTGAGATCGCGGTTCTCCTGAATGTTGTAGAGGTAGAGGCAGAGAGTGGGTTTGGAGAGGCGCGACTTGAACTCGCGGTTGGGTACGTCGAAGCGAATGTCGAAGCCGTCGGGCTCGATCTTCTCGGTCACCCGAGGCAGCTCCTTCACCAGAAGCGTCTTCAGAGTTCGGTCGAGATCATCCAGCATGGCGTATCACGTAGTTTAGGCTTGGCGAATTGACAAATGATTTCCTGACGATTGATGGTTCTTGAGCACCTGTCCGCCGCTAGCTGCCCAGAACCTGCGTCTGCCCTGGATAAGCGATGACGGCCGGCACGGCGCCGGAGCCTCCCATACAGAGGCCAACGCTTGTCTGGAGCAGCACCGGCACGTTGTTGACCATCACGCTGACCGCCGGCATTGTCCACTGGATGTTGACGCAGGGAGCGGGCGCGCCGGCGATGTTGAAGACGCAGCCAACGATAGTGAACACGTCAGAGACGACGAGCACCGGGCTGCCACCGATTAGCACGTTCACGTTCTGGGGCACGGCTACCGCCTGCCCGGCGTGAGGGCACATAATGGTGGCAGCCTGAGTCAGGATAGGCGCGGGCATGGTTCACCCTCCGCCATCGCCTAGGCGGGAAGCTCCTCTTCTTCCTCTCCCCCCTCTTGGCGCGCTATCTCGGGGAACGCCTGCACCTTCTCCTCTTCCTCCTCCGGCGCCGCCTGGCGTTCCAGCGACGTCTGCACCTCTTCCTCTTCCGGCGCCGCCTGGCGTTCCAGCGACGCCTGCACCTCTTCCTCCTCCGGCGCCGGCTGACGGCCAACGGCCGCTCCTGTCCCCGCGGGCGATGCGCTGACGTGCTCGGCGACGGCACCGGCTTGGCGCTCCGAGGCGTCGTCCGGGCTGCTCACGCGCAGTTCCTGGGCGGGCGGCGCCGACGCCTGCTGCACGACGTGCGTCAGCTCGTGGGCAAGAAGCTTGCGCCCCTCGCTGCTGCCCGGCTCGTACTTGCCCTCGCGAAAGAAGACGTCGCGGCCGGTCGTGAAGGCCTCTGCGTTGACGGCTTTGTTGAGGGCGTCGGCGTCACTGTCCGTGTGGATGCGCACGCCAGAGAAGTCGTCCTCCAGCGACGCCTCCATCTGCTCGCGGACCGACGAGTCCAGCGCCTGGCCGCCGCCCCGCTTCGACTGGATTGCCCGCGCCAGCGAGTCGTCGACCGTCTCGCCGCCGCTATAGCGCCCGCGGGCGACCGACCGCAGGAGACGCTGCACGGCGGCGTTCCCCAGTGCCGACGCCCAACTGAGGCGCTTGGACGGGTCGGCGCGGGGGCCCGGCTCCGCCTCGCGGCGCCTCACCTTCAGAGCGTCATCCAGTTGGTGATCTGGTGATTCCATGTTGTCCTCCTCTCCAGTTCCGGCACTGTCGCTTCAACCCGCTGATTGCGCACGGCACAGCACGCCACCTACCGCCCTGATCACTGAGGCTGCAGCGCTATTCTCTACGCTTCGCCGTCTGCTCCTTGGATGGGAACGGACCGCTTGCGCCCGTTCTTCCGTCCTAGGTCACCGGGTAAGCGTGCTGCCCCAGATTCACCTCCTTCATCCCTTTGGTCACCCACTCCCAAGTCGGCAGCCCAAACTGATGAATTCGGCTCTGGACTCCCTCTGGCATGCCGCTGACGTCGACTTCATTCTTGGCCCAACCTTGGCCGTGGTAGGCATGTACCCATTCAACCTTTCTCTCAGCACGACCCGAGAGCACGTAGAACTGCCTGTAGAGCATCAATTCGAATTTGTCGGCGACGGCCGAAAGGCCTTTCTCCAGTTCACTGGCCTCCGGTATCGGCAGATATTTCTTCACTTCTGCCTCCAGATCGATATCCGCAGGAGAGTACCTCAGCGCCTCCAGCTGCTTTTTTGCTATTTCTTCTCCTTTCCAGCATGCCGCCAATCTACCTATCATGGCATTCCCCTTCTCTTTGATCACACCGGATTCGAACACAAGTATCGCCTTGGCATCGCTCACTTCTGGTTCGCCGGGCACCTGCGCCACCTTCTTGGCAGCGCCGATGACCGCCGCCGCCTGCTTGGCAGCGCCGGTGACCGCTTCATAGGATTGGGCGGCTTTCTGGGCCATCTCACCTGCCTGCTGCGCCGTCCGACCAGCCTCCTGAGCAAGAGCGGCTAGTGCGGGGGACAGTTCAGCGAGGAGAGGCTTCCCTAGCGTTCTGAACGCTCTCAGCAGCGGAGCGGCGGCAGGCACAAGTTTGAGCGCCTCTTCGAAGAGCTGGATGAGGGCGGAATCACTTCTGTCGAATTCTTTTTGTGAGTAGATCTTGAACTGCTTGAGCCCATCGTCGCAAAGGCCTGCGAGAGCAAGTGCCATCTGTGCGTGACGTTCGAAGAACACGTGAACGTGCTCTCTGGCGAGGCTGAGGGTGGGGTTTATTCGGCGCGAAGTCGTGGCTCTTGAAGCTTTGCGCTTGGACAGGCGTTGCACGTACTGGTTACCGCGGCTGCCTTGAAGGGCTACCAGTTGTCGGGTCACCTGTGGCCTGAGGGCGGACGCTTCAGGGTGATCCTCCAGGTAGCGAAGTAGCGGCGCCACTGGGACCGCTGCGTGCGTCTCCAGCGCCTGGCTGGGCAGCCGCCTGTCGACGTGACGTTCCTTTGCCCCATCACTGCGTTGCGGGCGACCTCGCTTCGTCCTCGTGGTCTGCCTTTCGCCCATGGCCTTGCCTCCTCGGACCAGCTGTCGGCCTAGAACCTCTTCTCGTAGATGAACATCGCGCCCAGCCTGCCGCCGGCGGTGTTGAGCTTCAGGCTGAGGCCCGGGACGCCGGGCACTTCCGGGCTCAGGCCGTCAAGCTGGTCGAGCGCGAAGCGGCGGGCCTGGGAATCGGAGACGATCCCGGCGATCGCGCCCGCGCTTATGACGGCCGACGTGGTGATGAGCAGGGCTTTCTCCCCCGGCTTCAGCCTTCGGAAGTCTCGCTTCGCCTTCTCCCGAAGCTTGGTCAGCAGTGGGTCGAAAACGCCCGTGGCGACGAGAGCTTTCAGCAAGTCCTCGCCCGTGGCGGCACGAGGCTTCGCGGGGCCGGCGCCGGCCTTTACCAGCGGCTTTTCGCCCGCCAGCTCTTCTGGCTTCAGTGGAGCCAACCATGGAGGCGGGGGCTCGACGCTCAGTGGCAGGGAGAGGAGCCCAGGCTTGGTCTTGGCGGGGTCCAACTCCTCCAACGCAGCCTGCATAGCTTGCATCTTGGCCTTGATATCCGGGTCGAGGTGGAGTTCCTCGCCAGGCAAGAGGCTGCCGCCCTGCTTTCGTTGGATCGACGCGGGGCGGGACTTGGCGGCCACAGCAACAGTCGTTGCCGTTTCGTCGAGCTCGCGGGGCCGCAGTCGCGCCATGTCGTCCACCAACCGGTGCACGTGCTGGTTGCCGTGCGTCGCCTGAAGGCCGCGCAGCTGATGTGCAGCAAGCGACGGTGCCTGCGGATCGTTTGCCATTCTTTCCAGGATTGGCGCCTGCCGTGCCAGCCGCAAAGCCTTCTGCTCGCTGGGCTCCGTGCCGCGCTGCGAGGCCCGTTGCTCGTCTGGCGCGGATCTGCGCGGGTTCTTAGCTTCCCTGACACGCAGTTCGCTCACGCCATCACCTCCTCGTACCATTCCGCGAAATCGGCCTCCCCCGGTCGCGATGCTCGGTCTGCTTGCTCGGGCAGCTAGGGCACTGCCTGCGGGACCGGGATGTGCTGTGTGGGATCAGTCCCCTTGGCCAGCCTCAGGCCCGGTAAAGCGTTGATTCTTGTCACGAGCGGATGGCCGTTCGGGAGCGCGTTCCGCATCGACTGGAACCAGACCCGAAACTTCACGAGATTGTCGGGAACACGTTGCACCCGAACCTCATAGAACATCTTGATGCTGTCAAAGGCCGCGTCCCGTGCCGCCTCTGCGGCGCTGAGGTAGTAGTCGAAGATCGGTCTGAAGTCGTCCGCGATGGTCCAACGTCCCGACGCCGCGTCTACCCGAACGAGGTCCAGCATGGAATTGAACCCCTCGCTATATATTTCCAGTTCGTTAGCCGCTTTCTCCTCAGTCGTCTTGGCAGGTTCTCCGCCCGTCGCGATCGCCACGATATCCTTAATCGCGTGTGCATTCTCGTGCTCGAATGCCATCTCGGTGACTTGCGGCCCGAACTCCTTGACGGCGTTGGGGCCCAGGATCAGGTAGACTTGATCGCCGATTCGCTGCGTGCGGCCATACGCGCCACTTGGTGCGCCGCTCTTCATCGCCAGATTCCAGTCGAAATTGACGTT
>Ga0315293_10001816_pt1 | contig 20692 bp, 27 predicted proteins | sample YL17G13_20_MG_FD_203071 | JGI IMG/M metagenome (GOLD analysis project Ga0315293, IMG submission 203071) | Sediment microbial communities from Yellowstone Lake, YNP, Wyoming, USA - YL17G13_20 | ecosystem: Environmental > Aquatic > Freshwater > Lake > Sediment | place: USA: Wyoming | collected... | reverse complement strand
AACGCATTGTGGATAGTGCTTGTTATCCTGTTTGTCCTTGTTGTCTGGAAGGGCGACTTTCTTTTAATGCTTGACGAATACCAAAGGGCGGTGATTTACCGCTTTGGGCGAGTTTCAAGGGTAGGGAGCCCTGGCTGGTGCATTGTATTGCCACTTATTGAAAAGCCCACCGTTGTTGATTTGCGGACCCAGACAATTGATGTGCCAAAGCAGGATGTTGTCACAAAGGAAAACATCGAGTTGCAGATTGACGCTGTTCTTTATTTGCGCGTCAATTCCGACAAGTCAAGCGTCATCAAGAGCGTTATTGAGGTTGAAAACTACAAGGAAGCCACAAGGCTTTACCTTGTTTCTTCAATAAGGGCTGTTGTTGGCACAATGACTCTTGCAGAAGTGATTTCTTCAACAGAGGACATAGAAACAAAGCTGCAGGACGAGGTTGCAAAGATAACCAAGGGCTGGGGCATTGAGGTTGTAAGCGTTGACTTCAAGGATGTTGATATTCCAAAAACAGTCCTGGATGCAATGCACAGGGAAAAGGCTGCAGAGCAGGACAAGCTTTCAAGGATGGAAAGCGCAAAAGCCCACGAGTATGAGATTGAAACCGTCAAAAGGGCCGCCGAGAATTTGAGCGACAAGGCAATGGCCTATTATTACATAAGGGCATTGGAAAAGCTCGGCGAAGGAAAGAGCACAAAATTCTTGTTCCCGATGGAAATAAGCAGGCTTGCCGAAAGCATTGCAAAAGGCACAAAGAACGAAACCGATTTGGAAAGCCTGTTCAGGAAATACGCGCCGGCAATTTCAGCGCTTGCCGGAAAGCAAAACAAGCAGCAAGTAAAGAAAAAGAAATAGGCTGATTCTCAGCAGGCAATAGCCTCATCATCGCCTGAAAAAACGTAGTTGTTAACACCAATTAAACCTTTTGCTTCCGCAAAAGCTTTACCAAAAACCGCGCCTTCGGCGCATAAACCCTTCGTTTTTGCCTCCAATTGTAAAGAGAATGTTAGCCGAAGGCATTTTTCCCCAAGGGCTTTTTGCTGCAGCAAAAAGGGCTTAAATAGTTCGTGTTTAAAACATTGCCCCAAACGGCAAAGACCAAAGCAAAAAACGGCGAGGAACGAAAAAACTCTTTACATATCCAAATCATTCTTTATAAAGAATTGGCGGGTCATTCATTGTTTTCCAATGCTTTACTTTGCCAAGCCATTTGATTATTTCATTAAGGTTGGCTGGAGTGTAATTAAGCAGTTCGCAGCTAACATTTATTGTCTTTTTATTTCCATTTATGAAAGGGAATTCTTCCAAGTGATTGTTGTGTTTGTGGCCGTGAATTGTCCAGCCGTCCCAGTTTTCTGGTTTTAGGGCGGGGTCATGAATCAAAAGGAACTCTTTTCCTTTGAATTTCAGAATAACATTTTCTGCAGTTGAATAGCTTTTGGTGTTTCCGATTTCTTCATGGTTTCCTTCAATAAAAATTATTCTTCCGTTGAGCTGGTTTATCCAGTGGCTTGCTTTTCTGCTGCCTTTGCCAAACGCCATGTCACCTAAAAAATAAACAATGTCTTTTTGTCCAATTGTTGAGTTCCAGTTTCTTACAATTGTCTTGTTCATTTCTTCAGCATTTTGGAATGGCCGGTGGCAATACTTTATTATGTTAGCATGGTCCAAATGTAAATCGCTTATCAGGAAAACGTTGTCGGAGTTTTCTTCAATGATTCTTGTTCTCCCAGTTTCTTTTATTTCATTCAAGTATTTTATTGTGGTTTTCAACATTTTTTTGCTTAGGGCTTCGTCTCTTCTCAATAACTTTCTTTGGATAAAATCCCATTCTTTTAGGATTTTTCCGTTTCTTAAAAGTGTTAGTCTGAGAAGATGTTGTTCAATGTTTGGATTTCCCAAGCTTTGTAAGTGTAGCGTAGCCGGAGTTTTGTCCTAATTGTTAGTCAGACTTATGTCCGCTTTCACCCACCGTTTTATTGGTGGTTTTGGTGGTGAAAGTTGCAATGGACATAAGACTGAAAGCAGTTGTATTGTATTCTGAAGGTTTCAAAACAGCTGGTGAGCTGAGTCGGCTTTACAATGTTTCTGAACGAACGCTGAGGCGTTGGGCAACAAGGTATGCAGTTGCTGGTGTTTGTGGCCTTGAGCCAAAGTCCACGAAACCAAAGAGCTCGGCCAATCAGACAACGCGTGCTTTGATTCATCGTGTGCTCGCATTGAAGAAAAAATATCCTGCGTGGGGCGCACGCCGTTTAAAGTTCCAGTTCAATCTTCCCATGCACTGGACTACAGTGCATGACATTCTGAAAGCAAACGGATTGTTGATAAAAATAAAGGCCAAGCCACAACCATGCAAGCGCTTTCAGAGGAAGCATGTTGATTCAATGTGGCAGGGAGACACGTTCCAGTTTCGGATTCACGACGTAGGAAAAGTCTATGTAACAGGATTTACTGATGACTGTTCCAGATTCAGAGTGCAGTCAAAAGCATACCTTGACAAAAGCGCCAAGTCCGCAGTCAACTGTTTGGAATGGGCACTCAGAAAAAAACGCAAGCCCAGACAAATATATTTGGATAACGGCAAACAGTTTGTTGCCAAAGTTTTCAAAAACAAAGCAAAAGAGTATGGAATCAAACTTATCTTTGGCAAACCTTACCACCCAAGAGGTCGCGGCAAAATAGAAAAATATCACGGTAAGCTTTATCGCGAACTCATTGCAATCAAACAGTTTCGCTCGCTTGCACACTTTCGTCGTGAACTCTGGCGGTTCGACCGCCAGTACAACAACTGGCGAAAACAAGAACCACTCGGCTGGCAAACACCAGCCAGCGTTTACCTCAACAAAAAGTATTTTAACAAGAACCAATTATGTATTCAAAAGCGGACAAATGTTCGGCTAACAAAACGGACAAATGTCTGACTACTCTACATGTAAGTAAGCCCAAATCTTGTCAAACTTATATTCGATGTCTTTTAGTGCAAGTGTTGCATGAAACACAAAATCCTGTTCTTTATCCCATTCTTTTGTTTCGCAAATCGAATTGAGTTCTTTGGCCAATTGCAAGCGCAACTCTTTCAATTTTGGCGAAGATTCAACATCAATGTAGATTACTTTCTTCCCAATTCTTCCAAACCCAGTTAGCTTGAATTTTATCAAATCAAATTCTTTGCAAACCTTAATGAATTTTGAAATGACTTCTTTTTCGTTGCTGCAAGAAAAACCGCCAAATAGGGTTACATGTGGTGGTCTGCCTTTTCTCACCACTTGCTTGACGTGAAAATTGCGTGATATTTGTGAGCTTAGTTCTCTTGCATATCTTTTGGCGTAGCCATGAAATCGAAATTCGATTAGATAATTGCCGCGCGTATTATTCTTTCTACCAAAAAAGGATGCAATTTTTTTAAACAATCCCAACATCGTCTCAACTTTTTTTATTTGCCATTTTTCAAAAACTCTTTTGTCTGTCTGAAGAATTCTTTTAGCGTGAATTCCCGAAATGTTGCTTTAACCCTTTTATGCTTTCTTTCAGTTATCCTGGGTGGCTACACTTTGTGATTTTGTGGTCACCTTAGTTGTTTTTTGAGTTGTTTGTATTCTTCGAGCAGCAATTCTATTGTTGGCCTTGTGTCATGGTTTTTTTCGTATTCTTGCAGTGCTGCGTAATATTTTTTTCTTTTTTTGAGATCAATGTTTACTGGCGGAAGGCCGTGTTTTATGAGAATGTTGTTCATTAGTATTCTGCCGACCCTGCCGTTTCCGTCTTGGAATGGGTGAATGTTTTCGAACTGGTTGTGAACAACGCTAGCAAGCAATAGTGGAGGATATTTCTTTTTGTTTGTGTTGTACCATTCTGCAAGCTCTTTGAGCAGTTCCTGGACTTTTTCTGATGGTGCGCCTTCATGCACTATGTTGCCCAATCTATCTCTTACTACGACTTCGATTCCGCTTTGCCTGAGTTGGCCCGCATAGTGTTTAGAATTTTCAAAAATGATTTTGTGTATTTTTTTGATTAATTCTATTGAAATGTGTTCTTTGGTTTCCCTAATGAACTGAATTGCTTCTTTCACCCCATATGCTTCGGATATGTCTTCCTTGCTTTTGTCTTTCGGCCATTTGTCTTTTTCAAGTATCTCCTTTACTTCCTTCTGGTTTAATTCCGAGCCCTCAATCGCATTGGTATTATAGGTAAAGACTTCTGAGAACCTTTTCCATTCTTCTTCTGACAAGTGGAATATTTTGAATTGCTTGTTTTCCTGCAATTCTTTTATTTTTTGTATTTCTTCCTCTGAAAGGACTTCCAACAAGGGGTCGCTGATTTTCTTGAAAGCGTTAACTCTTTGGGCTATCTGTTGTTCTGCAACCTTTCGCAATTCAGAGAGCTTTTCCTTGCTTAGATTTGTGCCAAGGTATCTCCTGATTTTCCTGACCTTCTTGCCCTGCCTGAAAGAATGAACTAAATAGTATTTTTTCTTTCCAGCAACTTCCCTAATTTCAACAAACATATAATATAATTAGGTGGCTACATTTTTTAAATGTTCTGTATTTCGGGCTACGGGGCTGCAAATCAATACTACGGTTACGCTATAGCGTAACCCTATTTAAATGCTAAAAAAGGGGTTTGACAAGGTTTAGGCTAACAAAAATCAGCAAAGCTGTCAGCCTAAAATTCATTCTTTTGGTTAGGCTGATAAAAAACAAGCAAGTTCTCAGCCTAACTGCCTGTCCGAACTTTCGGACAACTGGTACTTTTTCGGACAAAATTAAATAGGTTTGATTTTGGAAAGATTGTTTTGCAAATTCAGTCAATAGTTTGTATAAACTCAGGTAAATTTCTTCTATGGCAATGCTCCGTTCAATTAGTGTTAACACCGTCGCTTTTTCCGTTGTTAACCTCATCATTGCCGGCAAAAATGCACAGGGTTTATTGCTTTAAAGCAGCTGTTTTTTTTTGTCGGGAAATGGGGCAGCCACTTTCCCGAAACCTGCGGCTGCCCCTTGTTGCATATTACCACCTCCTTTTGTTTTTGCTGTCCTGGCTGTATTGGCTAATCACATTGCCCCTTTTTCAAAATCACCTCCTGTGAATTCGCATTCTTAACGCGTTTAGTTATTGTTACAGGCAACTCCCTGCCGTTTAGTTGGCTTGTTATGCTATCCTGCATTTTGACCATCCTACCTAATTGCTGTTTGGGCTTTTAATTAGAATTTGCCGAAGTTATGCCAAATTCTGTTCCAATTCAGGCAGGCTTATTGCCTGTTTAGGTATAGCAGGGCAAGGGCCGCAATCAGGGTAAAAATAAGCGGTATTATTGAAAACGGCCCCTCCATTGGCTCATAGCCAAAGTATGAAAACAAAACAGGATTAGAGGTAATGCTGTGCGCTAAAAGCACCAATGCCATTATGACAAACGCCAATGTGAAGTTTGTTCTGAACCTCAGGAAGTTTTCCAAGTATTGCGCCATTAATACGATAAGCAAAACAGAGCTTGCCAAGGCCAAAGCCATCTGCATGTTGAAAAAAAGGATGTTGTTTTGTGGTTCGTGGAATTCTTCGTACAGGTTCAAGTAGTGGGATGCCAGAATGATAACTATGGTTAACAATGCAAAAAGGCATATTGACAGCAACAGGCCCTTCAGAAACCTGTTTTCATCACGCTTTTTCAAAGTATTCCTTGAATTCATTCCACATCTCCTCCATATATTGTGAAACAAAATATATTTTACCGTATCCTTCGCCTGTTGTTTCAACCAGCTGGTGCTTTAGCATGATTCCAATATGGTGTTGCACTGTTTTGTAGTCTAAATGCAGCGTATCTGCTATTTGTTTTATGTTGCCCGGCTGTTTTTTTAAGAAAAGAAGAACCCTAATCCTGTTTAATCCGCCTCTTGATGAAACCAGCAGCCAGTATGCAATTCTCTTGAATGAGATCATGCCCTCGCCGATAGGAATATATGCAAGATAATTAATTTAATGGTGTTATTCCGGCTAATTCCCCTGGCTTTGCCAAAATGCCAATTTTGCCTCGCCATTGCCTGTTAAGTGCCTTGATTTTTTCCTGTTTGGAATGCCTTTTATATTGCCGACACTATCAAATAGGCCTCTATTATTGCGCCTATTACCAGCAGGCCAAAGGCGTACAAGAGCATTACTATTATGTCTTTTGTTATTTTTCCCATTTCTCCCCTTAAATGCTTTTTTTTGCTTATTGCAGCGCCGATTATTCCGCCTGCTATTGCGCCCACAAAATATCCCGATGCCTCGAAAATGCCGTGGGGCACCAGGCTCAATGCCCTTTCTGTTGCCATAAGCAAGGCTGTTACCCCTCCATGGGTTGAGGCATAGCTTACAACATCCTTTCCAATCAGAACTCCGAGCACAGAGGCATTCCATCCAAGCAGCCAGATTGCGCCTGCACCCAAAACAAAAGAAAATAAGAGAATTGGCACAAGGACGTTGAATGCATTGTTTGAAAATATTACAAGAAACCAGCATAATGCTGATTGCCCGCAGACATCACTCTTGATGCTGAAGTTTCCTGTGAGGCTGCTCCGCAAATTTTCAATTCCTGAAAGGGTTTCTTCCTGGTAAGAAAACATTACCGCCCTGGCGCTCGGGTCAACTACGCTGTACCAGAAAGCGTATGTGATAATCATTCCAATGAAGAAGAAAGCGTAAACTTTTACCACGTTGAAATGCCTTGCAAGGAACAATGCGGCATATCCCTGCCTTTCCGCCTCTTTTTCCTCCTCTATCTTGAATATTGCATGGAACAAGGGCATTAATGCAATTGTGACAAAGGCTATTGAAAGAATTGAAGCGCTTTGGGGAAAAGACAGGTATGCCACCCAAAGGGAAACAGAGCAAATCAGGCTGGAGGCAGCCAGCATGAAAAACGGGTGCCTTAACGCTTCCCTTCTTGTGAGAATGTCTTCAAGTACCATTGGCCAACACCATGCTTTAAATAGCTTGCCATTAAGAAAATCATATTACCCCTATATAATGTTTCTGTCAAACGATTGCACTTTTTTTAAGGTTTTTTTATGGAAAAGCACGCTGTTTTGCCAGGAGAATTCCTCAGCACAGAGGAAGAATTCTGCCCGGGAAAGAATGCCTTTGATTCAGAGGGAAACATTTACAGCAAGGTGGCCGGGTTTGCAGAGGCAAACAGCAAGTTAAAGGAAATAGGAGTAAAGCCTTTTTCCGAAATAACCCAATTGAGGCCAGGCAGCATTGTCCTTGCAAGGGTTTCGCTTGTAAAGGAAAACAGTGTCCTGGTTGACTTGTGCGCTGAAGCAGGTTCAGGGCAAAGAGTTGTCCTTGCGCCAAGCACTGCAATGATTCCTGTAAGAAATGTCAGCCAGGAGTATGTTGAAAACCTAAAGGAATATTTCAAGGTAGGGGACTTGATAAAGGCAAAGGTAACAAAAATTTTGCCAGAGGGCAGCATTGACCTGGCCACAAACGAGCCTGATTTGGGCATAATAAAGGCATTCTGCAGCAGGTGCAGGCAGCCAATGCACCTGTCAGGCCCTATGCTGAGGTGCCTTGCCTGCGGCGCAAGCGAAAAGAGAAAAATTGCAAAAGACTATTATGTTAGGTGATTGAATGCAGTTGGAAGTAAAAAAAGCAGATTCAAACGAAATGCGCTTTATAATGAAAGGGGAAAGGCACACCCTGCCAAACCTTTTAAGGGAAACACTCCTGCAGGATGACACAGTTGAATTTGCGGCCTACAGGCTGCCGCATCCTTTGGGGAGCGACGCGGAATTCATTGTGAAAACAAAGGGCAAAAACCCGAAAAAGGCAATTGCAGATGCACTGAAAAAAATAGAAAAACAGCTGCCTGAATTCGAAAAGGCATTCAGTGCGGCAAAATAATGCCCTGTTATTGTGCAATTTTTTTTTGGAAAGAATTTTTGCCCAGGCAATAAAATCCCTGAACCTGGCAGAAGGTGCATTTTTTTTGCCAAACGCTTTGAGGATTCTTGCAATTGACGACGGCGCTTTCAAGCCAAAGCAAAAAGGAAAAGCATTGCTTGTCGGCGTAATAAGCAGGCAAGCCGACAGGATTGAAGGAATACTTTCAACAAGCGTAAAAGTTGATGGCCTTGATTCAACAAAAAAAATAATCAAAATGCTGCAAGAAAGCCGCTTTAAAAAAGAAGTCGATTTCCTGATTTTGAACGGCATAAACTTTGCAGGCTTCAACCTTGTGGATTTGCCATTGCTTTCAAAAGAACTCGGAATTCCGGCAATCGCAGTCCTCAGGAAAAAGCCGAGAATGCAGAAGATAGAGCACGCGCTTTCAAATTTCCCTGACAAAAAGAAAAGAATGCAATTGATTGAAAAAGCCGGCGAAATTTTCAAGGCTGACAAAGTATTTTTCCAGTGCCAGGGCGCCGAACCGGAAACAATTAAAACAGTTTTGGCTGCTACTGTCAAATACAGCAGCCTGCCTGAGCCCTTAAGGCTGGCGCATTTGATTGCTTCAGGCATTTCTTTGGGAGAAAGCACAAGGCCGTAAGGCAAAAAAAGAATTTTAAAATTCTGGTGAAATCTGGATGAAATGCCGCATGGTGAAAATTTAAATTCTGGTGAAATCATGTTGAACTGCCGCCTGGTGAAAAAATGGTTTTAAAAAAAATCAGGGAACAATTGAAATGGCTTGACCCCTTCACTTATGTTGACATCTACGTGATTCCAAAAGTGAACCCGAAAAACAATGAAACCCTGAACTGGATAATTTATTTGATAAGCGCATTTGTTTTTGCCTGGATAATTTACACCGGCTTTGGAATCTTGCTTGGAACCCAAAGCCCAATGATGATTGTGGTCAGCGCCTCAATGGAACCATTGTACCACAGGGGCGACATTGTTGTGCTGCAGGGCGCCACTCCTGAAAACCTTGCAGGAGCTGAAGTGCAATTGCAATTGCCCTCGCTCAGGGAAAAAGAATTCGCTTCCTTTGCAGAGCCAATTTATTCCAATGGAGGCTCTGGAACAATTGAAAGCATCAAATTCAATTCAGGCCGGCAAATTCCAATAACCCGGGAGGGCAGCGTTGTTGTTTACTGGAGCAACCACATGCAGGAGCCAATTGTCCACAGGGTTGCGGCAAAGCTTTTTGCAGGCGACGGCATGTACGTGCTGACAAAAGGGGATTCTGCCTTCAATTCAACAATTGACCAGGACTGCGGCCTGGTTTTGAACGGCCAGCCCCAAAAAAACTGCATTGAATTATACCCTGTGCCATTGGAAAGGCTGCAGGGAAAAGTCATACTGCAGGTGCCACTGCTAGGCTGCGCCAAATTATGGCTGCTTGATGACTTGGGCAGCCTAATAACAAAAGGAAAACTGCCGGCGGAAATAACGCCTGGCAACATCTGCTAAATGCTTTTTAATTTCTTCCAATTTAATGCCTGGTCCTGTAGAGCTGCATTGCCTTTTGGTGTTCTCTTTGAAGTTCAAGCAACTGCTGTTGTGCTCTAAGTGCTTTCCTTTCAATGCTGCTTGGCTTCCTTTCTGTGGTTCCAGGGTCAAATTCGGAAAACACGCTGCCAGAAACCCGATTCAGCCTTAAAAGCTCGCTCTTCAAAACATTTTTTTCAGCAGGATAAGAATACAAAATGATGGCTCTTGCCAAGGACCGCTGTTTTGCATATATTGCAGTCAGCCCTTCAAGCGACTTATGCAATTTAGTTTTCAATCCAGCCAGGTTATGGTTTAAGGTGCTGTACCTCTCTTTGAGCGCCCTTATTGCGCCTGCCTGTTCCATAAGTGGCATTTCCTTAAACTCCTGCTTAAACCTGACTCCAGGCCTTTTTCCGGCAAGTGAAAGGAATTCGTCAATGCTTTTAATGCCTGTGACAGCAGGCGCTTTCTTGCCCTTCTTTGCAACCCTGCCAGGCCTCTTCATAAATCATTTATGGTGCCTGGATTATTTATACTTTTCATTTCCGGCAGGCAAGTCCTGCCCAAAATAGCCCTGGCTTGGCAAGGCAGCATCCCATTTTAAACTTTATTGGACAGGGTTTCTTTATTCGGGGTTTTTTCATTGAAGCTTGTTCTAGAAAAGGCGGCTGATTTCCAGAAAAGCATTGATGCAATTGCTGTTTTGATTGACGAAGCGGAATTCATTATTGACGGCAACGGCCTTGCGTTGAAAGCAACAGACCCTTCCCAGATTTCAATGGTTGACTATTCGCTTGAAAAAAGCGCTTTCAAGGAATTTGACGCAAAAGACAAGATAAAAATCGGGCTTGACATGGATTACTTAAGGCAGATAATGTCCAGGGCAAAGCCTGATGACGAGCTCACCCTGGAGCTTGACGAAAAAAACAGTAGGCTCAATGTTTTTTTCAAGGGAACAAGCAATAGGAAATTCAACCTTCCCTTGATTGATATTTCGGCCGCAGAACTGCCCAACCCAAAAATAGAGTTTGATGCAGAAGTAAAGCTGCTTGCATCTGTGCTGCAGGACGCCTTGAAAGATGCCTCCCTTGTGAGCAGCCATGTTTCTTTGGGAATAGAGGACGGCAGGTTCATTGTGAAAGCCGAGAGCAGCAAGGGAAACCTTGACAGCATCACTGAAAAAGACAAAAAGAATTTGATTGAATTGAGCATGAAAAAGGATGCCACAAGCATGTTCCCGCTTGATTACCTGCAGGACATGCTGAAAACAGCCGCAAGCGGCACGGCAGTGGAGCTCTTTTTGAAATCAAACGCGCCTATAAAGGTCAGCTATGAAATAGGCAGGGCAAAAATCAAGTACTTCCTTGCCCCGAGAATTGAAAGCTGAATTGGCAGGGCAAGGCAATTTTTTGGATGCCGAGAATTGAAAGCTGATTTTTAGTTAAAATCCAATTATCCTGTTTTTGTTATGCCAAAGCCCGCTGCTACGCTTTTAAATAATTTGCACTTATTATTATCTCGGGTTTTGGGGAATGATTGAGTTAAAGAATGTTGAGCACTGGAAAAGGGCGGTTGATGCGATTTCTTCTTTTATCAGCGAGGGCAATTTCAGGTTCAATGATGACGGCATTGGATTGAAGGCAATCAACCCAAGCCAGATTGTCTTGGTTAATTTCAATATGCCAAAAAGCGCTTTTGAAAAATTCAGCCTGGAACCAACTTTTGTAGGCGTTGATTTGGTTGAATTAAGCAAAATAATGCAGAGGGCTTTGCCAAACGACAGGATGGCTTTGAGCCTAGATGAAAGCGAGATGCACTTGAAGCTCGAGGGCGACATCAGCAGGGGCTTTTCCCTGCCATTGATTGACATTGCCGGAGACGAGCCAAAAATGCCTTCATCCGAATTTGACGCAAGCGTTGAAATAAGCGCAAGGATCCTTAAAGAAGCCCTGAAGGATGCTTCCCTTTTCGGCAGCAGCGTTGTCTTGAGGGTCAAGGGAGAGCAATTCCTGATTGAAGCAAGGGGCAGTTCAGGGACATTGCAGAGCATTGCAAAGCAGGCAAAAAACGTTTCAATCAAAACAAAGGGCGAGGTTGTAAGCAAATACTCTTTGAATTTTTTGCAGAACATTGTAAAGGACGCAGAGCCAGACCAAAAAGTGCTTTTGCAATTGAGGAGCGATGCTCCCATAAGGGTATCCTACAAAATCGGCCCAGCAAGCATAGAGTTCTACCTGGCGCACATGATACTATAAAAGCCTTTTTGCTGTTGCAAAAAGCCTTGGGAAAAATTGCCTTCGGCAAGCCTGCTTTCTGCAAAGCCGCTTCTGCTGCTTTGCTACTAAAGTCTAATCTGCCCCTAAAGTCTGAACGCTTGCCCCTAAAGTTAATCATAGCCATTTAATTGGGTTTGTTTGCTTATTTCACTTCTTGGTTTTATTGCTAATTTATTGAAAGCCTAAAATCAAAGAATACGAAGGCACAAGAAAATGAACTGCTATGCAAAGTTGTTGCTCACAATGCGGTTGTCCTTATCCACGAAATGCACGAATTAGGAATCGAAACCAAATTCGCCTAAAAGATAGTTTTTTGAACACAAAAGAGTTAAAAACAACAAAGATGTAATTCAATAGTGTTGTGCATGCCTGAAAAGTGTGGACCTGTTGAAATGAAAAAAGACGAAGTTCGGATGATAAAGATAGGTGAAAAAGATAAAGTCAAGGGCTTTTATGCCCTATTAACTAATGGTTCAGTAAAATGTCTAACTGAAGAAAGATATCTCATTCCAAAATATTGTTTGGATATTTTGGATAAAGCAGGGATACAGTTTGAAGTTATTAGGAAGTAACCCTAATGGCTACTCGCTTGCGTGTCGAATTCTTAATACCATTAAAATACAATGATGGCACTGACATTGAACCAGAAAAATTTTTTAAAATAAAAAACGAGGTGTTAGAAAAATTTGGCGGAATATCTATTCACCCTCTTTCAATTGAAGGCGCATGGATTGACAAAATAGATGATGCCAGATATTATGATAACTGTAAAAGATTTGAAGTCTGTGCTGAAAAATGTGAAGATACTTATCATTGGTTGTCAAAATATAAAGAACAACTCAAAAATGAATTTAAGCAAAAAGAAATCTATATGATTGCAATGGAAGTAAAAGATATAATTTGCTTCTAAAGTGTTGTTCCCTGCTCCTAAAGTGGCACTCAAAACCCTACTTTAGTGTCCGTGCCGAGAGAAACCTTACCCGCTTTAGCGGGTAGATGAATCGAGGCAATTGGCAAGGGGTTGTTAAGGGGAACAGCCGGTTGGTCCCCTTAAGCACAGCTATTTCTAGAAGTTTGGACAAAAATAAGAACGAGAAAAGAAGCCATACGGCGCGGCCGCCTCGCGGCGGCACGCACCTTACCAACAATCACTATAGCGGTAGCTATAGAAAAAGGTTTCTGTTTCTCAGGAGTTGAAAAAAAATCATGAAAACAGGAATCAAGCTCACAAGCTACAATCATACAGTCGGCGAATCAAACCTGCACTTGCAGTTCACACCCAAATACAGAAAGCCGATATTCAGGGACAAGGATGTAATGCATGAATGCGAGCAGGAGTTCAAACAAATAGCTGCAAACCTAAAAGTCCAACTGGCAGGCATGGGCATAGGTCCAGACCATGCTCACATTTTTGTTGCCGGATGGAAAAACTATAGCATAGCAGAGCTTGCCCAAAGATTTAAGGGAACAAGCTCAAGAGCCATCAGACAAAAACACCCTGTGAGACTCACTGTCCAAGGCCTGTACGGTGACCAAATGTGGAGCGACGGCTATTTCCACAGAACAGTAGGCGCAGTAACAACAGAAACCATGAAAAAATACGTTACAGAAAGCCAACAAAAACACTGGAAAGCAGAAAAACCACGCCAAATGCAAACCACGCTACTGCCGTCAAATTAGCCCCCGCGGACGCCTGCCGCTTCAGCGGCAGGTAGTTCACAAAGAAAAAGAAATTGAAAAGTGATTAGCAGCGTCTAGGCCGCTCCAAGCGACAGCTCAGTGCGAACCTCTTCCCTGCGGGACTTTACTTCCGGGTTCGAAATGGGACCGGGTGTTGCTCCCGCGGCATGGCCGCTAATCAAAAATAATCCTGTTCCCAAGCCCTTAAAAAGCTTGGCTTCAATGCAGCAGCCCTATTCTTCGGCTTTTTCCGGCTTTTCTTTTTTGGCTGCTTTGCCAGCTGCCCCGCCCTTTTTCCTCTTTTTTCCTGTAATCAATTCTGCAGCAACCTTCAGGCCTTTTCTGAGCAGGCTTTCCCTTTTTGCCCCTGCGCAAATCATTTTGCCGTTCTTGAACAAAAGCAAGGTAATTTTCGGGTCTGCAATCCTCAAAATTGCGCCTGGAAACTGTTCCGGCTCGTATTCAACATTGTCAAGTTTCATTGCAGTCTGGAACAAGTCAAGGCTCTGGTTCAAATTGGCTGTTGCAACCAAATTCACTACATTGTATTTTACAATGCGCTGCACTTTCACCTGCTTTTGGACGTCGTGAATCAATTTGCTTGCCTTTCTTATCGCAAGCGCAATCTGCTTTTCGCTGCTGGCTCCGGAGCAGATAACTTTTCCGTTTTTGAACAAGAGCATTGAAACCTTCGGCTCTTTCAATTTCAAAATCGCGCCTGGAAACTGTTCAGGCTCATATTCAATGTTCGGAATGCTGACAGCCAGATTATACAAATCAAGCGTGGCATTCAGGTTAGAAGAAGCAACCAAGTTAACAATCTGGTATTTCAAAAGGCATCAACCCCACAGGCTTTCAGGGCATTTAAAAAGCCCTTTAAAAGCCAATATAAAAAGGGTTTCGCAGGGTTTAAAAAGCCAACTATTTAAAGGGAAAAAGGCTCTGCCGCAAAGTCGTCTGTTCAAAAAAAAGTGTCGAATGCGCCAGATAAATTTATTTTCTTCTTTTCCTTGGATATGTAATATTTCCTGTTTTTGGCTGTACTCTGATGCCCCTGACTCCAAGTGTTTTCGCGTTTTTTTTCACGCCTGCCAGTATTCTTCTGGAGATTTTTCCGCCTGCCCCGAGTTTTGCCGAATTGAATCCTTCCCTTTGGGCCCTTTTTGCCAGCTCGGCTGTTATTGCCTTGGCACATCCTTTTTTTCTGAAAGAAGGCTCAATGTAGATAAGCCAGCCGCTTAGCACATTTTTTTCTTTTGTGTTCCTATTTACGGCACAGCAGGCAACAAATTTTTTTTCTTCGAAGCCGAGCAGGCAGTCAAAGTTTTCCTTCAATATATAGTTAAGTATTTGGTTTTTTCCCACCTTGTTTCTGCTCCTATATCAGGCAGTTTTTCAAGGAATGCCTTGAACAGTTCTGAGTTTCTGTTAATTTCCGACAGCCATTTGAATTCCATGCATTATCATTCAAGCCTTAAACTACGCACTATAGCTTTCCTTTTAAAGTTTTCTTTTGTTATCTTATGTATATTCTGAAAGTGTTTTGTTGAGGGGTTATTGGCAACAGGTGGTTTTTAATGGTTAACAAGAAGGCAAAGGGAAAAAGGAGCAAGACCAGGTCAAAGTTCAAGAAAAGGCCTGGAGAGGCTACTGTTAACGAGTTTTTGAGGGAATTTGCGCCTGGCCAGAGGATTCAGGTTGACATCAGGCCGGAAGTTCATGCAGGAATGCCTGCAGCCATTTTTCAGGGCTGTTTTGGCGTTGTTGAGGGAAAGCAGGGCAATGCTTATCTTGTCAGGGTTAAGGTTGGCAACAGCGAGAATACTTTGGTGGTTAATGGAATTCATTTGAAGCAGCATGGAGGCATTGCTTTATGATTGGGGAAAAATTGCTGGAAAAAAGGCCTGTTTCTTTGGCAGAGGTCAAGGAATTGGTTGGTGAAAGGAAAAAGGACAAGGACCTTTCATATGAGCAGGACCTTACTGCAAAGTATGCCAAGCGGTTTGCAAAGGTTTCGCTTGCCCAGGCAAAAAAGCTTGAGTCTGACCTGAAGGAAATTGAGGGCCTGAATGACGAGCTTATAGTGAAGATTATTGACATTTTGCCGGAGAAAAAGGAAAAGCTGCTTTTGCTCATGCCAAAAGAGGTTGTTTTGGGCGAAGCAAGCTTGATGAAAATTGTTGAATTGTGCAAGAAACATAGAAAGTGATTTTTGGTGGTTGCTTTATGCCAAATGAGGAAGAGGCGGTTGTTCTGGATTATTTGCCGAGCGGCAGGGCTAACAGCTTTAAGCCAGAGCCTCTTGCCCAGGTTATTGGGAAACAGTTCTTTTCGCTGCTTGAAGTTGTTCCAAAATCCGAATTGAAGGTAATGGAAACTGTTTATGTCGGCAAGGACGAAAGGGCCAAAATTGAGTTCATTAAAAGGAGAATAAATTTTGACCAGCTTACAAACACATCAGTTGCCGAAGTTGAGAAGGCAATTGAAAGAATAATCCTGGAAGACAGCAAGCGCTTTATTGATTTTTTCAACAATGCAAGGCCGATTACTTTGAGAAGGCACCAGCTTGAATTGCTGCCTGGCTTTGGAAAAAAGCACATGCAGGACATTTTGGCTGAAAGGCAAAGGAAGCCTTTTGAGTCCTTCCAGGAAATGGAGCAGAGGATAAAGCTTTTGCCTAATCCGGTGAAGGCAATTGTGAAAAGGGTAATAATGGAGCTTGAGGAGGAGAACCTTAACCATTACCTTTTTGCAAGGCCTCCTGTAAAAGAGCACGGCTTTGAGAAAAGATTCTGATTTTGTATGGGGCTTTTTGACGAACTGCAGGGCCTGATGATAAAATACAGGTTCAGGCCCAACAAAAAAATTGCGCAGCATTTTGCAATAGACCAGGCTTTGCTTGAAACGCTGGTAAAGCTTGCCGATTTGAACAAAGAAGATGTAGTGCTTGAAATAGGTGCAGGCACAGGCTTCCTCACAAGGGAATTGTTGAAAGAATGCAAGGTAGTTGCTGTTGAGCTTGATGAAAGGCTATGCAGGCTTCTTTCAAACGAACTGCCAAAAGAAAACCTTTCATTGATAGAGGGCGATTTTCTTGATGTTGAACTGCCTTTTTTCAGCAAGGTTGTCAGCCTGCCGCCCTACTGCAAAAGCGCAGAGATTGTTTTCAGGCTGTTAAGGCATGATTTTGGGCTTGGCGTGCTTGTTTTCCAGAAAGAGTTTGCGGAAAAGCTTGTTGCCTGGCCAGGCCTTAGGGAATACTGCGCCTTAAGCGTGCTCACCCAATACTTTTTTTCAGCGGAAATAGTGCAGGTTGTTCCAAGCAAGTCTTTTTTTCCGGTGCCAAAGGAGGAAAGCCGCATTGTTGCCCTCAAAAGGCACAAACGATTCCAGCCAATAAAAGACCCTGCCTTGTTTGAGCTTTTTGTGAAAACTGTTTTCAGGTTCAGGAACAAAAATTTGGGGAATGCTTTGCAGAAAAGCAGGCAGTTCCTTTTGCAAAAAATGAAATTAAGCGAAAAAGAATTCGGCAAAAGGGCTTCTTCATTGCCATTGCTTGAAGAAAAAGTCAACCTTGTTTCAGTGCAGGATTTTGTCAGAATATTCAACAAGATTGCGGAAAAGCAATGAGGCTTTTTTTTGCCTAAGGCATTTTTTCCAAAACGCTTTTTTCCATTTCTATAGGCCTTGATTTTTTTGCGTAATCCATTGCAAGCTGCAGTTTTCTGGTGTTGCTGCTGCAGATTTTCATCAATGGCTGGCCTTTTTTCACTTCTTCGCCTTCTTTAACAAAAAGGTAAACGCCTGCATCCTTGTCCCCTGGTGCGCCGGCAATCCTTGCAATCTGGTTGCATTTTTTTATGTTTGCCTTGTCCACTCTGCCACCCTCGGCTGAAAAAAGGTTTTTGCTGTTTTTTGGCTCGGGGATTTCGCTGCTGCTTAAATGCCTTGCTCCCTGGGCTTTTATTATTTCCCGCATTTTCCGCAAAGCCGCGCCGCTTTCAAGAATCTCTTTTGCCATTGCAAAGCCTTTTCCCTTTTCAGCCTTGCCGCACAATTCAAGCAGTATTCCTGCTAGCTCGCAGCTTTTTTGCCCAAGCTCGTCAAAAAACTTTCCCTCCAAGGTTTCCATTGCGTACTTTGCCTCCAGCGTTGGACCAAAAGCCCTTCCGCAGGGCTGTGTGCCGTCAGTCAAAACAGCTTCAACTTTCATTCCAAGCCTTTTGCCCACTTCAATAAAGCGCTTTGCCATGTGCTCGGCCTTTTCAACCGTTTTAATTTTCACGTCAGGCCCCACAGGCAAATCTATCACAACAAACTTGCTTCCAACGCTTGCCTTTTTTGACATTACAGAGGCAATAACCTGCCCTGGCGCATCCAAAGAAAAAGGATGCTCTATTTTTATGATCTCATCATCAACAGGGGCCAAATCCATTGCCCCTCCCCATGCAATCACTCCGCCTGCTTTTTCGGTAATTTTTTTGATTTTTCCCATCGGCAGGCAAACATCTGCAAGCACTTCCATCACATCCGCTGTGCCTGCAGCGCTGGTTATGCTCCTGCTGCTTGTTTTCGGGATATAACAGCCGGCAGCGGCAACAATAGGCACAATAACCATTGTTGTCCTCCCGTTTGTGCCTCCAATGCTGTGCTTGTCAACAACAGGCTTCTTTTTAATGCTCAGGGTTTCGCCATCCTCCGCCAATGCCTTGGTCATTGCAACTGTTTCATCCAAAGTGTAGCCGTTCACATAAACGCCTGCAACAAAAGCGCTTGTTTCTATTTCGCTCAGGGAATTGCTGCCAATATCCCGCACAATTTCCCTTATTTCAGCCTCGCTCAGCTCTTCATTGTTCAGCTTTTTCTTTATGAATGCAAGCGAAGCAGGCTTTTCCACAGGCGTAACCCTTACCCTATCCCCTTTCCTCAGGGAAAGCTTTTCCTTCACGCCCTTAAAAACGCCTATTTCATCCTCTTTGACCATTGTGGCTGTGACATCAACAACAGTTACAACCTTTTTTTTGCCGCCAATAGCACGCAATTCAACCCTGTCAAGGGGAAACAGGCCGAATTCCCTTGCGTCAACGCAATTCATTACGCAAATCATTCTCTTTGCTTCAATGTCAAACTGCTTCACAGCCATGACCTGGCTGTATGCGCTTTTCTTGTTCGGCTGCATTCAAATCAGATAAAAGAAGCGGAAAGCAATATTTAATCCTTTTCCTGCCGTCAACAAAGAAATTTTCCAAGCCTGTTCAGGGTTTTTGTTTCATGGCTTTTGCAGCGGAAACAATTTTTTCAACAAGCTTTTCAGGGTTTTTTTCAAAAATCAGTGTTGTGCCGTATTTTCCTTTCAGCACCTCTTTTTCAAGCCTTTCAACTTCATCTGCAAACCTTCCGCTGCCTTCAAGCACGCCGATTGGAATCTTTGCAGGATAAGCGATTGAAAACTCGTTCATTGTCCCAATGCCGCCTTCAATCAAGACAATTGCATCGCAGCTTTTCACCAGGACAATGTTCCTTCCGCCTGCCAATCCCATTCCAGTGTAAACCATTATATCGCAGGCTTCGGTAGGGTATCCGTAAACTTCAGTATGCTCTTTTTCATTCTCGCCTGGGCTGACGCCGACCACAAAACCGCCTGCCTTTTTGCATGCCTTTGCAGCTTCCAATGGCAGGCCTGTTGTTGCGCCAAAAAAAAGAATCGCGCCTTTTTCAGCAATCGCTTTTCCGATTGCCCCTGCCTTTTCAATGTTTTCTTTGCTGTGCGGCCCAGAAGCCCCGCCCATCACGCCAATTTTTGGCTTCATAATAAAAAGAAATTTTACTTAAAGTCTTCTTCTTTTAATGCCTTGTCAAACATTTGTTTCTTAAATACGGCTTTGAAGGCATAGGCTTGGGTCTGGTTTATCATGCTGACTTTTTCCAAAGCCTTTTGATATGCATGGTAATTTTCCCTTGTCGGCCTGCTGAAGAACTTTTTCATTGCGGCTTTGCATGAACGGAAAGGCCTTTCATTCCTGGGCTTTGGCAATGGAGCCATATTGCCGGTTTTCGCTTTGGTGCCTTGTACAATGCGCCCTCTGAATCTTTTCATGCCCATAACAATACCTTTACCCCTTTTTTATATTTAAAACTGCCTCTTTTGCTATAATTTGCTTGTCAGCTGCAGGGCTGCCTTTTTCTTGTTTTCCGCGGCATAAATTCCCCTGCCTACAATTGCATGCCATTTGGCGCCAGCTGCTTTTGCGCTTTCTGTTATTTCCCCGCCCTGGGCAACCAATCCAGGGGAATAAAGCACCGGCTTAATGCCTTTTGATTCGATGAACTGCCTGTAGAATAATATTTTTTCTGGCTTGTTTCCAGGAACAACAAAATCCTCCACGCCAAGAGAAGCGGCGATTTCATACATTCTTTTCGGCGCATCGTCCGCAATAAAGCCGTTGTCCTTCTGCAAATAACCAGCGTGAGTCATTTCTCCGCCCACAATCACTCCCAAGCCAGCCTCTTTTGCCGCCACAATCCATGCCTTTTCTGTTTCAGGCCCTGCCTGTGGAAACAAAATCACTGCGTCAATGCCTGCAGGCCTGCATGTTTCGGCAAAGCTTTTTCCCATGTCTGGAATATCTGTTGCGGCTTTTTGGTGGTCGTAAATAATGGGTTTGTCGCTGTATTGCCTGATTGTTTGCACAACCTTTTTCAGCCCAAAGCCCAATCCAAGCGAAAAGCCGATTTTGTAAGCGCCGATTTTTTTTATTCCTGCTGTTGCCTCAACAATCTCTTCAAGCTCCTTCAAAGTGCTGACATCGCAGGCAGGAATAATGCTTTTGTCAATTTTTATTATCGGATTCATTTTGCCTCACCCATCCTTTTGCTCCAGCCCTCGGAATCTGCAAAGTATTCTTTTATTGAATCAAACTGCCCTTTGCTGATTTTCTTGGTGTGCAGCAGGCTGTCAAGCATTTCGCCGATTGTGAAAACAGAATGCAATTCATAGCCTTTTTCCGCCAGCTCTTTTTTTCCGCCCTGCTCCCTGTCAACAAGCACAATAATATCCTTTACCTTCAGCCCTGCTTCCTCAAGAGGCCTGATTGCCTCAAACTTGCTTGCCCCTGTTGTAATCAAATCATCATACACAAGCACTGTTTCGCCTGGCTTGAATTCGCCCTCGATTTCCTTTTTTGTGCCGTAATCCTTTTGCTCTTTTCTGGGATAAATCATTGGGTAATTTGCCTGCAGTGAAACCGCTGTTGCAATAGGGATTGCTGCATAGGGAATGCCCGCAATCCTGTCAAAATGCAATGGCTTGGTGATCTTAA
>Ga0315293_10001815_pt1 | contig 20693 bp, 23 predicted proteins | sample YL17G13_20_MG_FD_203071 | JGI IMG/M metagenome (GOLD analysis project Ga0315293, IMG submission 203071) | Sediment microbial communities from Yellowstone Lake, YNP, Wyoming, USA - YL17G13_20 | ecosystem: Environmental > Aquatic > Freshwater > Lake > Sediment | place: USA: Wyoming | collected... | reverse complement strand
GAGATCCGCGAGGTCCCGCCGGGCGAAGGGATCGGCGTGTACGAGGCCCCGCGCGGCGAGGTGCTCCACTACGTCCGCTCGAACGGGGGCAACATGCCGCTCAGGCACAAGGTGCGGGCGCCGAGCTTCAACAACATTCTCACGAACGAGCTGAGCGTTCTCGGGAACTCGGTCGCGGACGCCGGGCTCATCACGGCGGCGGTCGATCCGTGCTACTCGTGCACGGAGCGCGTCGGCGTTGTGAATCGCGCGAGCGGCGAGCGGCGCATCCTCACGGAGGCCGATCTCGTGCGCTTGAGCCACGCGAAAACGGAAGAGATCAGAAAAAGGTTTGCCGCGCTCAGCGGGAACGGCTAGACTGGCGTATCCGGAGTCGAGGAAATGCACGAACTGATGTATCCATTGATAGTTCCGGCGGTTGCAGGGATCATCCCGCTCTTCATCCCGCGGAGGGGGAAGATCGTGGCCGGGATCGTCGCGCTCGCCGCCGCCGTATACGTGCTGCTCCGCGCGGTCGCGCTCTTCGGCGCGGGGGACATCTCCTACTCCGTCACCCTTTTCTCGCTCGCCGGCACGCTCCCCTTCGAATTCGCGCTCAGGCTCTATCACTTCAGCGCGTTCGTGCTCCTCTTCATCGCGATCTTCGCCGTTCTCTCGATCGTCTACTCGCTCGGTTACCTCTGGAACAGGGACAAGGCGAGCGTCTACTACTCCTTCATGCTCTGGGCGCTCGGCGCCTCGGCAGGCATCGTTCTCGCCGACAATCTCCTCGTGCTCCTCATATTCTGGGAAATGCTCACGGCCATTCTCTTCTTCTTGACGAACATGGGGGAGAAGGGGCACGAGAAATCCGCCGCGAAGGCGTTCACGATCCTGGGGCTCAGCGACGCGGCGATGCTCCTCGGCATCATCCTGATCTGGGTGCAGGCCGGAACGCTGACGATCTCGCAGCTTTCGATTTCGACGGCGACGCCGCTCGGCGTCGTCACGTTTATTCTCCTCTTCGTCGGCGCAATCGCCAAAGCGGGCGCGATGCCGTTCCATTCGTGGATTCCCGAGATGGCCGTCTCGACGCCGGCCTCGATCATGGCGTACCTGCCGGCCTCCCTCGACAAGCTCCTCGGCATTTACCTCCTCGCGCGCATCTCGCTCGACATCTTCTCGATTCAGGCGGGCTCCGGGCTTTCGCTTATGATGATGATCGTCGGCGCCGCCACGATCCTCTTCGCCGTTCTCATGGCGCTCGCCCAGCACAATCTCAAGAAGCTCCTCTCGTTCCACGCGGTGAGCCAGGTAGGCTACATGGTCCTCGGCGTCGGGAGCGGAATCCCGATCGCGATCGTCGGCGGACTGTTCCACATGCTGAACCATGCGATCTACAAGAGCAGCCTCTTCCTGGAAGCGGGCGCGATCGAGAAGCGCGCCGGCACGACCGAGCTCGAGGATCTCGGCGGGCTCGCGAGGCTCATGCCGGTTACCTTTGTCACGATGTTCGTTTCCGCGATGTCGATCTCGGGTGTGCCGCCATTCAACGGTTTCGCGTCGAAATGGCTCATCTACCAGGGAATGCTCGAGAGCCGTCACGTCGTGTTCCTTATCGTCGCGATATTCGGAAGCGCCTTGACGCTCGCCTCCTTCGTGAAGGTGCTCCATTCGGTGTTCCTCGGGCGTCGTCCCGAGCGCCTCGAAAAGGTGAAAGAGGTCGACTTCTCGATGCAGCTCCCCATGATATTCCTCGCGAGCCTGTGCGTTCTTTTCGGGGTGTTCGCGGCGTATCCGCTCGAGAAGTTCATCATACCGGTCGTGTCGGGCGGCGGAGCGGTCCGCATCGCCATGGGGAATCTGACGACGATACCGACCGACGGTTTCTGGAGCCCCGGCGCGGCGACCGCCCTCATCGTCGTGGGCGTGATCCTCGGCCTCCTGATCTATGCGTTCAGCAGCATCAGGGCGTACCGTATCGATGAGAACGTCTGGATCGGCGGCAACATCATGGACAACGACGAGATCCGGTACCCCGGAACGCAATTCTACGGAACGGTGACGGACGACCTCAGCCCCGCGATCAAGACGCTGTTCCAGGACGGCGAGAAGGGCGCCATGGACGGATACAACTTCTTCGGGAAGCTCGGCGACAGCTTCGTCCAGGTGCTCCGGATGCTGCACAACGGGAATCTCTCGACGTACCTTTCGTGGATCGTGATCGGGCTCGGCGTACTGTCGTTCATATTGATTTTCAAGCTGTAACGGCGAGGCGGCTGGATGGTTGAGACATTTCTTTTCGTTCTTCTGATCTTCATGATCGTCGGGTCGATCATTGCCATCGAGACGAAGAACCTCCTCTCGTCGGTCATCTCGTGCGGCATCGTCGGGGCGGCCGTCAGCATCGCGTTCTTGATTCTTGCCGCGCCCGACATCGCGATCACCCAAGTGGTGGTGGAGATTCTCATCCTCGTGATTCTCATCCGCGCCACCATCATGATCGACAATACCGCCATCGAGGCGCACTGGGATACCTTCGCCGTCGTATCGAGTCTCATATTCTTCGGCTTGTTCCTCGTCTTCGCGTTCCTCGCCGTCCAGGACCTGCCCCCCTTCGGACACCCGTCCATGAGGGTTTCGCAGCAGTACCTGGAGACGGGACTGCAGAAGACCGGGGCGGCGAACATCGTGGCGAGCGTCGTCCTCGATTTCAGGGGGTACGACACGCTCGGCGAGGCGACGGTGATCTTCGTGTCGATCCTCGGCTCATTTGTGATCCTTCGGCGCCGCGGGCGCAAGCGGAGAACGGAAGGGGATACGGAGAAGGTCGGCATCCTTTCGGAAGCGGAGATTCGCGAGGACTACGAGGAGTTCAGGGAGTAACGCATGGCGACGAAACCGAATCTTGCGGCGAGCGATAGCCCGAAGGGGATGACCCTCATCGTGAAGACCGTGGTGCGCTTCGCCGTGGGAATCGTATTCATGTTCGGCTGGTACATCATCATCTACGGGCACCTCACTCCGGGCGGAGGCTTCGCCGGCGGCACCATCCTCGCCTGCGGCTACGTGCTCTTGACGCTCGCCTTCGGGAAGGAGCTCGCGCTCACCAAGATGAGCGACATGGCGGCCTCCATCGTCGACAACACGTGCGCGCTCCTCTTCGTCCTCGTACCGATCGCAGGAATAGCGTTCGGATACTTCTTCCTGAATTTCCCGCCGCACGGGAAGCCGTTCAATCTTGTGAGCGCCGGCGTGATCCCTCTGTACAACATCCTGATCGGGCTCAAGGTCACCTCGTCGCTCTTCGCGATATTCCTCGCGCTCTCGATATTCGGCAGGTTCGTTTCGAAGCTCGTCGAAGAGGCGGACGAGGAAGAGTAGGAAAGGGAGTTACACGCGATGATCCTCTATTTTCTGACCCTCGTGCTCTTCGTGATGGGCGTATACTGCCTCATCGCCAAGAAGAACATCATCAAGAAGATCATCGGACTCACGATCACCGATTACGCGATCAACCTGTTCATCATTCTCATCGGATACCGCGCGAAGGGTATCGCGCCGATCATGTTCAAAAACATGACGATGAAGGAGCTCACCGAGTACGGCGTCGATCCGCTGCCGCAGGCGCTGGTACTCACCTCCATCGTTATCGGCCTCGGCGTGCTCTCGCTCATGACGGCGATCTGTCTCAGGCTGTACGAGAAATACAAAACGTTCGATATGAGCGAAATCAACCGGCTCAAAGGGTAGAGAGGATCGAGACGCAGTGACCATGCAGACGATATATCCGCTCTTCACGGCGCTCCCGCTCGCGGCGAGCTTCTTCAATCTCCTCGTGACGAAGGTCAACAAGAAGGCGGCCGACTATATCGCGCTTCTCGTGACCGCCGCGCTCGCCGTGATGGCCGTGCTGACGATCTTCGAGGCGCCGTTCGCGTACCAGATCGGCGGATTCCCGGCGCCGTGGGGCATCCTCCTCGTCTCGGACGGCCTGAGCACCCTCATGCTCGTCATCATCAACGTGATCGGATTCCTCTCGATCATATACTCGACGAAGTACATGACGATGTACACGGCCAAGCCGAAGTACTACTCGCTCTTCCTCCTCATGCTCGCGGGGATGAACGGCGTCGTCATCACGGGGGACCTCTTCAACGTCTTCGTGTTCCTCGAGGTCGCCTCGCTCGCCTCATACGCCCTCGTCGGATTCGGATGCGAGCACGAGGAGCTCGAGGCGTCCTTCAAGTACCTGATCCTCGGGGAGGTCGCGAGCACGGCGATCCTCTTCGGCATCGCGTTCCTCTACTCGATGACGGGCACCCTCAACATGCCGGACCTCGCGCGACAGATCGAGGTCATCGGCATCAACAAGGCGGTCGCCTTCGTCATCGCGATCTTCATCATGGGCTTCGGGCTCAAGGCGTCGACCGTTCCGTTCCATGCGTGGCTCCCCGACGCGCACCCGAGCGCCCCGGCGCCGATCTCGGCGATGCTCTCGGGCGTGCTGATCAAGGCGATCGGCGTGTACGCCATCGCGAGGATCATGTTCGACGTCATCGGCCCGAACGCGATGGTCTCGAGCATCCTCATGTTCCTCGGCGCGCTCTCGATGGTGGTCGGCGTTTTCCTCGCCGTCGGCCAGTCCGATTTCAAGCGAATGCTCGCGTACCATTCGATCAGCCAGATGGGGTACGTCACGCTCGGGCTCGGCCTCGGGCTCAACCCGAACGTCTCGCCCGTCGTCGCGGCGATGGGGCTCTTCGGCGGGCTCTACCACCTCGTGAACCACGCCGTGTTCAAGTCGCTCCTCTTCCTGTGCTCGGGCGCCTTCGAGTACCGCACGGGGACGAGGAACCGCTATGAGATGGGCGGGCTGATCCGCAAGATGCCCGTGACGGGCGCGGCATGCTCGATCGCCTCCCTCTCGATCTCGGGGGTTCCTCCGTTCAACGGGTTCTGGAGCAAGCTGATTATCATCACGGCGTTCATCCAGGCGGGATACTACGTCTATGGCGCCATCGCCGTGTTCGTCGCCTTCATGACGCTCATCTCGTTCATCAAGCTGCAGCGCTTCGTGCTCTTCGGGCAGCTCCCGGTGCGCTTTGCCGGCATCAAGGAGGCGCCTTTCGCCATGACGGCGCCGCTCGTGGTTCTCGCGATCCTCTGCATCGGGCTCGGTCTTGCGTATCCGTTCATCGACCAGGGCATGCTGCAGGCGGCGCGGGACGCGCTCCTCGACAAGCTTTCGTATATGGGATACATACTGGGCGGGTAACAGGATATGAAACGCTTCATACATTTCTTCATCATTTACGCGGTCTGGGTGCTCCTCACGTGGTCGTTCACCCTCCAGGAGCTGCTCGCCGGTGTCGTCATATCGCTTCTCGCCGAGCTCTTGCTGGGGGACATCTTCCCGTATGAAGCGGTTATCGTGTTTCACCCGCGGCGTTTCTTCTGGCTGTTCTGCTACTTCTGGGTGTTCCTCTGGGCGCTCGTCAAGGCGAACTTCGACGTCGCCTACCGCGTGCTCAATATCTATCTTCCGATCAAGCCGGGCATCGTCAAGGTACGCACGAGGCTCAAAAGCGACATGGGGCGCACGTTCCTCGCGAACTCGATCACGCTGACGCCCGGAACGATGAGCGTCGACATGATCGGCGATCATCTTTATATTCACTGGATCAACGTCAAATCCGCCGATATTCAGAAGGATACGGAGATCATCGTCGCGGGCTTCGAGAAATACCTTGAAAGGATATTCGAGTGAACGTATTCATCGCGCTCCTGATACTCTGCATGTTCATGTGCCTCTACCGGGTCGGGAAGGGGCCGACGGCACCCGACCGGACCGTGGCGATCGATATCATGGGAATCCTCATGGTCGGGTTCTGCGCGATCTTCTCGATCATGACGAAGAGGGATCTCTATATGAACATCGGCATCTCGTGGGCGCTCCTCAACTTCATCGGCACGCTCGCCCTGGCCAAGTATCTCGAGGGGAGGGGCTTCGATGAGTGAGTTCGTCGGATACGTGCTCCTGTCCGTCGGGGTGGCGTTCGATCTCTTCGGGTGCATAGGGCTCGTCCGGCTCCCCGACGTGTACAATCGTCTCCAGGCCGCCACGAAGTGCGCTACCCTCGGGACGGCTATGATCCTTCTGAGCGTCTTCTTCTTCACGGGATTCGGCGCGATCACGATCAAGGCGCTTCTCTGCATATGGTTCATTCTCATCACCTCGCCGACCGCGGCCCACGCCATATCGCGCGCCGCTCACCGGTCGGGCATCCGCCTCTGGGAGGGGAGCTACGTGGACAAGTATGCCGAGGACCGCGAGGGCGCGGAAGACAAGTCATGACGGCGGCACGGGGAGTTTGAAGAAGCATGCGCAAGCCGAAACTGAGAGAGTTGAAATTCGCGATCGAGGCCCTGATCAAGGGCCCGTACACGTCGAAGTTCCCCAAGGTCCCGGCGACCGTGCCGGAACATTTCCGGGGAGTGCCGACCTACGTGCCGGACGACTGCGTCGGATGCGGCGCGTGCGGCCAGGTATGCCCCGCGGGCGCCATCACGGTCGTCGACGAGTACCGCGAGGACAAGAAGCGGATGGTCCGCCGCATCGAGCGGAACTGGGGCAACTGTATCATGTGCAGCCAGTGCTTCGTCTACTGCATCACGAAGAAGGGGATCATCCTCGACAAGGATTTCGACAAATCGACGACCGATCCGGCCGATTTCATCGACACGCAGGACAAGGAGCTCGTCATGTGCGAGCACTGCGGAAGCCCGATCACGGCGGTCGACCACATCCGCTGGTGCATGGACAAGCTCGGGGAGCTCTCCTACGCGAACCAGACGTTCATGGTGGCGCGGCACAAATCGCTCAACCTCGTGAAGGAGACCGCGCCTCGCGCCGACGCTCGAGCGCTCGACCGCGGCGATTTCATCCGGGCGCTGTGCCCGGACTGCCGCGCGGCGTATATCCTGTCGGATGAATGGGGAGAAAGCTGAGATTGAATGTTCCCGTATCCTGACGAGGAGGCCCCGACCAGGGGCCTTTTTTGTGGACGGTTGTATGAACAGTGAAGACAATATGGCGGCGCGTCTCGAGGGCAGGCGGTTCGGTGTGGTGGGCGTGGGGAACATCATGAAGGGGGACGACGGGGCGGGCCCGGCGCTCGTCGCGCTTCTCGCCGCGCGGGGCGCGGCGTTTCCGATCGTCGACGCCTCCGAGGTCCCCGAGAACTACGGCGGCTGGGTCGTGAAGCAGGGGCTCGAGTGCGCCGTCTTCGTCGACGCGGTCGATTTCGGGGGAGCGCCGGGGGAATGGCGCATCATCCCGTTCGAGGATCTCATGCACTCGGCGAGCAGCACGCACCGGTTGTCGCTTCATTTTCTCATCAGGTATCTCACGGAGGAGTGGAAGGGACAGGCGCTCCTCGCCGGAGTCCAGCCGAAGAGCCTGAGGCTCGGAGAGGCTCTCTCTCCCGAAGTTCAGGCGGGGATCGGGAAGCTCTCGGAGACGCTGCTCGCGATTCCATTTCCAAAAGAAACCTGAGGACGCTTGCTCGCTCTTTTCGTCCCGATCGTTCACGATACCGGAAACGACAGAAGCGGCGCTCGCGCCCTCATGGCACCCCCACCGGCGCATCCGGAACAGTCTTTACGCTCCCTCCCCGAGCCCGACCAAATATCATAATGCATTATATTGCAATTGGTTGTTGAGGTATCCGCCCCCGCGAACGCCCCACCACCGGGCCAAATTCACGCGAGAGCAGATGATGGAGCCGATCTTGTTACTCCGGGAATCCGTGGAGGTGATGACAGCCGGCGGGCCGCGTGAGGCGTGCGAATAAATCGGGTTATTGGGCGATGGTTCTATGTTCGAATGGGCGGAGGGCTCGAGGTGCTTGCCGCTGTGGGGAAGGGGATGGTGTGGATGTTCAGAAAAAGCATTGCCATCGTGGTGCTCATGTCGTTTCTTTCGTTTCTTCTTTATTCGTGCGCGGGGGAGGATCGGAGCCCCGTCTCTCGTGAGACCGACCGGCTCGAGGATGAGCTGAGCAAGGCGAGCGAGGTTCAGGAGCTCATGGCGATCAGGGACGAGATCGCCGCGCGCGCGATCGCGATGCACGTGACGGCGGACGAGATACGCCGGGTGGGGTGCGACGAACGCAGGACAAACGAGCTCCTCGGCTTCACGGAGACGCAAGCGCGGGCGCGATTCGAGCGGATCGCCGCATTGTTGCGCGCGCTTCACGACAGATATCCCGCGCTCGGACGCCTCGAGACGGCGGCTTCGGCCGAATGCGAAGCCTGCGACATCGACCGAATCGCGGCGAGCTGGGAGCATTACTCGAAGGTGCTCGCCGTCGAGCTCGGCGAAGGCGGACAGGCGCTCAAAGCTCCGGCCAGGGCTCCACTCCAATGCAAGATGAGGCAGCTCATCGTCGGCTTCGCGGTCTGCGCCGCGAGGTCCGGCGGATCGCTCCTCATCTATTCCCTGTGCTCCTATGGCGTGTTCTGCGGCTCCTGCAGCGGCGGCGCGGCGGATGTTATCTGCGGATAGAAGGAGGGCGGCATGGCAACCATATTGATCGTCATCGCGCTCGCGCTCGCGGGCTTCGTCCTGAGCCGGACGCGCGTCGTGCGGGAGCTCAACTCGCGGCGCTTCATGAGCGTGGTCTATGCGGCGGCCGCGGCCTATTTCGGCGTGCGCGCATACGGCGCCGTTTCGGGGCACACACGCGTATGGCCGCACGCGATCCTCGGGGCGATGGCTCTTGCCGGGGCAATCGACAGCGCGCGGGCCTCGAGACTCTTCAAGAGATCCTGACATGGCGGGGCGGTCATCGGGCGCCGGTGCCGCCCCAGTCGAGAAGCCTTCGTTCGCCCTCGAGGGCGCGGATGCCGGATACCTCCTGGCTCACCTCGATGACGCCCCGGTACGCGCCGGTCGTATCGTACAGGGGGAAGTACCGGATGTGAATAAACTTCCCCTGCGATTGAATCCAGAATTCGGCGACTTCTTTTTTCTTTTCCCTGAAGCTCCGGATGATGTCGTTCACGACGTTGACGCTCTTGTACGGATGGCAGTTCTGCACGGCCCGCCCGATGATGGCGGGGCTTCGCGGGAAAATGCGGTGCTCGGTCGCCGAGTAGTAGCGCACGGCGTCGTTCTCGTCCACGAAGGTGACGTCGAAGGGAAGGGCCCCGAGGAGGAGATCGATCTGCTCGGCGGTGAGGCGCCCTTCCGAGAGCTTCAGGCCGGCGAGAGGTTCCGGGGCGGGGGGTGCCGCGGAGGCATGAGCCGCGCCGGGCGGGGCCGCGGTCGGGGGTGGCGGGGGGGACGTTCCGGCGGCGGCGCCCATTTTGTGCGCAGTCGCCAGAGCCTTTGCCACCTCGGCATCCCAGAGGTTCGACGGCGTGACCCACGCGTAGCCGATCTCGGGCTCGCCGCGCTTGATCCCGGCCCATTCGATGTCGTCGAGCTTCCTCGCGGCGGTCGGATAGAGGATCTTTTCCTCGAGAAAGGCCATTTTCTTGACGGCGCCCTCGAGCGTCTTGATCTTCCTGTGCAGGTTCTTCCAATCGCGGGCGTCGAAGATCGCCTTCGCCTCCCTGATGAGCTGCCGTATCTCGTCGTGCCTTCCCCACATGACCTTCGTCGGGCCCGTGAAGCCTTTATGCTCGAGAGCCGGGAAGAGCTGGTTTTCCTTGCGGGCGTAATGCTTGTCGATCTCGCGGAACCGCGCGAAGCTCTCGGCGAACGCCTCGATGTCGCCCGCCTTCGGCTCGCCCTTCCTGAGACGTTTCGCGTGCCTCGCGAGCTCCTTCAGGATGTTCTTGGCGATCTTGTTTTCCTGGATGAACGTGTAGACCGGATGTCCCGGGATCTTGACCGGCCTTCCCGCCTTCGCGAGCGACTTCTCGAACACCCGCACGTGCACGTCGCAGAGACGCCTGACCTCGTCGGGAGGAAAGCCCTCCTCGATCAGCGCATTCTCCATGGCCGCGATCTCCTCGGGAGTCGTTTCTTTCAGGATCTTCGCGAAGGTTTTCTGCAGCTTTTCGACGGGGACCCCCTCGTGCAGGCTCCTGATGATCCCCTTGAGGACTTCCTGCCGCTCGCTCATACGCAACCGCCTTTATCCCGCGATGGTTTCCGGTTTCCTCCTGAAGGCGGCCTCGACCCGCCCGTGTCGGTGCGGAGCGTCCCCGCCATGGGAGTGCTCGGGGCCCAGGCCCTCCCAATAATGCAGCGATTCCCAGCCGTCGAAGAGGCCCCGCAGCTCGTTCTTCTCGAGAAACGTCCTCACGAAGCCGGCGTCATTCACGAAAGAATACCTGCCGATCTCGCGCCACGTGCGGGAGACCTCGGGATACCCCGGGTCGCCGGTGGTGAACGCGGTCGCGAGCACGAAGCTCCCGGTATGTGTCCACGCGTCGATTCTCTCCATGAGCCGTCCGATCGAATCCCGCGGCAGCTCCTGGATAAGCCCGAAAAGGAGAATCGCGGGGTAATGCTCCACATCCGGAGCATAGGTCTCGAAGTCGACGGGGAAGGCTCGCACGGGGAGATTCTCTCTCGAGGCGCGCTCGCGGAGCTGCTCCACCGCGACCGCCGAGGTTTCGATGCAATCGACCGGGTGGCCCCGCCGCGCGAGGTAGAGCGCGTGCCTCCCTTGGCCCGCGCCGATATCGAGCACCCGGGATCCGGCGCGGGGCGCGCGGGCTCCCGCGCCGATCTCCCGTTCGAACCGTGTCAGCAGGGCATCCGGCTCGCGGCCGAAATACTCGCCGACGTCTCTGTACAGCGCGTCGAATACGGCCATCAAAACGCGAAGTCCACGAGCATCGAATAGAGATTCTCCGTCATCGTGGTCTCCCCCAGCTCGAGCTTCCGGTACGAATACTCGCCGTGAAGCGCGACGTTCACCGCGGTCCAGTCGCCGAGGTAGCAGCGCACGAGAGCCGAGTACGCGCTCAGCTTGCCGCTCATGTCGTCGTATTCCGGCGGCGCGACCCAGTTGTAGAGCGCGGAGGCGACGAACCGGTTGTTGAACATGCCCGCGTAGTCGAGCTCGACGAAACCGCCATCGTACTCGTAGTTCTTCGTCGCGTCCATGACGTTGAACGCCTTGTCGTCGAGCCCGCGCATGTACATGGCGGCGAGATTGAACGTCTTCCAGTTGAGGCTCGCCGCGCCGCCGTAGCGGTAGGAGGGCTTGTTGTCGCAGCCGGCGTATTCGCCCGTCGGCGAGACGGGCGGGGGCATCGTGCCGAGTGTGTCAATCGGCGCGATCATCGGCTGCTTGCCGTAGTAGACGAACGCCCCGATCCGGTGTCCGGCGCTCTGTCCGTCGCCGGCGCCGATCGTCTGCGAAAGCGTCAGATAGACATCCTTGAACTTGTTGTTGTCGGGCGCCGCCCCGGTGCCGTTCACGACGCCGGCGCCGTACTTGAACCCCATGTCGAAATGCCCTGTCGCCTCGAGCCCGATCTGGTTGTCGCCGAAAAGATAGTTGCCGCCGAGCGCCGGGTACTCGTAGACGTCGTACGGCGACACAAGGTAGTACGAGCGTTTCGAGCTGAAGAGATGGTACGCCGGCTCGAAGCGCCCGACCCGCAGGTTCAAGGCATCCTCGATAACGTTGCTGAAGATGATGCTCGCCGACTCGAGCGCGCCGGGCTGCGACGCGCTCGTGCCCGTGTAGTCGGCCGTCGGCTCGTCGATACGCGGCGTGTAGATCACGAGCACGGAGACGTTTTTGTGGAGAACGCCCGCCGCGAGGAGATCGAGACCCTTGAGCCCGAATCCCCCCGTGGTCTGGGAGCTCGCGTCCTTATTCGGTTTCGCGGTGTAGCCGTTGAAACCCGTCGCCGTCCGGAGCGCGATGGGCGTGTGGGAATCGAATACGGTCTTCTCCTTGCCCTGCTGAGCGGGGAGCTGGTAGCCGTTGTCGCGGTACCGCTGGCCCCAGTCGTTGAGCTTCGGGTAAGCCGTGTGGCACATCATGCAGTTGAAGCCGTATTTGCGGGCGAACGCGGGAATCGCCTGTCCCGGCGTGGGCGCGAGGAGCGGGAGGGCGATGAGAACGAGGAGAATGATAATTATCTTTTTCATCTTCATCGCCTCCTTACTGCGGCATTTCGGACGCCGGGATCGGCTTGACGTTTGCGACTTCGGGATTGAGGCTCGTCATCGCGCGCTCGAGGAACGCGACGAGGGCGTCGATCTCCCCCTTCGAGAGCCCGAGGGGAATCATCATGCGGTCGAGGTTCTTGTCCTTGAGGCCGCCCCCCTTGTTGTAGAAGACGATCACGTCCTCGATCGTCTTCTCGTTGCCCATGTGGAGGTAGGGCGGCCGCAGGCCGACGTCGCGCATGGTCGGCGTTTTGAAGGCCCCCATGTCTTTCGGATTCTTCGTGACCTCGTAGCGGCCGACGTCGGGTTTGGCCATATCGGGGTGCGTGCCGAGATTGTGGAAGCGGCCGTCCGAGAAGTTCGGTCCCCAATGGCAGCAGGTGCAGCGCCCCTTGCCGTTGAAGATCTCGAGGCCGCGGCGCTCGAGCTTCGTGAGGGACGCTTCGTCGCCGAGCGCGAAACGGTCGAACGGCGAGTCGGTCGTCACGATCGTCCGCTCGAAGGCGGCGATGGCCTGCGCCACCTGGTCGATCGTGATCGGGCCTGTCCCGAACACCGTCTTGAACTCCTCGACGTATCCGGGGATGTCCTCGACCGTGCGGATCATGACTGCGTGCGTGTTCCCCATCTCGACCGGGTTCTGGATCGGCCCCTTGGCCTGATCTTCGAGGCTCGGGCTGCGCCCGTCCCAGAACTGGAGCGGATTGTACGCGGAGTTCGAGGCCGGAGGCGCCCTGCGGCCGCCGCGCTGTCCGGCGATGCCCTTGCTCGTCGGGCCCTCGTCCGACCAGCCCATCGTCGGGCTGTGGCACGTGGCGCAGCTGATCGTGTTGTCCTTCGACAGGCGCGTATCGAAGTAGAGCTGCTTGCCGAGGAGAATCTTCCGCGCCGTCTGCGGATTGTCCGGCGGAACGGGCGGCGCCGGCAGGACCCCGAGCTTCACCGGCCCCAGCCCGAGCGCCTGCGTCCCCGTGATGGGCGGCGCAGCGGGCTTCACGCCCTCCTCCCCCGCTTGAATCGCGATCGGGACGAGGATCGTCACAACGGCGACAAGCGCGATGAGTTTGTTCATAAACTCCTCCCTTGCTGTGGTCGCCCCTACTACAGCAAAAAATTGATTTCAGGGCAAACAAATTCTCAATTATAACGGGTTGGCATTCATCATGATGCTCCAGAACGATCTTGGGTCGACGATTTTGGCGCCCCGGTGCTCCTTCAAGGCCAGGAGATCCGCGGCCCCCGTTATGATGTAGTCCACCCGCCAGGACTGGGCAACACCGAGGGCGAGGAGGGACGTTCCGCCGGGGCAGATAGCCGGCTCGACCGGCGCCGGCGAGACAGGCCAGGAGTCTATTCGCAGGTATGAAGCGATCTCGTCCGTTATTTTTTCGGGCACCTTGATATCGCGGGCGAGCTTCCGGCAGATCTCCTCGCTCTGCTCCGGGCCCAAGAGAATCTCATGGCTTTCGAGGCAGTGCTCGAAGAGCGCCTGGCAAAGGCCTCGCGCGGCAAAGGCCGCGATGACCACGCTCGAGTCCAGGACGACTCTCATTTGAGGTTCCTGTAGACGTCCTCGTCGGTGAGGAGCCCCTGGGCCTCGGCGAAGGGGAGCACCTTGCCCCGGAGCTGGCGGAAGCGGTAGATCGAGACGTGCCGGCGCACCGATTGGCGAACGATTTCGCTCACCGGCACGTGCTCGCTCTCGCTGATCTGGTCGAGCATTTCCCGAAGGTAGTCGGGCAGCCTGACCGTTATGGGGCGTTTCATATACATATGATTTTCGGACATTCAGGACGCTCCTATGACATGCCGCTGATCCGCTGGGGCGGCACCCGGGAATGGGCTGGCGGCCCGATCATTGATCGACTTTTTGCAACCCTGCAATTGTAAGACATTGTAAGACATTTCGAGAGTTTGTCAATGTGATGCCTCCTCGGGAGGTGGATTATCCCCATCAACTTTGGGGGCATTCCTTTGGGGAAATGGCCGCATCAAACGCGGGGGAATCGTTTTTGGGAAATGGCCGCGAGGCGCCCCGCGGTTAATTTCACCGTCCCGCGGAACCAATTCCGGCGCATCTCGTATAAGGAGATGACCCTGCTTCACCCTGGACTACATTTGAAGGACGGACACAATGCGAAGAGACCGACGCTGCCGCGGGCCGATATGGGGATGTTCCATCGTGTTAATTTCTTTGTTTGCGGCCGGTTCCGCGATAGGCGCGGATGACGCGTATGTGCCGGCCTATCGCCCGGAGCTCAAGGTCTCCCGGGCGGCCGGCTCCATCAAAGTAGACGGGGATCTGAACGACGCCGGCTGGCGCGGGGCCGCGAAGGCCGCGAACTTCGCCGAGCACAGCCCCGGCAACCAGACAAAGCCCGCCGTCGACACGGAAGTGTCGATCACCTACGACGACGAGTATCTCTACGTCGCATGGCTGTGCTACGACAACCCCGCCGAGGTGCGGGCCTCGTTCTGCGAAAGAGACCGAATGTTCTCGGGCGACTACGTGATCCTCTGCATCGACACGTACGGCGAAGCGACGCATGCATATGAGATCGCCGCGAATCCCTACGGCATTCCGGGCGATCTCCTATTCTCGTCGGCCTATGGGGAGGACGGCAGCTATGACATGATCTTCGAGTCGGCCGGCCGGATCACCGATTCCGGCTGGGTGGCCGAGATGGCGATACCCTTCGCGAGCCTGCGTTTTCCTAACCGCGAGGAGCAGGTGTGGCGAGTCGACTTCTGGCGTAACCGCCCGCGCGAATCGCGCTACCAGTACTCATGGGCCGCCTACAATCGCGACGACGAATGCTGGCCCTGCCAGTGGGGAACGATCACCGGCATTTCCGGCATCAAGCAGAGCTCGGGCCTCGAGTTTCTGCCGGCGGTCGTGGCGCACGAGTCCGGTTCCATCGGCGACGGCGGAACGTTCGAGAACGGCGACGTCAAGGGGGACGTCGCGCTCGGGATCACCTACGACGTGAACTCCGAATTGAGCGCCGAGGCGACCGTGAACCCCGACTTCAGCCAGGTAGAGACCGACGTGGCGCAGATCGACGTGAACTCCACGTTCGCCCTGTTCTATCCCGAGAAGCGTCCCTTCTTCCAGGAAGGGAACGATCTTTTCAATACGTACTTCAACGCCGTCTATACGAGATCGATCAACGATCCGATCGCCGCCGGGAAGCTGACCTGGCGGAACGGCTCTAACAGCATGGCGTTTCTATCCGCCCGGGACGAGCGCTCTGTGATCATCCTGCCTTTCGAAGAACGCAGCGAGTTCGTCGAGAACGGGAAGAGCTATTCCAATATCCTCCGGGTCAGGCACGATCTCGGCAAGCAGTCGCACGTGGGGCTCTTGGCGACCAACAGGATTTTCGACGGAGGCGGCATGGGGTCCCTGGCCAGCATCGACGGGCAGATCCGTCTCTCGAACAGCAACTCGTTCAGGGTCCAGGTTCTCGCGTCGCATACCGAGGAAGTCGACAATCTCGCTCTCGTGCCGGACAGCTCGTTCAACGCCTCTCGTTTCGACGGCGGCAAATACACGGCCGGACTCGACGGCGAGAGCTACTGGGGGCACGCGCTGGCGGTCGGCATGAGCCGGAGCACGAGCAACTATTGGGGAGCTTTGCATTATAATGAGCTGAGCCCGACCTTCCGTGCCGACAACGGATTCGAGCCGCAGAATAACCAACGCATGGGAGAGGTCGAATTCGGCGGCATCGTGCGATTCGAAAAGAGCACGATACTGCAGGATATCAACAGCGACACGGAAGTCGCCCGGAAGTGGAACTTCGACAACGTCCGAAAGGACGAATGGATCAACACGAATCTCCAGGTGAGTTTCCGGGCCGCGCAGACGGCGATGCACGCTTCGTACCTGGCGAGCAACGAGCTCTTCCGCGGGATCCAGTTCAACGGCATCTGGGGAGTGCACGATTGTTTCAGCACCCAGCCCTGGGACGCCCTGAAGCTCAACGGGAACATCAACTACGGGCACCGCGTCGCGCGCCACGAGCTCGTCATGGGGAAGCAAATGGACTACGGCGTATCGGCGGACATCAAGCCGATCGATCGCCTTCTGATCTCCGCTTCTTACGGTCACAGCCGCAGTGACGACCTGAAGACCGGCGAAAAGCTCTTCTCCCAGTCCGTCTTCTGGTCGCGCCTTTCGCTGCAGGTCTCGCGCGAGCTCTCGGTACGGCTCATCTCGCAGTACAACGATCGCTGGAAGACCTGGGATTTCGATCCGCTCGTCACCTACCGGATCAATTCGCTCACGATGTTCTACCTCGGCTCGACGCACAACTACCGGGACTTCGACCTGGCGGAGGACGGGCGCGAGGGCTGGGATCTCGCCGACAGGCAGTTCTTCATGAAGCTGCAGTATCTCTTCCAGATCTAGCGCGGCGGGCGACTTCGTGCGGTGGATGACTGCGCAGGGCGCCAGGGTAACGGGTATCGATATGGCGGCTATGATCGCCAAGGCCGAAGAGCTTCCGAAGAGCGGGGACGAGACGTATCTCGTCGGAACCGCGCAAGAGCCTCCGGTCGAAAGCGGCCGAGCCGATTTGGCATTATATCTGGCCAGCTTTCATCATATCCCCGAGAATGAAATGCCCCGCGCTCTCGAAGAATGCAGGAGAATCCTCAAGAGCGAAGGCACTGCGATCTTCGTCGAACCGGTTGGAAAGAAAGGGTCCTATTACGAGCTTGTCCGGTTGATTGGAGATGAAAGGGATATTCAGGCGAAGGCATACAAGGCGATAGAAGCGGCTGGCCGGCTCGGCTTTCAAATGACAGCTGAAGAAATCTACTATCTTGAAAGATCCTTCGAGGACTATCTCCATATACTCGAAGTTAATGTCGACGACGAAGTCAGGAGAACCGAAATCGCCGCGGCCGCACGAGCGGTTACGGAGCGGTTATGCCGGGAAGCCGGCACGAGCTTCGAGGCCTACCGGTATCGATCCATATGCCGGATGAACATCCTGAAAAAAACGACACAGGGAAAGCGGATTCTCTAGCCGGCCGGGCGGGCTTCCTCCGCAAGCGCGCGCACGAGGCGCCCCGCGGCGTCGTAGATTCTTGATGAATCAATTGCAGCACGGATAAAGCTGGATTTCCACCGGCGATTCATGATGTAATTAACGCGCAATATCCAAACAATCCGTCTTCCCGGGAGGTGTATCGCCATGACGCGTAAGCTATCGCTTTTCGTGGGCTTCGCTCTTCTCCTGGTCATGGGTGTCCCGAATTCCGGATGGGCGGGAGTATATGACCCTCCGGAGGGGGAAGCCGGACCGGACCGGGTCATTTACGAGGATGAGCTTCTTACGATCGTCGGCTCGGGCACGGGGACCGAGCCCCTGTCCTATGAATGGGACATGGGAGACGGCCACGGCTACTCGATTCCCGGTTACCTCGTTCAGAACTTCGATTACGATTCCATCGGGACGTTCGTCGCCACGCTGCGCGTCTCTGACTTGTGGGGCGGCGAGGCCTTCGATCAGTGCACGATCACGGTGCTCCCGAGGAGGCACTGCTATCCGACCGTTGCCATGACTGCCGAGCCGAGCGCCGAGCACCCCGAGCTCGGAAGCTATCGCTACCGCATGACGATCGCGTGGACCTGCAACACCTACCGCCCCCGCACGAATCTCTACTTCGAGAGCTACTGGGAGCTCGATCCGCCATATGAGACCTGCACGAGCTCGGAGCTCATCTACGCCCTCAGGTGGGTGACGCCGGCCGGCTCCTCCCTTCCCGAATGCGTCGTCGATTACGACGCGAGCTTCTTCTGGAGCGGGACGCCCGTGCTCGGCGGGGGCGGCGGCGGGGGAAGGCTCATCGGGATGATACCGGCCGCTCACTCGTGCTCGGGTGACGCCGAAGGGTCGGTCGAGATCTCCTTCTACTCGAACTATCCGCCCGAGACGAGAGTCGGCCGGATCGCGTTCTGGGAGGAAGAGGCCAACACTTCGTACACCGTGCAGTGCGAGGGCGCTTTCCCAACGCTCCCGTGCGGCGCCGTCGCCACCGAGAGGAGCTCCTGGGGAGCGATCAAGGAGCTGTTCAAGAACTAGACGTGACGAAACCGGCGGCCCAAGCGCGATTCGAAGAGCCCCCGGCGGCCCCGTGCGACTCGAAGGTCCGCGAGTAGCCCCCGCGTTTCAAAGGCCCCCCGGCGAGATGCTAAAATTTTAACATTTCCCCTTGACAAGCGCGCCGAGATGTTAAATAATTAACATGTGCACGGTTTAACATGTTAAACGACCCGCAGGCGCGCGAAGGCGCTCGCAGGCAGCGCGCCGCGGGGCTCCAGGCAGCAGTCCGCCGGCGGCAGGTACGCTCGGGAGGTTATCGTGGATAAGAAGACCGACTGGAAAGAGCTCACGCGCAGGGAACGTCAGATCATGGAGATTGTATACAGGTTAGGGAGGGCGACGGCGATCGAAGTCATGGGGCATCTCCCGGGGAAGCCCGCCAACGCCACGGTGCGGACGATGCTCAGCGTTCTCGAGGAAAAGGGGTACCTCGCTCACGAGACGGAAAAGGGGAAGTTCATCTACCTCCCCACCGTTCCGCTCACGAGCGCGAGGAAAACCGCGCTCGACAATGTGCTCGAGACCTTTTTCAAGGGCGCCGAGGCGTCCGCCGTTATCTCCATTCTGAAGAAGGCTGACGCGAACCTCACGGAAGAGGAACGGAAGTTGATCCTCGATCTCATCGAGGAATCCGAGAAGAGAGGTCGGTAAGATGAATGCGACGATCGGCGGCTGGCTCGCGGGAGCTTCCTGGGCCGGCATTCTCGCTCTCGTGCTCGACATCTCGATCAAGGCGGCGATCGTCTGCGCGGTCGCTGGCGTAACGACCATGCTGATGCGGCGCTGGTCCGCCGGGGCGAGAAGCATGGTCTGGGTGTTCACCCTCGCGGCGCTCCTCGCGCTGCCGCTCACGCACTTCATCTCCCCGGTCTGGAATCTTCCGGTCCTTCCCGAGGTGGGAAGCTGGTTCAGAGAGGGTGCGTCGACGGGCGCCGCCATTTCCGGAGAGAAGATCATCGATCCGGAGACCGGCGCCGAAGCCGCCGCTACGCGCGGCGCCGCCGCGGACGCGGCCAAAGCACCCCGTTTCACCGAAGGGTGGCACGCCTGGGCGTTTCTCGTCTGGATGGCGGGAACGGCCATGAGCCTCCTTTGGCTCGCGGTGCGCACTTCCCTCGGGAGCAGGATCCTCAGGCGCTGCGACGCAGCGGACGAGACGTGGAACGCGCTTCTCGAGCGAGTCTCCACGGAGCTCGGCCTGAACCGGCGCGTGCGTCTTTTCGAGTCGTGCGAGATAGGAGCCGCGGTAACCATAGGAGCGATCAATCCGGCGATAGTTGTCCCGGCCGGCTCGTCGGAGTGGCCCGTCGCGAGGCGCCGCTACATTCTCTCCCACGAGCTTGCCCACGTCAAACGGCGGGACGGCCTCATCGAAGTGCTCGCGCTCGTCGTCAAGAGCATTTACTGGTTCAACCCTCTCGTGTGGTTGGCGGTTCGAGCGGCGAGGGTCGAACGGGAGCGCGATTGCGACGACGCGGTGCTCAACTCCGGCGCAAGGCCTTCGGACTACGCGATGTTTCTGATGGACGTCGCGGCCGACCTGGGCGCGCCCCGCGGGCCGGCCTGGCAGCTGTCGACAATATCCCAGGGCTCTCATCTCAAGGAGCGGATCATGTCTATACTCGACCCCAAGATCGATAGGAACAGGGGCCGGCGCAGAGCCGGCGTCGTCTCGTGCTTTCTCGTCGCCTCGATAGTACTCCCGCTTTCGATATCGGGCATCTGGCAGACGCAGGCGCAGGAGAAGCCGCACAAGTCGAAGGAAAAGGCCCTGCAGTACAAGCAGCAGGAGCAGAAGCAAAAAGAGATCGAGTTCAAGAAGATGCAAAAGGAAAAGATGGCGGGGATGAGCTCGGAAGAAACGATCGCGATGAAGTGGGAGCAGATTGCGGCCCAGGAGGGCTCCGCCGCCGTTCTCATTCACGACGCGATCGAGGAGAAGGGCCCCGAGGCCGGCATGAAGCTCGCCATGAAGCTGAAAGAGTCGGGTGACGACGAGTATTACTTCAAGGAAGGCGAGTTCAATACGCTCGGCTACTATTTCCTTTACGGGGATAAGCTGGACGAAGCCATCGCCGTCTTCAAGATCAACGTCAGGATGAATCCCGATTCGTGGAACGTCTACGACAGCCTCGGGGAGGCGGTCCTCGCCGCCGGCAAGTACGAGAGCGCCCGCAAGTACTACGAGAAATCCCTCGAGCTGAACCCGGAGAACGAGAACGGCAGAAAGATGCTCGCGAAGCTGGAGGCGAAAGAGGAAGGTCTCGCGAAGAGCCACAAGAGCGTCGAGACCGACGAGAGCGATTGAAGGGACTGGCGTCCCTGTTTCCCCACTTGAAAAGAAGCGCCGGGAGGTATGGTACCTGCCGGCGCTTTATTGTTTGCTATTGGACCGTTTCAATGTAAGACAATGTCTTACCCTCGCACCCGTACAGCCCGGACTTTATATC
>Ga0315293_10001814_pt1 | contig 20694 bp, 19 predicted proteins | sample YL17G13_20_MG_FD_203071 | JGI IMG/M metagenome (GOLD analysis project Ga0315293, IMG submission 203071) | Sediment microbial communities from Yellowstone Lake, YNP, Wyoming, USA - YL17G13_20 | ecosystem: Environmental > Aquatic > Freshwater > Lake > Sediment | place: USA: Wyoming | collected... | reverse complement strand
TAAAGGGCCAGGGTTTCCTTTGCTTGTTTTTCTTTGTCATCTTTATATTTTTTTTGCAGTTCTTGTATTTTGGGCTGCAATTTTTGAAGGCTCTTTTGAGACTTAACGGCTTTTACTGAAAGCGGATAAAGTATAAATCTGATAATTATGGTTAAAAGTATTATGGCTATGCCAAAATCGTGTCCCGGCACATAATTATACAGCAGCACTAAAAAATTAAAAAGCGGCTGATATAGTATTATATAAAAAAAATTTATTATAGATTCAAACATTTTTTATCGGGTTAAATAATTAGTTTTGCTTTTTCCAGCGCGCTTTTTATAACCTCTTTTATTTCAGAAAATTTCTTTTTTTCTATTCCCGGCAAGGCGATTAAAACCAAATCTGACCCGGTTTTTATTTTGTTTATCTCCGGTTTTATGGCTTCAACCAGCCTCCTTCTAATTTTATTTCTTATCGTCGCTTTTTTTGATACCTTCAGGCTGACGACGAATCCGAATCTATTCAACTCTAAATTATTTTTTCCCGCCCTTAAAACAAAAAGGCTATTTTTAAGGCTTTTTGAGTTTTTAAAAATCACTTTAAAGTCTTTCCTTTTTTTAATTCTGTTTATTTTAGGCAGCATAACTATTACTAAATTACTAATCTTTACCAATATACCAATTGATAAGTACCCAATTAGTGATTAGTAGCCGAAACCGCAGATTAGTAAATTAGTACAACGGTTTCGGTTATATTGCTATCTTTGCCCTCCCCTTTCTTCTTCTTCGCTGCAACACCTGCCTGCCTGTTTTTGTCTTTTTTCTCCTTAAAAAACCGTGCGTGTTGGCTCTTTTCTTCTTTTTGGGATTGTATGTTAGGCTCATTGTGTATATTTTTTAATTAAGTATAATATTAATTAGTATAGTTTAAAAAACTGGAAATTACAAGGCGCTCGATGTGTTTATTGTGCGTCTGTCTATAAACCAACCACACAAGTTATACACAGCTTAATAACACCTCCCTTTATTTTGTTTCTATTTGACAAAGACCGGATAAAAGAGAAAAATACACTTATTAATACCTATTAATTATAATTATGGATAATATAGAACTTTGGCAGTCGGTCTTGGCGCAAATGCAGTTTCATATATCTAAGGCTAATTTTGCAACCTGGTTTCAAAACACTGAAATTATTTCCAAAGATAATGAAAAAATAATAATTTCAGTTCCCAATGCCTTCTCAAAGGAATGGCTAAGCAATAAATATAACAAACTAATTTTAAAGACCCTGCACGATATAGACGACTCCATAAAGGATTTAGATTTTATTATAAAGCCGCAGTCATCAAAAAACACCCCCGTCAAAACAGGAGCCGGGGCGAGACCCGGGGCACCCTATGGGTCGTACCCCGATAGCGAAAAACTGGAAGACGCCCAATTAAAATTTGAAGAGTTTAAAATAAATAAAGAAACCAACCTTAACCCGCGGTATACGTTTGGTAATTTTGTCGTCGGCTCTTTTAATGAATTAGCCCATGCGGCCGCTTTGGCTGTGGCCGACAACCCGGGACTCACCTATAACCCCCTATTTGTATACGGAGGCACGGGACTGGGAAAAACGCATTTAATACAAGCTATCGGGAACAAAATAAATGACGAAGCAAAAAAGAGAAAGGTAAAATATATTTCATCAGAAAAGTTTGTTTCCAGCATTGTTTCTGCTATTAGAACAAACGGCATGGAGGCGTTTAAGGCGAGCTTGGCGCCCATAGATGTTTTAATTTTAGATGACATACAGTTTATAGCCGGAAAAAACAAAAGCCAGGAAGAATTTTTTCATGTTTTTAATTCTTTATACGAAAAAAACAAACAAATAATTCTTTCTTCAGACAGGCCGCCTAACGCCATAGCCGAGTTAGAAGAGAGGCTACGGTCCAGATTTGAGGGCGGCATGATTGCAGATGTTAGCCTGCCGGACTATGAAACAAGGCTGGTTATTTTAAAACAAAAGCTCCAAGAAAAAAATACAGATCTTCCGGAAGATGTTTTGGATTATATTGCCGCCAATGTTAAAAAGAATATCAGGGAGCTGGAGGGGGCTTTAAATAAAATATTAATTTATAATAAAATTAATCAGGAGTTGAATATAGAAACCGCTAAAAAATTGCTTAAGGGTTTTATTTTTTCGCCGTTCGATGTGGCTAATTATAAGAAAATAATAGAGGTGGTGGCCAAATTTTATAATCTGGAGGAAAAAAACCTGTTTGACCCCACAAGGCGCAAAGAAATCGTAAGGCCCAGGCAGGTCGCAATGTTTTTATTAAGGAGAGAATTAAAATATTCCTTTCCAGCCATAGCAAGAAAATTCGGCGGCAAAGACCACACCACTGCAATTTACGCTTATAAAAAAATATTCCAAGAGAACGAAGAAAATAATAAACTAACCGAGGAATTAAACCTGATAAAACAGAGAATATATAGTGGATAAGTGGTGTTTAAAAGTAGAATAATTTTTATAACAAAAAAACACACATTAAACTTCTATTTTTATTACAATTATTTATCCACAATATTTACACAAAAAGAATCAAACACAAATAAAAAATAGTTATACTTGTTTTTTAAAAAAACAGTTAAAAAATAAAAACATTAATAATAATAAATTTTAATATATTAATTAATTAATATTAAACTTATGAAAGTAGAAATTTTAAAAGAAAATTTAAAAAACGGGCTTAATGTGGTTGAAAAAATCGTCGGAAAAAATCTATCCCTGCCGATTTTGGATAATGTTTTAATAAACACAGAAGATAATTTTTTAAGCCTAAGCTCTACAGATTTAGAAACCGCCATAAAACTTTGGATATTAACCAAAATTATAAAAGGGGGAAGGGTGGTTGTGCCGGCTAAGTTTCTTTCAAACCTGGTGTCTTTATTGCCAGACGAAAAAATTATATTAGAGGAAAAAAAACAAGGGCTATATATCGAATGTAAAAGTTTTAAAAACCAAATACAAGGATTTAATCCCGAGGATTTTCCTTTAATTCCGGAGTTTAAAAACGCAAACTGCTTAGAAATTGATAATAGAAGTTTTTGCCAAGGGTTAGCCCAAATAGTAGATGTTGCGTCCCCCTCGCAATCAAGGCCCGAGATTTCCGGCATTTATTTTGTTTTTTCAAAAAACTCAATAAAAATAGTTGCCACAGACAGCTTTAGGCTGGCAGAAAAAAATATTGTTTTAGAAAATAATCCGGGCCACGCGTTAGAAAAAGATATTTCTTTTATTCTGCCGCAAAAACCAGCCAGAGAATTGATAAATATTTTAGGCGGACCCGCGGGGCATCCCGAAGGAAAGGTAAAAATATATTTTTCTCCCAACCAAACAATGTTTGAGCTCTCAATGAAAGAATCGCCCCACCCACAGGTTCAGGTCATTTCCAGATTAATAGAGGGGGAATATCCGAATTATGAAGAAATTATTCCTAAAAAATTTAAAACACACGTCATCGTGAAAAGAGATGAATTTTTGAGCCAAATTAAAGCAGCGTCTCTTTTTTCCGGCAAAATTAATGAGATAAAAGTTAAAATAAACCCTCAAGACAAGGAAATCCAAATATCTGCCCAAGACCCGGACATCGGAGAAAGCCAATCTAATATCCCCGCGAAAATAGAGGGAGAGCCGATAGAATCCTCTTTTAATCACAAGTTCTTAATAGACGGCTTATTAAATATTAAAAGCTCAGAAGTTATTTTTGATTTAAGTAAAGAAGAGGGTCCTTGTATATTAAAACCGGTAGGAGACGCAAGTTATATTTATGTGGTGATGCCCATTAAATCTACATAAAAATAAACCAAGCCAAAACCGGAAACGCTTCAGACAGGTCTGAAGCGTTTAAGCGGGAAAAAACAGTCCGACCCGAGAGGGTATAGGGCTGTTTTTGTGCAATTTCAGGCAGTTTCAGCGTTTAAATTTTCCTTGCAAAACCCCCAAAATAGTGCTTAAATTAAAGAAAAATATGAAAATATGGCAAAAATAAAAGATTTAGATAAAAATAATAATCAGCCGATTGATAAAACAGAGCTTGTCTGGCCCGGGAAGCGAAAGGAAGTTGAACGGGTTGAATTGCCATTTCAGACGATAGAGACAATAAATTTACCTCGCGGGGCGCGACAGGAAGGAATATTTGATCAAAAAACTGATTGGAAAAATCGGCTTATCTGGGGCGACAATCTTTTGATAATGGGCTCGCTTCTTAAAGAATTTGCGGGCAAAATAAATCTCATTTATATTGACCCGCCATTTGCAACTGGCGATGATTTTTCTTTTGAAGTTCAAATCGGCGATCAGGAAATTACAAAAGAGCCGTCCGCGCTTGAAGTAAAAGCATATCGTGATACTTGGGGAAAGGGTATGGGATCGTATCTTCAAATGATGTATGACCGCCTTGTTTCAATGAAAGAACTTTTGGCAGACAACGGTTCTATTTGGGTTCATGTAGATCATCGCGTTGTTCATCCCGTAAAATTAGTTATGGACGAAGTTTTTAATGGTTTATTTAAGAATCAAGTGACATGGCGTAGGCAAGTTGTTAGAGGGATGAAAACTCATTCAGAATTTATGGCCTATAGTGCTGATTATATTCTTATATACTCTAAAAACGAAGGCGCCAAGTGGCATGAAATTGGTAAAACAAAATACATCACAGTCGAAGAAGCAGAAAAAAAATACAATAAAGACGGAGGCGGCTTTTTCCGAACTTCCGACCCGGGAACTTCATCTCAAGAAACTCTTATTAGATTAGCAAAAGAAGGACGGATATATGTTACAAATGGCGGAGAATTGATTATCGATGAAAAAAATAAAACAATTAAGACCACAAAAGGTACAATCGGCGTTAAATATTATAGAAAACAGGTTGGAGACAAGGTGCTTGAAGAAACCGTTGCTGATAATATTTGGGATGATATCCCCGGAATGGGGGTTGTTTCCGGTGAATGGGTCGGCTACCCCACACAGAAACCATTGAAATTATTAGAGAGAATTATCCAATCGACTACGGACGAGGGAGACACAGTCGCTGATTTTTTCTGTGGTTCGGGGACAACTGGTGTTGTGGCAGAAAAACTTGGAAGACGATGGATCATGTCTGATATCGGACGTTTTGCGATACATACTGCCCGTAAACGACTTTTAGATATAAGCGCTAAACCGTTCGTTGTGCAGAATTTAGGTAAATATGAAAGGCATCGTTGGGTTCAGCTTAACGGCCGCTATATTAAATTCATTTTAGACCTTTACCATGCTGAACCGGTAGATGGTTTCAAAAACTTGCACGGGAAAAAAGATAAAACCTTTGTGAAAATTGGCGCAGTAGATGCTCCAGTAACGCTTTCTGATATACGTGAAGCATTAAACGAATGCAAGGGGAACAAAATTAAGGCATTGGATATACTCGGCTGGGAATGGGAGATGGGACTGCATGATTTAGTAAAAGAAGAAGCCGAGCGATACGGAGTCAAACTTTCCACGTTTCAAATCCCGCGCGAAGTGATGGAATTGGATGTTAGCGACCCAAAAACTAAAAATGATGTGCATTTTTATGAGCTTGCATATTTAGAAGTTGGATCAAAAATAAAAAATAAAAAAGCGACAATTATATTAGAAGATTTTATTATTCCAAATCCCGAATTGTTACCGGAAGAAGTAAAAGGCAAAGTCAAAAACTGGAGTGATTTTATTGATTACTGGGCGGTGGATTGGACGTTCAATCAGCATGAAGAAAAAACCGAGGAAGATGACACTTTTCATAATATGAATCAACGCTATCGCACGCGAAAAGAGTCGAAATTGGAGTTATCAATGGATTACGACTACAAAAAAGCAGGAAAATACAATATCCTCGTTAAAGTCATTGATATTTTCGGTAACGATACGACAAAACTAATTGAGATAAAAGTTTAACTATTATGTCGGCAAAACGATACAGATTATATATAGACGAATCCGGGGATCACACTTATTCAACGGTAGACGAACCAGAAAAACGATATTTGGGAATTACCGGTGTTATTTTTGAGTCCGAGTATTATCGTAGTAATTTCCATCAACAGTTCGAGGATTTTAAACAAAAGTACTTTCCTCATAGTCCCGACGAGCCAGTAATTTTGCACCGAAAAGAACTTATTGGACGCCACGGTCCGTTTTGGCGATTGCGGAATGCAGAAAGAGAAAAAGCGTTTAATGAAGATTTTTTAAAATTATTGCAAGAGAAAGATTATTTAGTGGTTTCCGTTGTAATAGATAAAAAAACTCATGTAGAGCGTTATAAAGAATCAGCTTTACATTCATACCATTATTGTTTGGTAGCAATGTTGGAAAGGTATTGCGGTTTCTTAAATTTTTTCAACGCTCAAGGCGATGTAATAGCGGAGAGCCGTGGAGGCAAAGAGGATATGCAATTGAAAGAAGCATATCAAAGAGCATACGAAAGCGGTACACAATTTAGGGGTCCAGAATTTTTTCAAAAAACATTGACCAGTAAAGAAATAAAAGTGAAACCAAAATCAGCAAACATCGCTGGATTGCAACTCGCCGATTTATTGGCGCATCCCTGCAAAAATGAAATTTTGTTTGAACAGAAGAGAATTGATAAATGGGAAGAGGTTTTTGGAACGAAAGTATGCCAATGTGTAAGTAAAAAATATAATCGGCATGTTTTTCAAAATCGCGTTCAGGGATATGGTAAAGTGTTTCTTGAATAAAATAAAAAAGCCCCTTGCGGGACTTTCTTACGCTAGCCCTATTCGGGCTATCCACCTCCAGTTTCCTGGATTACTTACATAATAGCATGTCAATAAGAAAAAAGCAACAACCTGTGGATAACTTAAAAATGGTATTCCAGCCATTATCCATTTTCAATAGGGGTTGAAAATGGGGAAGCGAAAAGAAGTCGAATTAGCAGTTAATCAATTGTTTTAGTAGAAAAAACATAAAATATAGAAGCAAAACAACCCCGTGAATTAGTTGTAAAATCTAATAGTTTTATGGAAAAGCAAACATCTAACCAATCAAATCTTCCGCTCGTCCGCGCGTTGCGGCCATTGGTTAGGGTGTGGCGAGATGGGGGATAAAAATAGTGTATGTTAATGAACAAAAATATACTATAATAAAAGATAGCATATAAAGACGTTGAAAGTTGACAAATATAGATAACTTTGGTAAATTAGCAATATGGCTAAATTAGTGAATTGGTATGAATTTAATAAGAAAATGAAGGACAAAAAAATCCTTCTTTTCTCCGCTATTGATATAAGAAGAATTTTTGGCGTAAGCAAGGTAGCGGCCGGTTTTTTGTTGCACAGATATGCCAAAAAGGGTTATATCACACGGGTTAAACGAGGGCTTTATGCTTTTCCCGACAGCTTGCCGCCCGAACTTTTTCTTGCAAACAAAATCTATGAACCGTCGTATGTATCTTTGGAATTTGCTTTATCTTATCACCGAGTAATACCGGAAAATGTTTATGAAATTACTTCTGTAACCACAAAAGCAACTCGTCGGTTTGAAAAAATGGGAAAAATATTTTCATACCGCCAGATTAAAAAAATCGCCTTTGCCGGATATATCACAGAAAAACAAAAAGATTTTAGTTTTCAAATTGCCGACCCTGAAAAAGCATTTGTTGATGCAAATTATTTTCGCTTGATTAACGGGTTAAAACCTATTTCTCGTTTTAATAAAGAAAAAATCAATCCCGCTAAAGCATTTCGCTATGCCGAGCTATTTGGAAATGAAAAATTAACAAGCATTATTAAAAGAACATTACAATGATTTCAAATGAAACCCTTGAAAAATTAGCGCGGCAGTACCAGACAGGAGTATTTCCGAACATTGTTCGAGAATATTTTCAGCATATTTTTTTAAGTGAACTTTATAAACTGCCGGATTCAGAAAAAATGCTTTTTAAGGGAGGCACTGCCTTGCGAATAATCTACGGAAGTCCTCGGTTTTCCGAGGATTTGGATTTTTCTTTATTTGGCGTTAAGCCAACTGACATAGAACGGTTTGTTGAAGAGCTATTTGCAAATGTGTTGGTCATAGTTGAACGGTCGGGAATACATATTGAGCTTGATGGAAAATCCGATGCAACGAGCGGTGGTTATTTTGGCGCGGCAACCTTTAAGATTTTGGATTATCAGCCCATTGGCGTAGAAATCAATATCTCTGCCCGTAACGGCAGAGAAATGAACGGGGAGGTGGACAGCGTAGCAAATGATTTTGTGCCAACCTATACGCTTATTCATTTGCCGCAGAACGAATTGGTCGACGAAAAAATTTTTGGAGCTTTGCGCCAACGAAAAAAACCACGCGATTTCTACGACCTCTATATCATAATGCGCAGGGGAATGCTTTCATCTGACCAGAAAAAACGACTTGCCGAAATAAAAGACGAGATTATCGCGGATGCGAAAAAAATTGATTTTCGAGGGGAACTAGGAACTTTTTTACCTGTTGATCAGCAATCTATTATTCGCGATTTTAATCGGGCGTTAGAAGCTGAACTGAACAGACAAGTCGTATAGTTTATATGAATGAAACAGACTCAAATCTTCCACTTGTCCGTGCGTTGTGGCCGTTGGTTAAAGCATGGCGCGAGGGAGGATATAAAGAAGGAACGACCGAGACAACTCGGCGGCTTTTGGAGTGGTGGTTTTCAGAGGAGCACCGATTAGATAACGGAGCGCCATTTTCTTTTTGGCGTGCGCAAAGAGATGCTATTGAACATCTTATTTATTGCTATGAAGTTTTGCAATCGCGAAGCTTATATCAATTAGCCCAACAAATTGACGCGCGAGTTCCTATTGATCCAAGCACGGACAAATGGGCAAAATATGCCTTTAAAATGGCGACTGGTTCGGGAAAAACAATGGTTATGGCAATGGCTGTTGTTTGGTCGTATTTCAACGCGCTTTACGAAAAGAAAAAAGATTTTACCAAGAATTTTGTTCTTATTGCACCGAACTTAATAGTGCTTGATAGATTAATGGGAGATTCAAAAAAACCAGAGTTTTTTGAAGGCGCTATTTTTAAAAAATCTCCATTTATTCCACCCGAATGGAGCAATGATTTTCAATTAGATGTGATAGGCCCAGACGAAGAAAGAGAAAGCACTAAACCTGCAACGCTTTATTTATTGAATTGGCAAAAATTTGTTGAACGCGATAATAGTGTTACAGAAAATCCTGTGCAAAATATTTTAGGCCCAAAGCCGCCAAGCGATATCGCAGTTTCTCTCGCTAAACTAAAAGATAGGTTGTCTCATCTCAAAAATGTTATGGTGCTTAATGATGAAGCGCACCATGTTTGGGATGAAGGTTTAGTTTGGAATAAAGCAATTGCTGAACTTAACGAAAAAACGGATTTAATGTGCCAACTTGATTTTTCCGCAACGCCAAAAGACCAAGACGGTAATTTATTTACGCACATCATCACTGAATACACTCTTGGAGAAGCAATTCATGACCAAATAGTAAAACGACCAAAGATCGCCGAGATTGAGAATATACCCGAAATAGAAAGCGATAATGCGGCTGAACGGTATCGTGTTCAAATTGACGCGGCGGTGGGTCAGTGGAGAATTTTTTATAAAGAATTAAAGAAGACAGGTAAAAAACCGATTTTATTTATAATGGCAGAGAATACTACGGCGGCAGATCAAGTTGCCGAGTATTTGGATTCTTTTCGAGAATTTTCCGATAAAGTTTTAATTATTCATACCGATAAAGGCGGCGAGGTTAGCAAGAAAGATTTAGATAAAGCAAGGAAATTGGCAAGAGAAATCGATGAAATAGATAGTCATTACCTTGCCGTTGTTTCCGTGCTTATGCTTCGTGAGGGGTGGGATGTTAAAAATGTAAAAGTTATTGCGCCGCTTCGTCCCCTAAGTGCAAAAGCAAAAATTTTACCCGAACAAACCCTTGGTCGTGGCCTGAGAAGAATGTTTCCGGGTCAGTTCGGTTTTGCTGATAATCTTATAGTAATTGAACATCCGGCATTTCATGATTTAATTGAGGAAGCATTGGTTGAACAAGGAGTGAAAATAGAATTTGTGCCAGTGCAAAAACCAGAGCAGCCACCAAAAATTATAAGTGTTGTAGAGAATAAGAAAAATTATAATATTATTGTGCCCGTTACCCAAGGTGGAGTCACAAGAGAAGTAAAAAAAATTCAAAAATTAAAAATATCTGATTTGCCGTCGCCACTTTTTCGCTATAAGGATTTGAAGCCAACAGAGATTAAGATGCGTAAACGGGATCTGCTTACAAAGGAAATAGAAGGGGAAGAGATATTAACTATGCCTTTCGCAGACAGGCCAGATATTTATATCGGGGCAATAGCCAAAAAAATTCAAAAATACAGCCGAGTGCCTGGCCAGTTCGAAAATATTGTTGGTATAACAAAAGAGTATATAAAAAATAAATTGTTCGATAAACCATTAAAATTTAGCGAAGAAGATTTAAAAAAAATGAACAATGCCAAAGTGCGAGTTCGTTTGATCGAAGTTTTTGTTGCCAAGATTAATGATCTAACTGCTGTATCTGAGGACATAAAATTAATGGGCGAAGAGTTGCAATCGGTAAATATAAAACCGTTTCCATGGTCTCGCGATGTATTAGAGGCAAAAAAAACAGTGCTCAATTTTACGCCAAGCGAAAATAAACTTGAAGAGAAATTTATTCGTCTGCTTGATAATGATGATGATATAATTGCATTCATAAAAAACCACCAACAGACAATTAATTTTCGCATAACTTATATTGATACTAATGGTTTTGTACGAAGTTATATTCCGGATTTTATAGCAAAAACTGAAGATACCTTTTATATTATCGAAACGAAGGGCAGGGAAGACGTGGACGTAAAACTAAAAGATAAACGCGCTGAAGAATGGTGCAAACAGGTTTCAAAACTAACAAAAGTAGATTGGGTCTATAAGAGAATTGACCAAGTTAGATTTGAAAAAGTTAGATTTACAAGATTGAGCGATTTACTTTAGATGTTAATAAAATAAAAAATAATTAAATAAAAGATTTTATGGTAAATTTTTTGGAGTCAGTTTTAATTTTAATTGTTGTTGCACTCGGGTTGGGGGTGTGGTATCTGCTAAAAAATAAAAAAGAAAGCGAGAGGGAAATGGCGTTGGTTGAAAAAGAGAGGGACGAGTATGCGGAGTTGGGCAAGGGGCTTGTAGAGTATAATCAGAAATTGCAGGAGAAAAAGAATCAGGTTAAGGAAAAAATTTTAGAGCTGTTTGAAACAAAATTAGAAATAAGCAACCGCGATGTGGCGAAAAAATTGGCTCTTTCAAGAGCTTCTGCTTTCAGATATTTAGACGAATTGGAGAAGGAGGGCAAGCTAAAGCAAGTGGGCAAGACCGGAAGAAACGCGTTCTACACAAAAATCTCGGCTTAAAACAAACGCTTCAGACCTGTCTGAAGCGTTTAATAAAAATAACTAATCGAGCAGATATAAAACAAATTGCATGAAAAAGTTTAATTTAATAGTAATAATTATTGTTTTAGTTATAACAGCCGTCATTTGCGCGGCTGTTTATAAAAAAATAAACAGCGAAAACAAGGTTAATAATCAAAAAAGCGCGGCAGAAATAATACCCGCGACACCGTCAAACCCGATGTTCAATCCGGATTCGTTAAATTGGGAGCAGGCGCTATCAGTAGCGCCGTGGGGGGGGGCGGGATTCTCATGCGGTTGTAGTTTTTCAAAATAAGATTTGGCTGATGGGCGGAGTGGACGGCACCAAGCGCCTTATTTCTCCGGGAAATGTTGATTATGGAAACGCGCTGCATTTTAGCGACATTTGGTCTTCGGAGGACGGCAAAAATTGGCAGCTTGTTTTAGCCAAAGCTCCCTGGGGCGAGAGAAGGTCGATGCAGGTTGTTGATTTTAAGGGCAAAATGTGGCTGATGGGCGGCTGGGGGCCGGAAATTGGATATAAAAATAATGTTTGGTCGTCAGAAGATGGTGTTAAATGGAAATTAGAAACAACGTCTGCCGGCTGGCCGTCCAGAGAGGGCCATCAACTTTTAGTTTTTAAAAACAAAATTTGGGTTTTAGGGGGTATGGATAAAAATTGGAAATGGAAAAACGATATTTGGTATTCAACGTCAAATGTCGAGTAAATAAAAAGGCGCCCCTAAGCCGGAGCGCTTTTTTATTACGGATACATATTAGTTCCTCCGCCCGCTGACAACCAATTATTAATTCCTGTTTGCCATAAATTATATTGGGGATCAGATGCAGGATTTTGCGGCTGGGAGCCCAAAGGATTATTTTTATCAACATAATATAAAATAGTGTGAGTGTCGCCTAGCGGCAGCTGCCCTAATAATACAGGGCTTCTGTTTGTAGGGGTACCCTTTGGGTCATCTGGCGGAGTAAAATTTTCAATTGGATGTGAAGACACTATTTTTTGCATAACCTCGTTCCACATAGGGGCCGCAATTCCTACGCCATAGTCTTTTGTCGGAGAGTTGTCATTGTTTCCGGTCCACACACCGACAACAACGAACGGCGTATATCCCATTGTCCAGCCGTCAATAAAATTTTCTGTAGTGCCTGTTTTGGCGGCTACCTGATAACCAGGCAAAGACAACGGCGAATTGGCGCCGAAAATTGGAGCTCTTGCATTATTATCAGATAAAATATTATTAATTTGCCTTGCAATTTGCGTATCTAAAACTTTTGTCGGCTGTGTTTGATTTTGTTCAATAATATTGCCGCTCGCATCCGTAATTTTTAAGATACTTATGGGCGGGATATAATTTCCTTCTGTGGCAAAAACTCCATAAGCGCCTGTTAATTCTAATAAGTTTACAGCCCCGCCGCCCAACACCAAAGAAAGCCCATAATTTTTTGTGTCTCTAAGCGTTGTCATGCCAAAATCTTTTGCTGTTTGCAACACATTTGGAATCCCAGCCAGATAAAGAACTTTTACAGATGGTATATTTAAAGAGCAGTCTAGCGCCGTACGTATAGTCACTGGTCCCCTGTTTTTTCCATCATAATCTTGGGGGCTGTAACAATCGCTTCCGTTTGCGCCAACAACCGCGTCTCCGCTTGGGTCGCAACTGGGATTAAATTCAGTTTTCACATCCCACAACACAGTATTTGCAGTGTACCCCTTTTTAAAAGCAGTAGCATATACAAAAGGCTTGAAAGAAGAACCGGGTTGTCTTTCTCCCATTGCGGCTACATCATATTTAGGGTCAAACAAGACGCCTCCGGTTTCGGGGTACGGGTCGGCAAAATAATCTTTTGAACCAATTAACGCCAAAATTTCGCCTGTTTTAGGGTCTAAAACAACCATCGCTGCATTGTTCGCGCCCTTGCTTTTATTTGTTTCATCCGCATCTTTTATTACTTGTTCTGCATATTGTTGGATATCCCAATTTAAAGTGGTATAAACCCTCAACCCCTTCTCTTTTAAATAATCCTCCCCATATTTATCGTCTAAATATTTTTTAACATACATTACAAAATGGGGCGCCTTTATAGATTCCGTGTCTTTGGCAAAAATTATTTTTTCATCTTTGGCTTTTTTTAATTGCGCGTCTGTTATATACCCTAATTTTTGCATTTTTTCTAATACAGTATCTTTCCCTTGCAGTAATTTTGCTTTGTTCGGCCCATAGGGAGAATAATAACTCGGAGCAGGAATTAAGGCAGTTAAAGTTGCCGCTTCAGCCAAAGAAAGGTCTGACGCGGGCTTATTAAAATAAGTCTGGCTGGCAGATTCAACCCCGTAAGCGTTTTGTCCAAAAGGAATTTTATTTAAATACCAGTCAAAAATTTGGTCTTTGGAATATCTCCTCTCTAATTCTATGCTTAAAATAATTTCTTTGATTTTTCTGGAGATGATTTTTTGTTTTGTAAGATATGCTGTTCGTATAAGTTGCTGGGTTATGGTAGAGCCTCCCTGGGTTTTTGATTGAGAAGTTAAATCAAACCACGCGGCCCTTAATATTCCTTTAAAATCTACCCCGCCATGCTGGTAAAATCTGGAATCTTCCGAGGCCAAAACAGCGTGTTTTAAATTATCTGAAATTTTATCAAAAGAAACTATCTCTCTTTTTTCCTCTCCGTAAATGTCATATAAAAGAACCTTGCCCGTGCTGTCGTAAATTTTAGTAGATTGTATAAAAGGGTTTTCTGTAAATTTTTCCGGCCGCGGCAAGTTCCAGGTATAGTAAACAAACAACGCCAATACCAGCAAACATCCGCCCAAAAATAAAAATGCCAGGTATTTTGCAACAGTAATGGCTATGGCCCAATTTTTATTTTTAAATAACCGCGCCGTCTTTTTAAATAACCGCGCTATCTTTTGTATAATATTTTTTGTTTTCATTTTTTGCCCGGTCAAATAAAATTTTTTAGATTTTAATCCCGCCTTGGCGGGATTATTTGACTGGGTGAATATTATTACATTTTACATAAAAAATCAGGAAATATAAAGAGCCGAGACAAAACAAGGGGAGTTATTAAACAAAACACCGCTTAAGCGGTGTTTTGTTTTTTCTCAATAATTTTATTCTTCCTCCTCTGCTGGGGCGTCATCGCCGTCAACAGCTAGGTCGTCTTCGCCATCTTCTTCATCGTTTTCTTCGTCGTCTTCTTCTTTGGCGTCTGGGTCGTCATCCAAATTGGTATCTTCTAAGTCGTCGTCTTCGTTGATAAACCTGGTTAAAAATTCCTCTTCCATTTTTTATTTTACTTTTCATCGGATTCATTTGTCCTGATGAATTCAACGAAAAAGTTAATAATTTTATACTTATATTTGTCTATTGCTACTTATTATATTTTTTCATGAACTATTGTCAAGCCCGTTTTCTCCACATATACTAATAGGTTTTTATCGCCGCGCAAATTGCCACGCCCAAAGCATCAAAAGCGTCGTCTTTTTTGCGGTTGTTTTTTTTCAAATCAAAACCATTTAAATCAACGGTTTTTTTAATCATTTCTTGAACCTGCTTTTTTTCCGCCCTGCCGTATCCCGCAATAGCCATTTTCATTTGAAGGGGCGTAAATTCAAAAACAGGCAGTTTTTTTTGGGCGGCAGCCAGTAATATCACTCCCTTGGTTTGACTGACCGGCATCACTGTTTTTAAATTTTTGAAGAAAAACACACTTTCAATAGACATTATATCCGGCTTGTATTTTTCTATAAGTTTTGTTATTTCTTTATGTATTTTTTTCAATCTTTCCCCGGTTGTGGCAAATTTATCAGTAATTATGCATCCAAAATCAATAACCTCAAGATAAGGCTCGCGTTTTGTATCTTTTTTTATAATAGAATATCCCACCACAACTGACCCTGGGTCTACTCCAATGATAATCATTTTATTTATTATCCTTTAATTTCTTTGCCTGCTTCGGCAATTTTTTATCTTCTGATTTTAATTTTCTTTCAAGCTTTTTAATGTCTTCTTCTGCGGGTAACGTTTCTGGATTAATGCCGCTTTTAATGAGCACTTCGCGAACATTTTGGTTATTTTTAATATGCTCGCTTGTTATCGGAATTTCACTGTTTAAGGATGAATTCTTTTTTACGTTAAAACCCGTAATTTCGTTTGCCAAATCTTTTGCCTTGATGGTCACGCTTGGCAAAAAATCAGCAAGAGCCCTCTTATTTGGAATGCCAAGTTTGTTTTTCATGTTTTGCGTTGTATTCTCGCCAAACAAGGCAGTGTCTCCTTTACTTTTAATTCTTGCGAATCCTTGTCTGTCAATTCCTCGTTCAAATAAAATACCTGAAAAAACTTTTTCCGAAGTAGAAAGTTTTTCTCTTGCCCCCAGCCGTTCTATTTGGGCCATCCGTTGTTCAATAACTTCTTGCTTTCTTGTCTGAACAGCAAAATAAGTCATAGCAAAAGCGATTTCGTCTTTTCTCGAGTCTCCATTTTGAGCAATTAAATAGCACGCATAACGGGTGAGCATAATATCCGGCACTTCGCGCTTGCTTCCAGACCCCAAATCAACCATTTTCGTGGCGTCAGCAAAATGGTCTGAGATATTCTGTTGAGCATGCTTACAAGCCGTTTTTGCTTTATTTATTGTATTTTCAAAATTTTCCCAACGGTCGTAGCCAAGTAATTTTTGCAACTCTCTCGCATACCAAAATTCCACGCCGTCTTTGTTGCGGGCATAGTCCTCAAAATTTTTATGTAATCTGACTATTATTTCTTTATCCATATTGTTTTAATTTACCTCTATTCTACCAAAAAATTGGCAGAAAGGCGATTTTTTTAGTTTATTTGACTTTCCACTATTATTAAATAAACAAAAAAAATCCGCCGTTAAGCGGATTTTTTGAGTCCGAGGAGGACGTCATTAATAGATAAAATTAGTTTTTGATGTTTGAGTAAATGTCGTTGACGGCTTCGTTTTCGTCAAGCGCCTCAAAAAGCCGCTGAGCAGATTCTTTTTCTCTTTCTAAAAGTTCAACTTCTTCTTTGGCGACATAATCTAAAGATGCAGAGTCGATTTTTATCTGTTTTTCTTCCAGCGCCTTTTTCATTTTTTCTAGGTCTTCCGGCTTTGTATAAATATCAAGCGCGTTGCCGTGTAAAAAAATATCTTCGGCCCCCAGTTCTATCGCCAGCAATTCTAATTCTTCTTTCGTTTTTCCTTCAGCGGGCACGACAATAACTCCTTTTCTGTCAAACATCCATCGCACAGCTCCCTCGCCGGCCATTTTGCCGCCATTCTGGTTTAAAATAGCTTTTATTTCACCCAATGTCCTGTTTGTGTTATCAGTAATGCCGGTAATAATTATGGCAATTCCGCCCGGTCCGAATCCCTCATAAGAAACCTCTTCCAAATTTTCGCCGGCCAATTCGCCGGTGCCTTTTTTAATAGCCTTTTCAATATTCTCCTTGGGCATATTAAACTGTTTTGCCTGGTCTATGACAACTTTCAGCTTCGCATTCATAAGAGGATCGCCTCCGCCCTTGGCGGCAATGGTAATTAACCTGCCGAATTTGGAAAATATTTTCCCCTTTTTGGCGTCATTGGCCGTTTTTGTGGCCATGATTGTTTTTGCATGACTATGTCCCGACATTGTTTTTTAAAAATTTAAATTTAATAAATAATACAACTATGGCCAGAATTAAAGTTGTTGCCAAAACCGTAAAAAATAAAAACCAGGGGCTCTTCGTACTATTGTTTTGGTTTGTGTTTAGGATTTGACTGATATCTGCTGCTGCGGGGTTTATATTACTACTTTTAACAGAATTTTTTGCGTTTGACAAGTTTTGAGCCACAGCTAAAATGTTTTTTGCTCCCGGAGTTAAGGTTGTGCTCCATGCCCATGATTTGGAAGTTTTATTATAAGATTGATTTAATGGGGCGGAAGTAAAATTTACTGAATCAACAATTTTTTTATCCGGCGTTAGTAAGTTTAAACCGTCTTCATCATTATTCAACATTATTTTTGTTTCCGGCCTTTTAAAAACTAAAAACGACCCGCTGACGGCGGGTACCCCGGCCAAAATTTTTGTGTTCTGAGGAATTGTATATGTTTTTACCGTGCCGATTGTGTCTTGAATCTGCCAGCCCGACAAATCAACATCAAGATTATTAGAATTATATAGCTCAATCCATTCGTCGGTTTCGTCCGGGCCTTCTGGGTTTGGCAAGATTTCGTTTATAAAAATTCCGCTCGGATAATTTATTGTGATAGCGTTTTTTGTCTGCTCGTTTGTCGTTCCAGTTGGCTCTGTGGCAGTTGTTTTTATTGATGTGGCTATATCTGCCCCCGCGCTATTTTGGGCCTTTGGCGAGCCTCCTGGCGCTTCGCTCGTCTGCCAGCCCGCAGGGTTTTTTTCCATTGTTTGTTTTGTGGAATTATCACCGGCAATCCATTCTCCGGCGTTGTTTACTTCGTCAATCAAATTATTCAAATTATCATATAATTTTAAATCCATTCCGCTGTTTGACAACGCTCCGGTATAAATTAAATCAGCTGTAATATTGAGGACAGAGGTGTCGTCAGTTCTTTCCATTAAATAAAAACCATTTGCAGAAATTGTTCCTTTTAAGTTTATTTTTAGTTTCCCATCGCTAGATTGGATACTCCAGCCAGATAAATCAATTTGGTTTGCTGTGTTGTTATAAATTTCCATCCATTCGTCATTAGCTGAATTTGTTGTGCCCATCCAAGCAACCTCGTTAACTACTACATCTGAATAATTCGTCGCCCTAGTTATTGGAATAAAAACACAAAAAATTGAAAATATAAAAATAATTAAAAATACTAAAGATTTTTTCATTACTATATTATACAATAAAATTATACAACAAGAACGATCAAGCGACTTGCTCCGGCTAGTTTGTTGTATTTTTATAGCAAAAGAAGTATAAATAAAAAAACTCAACAAAACAATAAAAATGAGTAAAAACTTGGTAGTGGGTGTAGATATAGGCGGATCAAAAATCAATATAATAGTTTGGGATGGTAAAAAAGTCATTGATAATTGGCGGGCAAACGAAGTTAATTTGGAAAATTTGAAGAAGGGTATTTCCCATTTCAATATCTCAAAAGTTGGCATTGGTGTGGCTGGTGTTTTAGATTATAAAACAGGATGTATTTTGAACTGCCCTAATTTAAAATTTTTTGAAGGTCTTTGTGTAAAAAAATTTTTAAACAAAAATGTTCGTTTTAATAATGATGTTCATTGTTTTTTAAGGGCTGAGGCCAAATTGGGAGCGGTTAAGGGTTATAAAAACGCTTTGGCTGTAGTCATGGGCACTGGAATAGGAGGAGCGATAATAATAAATAAAGAGCCCGTCTATTCAGGAAGCCATGGGTCGGCGGGAGAATTCGGATTTATGGTTATAGAAAATGAAAAAACTTGGGAAAAACTTTATCAAGAAACAGGACCCGCAGGCGGGTACCCCAATCCTGAAAAACAAAAACAAATCCATGCTTTGGGTTTTGCCAGTTTAATTAATGCTTTTGACCCAGAAATAATTGTTTTGGGTGGCGGCGGGGCAAAATTACCCAATAGAGCATTGATGGAAAAATTTATTCTTTCGCCCTTATCTAAAAAAACAAAGGTAGTTTTAGGCAAGCTTGGGCCAAACGCCGTTGCTATCGGCGCTACCCTGCTTTGGGATAATAATAAAAATAAAATTCATAAATAAACTTATGGAAGAAGCGATTAAAAATTTTCCAAAACAATTGAAGTTTGAGCCAGTAATTGAAAATAAAGAAGCGCTGGTTTCAACTAAAAATTTTATAGTGTGCGGAATGGGCGGATCGCATCTTGCCGCTGATTTGCTAAAAATCTGGAATCCGTCTCTTAATTTAGTTATTCATCATGATTACGGCCTGCCAGCTTTAACTGATAGCTTAAATAATTACCTAATAATTATTAGTTCTTATTCTGGCAATACCGAAGAAGCAATTGACGGTTTTAATGAAGCAATTGACAAAAAACTTCATGTAGCATGTGTTTGTACCGGAGGTAAATTATTAGAGCTGGCAATTGAGCATAAAAAACCATATATAAGAATGCCTGATACCGGCATTGAACCTCGTTCTGCTTTGGGTTTTAGCATGGTTTCTTTGCTTAAATTAATAAAAGAAGAACAAGCCCTATTGGAAATTAAAAAAATAGCCGACAGCATAGATATGGATAAAGCAGAAAAAGAAGGCAGAATATTAGCTGAAAAATTAAAAAATTTCATACCCATAATATACGCTTCTACCAGAAACGAACCGATTGCCTATAATTGGAAAATAAGATTTAATGAAACAGGTAAAATACCTTCGTTTTACAATACTCTTCCCGAACTTTGCCATAATGAAATGGTTGGTTTTGACGGAGAAAAAAAGACGAAAAAACTTTTAAAGAATTTTTACTTTATATTTTTTGAAGATAAAACGGACCATCCTCGAATTATTCTTAGAATGGAAATTCTAAAAGAAATTCTTAAAAAGAAGGGTTTTCCCATGGAAATTTTAAAACTTGTGGGAAAAAATGTTTGGGAAAAAATATTTTTATCTTTGCTTATAGCCGACTGGACAGCCTATTATATAGCTGAACAATATGGTTTAAAAGCTCAAGAAACAGAGATTATAAATAAATTTAAAAACATAATGAAAGAACGGAAATGAAAAAGAAAGCGCTGGTGATTGTCGCCCATCCTGACGACGAGACAATCTGGATGGGGGGCACAATTCTTGGTTTAAAAAACATAGACTGGACCATCTTCTCGCTTTGCAGAAGCAACGATCCGGACAGGGCTCCGAAATTTAAAAAGATCTGCGAACGCTACAATGCACGCGGTTTGATTTCCGACCTGGAAGACGAGGGTATAATGAATGTAAAAAAAAGCTTGCCTGAGATAAAAAAGCGGATTACGGCCAATTTTGCCGGAAAAAAATTTGAATATATTTTTACTCATGGTTATAATGGCGAGTACGGCCACGCCAGGCATTTGGGAACGCACCGTGTGGTAAAAGAACTGGTGAAAAATAAAACAGTAACTTGCGAGAAGTTATTTTTTTTCTCCTATAAATTAAATTACAAGGGCAATATTGTAAATTATATTAAACGGTCAAACTTTGCTACGGAACTGGACGACAAAATGTTTGCGGAAAAAAAGAATATCGTCCAAAATATATATGG
>Ga0315293_10001813_pt1 | contig 20700 bp, 23 predicted proteins | sample YL17G13_20_MG_FD_203071 | JGI IMG/M metagenome (GOLD analysis project Ga0315293, IMG submission 203071) | Sediment microbial communities from Yellowstone Lake, YNP, Wyoming, USA - YL17G13_20 | ecosystem: Environmental > Aquatic > Freshwater > Lake > Sediment | place: USA: Wyoming | collected... | reverse complement strand
GGATATAATATCACTGACCATATTTCTGACGCATTTTATGACAATATGCCTAATGAAAGAAACCCAACGTGTAGTCAGGTTATAGACAGTGTTTATAGACAGAACGGTTTCGGGTATGCTGCGCATCCTGAAAGTTCAGACACCCTTTGGTTAATTGATCTGATATTTAGTAAATGGAAAGACTATAACCTGAGTTTTACAGGTCTAGAGATTTGGAATGGAGCTATAAGCGATGAAAACAACAAGCAGGATCTTGATGAGGGTTTGGCTGAATGGAAAAACCTCCTCCTCGGTGGCAGAAAGGTTTTCATCTCGGCCGGTTCCGATGCACACGGAGAGTTTCAGAAAAGTTTTGGCAAAGAGATGACGTGCTGCTATGCGCCTTCGTACTCAAAAGACAACATCTACACTGCTTTGAAGAATGGAAACTGCTACCTGACTAACAATGGCGCATTGAAGTTTGAAATTCAGACATCCAGCTCAAATTATAAAATCGGGGAAACGGCGCGGGTATGTATCGGTATCGATGATAATTTTACCATAAAAATTGATTATGATGTTATAGATGAGTGCGACTTGACTATATGGAAAGGTGTGGTCGGTGCATCCGATGAATCCATGTTCACTAACTCGCATATATCAGATTCTGGTCAGTTGAAATTCACAGAATTTAACCCATATGATAATTATTATTACCGGCTGGAATGCAAAAACGATACCGCCAACAAAAGACTATATACCAATCCAATCTGGTTGCGTGTTGTCGATTGCCAGTTTCCTAAGACCATAACTGTTTGCAAATCCGGTTCATGCGATTATACGACAATCCAGCCAGCAGTCGACTATGCTGGCTCTGATGACAGCGTTATGGTCACTGATAAAGGCGTTTACAACGAAAACGTTGTAATAAAAAATGACGGCATTACGCTGAATTGCGATGGTGCTGCTTTGAAAGGAAATGGAGCATACTCCTCAAAGGGGATTTTCACCAATAGAAGCAGAGTAATTATCAGAGACTGCAATATCAGTAATTATGCCTATGGAATAGTTCTTGATGGTAATATCAATAACATTCTTATATTCAACACAGCGAGCAACAATAATGTTGGTATTTATCTTTCATCCAGTTCCTACAACCTTATATTGGGTAACATGCTCGATTCAAATCTAGTGTACGGGATTGAGCTTTCAGAAAGTGATATGAATATAATCAAAGCCAATATGATTAATAACACTTACTGGGGCATGCGTCTGTATTATAGTTTACTAAATGATTTCGTGTCCAATACAATTACCAACGGTTCTTACGGTTTTCGCGTAGACTATAGCGATGACAACGTGTTCATTGACAACAATATTTCCGCCAATTATTATGGTGTTTGGTTTGCATACAGCTACAACAATAACATCACATCTAACATTTTCTGCCCATCAAATAAAATTTCAGACATTGCAAGATACATGTATAATAACTTTGGTGACGACAACACTTGTGACAAACCAGGAGCTTGGAACGACACAGGAACGATAGGCTGCACACATTCTTGTTCTGGCGAATTATCAGGCGACGTCAACAATGACTGCACTGTCAATATTTTCGACCTGGCTGCTGTTGGATTATGTTTTGGGAAATCACCTATTGATAGCTGCGGAGCAGCCGATCTCAACAGAGACGGCGTGATAAATATTTTTGATTTGGCTACGGTTGGCATTAATTTTGGTGGGACGTGCTGATTTCTTTCAAGGTGCGTAATTCTCCTGTGATGGTGTCTCTTATTATGGGTTACTTCTCCCACCGAAAATCCCATATAAACCTTAAATGCCTTTAACAGTGTTATATTCACACCGAGTGGGAAGAGTGTGTGAATGTGGTATAATGGGTGTCTTTATGGATAACGAAAAATTCGAGTTACTCATGAATGTCCTGAATATAGTGGAAAAGCACAATCCAGAGGACCATGAAATAGTGCAGTGTTGCATGGATATCATCGACAACTGGGACAAAGACATGACTGCCGAGCAGAAGTCGACTGTGCTGAAGGAGTTTTTGCAGTTTCAGAGAAAGTCCGTGCTGAACAGGAGCAGGTTCGCTGACGAGGAATACAGGCAGCAGATGCGAAATTTTATAGGAAGGCCCGACTGGATTTTTTAGGAACAAGATAGCATGAAATCCGAACTAAGCCAGAACGCTGATTGAAAGCCGAATTCTTTTGTATTAGAAATTAAAACAGGCTAATAAATTTTTTCAGAACATGAACCTGTGCCGCGCGCAGTCGGAGCAGAATTTTCCTATGCTGTGTTTCGGGCAGATATTTCGCTTGCATTTCTGGCATGTCGTGGTCGGCTTCCTGATGCACTTGTTGATTTCGCAGCGCGTTTTCATAAGACCACTGTATATTCATCTGCACACGGGGCTTTAAAGCATTTTTGATGGTAAAAAAATATTTCAGACTTATAAAGCCTTTTTAATATGAGATTTTGCACGGGCTCTCACATAGTTATCAGAACATTGCCCGGGGCGGTCACGGCAGGACTGAGGTAAACTGTGCTGTTATAGGTTGCTTTGTACTTCATCGCTCTTCCTGCATTCGGGTAGAATTTTACTGCGCCTGTAGCGTTTGTATAACCGCTTGTGATTGATGCTCCTGTTGTTGAATTGAGTGCGTCCACCCTGACGTTGGATAGCGGCGCACCGTTTTTCATTACAGTGACAACCGATGATACTATGTTAAAGGTATAAGCGGCAGGGGCGGTGTTCACGCTGCTTTGATGGCTGAATGAGCCGTAGTTTGTTTTGAACGTGACTGGCAAGCCTTCCCTGACCGAAAGCATGACAACACCATTCGTGTTTGTTGAGCCGGAATTCAACTTGGTGGTGGCGTTCCATACCTCTACTGTGTTTGACGAAACTGATTTTGAATCTGCAAGCACGGTGACTATGTTGGGTCTTGGAAATGTGAGGGTGATATCGGCTGGTGTGTTGATGTACGTGCTGTTAACCATCCAGCCATACACCTTTGCAGAGAAGTATTCTCTGGTTCCATACTTTTGATAGAAGTAAGCTGTGCCATTTGTTTGTGTGAACACCCTCGCAGAATTTCCCGTGGTATTATAAGCGTACACATCAATGTAGCCTCCGAGCATGGTACCGTTTGAAAGCATTAGCTTCACGCGTGATGTGTTGTAGTAAAACCTGTAGTTTGCAGGAGAGTTTACGCTACTGCTTTCCTGCAGGAATCCTCCATAAGTTGCCTTGATTTTCAGCTTAAGATTTTCTGGCGCTGAAACAATGATAAGACCATTCACGTCTGTGTAACCTGATGCAATTTTTGCATTGTTCGATAGATTGAATACCTCGACCGTGCTGTAGTAAGCAGGCCTCGAATCAACAAAGACCGCTATTGTGTTCGGCCGCGGGAAAGTAAGAGTGACATTTGCAGGCACGGTGACGTTTGCGCTGCTGATTGTGGTTTGATACGCTGTTGCTTTGAAGAACACATTCGGACCAGGCTGGGGGTAGAGATGGGCCACACCAGTTGCATCGGTTGTATCGTAACCCAGAGAGCTGCCGGTAGCGTTGTATGCATCCACCCCTACGGAAACCAGCGGGGTGCTGTTCGTGAAAACTAATTTTACATACGAGGTGTTGAAGTTAAACGTATAGGCAATTGGGAATGCCAGCGGGCCGCTGTTATGGGTGAACCCTGAATAGGCTGCAGTGAATCTCACTCCCATGTTTCTGTCCATGTAGAGTTGCGCCTTTCCTGAGGCGTCTGTTGAAACCGAGCCTAGGTCTGTGGAATCTTTGTAGGCATGAACAGTGATTGAGCCCAGCGGGCTGCCGTCTTTTCTTGTTGTGACGTTTGCTATCCGAAGCCCGAACGTGTAATTGGCCGGGGATGTGAGCATATTTGATTCTGAAACAATGCCTTGATAGATGACCCTGTACTTCACCTGTTTTCCGCTCTGTATGTAGAAGACAGCCTTTCCATCTGTATTTGTCGAAAGAGAATCTATCTTGCTTGTTGCGTTATAAACTTCCACTGTGATGATGAAAGGCAGGCCATCCTTGAGCACGGTCACGGCTGAGGGAATGAGATTGACATAAACCTCTTTTTCATCCACACGGATGACGCCGTCCTGTGCTTTCAATTCCAGTCTGATTATGTATGCACCTTCTTTCACAGACGCCATGTTCCAGCTACCCAACACTCCGTTCCAGACAGGAGTTGTTTGTATTGTTGTGATGGATTGCTTTGCTGCCAGATTACCTTCCGGATAGTAAAACAGCTGATACTCCTTGAAATCTGCGCCGCTGGCAAATCCCTGTATAGCCACGGTCCCTGAGAGATAAGAATAGTCTATGGGCGAGGAGAGTGCCGGTACTGCTATGGTGACTGCCATGTATGCATCCAATTTCCCTCCAAGACGGCCTTCATAGCCAGGATTTAGGGAGTCAATGTTCCCGGATGAATATTTCAACGCGTTTCTCACGAACCTGTTTGTCGCATCCGGGTATTTCGATAGTATGAGCGCTGCTACCCCGGACGCGTGCGGGGCGGCCATGGACGTTCCCTGCGAGCGGTACAGGACGCCCCTCTGGTCAGATTCCGGAACAATCATCACCCCACTCGGAAATGTCGGGTAGTAATATTCGGGATTCGTCATGTATTCATTGTACATATCAGTGCCGTTCCCGCGCAGTGAAAGAATCCCGATTGATTCGAAATCGCTCAGCGTGAGCCTTGTTGTGTTAGTCTCCTCATAGACAACACCAGCCACCTCGAATGCGTCTATGTCCATGAAAAGATTGTTCGAACCCTGCTTGCGGATACCAATTATAACGTCGCCGGTGATATTCACTCTTATTTTTGCAGGCACCCTGTACTGCATGGTTTGTGTGTTTGCCATTATAGTGCCGGAGTTTGCAATTCCCTTTATCATCCATCTGCCGATGCTCGAATCCCACTGCACGGTGTAGACCCAGTAGTTCAGATTATCATTCTGTGGCCCGGTGTTGGTATAAACAGTCACGTCGTACGGTTGTATGGCAGATTCGTATTTGAAACTTAGCCGGGAATATTTTTGGTCGTTTCTCGCAAATTGTTTGCTGCTGCTCTGCGTGTTTGCAATATAGTTCCAGCGATACTCTCCGCATCCAGGTGCGGCTACTTCAACCTTTTTTCCATAATTGGAGAAGTAGCATCTCTTGTCGATTTGCGACAGCGCCGCTACGGCGATGGCAGAATCATATTTTGCAGGAACAAAATTGTTGGCAGATACATCGAAATTTGAATTACCGGCTGCAACTATAGAAACCACTCCTTTTGACCATGCATAATCGAATGTATCTTTCAGCAGGTTGCTGTCTCCTGTTCCTCCCCACGAATTGCTTGTGACCTCAGCGCCGTTGTCAACCGCATAGCGCACGGCATTTGCCAGTGCATCCAGCGTGCCTGAACCGGTTGCGTCCAGTCCCTTGACAGCCATTATGGTTGCCTTCGGTGCGACGCCAGAGATGCCCAACCCATTGTTCGATGTGGCAGCAATCGTTCCTGCACAATGGGTCCCATGACCTTCTTCATCTATTGGATTGCTGTCACTTGTGCAGCCCCAGAAACACGATGCTGCGAAATCATATCCGTAATAATCATCGACGTAGTCATTATTGTCGTCGTCCTTTCCATTGTTCGGAATTTCATCTGTATTTTTCCACATCCTTGCAGACAGTTCGGGGTGGTTGTAGTCTACGCCAGAGTCCACAACAGCAACAAGCACCCCATCGCCTTGAGCGATGTCCCATGCCTCTGGGGTGTGTATATTTTTCATGTCCCACTGGTCGTCGTATGGCTGGCCCCACGAGCTGCTGCTTGAATAGTAGGGGTCATTCATAGTTGCCTGTGCTGTCAGAATGTAATTCGGTTCAGCATATTCGACGTTGGGATCGTTCATATAATCCTCTATGACTTGTTCGATGGTTTCATTGCTATCCAGCGTAAGCAGGCTGGTTCTCTCAAACCCATCTTCCACTTCCTTGGCCTTTTTCTCCTGGTCTGGCGACCTGATCTGGCGCTTGTCCAATTTTGATTTCAGTTTTGGATTCAGCTGAATATCATGAAATACTTTGTCGAGCTTCTTCACGCTATATTTTTTATTCAGGTTCTGGATGCCCGGAGTTGCTGTCGCATTCTGTGATTTGAATTTTACAATAATCTGGCCGGGAACATAGGCAGCGCCCGTGCTTGTGTAATTTGCCAGAATGTGTTTAATTTTGCCTGGCGGTTCACGAAGAACATTGGTTGTATTATTGTAGTTGAATAGACCGGCTGGTTTCGCAGGTCCGGTGAAACTATCCACCAGAAATATTAAACCAATTAATACCACTAGAAAAAGCACTTCGAGGAGGGGCCTGTTGTGATATGCCGCGCTTTTTCTCTCTCTTTTCTCGGACATATGATAAAACATTGCATTGAGGTGGTATAAATATCATCTTATTCCTGTATTGGCAAAAATATAAAAAATAAAAGAAAACTATATCTTCTCGACCTTTGGTTTCTTCATAACCATCTTTGCTATCATGAACACGACTAATGCTATGATGACAAAGTTTATTATTGCTGCCAGGAATGAGCCCCAACCAAGCACGACCGGGCCAACAGCGACGGTCGCTGTCTGCCATGCCCCGCCAGGTATGAAGGGCGTTATGATTGGCATGATGATGTTGTTTACAAGCGACTGGACCAATGCGGTGAGCGCTACTCCAATGATGAAGGCGACCGCAAGTCCCATCACTTTATACTCGTCGAGAAATTCCCTGAATTCCTGCATCAAACCCATTTTACCAAACACCCCATTATATTAATTAAACCGATACATTTTAAAGTCTGAATTGGAAGAAATAACGAAACAACTATCTTGAATATTTTCTCATCAATTCTCGCAGCTGCTTATCAGCTGCATTGAATTTGGCTCGGTTGCCATCGTAGTCATATGTTCTCACCAGCAATGCAATTGGTGCACCAGACCCCTGATTTTCCCTTATCCTCTCAACCGTTCCATCGCCATTGGGGTCTTGGTCGAGTTCGATTCTCTTATTTACATTGCTTGGAAAAAACAAGACATCCTGGGAGCCATCTTGATATCTCACATATTCCACATGCCCGCGTCCACTCGGGCCGCTTGTTGTATAGGATACCATCCGATAGGCTGCCCTGTCTATTTGTATGTTATTCGCTTTCATCTCTTCGTTTCTAGAATAAAAAGAGCCATATAGTACTGCACAAGCAGTAAGTACAAGTCCAATAAGTACTGGTTTATCATATTTCATTTATCAAACCCATTTTAATTTTATACGCAAATCTTAATAAAACTAAAAAATGCCGAAAATGGGACAGCTCAAAAAGCAAATTTAAGGTGATTAGAAAGAGGCTCTAAGTAAATACCTGCGCCCGGTATTTGTCTGACACGCGCTTTATTGTCATCAGAGAAAATTAAAATATGCATCAGGAACGTGTTGCTATCTTCATAGACGGAAGCAATTTCTATCACAGCGTGAAAGATATGCTCGGGCTTCATGACAGCCAAATCACTTTTTCCAAGCTAATAGAGTTGCTACGGAAAAACAGACTGCTTATAGGCACGCATTATTACAATGCACCTTTGGACAGGGGCTATAATGAAGAGATATACTGGAAACAGCAAAAGTTCTTCGATGAACTCAGAAAAATACCTGATTTTCATGTAGTTCTATGCAATATGAGAAAGATAAAACGTCCGGACGGAAGTGTGGAGTTTGCCGTAAAAGGAGACGACATATACTTGGCAACCGATCTTGTGTCGTTTGCCTTTGAGAACAAATACGACACGGCCATCCTGGTAAGTGGCGATGGGGATTTTGTGCCTGCAATAAAGAAGGTGCAGAAACTAGGCAAAAAAGTGGAGAATGCTTATTTCTCTGCTAACAGATCAAATTTTCTGAAGAGCGTATGTGATGTCTCGATTCTTCTCGACACGGTTATCAGAAGTTGTCTGAAAGAACAAAAATAAGACCCAGTGTCGCCCTTCCGAAGAAGGTGCAAGACTGGGGATCATATTAATTAATAATAAGACAGACGGCTACTTAAAGGGTACCTTTGGACCCAAGGGTATCTCCCTATGGACATATTTAATTCGAAATCAATTAGAGAGGTCGAAGAATTATACAAATTAGCCTAAAATGCCGAAGATGGGATTCTGTTCCTTTATTGATGCCGGTGACGAGAATTGAACTCGCGATCTCCACGTTTCTTACTTTCACTGTTGGATTTTGCCAACTCAGATCTCATATGAGATTACCGCGATGATATTTTTGACGCGGTCATGATATGAGCGTGGCGCTTTACCACTAAGCTACACCGGCAAATATAGTGTTTTCATGGAAACTCTATCCCTGAGCTACTTCGGCGTTTCGCACACATAATAAGGTATTGTTTTTCCGTTTGCGCTTAAATAAATAACAATACCATCGGCTTCATGCGAAATTCGTATGAAGTCAACTGGGAGCTTATCAAATAGAACCTCAAGCGCATTATAGGCCGCCTGTCGAACAAATTCTGTCGAGCCAATTGCTGTAATTCTTGCTAATGTGCTTATCCTATTGTACAAATCGGGGCAGTCGCCAAACAAATCAGACAATTCTTTGTACTCCATTCAATCACTTCTGTAATCCAGATGAACCCGTGTTGGCTGGCCATTGAATGTTTCCGGGACATCGCGCACATAAAAACTCTTCACGCTTTGCCTGTATTCTATTCTAAGAAAAATCTGGTTGTCGGCCACGTCTATTGAAACATCCCTGAAATCCGCATCTCTGCTGAGAAAATCTCTTAGTGAGTTGCACGAAGTTTTTCTCACTGAATGATGGGGTTGAACAACGCATGATACGGCCAAGGCTTCCAATGTCTCGCGGAACTCAGGGTAGAAGGCAATGGCTTCGGCCAGCGGTATAGGCGTTTCTATGTCCATCTTATCCACGCATCCCAGCATCAGTATAAATCTTAGTTATAGTTCTTAATATGTGGACATGCATCTTTTTTATTTTCTCTCTGTTTGTTTCCGCTTCTCCCATACTAAATCTTGCCAGTTGCGGCAGGTAAAAGGGGTAATCGTTTGACCACGTATCTCTGGTCATGTAAAGAAACTTGGAATAATCAGCGATGCATTCTCTCAGAAGATCTCCAGTAGCGTAATCGTGCGGTGATTTCCCGACAGTGGGGTTGATTCTGGCATGAAACCAGTGCCCGACCTCATGCCCAACGCTCGGGTTGTTCCCTTTCATGTAATCCCGTAGACCTATCGCGTTATCCAATGGACGGAAAAACGGGTTTCCTGATTCAACTATTATTACTGTGGGCAATTGAAACGTTTCTAAATCGTCGAGCATTCCCTGTGTGACATTAAAGTACGGTGCCAAAAAATCTATTGCCCCGTCTACCATTTGTTCTATTTCTTCCATTCCTTGCCCAGTAATCACTGGTACGGGTTCAAAATAGCTTCCATATACCATAATGTTGAACACCTGATTTTCAACGCATCCTTTCCTTGACCCCTAAAAGCGCTATCTGCGCGAGCAGTGACTCCAGCTGTATGCGGGGGTTGCTGCCCTCTGTGATGCGGAATTCGTATTCTCCGATTTTTTCGAGGAGGGTGATTTTCTGCCTGTCGTCAAACTCGAGATTGAAGGTCTGGTCGTGAATCTCTTTTATTATATCCTCGCCAGCCAGGCCGTGCTCTGACAAGAGCGACAATAAAACGGCACGCGCTTCCTTGAATTTTCCGGCTATTGCGAATAACAGCATTTTTTTGACTTCTTCTGGCTCGCGGCTCGCCAATGAGTAGACGGTTTCTCTGGTTACCTTCCCGTCGAAAGAAGCCATCTGCAGGAGATTCACCGCTTTTCGCATGTCGCCCTCTGCGACATAAAGGACGGCTTTCAGTGATTCCTCGTCAGCCACCAGTTTTTCACCTTTCACGATTTGCAGTAGGAATTTCATGACATGATTCTCCTTGAGCGGCAGAAACTTGAGTATCGCGCACCTTGACTGGATTGGGGGGAGTATCTTGTTGCTGTAATTGCATGCGAGTATGAACCTGCACGTGTCTGCGTAATTCTCCATGGTCCTGCGCAGCGCATGCTGAGCATCTTTTGTCAGCGAGTCGGCTTCGTCCAGATACACTATCTTGAAAGAGCCTGCTATTGGCATTGTGCGCGCGAAGTCCTTCACCTTTACGCGGACGGTCTCGATTCCACGCTCATCGCTGGCATTGAGCTCGAGAAAATTGCTGTGCCAGTTGTCGCCGAACATTTCCCTGGCTATAGCGAGCGCGCAGGTCGTTTTGCCGATGCCCGCCGGTCCGATGAACAAACAATGTGGAAGCGAGCGGGTCTTCACGAAATTCTCAAGCCGCTTGACTACGTTTTCCTGGCCGATTACGTCCATGAGAAATCTTGGCCGGTATTTCTCTGTCCAGATTTCCTGTATTTCGGGCATAGGTCTGACCTATACTTTTTCTAAATCCAAAACTTTTAAACCAATGAAACATCTATTTTAAGAATCGGTGGCTATAATTATTTTCATGTCTAGAAAAATCTTTGCGGTTCTGCTGTTATTTCTATTATTTCTTGGCACAGCACATGCAACGTTCACGAACCCGAAGTCCGTTGAGGCCGTTACCGTGAAGCTGACACAGTCAGGAATCATCACGGTTCCGAGCTATGTCAAGAGCATGAACCTGACGCTCTATATTCCGCAGGAGGGAGTGCAGAGTATTGACGTCTATCCGGATACCTGGAGTTATACCCAGGACGCGCTGGGCAACAAGCAGGTTTTTATTCAATGGAAAGACGTGTCAGGCGTCCTGAAATATAGCGTGGAATCCGTTGTAGCAAACAGCGCGGAGCATCTCCCTGCTGAAAAAGGCGTAGGAAATGATCCGCGGTTTCTGAAAGAGACCCCGCAGGTGGTTTTCGACGATGACATGAGAAAGATTGCCTACCCATACGAAAAAACGCTGGAAAACGCTGTGGCATTGTCCGTGTGGGTCAATGACTACATGATATATGATACCAGCTATGCCGGGAAGCGGTTGTCGAGTGACCGCGTGCTATCTGAAAAGCGCGGAGTGTGCGTTGAATACGCCAACCTACTGGCTTCGCTGCTCAGGGTTTCTGGCATTCCTGCAAGATACATAACCGGGTATGCATACTCCAGCATTGACAAGAAATTCATTGGCCACACCTGGGTCGAGGTCATTGCTGCTGATGGTTCTGGCATTGGAATTGACCCGACATGGGACGAGGCGGGATATATTGACGCCACGCACATAAAAACCGGCGAGCTGCTGGATGACAACCAGACCGAGGTGCTGATGTTTGCGGGAGACGGCAATGTTGACTGGAAAAGAAACGACGAAGAATTTCAAATTCTTGATTACAAGGAAAGCATACCCGTGGAATTATCCGTCTCAGGAGGCAACTTTGCTCCAAGCGGCTATGGATTTGTAAAGGCAAATGTGAGCGACGGCTGCATACTTTCAGAGGTATCTGCAAGCTCATGCATTGACAATGACAACAGGGTAATGATGAAGATATATGATGACGACAGGAAGGTGTGGTCATGCGGCGCAAAGGAGATTTACTGGTTCTTCCAGCCAAGCGGCAGGAATTATATCTGCCCTGTGAACATCTATGACCAGACCGGTGCCAGAGCATCAACTGACGTGAACATAGAAGACTATGGAACGAGCGGAAACCTGTTCATAACAGGGACTGATTCTGTTGGTGTGAACGACAACTTCCAGCTGGAATCAAGCGTGGACAATGATTTTGTTTTTTACTCACCAACACTGGAAGAAAAAAATGACGGTAAAGTGTGGACATTGAATATCAAGAGACCAGGCACCTATAAATTTTATCTTTACTCTAACGGTGGCCTTGCCACAAAGGAGGTAAACGTGCTCGAGAAAAACGATTTCTCCCTCAATATGACTGCTCCAAAGAATGCCAGCCTAGGCTCGGGCTTTCTCGTCACTGTTGATGTCACGAATCTGCAGCCTGGCTGGGAGAACGGGAGATTAGAGGTCACATTCGAGGACAACACCATTCAACAGGAGTTTGCGGTTGCGCCCACATCAGAGTATAGCACAGTCTTCAACCTGACAGCTCGGAACACAGGAATGAGAAAAATCAGTGTCTCCGCTCTCGGCAACGGCATTGCAACATACTCGTCTCAGATATACGTCTATGAAAGCAGGAGAGGGGGCATTATCGAAGCAATAGCCGAATTCTTTGCTAATATAGGAAAAGCGATAGGCGATTTTTTTGCAGGGCTCTTTAAATAGTGGGCTCTCGTGGGATGTTAGGTTTTTGTAACTTTCGCTTGACTTGTTTTTTTGATACATGGCGAACAAACCGCAGACTTCAGTCTGCGGTAAATAGTAAGTTTGTCACCTGTATCAGGTAAAGCATCGCTTCACCGATATCAGTGGAACTTTGTTCCACTAGATATCAATCGTTTACAAACCCACGGCTTTAGCCGTGGGTTATAGAAACAAAACGATTTGATAATAATGTGCATCACAGAAGAATCCGAAGAAATGATGGTAAGCGCAGGCGTTTTCAGGATACCATTTTATGAAAGGGGTTGTGAAAATGCAGCGCACGTGATTTTCATTGGTGATGCTCTGTACTGCGGCAGGGTGATACCAAGAGGACTCAATGGCCAAAAGACCTGCGCGTACCAAACAGAAAGTACATGTTATACCTCAGGCGATTGCCAACGCGGCTGCGGTTTTGCTGACTATCAAGGAAAGACGCGGGAAGAGATAGATACGCTCAGGAGAAATATTACTATAACAGGGGCAGAGAGCAGCCCAGAAAAATTGCCGGACCCGCTCAGGGATTATCGCGACAGATTCGAATCACTAATGATGCGTGGGGAAATAAGCTATGGAGACGGTGACAACGCATTCCCAGTGTTCTGAGTGGTTTTATGTGGGATATTGCATTTATGTAGCTTTCCTTCAATTCGTTTTTGATAATTATGAATAGGAGAAAACCTAATGTAGTAGGAACTATTCGGGCGAGCTACTTCTCTATAGATATGCTCAGTGGATGCGACCATGCTGAATATGCGACTTTTGTTCAAGGAAATGTGGTGTGCGGCAGAGTCATACCACGAGAGCTTGGCAACCAGAGAACATGCGAGCAGCAAAACAACAGTATCTGCAGATATAATGGTGGCTATCAGAGAGGATGCGACAGATATGCAGGAATGACAATGGAACAGATAGCAGAGCTCAAGAATAGCGCCCCACAACAAAATGCCGGGGTGGTCAGAAGGACTAGGGCAGGGAAGGATAATATACTAGTGACTCCTAATCCGTTCGGTGATCATCTGGGCAGGTTCGATGTACTGAAAAATTCCGGGAAAAAAGCTGCAGATGAGGATAATCCCCCATCACCATTCTAAATTCTTATAGTTCTGTTGATAAAATCTATGCATGATAATTTCTATAACAGGCACGCCAGGGACCGGCAAGACAGAGGTCTCGGCCGCGCTGGCAAAGAAGATTAATGCCAATTCCATAGACATAGGTAAGCTGATAGACAAGGAAGACATACCTCGTAACTGGGACAAGAGAAGGGGGACGCGTATTGTTTCGACAATCCACCTGAAAAAAGCCGTCGAGAAAAATCTGGTCAAGGACAGGACAAACATTGTTCACGGGCATCTCTCGCATTTCCTGAAAAGCGATTTCATGTTCATCATGCGCTGCAACCCAATAGAGCTGCGAAAGAGGCTGGAGAAACGCGGCTGGCCTGCAGAAAAAATCAATGAAAACATACAGGCTGAGATACTTGATGAAATCACCATAGAGGCCATCGAGAGCAAGAAGTCCGGTAAAATATATGAAATCAATACTACTGGCATGATCCCCGAAAAGGCCGCCTCGCTCATTATGAAAATCCTTAAATATTCTTCGCTTAAGAAATATCAGCGTCTGCTCGATAAGTACAAACCAGGCCATGTGGAGTGGTCAGAGAGGTATAAGAACATCCTCATTAAGCAGTAGACGTTGCACGGCGCTGAATGCGCCGGGTGATTTTCATGTCAATCATGTCGTCTTTGAAGGCAGTCTTGCTGCTTGGTATTTTGACAGCGATATTTCTAGGAATAGGCTATATATTCGGCGGCATTTTCGGAGCAACCATCGGCCTGGTAATAGCATTCATAATGAATTTTGTTTCATTCTGGTATTCTGACCGCATCGTGCTCTGGATGTACCGGGCGAAGCGCTATGACAACAGGAAAATCCAGAACATGGTCAAAAAACTGGCAGAAAGGGCGAAGATACCAACACCGCAGTTGTACATAATTCAGATGGACGTGCCGAACGCATTTGCAACTGGCCGGGGGCCAGGGCATTCGGCTGTTGCTGTCACAAAATCGCTTGTGGATAAATTAGACGATGACGAGATAGAAGGCGTGCTCGCGCACGAGATTAATCACATCAAGCATCGTGATACTCTAATTTCAACAATGGCTGCGACCATTGGCGGCGCGATTACATGGCTGGCATACCTGTTCTGGTTCGGAGGCGACCAGGAAGGGAGAAATGTTGTCAGTTATTTATTGCTCTTTATACTCGCGCCGCTGGCTGCGTTGCTCATAAGATTGGCAATCTCCCGCAACCGCGAGTATTTTGCAGACCGAGGTGGGGCTGAGATCTCTTCGCCCAGCGGGTTGGCGAGCGCACTGCAGAAGATAGCTGACGCGGTGAAGCAAAAACCGGCCAGAGAAGGGAGCAACGCGACTGCTCATATGTTCATCGTGAATCCATTCACAGGCAAGGCCTTCATAAACCTGTTTTCAACGCACCCGCCTGTCGAGGAACGCATAAAAAGATTAAGGGAGATGGAATAAACATGACTAATAATTGCCCTTTTTTAAGGAAATTTGCCGCAGTGTAATAAATGACAGAACAACAGGGAGTCCAATGATAAAATGCTACGGGACAGGAGAGCGCAAATATGGAGAATGTCCCTTGTATAAGGCGCTTGATATGTTTAGACAAGAAACAGAGGACAGAATACATGCTGTCCACCAAGCATTGTCACCGAGGATTGGGTCATATTAAAAGATTGAAGAAAACGGATAAGCTATGGATATCAAAAGAATTGCGTTTGCGTGCAACAGAGAAGAAGGTACCCTAGTAATAGTATACCGGAATGGCAGCGGCTTAGAAAAACTTTCAGCTTCGTTGCCAGATGCTGCAAGAAGCTACCTTGAGCACGATAAACAAGGCATTGAAATTGGCGGCGTTTTTATCTCAAGCAGCGCAGAAAATTTCAAATCGTTGGCAAGCTGGCTGGACCTGTATGCCCCGAAGCAATAAAAAGACCAGAGGAGAGGGAATAGGCATGGCAAATGGTTGTCCCGAATATGAGAAGTTTTGTAAGCAGTTGATTGATAACTTCAAGCCCGGCGATCCACTATCTTTTTGCTATGAAGCCACCAATTCAGGGAAACACGAGTCATGCCCTTTGTATCAACAACTTCAAATATATGCAACAATGGTTAAAGATAGGTAGTACGATGCCCTTCGGCGAGAATTAAATATTGGACAAACGGTGGATTGATAATTCATGGCACGAAAAATACCTGATGCAGCGATGCATCGGCTCTATACAAACCAGTTCATATGCATGAAGTGTAATGCTAAAATAAGAGCAGACCCCATGAAGGTTAAGAAAAGGAAGATAAAATGCAGAAAGTGCGGGTACAAGGGTCTGCGATTGAAATCCAAAGAGAGACGAGCAGGCGTATAGAATGGCTGTGAGGGTTGTGAACAGACCAACTCAATTAAAATACAACACGCCGGCCACTGTTTCTAAATGTCCGTATTCAGGAAACTGTTTATGTCACCACGTCTATTGCGATAACCGCGATCCGAATGCTCCACCATGCTCTGGCTCGAGAGATATCAATCCGCCAAAAGAAACAGCACATGAAATGAGAAAGTGAAGTCTATTTGGACTAGACGAATGCATTCGCGAGCAGAAAATAACCCATATTTATCCCTATTTTCATTTTTATTGACTGTTAATCTTTTTAAAAACCGCTGCTATTATGTATTACTATGACTGAACCAGAAAAGCCCACGTCGAATGACGCACGAAGTGCGTCCATGGGCTATGAATACAAAAAGGAAGACGCACCCAAGGAAAAAGTGAAAGGCGCTGGTCTTGCTTACGTGGAGATAATCAGGCCGCTCAACTGCGTGATGGCAGCCGTTGCCGTGTATATTGCGGCTGTGATAGCCGGCGTCACAGTGGTTCCTTCTATCCCTCCGCTGGGTCTCGGTTTGGCAATGGTTGTTGTTTTCCTGATATGCGGAGCAGGCATGGTTGCAAATGATATTTATGATATTGAAATTGACAGGGTGAACAAACCGAAGCGTCCGTTGCCTTCTGGCAGGATGTCGGCGAGAAGTGCAAAGGCGTATGCAGCAGCGCTGTTTATTATAGGAATACTGGTATCTTATTTCATAAACATCTATGCGTTTGGTGTAGCTGTAATTGCATCGCTGCTGCTGGTAGCCTACGCATCCAAGCTCAAGAAGGTGATGTTTGCCGGAAATGTCACGGTCAGCTTATTGGTCGCGCTCACATTCATCTATGGCGGGTTGCTGAATTTCTCATTGAACAATTTTCAGCAGCTGCTTGTGGTGCTGCCGCTGGCTGTGCTGGCGTTCCTGTCAAACATCGGCCGTGAGCTGTACAAGACAATAGAAGACGCCCTGGGCGACAAAAAGGCTGGCGCGGATACGTTTGCCGTGAAATATGGCATCTTCAGGGCGCGGACGATAGCTTCTGCCTTTATTATAATATCGGTGTTCCTGAGCTTTGTGCCATTCGTGCTCGGAACATTAGGCATGGTCTATCTTATGGTTGTGATAATCGCTGACATCATATTTATCGCAGCCGTGCTCGCGCCTGTCAGACATGCGTCCAAGTTCACAAAGTTCGCAATGCTCATAGCACTAATTGCATTCCTGATTGGCGCAATTTTTAAGTAGTCCTGACCACAATTCTTTAGTGTAAAATTAGGCGATAATTATGGCAGAATTCAAACGAATAGATGCGTTCGTTGCAGAGAAAAACGTCGTGCCGCGCGACTGCCTGTACCACACGTGGCGCAACCTGAAGAACTCGAAGAAACAGGAGACAGGCAAGATACGCGTGCTGGTGTGGAAGAACGACAATGTCGCTCGGGTCGAGTACATCTGCCCTGAATGCGGCAAGTACGGCTATAGCGAATCAGAGTGGAAAAGGCCCTTTGCGACAAAGTGTGAGCACTGCAGCTTCAAGATAACTGTTCCTAAGATGAGGGATGAATTTAAACGGGAACAGAAGGAAGCCAAAAAGAAAAAGAAATAATCACTTTTTTGCCAACATTTTACCAAATGGTTGCTTTGGTTCTATGGGTTTGTCCGGCTTTTTAATACCAACAACAATACTTTTCAATTTTCTACTAGGTTTTATCAAAAAATTCCCATGCTCATAAAACATGGCAGAGCTCCCGCCGTCGCCAATGGCTGATTTTACAAAATGATATTTCTCTCTGAGCCCTCTTGCTTCTCTGGGTCTACTTCGGTCATATATTATTACGCCATTCCCACATTCTTTTATCCCTATGAACATTCTGTATGTTCTGTTTGATCCGATGTCCCTTCCACGAACAGCATATTCAGGAAAGATGGATACAAGACTGTCCATCATAAATTCCGGGGTGTATTGAATCTTTTCGCTATCTCTAATATCCAGCATTCCACCGAAGGATTCATCATATATCAGGGCAACACCAGCATCAGATACCCCCTCTGTTATTAACACTCCTCCTGAGATAATCCGGCCGCAGGATTTCCCATGCCTTGGGTCAAAATAAGGACCATTTACCGCGAATTCCAGGCGGTCGCCATATTTTTTTCTGGCAGTTTTTATCAGGCTCGATGCATAATCCGTGCCCGGAGAAACAATGGCTGCCAGCTCTGTTTTCTTAGGGCTAAATTCATGATAAACCCTGTTTTGTGATGGATGATGTCTTGGTGATGATAATGAAGCAGCAGGTATTAGTGACAGGTAAGCAGAAAGAGCATAAGCTGCGAGGTTCCTTATTGACATCCTAAGAATATGAATGCAATCTTTTTATTTTTGATTATAGGTGCTTAGTGCAATTCAATGTACGGATTATCGCCTTTCCTTTTTTGGTTATCTCCACTATATTGACGTTTGCATTGTTCTGGTCGATATCGAACACGCGCTTGAGCGGCTTTTTCATGAACATGCACGTCAGCACCCGGTTTATCCCGCCATGCGAGACGACGAGCACGGTCTTTCCTTTGTATTTCGGGTAGATTGACGCATAAAATTTCCTGACACGCTTCTGCAGGTCGTAGAAGCTCTCTCCTCCTTGTGGCTTGAAGTTGTGCCTCTTTTTTCCGACGCTTTCCCTGACGGTTCTATACACATCAACGTGCCTGTTCTCAAACACACCGAATGCCCGTTCCCTTAGCAGCTTGGTGTATTTCACAGGCACTTTTTTGTGGTATTTTATGATCTCCTTCGCTGTCTGCCTTGCGCGCATCAAGTCAGAACAAAAAATCATGTCTATATTCTCGTTTTTCAGACGCTTGGCCAATGCTTTTGCCTGCGACAGGCCTTTTTCCGATAGGGTAGATTCCGACTGTCCCTGTATAATATCTTGTGCGTTATAGTTAGTCTGGCCATGGCGGACGAATATTAGTTTCATTGCATCACTTTCCAATAATTCTCTTGATCTCCGATATATTATCAATCATAACGTCTGGCCTGCTCTTGGCCAGTCTTTCATTGGAATAATATCCCCATGAGACGCCGACGGTCAGTACCTTGGCTTTTTTGCCCACCTCGATGTCATGCGCCATGTCGCCAACATAAGCTGTCTCTCTCGGGTCGAATTTGCATTCTTTCATCAGGTTTACTAATTCATCGGTTTTATCATGAATGTTACCTTTTACAGAGACAAAAAAGCCCTCAAGACCATAGTTTATAATCTCCTTGTCAAGCTTTGTTTTCATGTGCGTGCTCAGGACGGCCATTCTTATGCCATTGCTTCTCAGGAATTCTAGAACGTTTTTAACACCGCGAAACATCTCGGGCTCTTCCACCGAATGTATGGCTTTCGTGTAGAGCGAAACCAGTACATCGTCACTGACTCCCCGGGCGTACTTTTCGTAAAATTTTGTGTAAGGCAGCTCGAATTCTTCCCGGAATTGCCTGAGCGAGATTTTTTTAATGCCCAGCTTCTCAAAAACTATTAATAACGCTTTGTGGACAACCTTTATGTCATTGCTGATCACGCCGGACCAGTCGAACACCACATTCTTTATCATCAATTCACGCTCCTGTATTTTTTGTACATTGTATCAACTGCTCTTCTATTCACGAAAGGCCGGTGGTGCCGAAATCCGCCGCCAAACGCTGCTGGTATGTGCATTAATTCGTGTATCAATGTTTTTGTCTGATCCTCCTCGCTCAGGCGGTCGAACTGCTCGGAGATTATCTCAATAACATAGTGAGCCTTGACATCGAGCGCGTGCTGCATTATTCTTGGCAGGGCGTGACAACGAGCGAGCACCCTTCTGCTGCCAGAGCCGCGGCTGCGCACGCATTTAACACGCGACAGGTCGATGTGCTCCATCTGCAGCCGCAGTGAAATATCCCGTATGCGGTTTTCGATGTCAGGAGCATGGTGATATTTTATCATAAGAATTCCAAAATTAATACATAACAAGAATACTTAAGAATTGTGATTGAATTATAAGATGATTATATGAGCGAACTAGCATTCGTGGTCACTGCAAACCTGATGGAAAGAGACGGGAAGATACTTCTCATACAAGAGGGCAACCCGCCTGCAAAAGGAAAATGGAATTTTCCAGCAGGCAGACTGGAAAGAGACGGTGATATTCTAGAAAACACAATCAAGGAGGCCAAAGAGGAAACGGGGTATGATGTCAAATTGGAGGGACTTGTTGGTGTTTATCATGAATTCAGGAAAGGCGGCACGAACCCGCTCATAGTTGTCTTCAAATCGAATATAGTTGGAGGAAAGCTTGCTCCGGATGAAAACGAGATAATGGATGCCGGATGGTTCAGCTTGGAAGAAATAAAGAAAAAGGATTTGCGCAATTCCTATATTTTGAAATCAATTGATGACTTAAGGAAGCGTGGTTTGCTTCCGCTTGGTGTTGTTAGAGTGCAAAAAAGTTAAACATGCCCCAATAGCTCAGTACAAATCCCTTTCTTTTAAAAGAAAGGTCTTTGTATGTCCCAAAGAAAATATATGAACTTCGTTCAGGCTATATTCAGAAGATAACACATGCCTCAGTAGCTCAGTTGGTAGAGCGTTAATAGGTTTGTTAGAGAACTTATCGCCAAACCTTGGTAACAGCCCTTTTTTGCTTCGCAAAAAATCGCTGGCGGAAATCCAACGAGGTAAAGGCCGCGAGTTCAACTCTCGCCTGAGGCTTAATAATTTGCGCTTTGAGGCGCTTAAAAATTTTACTTCTAAAATATAACAATGTCTGAATACAATTGGAGGGACGAACTCAGAGCCG